>Ga0114129_10001714_pt1 | contig 29925 bp, 26 predicted proteins | sample RhiMetdeltSRZDD1_FD_80071 | JGI IMG/M metagenome (GOLD analysis project Ga0114129, IMG submission 80071) | Populus rhizosphere microbial communities from Tennessee, USA - Rhizosphere MetaG P. deltoides SRZDD1 (version 2) (version 2) | ecosystem: Host-associated > Plants > Roots > Rhizosphere >... | reverse complement strand
TTTCTTTCGAGCTCCTTCTCGAGGCGCTCCCGGAGATGGCGACCGGTGACGAACTTTCCGGAGCGGCCGGACATGGGAGAGTCGTTCGTCCGGAACTCCATGGAGAGCGTCGGCTCGTCCACGCGGATGCCGGGCAGCGGAGCCGGGTCCGCCGGGTCGAGCAGCGTGTCGCCGATCTCGATGTCGGGGAGTCCCGAGATCATGCAGATGTCGCCGGCCGACACGGCGCCCACCTCGACCTTCTCGATGCCGGCGAAGAGCTGGATCTTGCCGGCCTTCCCCCTCTGACCGACCGTGCCGTCGGGACGGACCACCGCGAGCTCGTCGGTGCGGTTCAGGATTCCGGAGAAGACCCTCCCGACCGCCTGGCGGCCCACGTAATCGGAGTACTCCGTGTTGGCCACGATCATCTTGAAAGGGCCGTCTCCGATGGCGGGCGCCGGGATGTGCTCGAGAATTGCGTCGAGGAGCGGGCGGAGGTCGCCGGAGCTCGCCGCTGGATCGAAGCTCGCGAACCCCAGACGGCCCGAGCCATACAGGACGGGGAAGTCGAGGTGATGGTCGAGCGTCGCGAGCGAGAGAAAGAGGTCGCGGATTTCCTCTTCCACCTCGAGGGGCCGCGCATCCGCGCGGTCGATCTTGTTGATGAGAACGATCGGCCGCTTGTCCCCTTCGATCGATTTCTTCAGCACGAAACGGGTCTGCGGCAGGGGCCCTTCGGAAGCGTCGACCAGAAGGAGGACGCCTTCCACCATCGTCAGGATGCGCTCCACCTCGGAGCCGAAGTCCCGGTGCCCGGGGGTGTCGACGATGTTGATGATCGTGTCGCCGTAGCGGACGGCCGTGTTCTTCGCGAGGATCGTGATCCCCCGCTCGCGCTCGAGGTCTCCGGAGTCCATGATCAGCTCGGATACCTGCTGGCCGACGCGGAAGGTGCCGCACTGCTTCAACAGCGCGTCGACCAGCGTCGTCTTGCCGTGGTCGACGTGGGCCACGATGGCCAGCCCTCGCCGGTCCGCGCGGACGCGGACGGGAGGAGCGGAGGCGGAGGGAGCCGTCATGATGTCGGTCATATTCTCAGAAGAATGAGAGAACCAATCAAACGCTCCCGACCCTGGAACTCTTCCCGCCGCGACCGGAGGCCGCGGTGACCGAGGCGCGCCGCCGGGTCGTTTACTCGACGCGCTCCGGCCGGCTCTGCGGCACGTGCGGATGGCCCGAGGCGGACTGTCGATGCTCCTCGAAGCTCTCGGCGAAGCCGGAGCCGGTGCCGGAGCGGATGAAGGTGAACGTCTCGGTCGAGAAGCGCGGCTCCGGAAAGATCGTGACGGTCATCGACGGGCTCCCCAGGAACGCCGAGCTCCTGGCCGGCCTTGCGCGCGAGCTGAAAAAGTCGTGCGGCGCGGGCGGCCGCGTCGGCCCCGACTTCGTCGAGATTCAGGGCGATCATCGCGAACGGCTGCGGGAACTTCTCCAGCGGAGAGGGTGGCAGGTCAAAGGGTAAGGCTGATTTCGACGCGGCCCGGTTGCGCCGGCGCGCGGAAACGTGACACGCTTCGGGTTCTTCCGCGCCGGCTTCGGCGCGACGGTACGGCGGTCTGCCGGCGACCCCTCCCGTTCTCCCCTGGACATGCGCCGGATAATGGCGGGGCAGCGCCCCGCGGAAAGACGTTCCGCTCCATGGCTTTTTCCGGTTTCGGACTCCACCCCGATGTCTTGAAGGGCGTCCGCGAGATGGGTTTCTCGCGACCGACGCCGATCCAGAAGGACGCGATCCCTGCCGCTCTCGAGGGGCGAGATCTCCTCGCGACGGCGGCGACAGGGAGCGGCAAGACGGCCGCGTTTCTCCTGCCGATCCTCCACCGGTTGCTGCCCAAACCGCGCCGCGCCACCCGGGCGCTCATCATCACCCCGACACGCGAGCTCGCCGCGCAGATCGAGGACCACGCTCGCCAGCTCGCCGTGCATACCCCCATCCAGACGGCGACGGTTTTCGGAGGCGTGGCGATGGGGCCGCAGGAGCACGCGTTCCGCGCCGGAGTCGACGTGATCGTCGCGACCCCGGGCCGGCTGCTCGACCACTTCCGGCACGCCTACGCGCGGCTCGACAGCCTCGAGATCCTCGTGCTCGACGAGGCGGACCGCATGCTCGACATGGGATTCCTGCCCGACATCCGGCGGGTCCTGAAACACCTGCCCGCGCGCCGTCAGACGCTGTTTTTTTCGGCCACGATGCCTCCGCCCATCGTCGCGCTGTCGCGCGAGATCCTCCGCGACCCCGTTCCCGTGAACGTCGAGCGCCCGGCCGCGCCGGCGATCGGAATCACCCAGGCGGTTTATCCCGTGACGGGCAATCTGAAGACGCCGCTTCTTGCCGAGCTGCTGCGTCGCGGCGACCTCCAGAACGTCCTCGTCTTCACCCGAACGAAGCACCGCGCCAACCGGCTCTTCGAAGCGCTGTCGAAGAGGGGGGTTTCCTGCGAACGCATCCATGGCAACCGCAGCCAGCCGCAGCGGACGCAGGCGCTCGGCGGATTCAAGAGCGGCAGGTACAAGGTCCTGGTCGCAACGGATATCGCGGCCCGCGGGATCGACGTCGAGGCTCTTCCGCACGTCGTGAACTTCGACGTGCCGCACGTTCCCGACGACTACATCCATCGCGTCGGTCGAACCGCTCGAGCGGAACGGACCGGTGACGCCTTCACGTTCGTCTCGCCGGAGGAAGAGGCGGACCTGCGCGCCATCGAGAAGGCGCTCGGCCGCCGGCTGCCCCGGATCACGCTGCCCGGATTCGACTACTCCGCAGCGCCGGCGGAGCGATTCGAGATCCCGATCGCCGAGCGCATCGCCGCGATCCGCGCTCGCAAGGCGGGCGATCGCGAGCGCGCGAAGGCGAAGGCGGAGCGACGGGGATCGACCGCGGGGCCCGCGACGGCCGCGACAGCCACTGTTCGGCGAACCGGAGGACCCGTGGCCTCCGGACGCCCTGCGAGACCTTCGGGATCCGCCGGCGGACAGACGTCCTGGTCGAGCCGCCGGAGCCGGCGGGGTTCCAGCGGGAGATCCCCCGCGCGGAGCCGGCGTCCGTGACGACCCGGGTTTATCTGGTGCGCCACGGAAGCACAGTGTTGGCCGAAGACCGTTTCGCGGGAGAGACGGACGTTCCTCTCTCCGAGATCGGGCGCGCGCAGGCCCGTGCCCTCGGTGCGCGCCTCGCCGGCGACCCGATCGATGCCTTCTACGCCTCGCCGCTCGATCGCGCGCTCGAAACCGCGCGCCTCGTCGCCGCTCCGCACAGGCGGGAGGTCGTCCCGTGCGCGGAGCTCCGCGAGATCTCGCATGGCCGCTGGGAGCAGAAATCGCGAGCGGAAGTCGAGAGCCTCTATCCCGGCGAATACGCGCGATGGGAGTCGGACCCTTTCTCCTTCGCTCCCGAAGGCGGGGAGACCGGACTCGCCGTATTGGCGCGTGCTCTTCCGGCGCTCTCCGAGATCGTCGCATCGCATCCGGACGGCCGGGTCCTCGTCGTGTCGCACAAGGCGACGATCCGGCTTCTCGTCGCGACGCTCCTGGGATTCGATGCGCGCGGCTATCGGGAGCGGCTCGATTCCAGTCCCGCCGGCTTGAGCATCCTGGACTTCCGCGAGTCGACCCGGGCGCAGCTGGTTCTCTTCAACGACACGTCGCACTACGGACCGCCCGTGAGCTGACGGAGTCGGTCAGCGGAGGTCGGCGACTCCTTACCGGGCCCCGCCGCCGTGGACCGGCAGCGCGACGCCGCGCGCCGCGAAGGCCGGGCGCGCCGGAACGGGCAGCGGCACCGCCTCACCGGGCAGAGCCGGAAGCGGAACGCTGCGCCCGCGCGCGAAGACCTCGTGCCGGCCCTGGGTCTTGTACCACTCGGCGAGCGACGCGGTCTGGAACATCTCCTCGATGATCTTGCGCCAGCCGACGCCCGTGTTGTACGCGCAGAACGAGATCTCCCCCATCTGCGTCGCGTAGGGAATGATGCACATCTCGGTGCGTCGGAAGTCGTAGTTGAAGAGGTCCTGGAACCACATTCCCCCGATGAAGAAGACCCGCCAGGCGTAGCGCTTCTCCTTCGCGAGCCCGAGCTTTCCGCCCGTGTGGCCGTCCATGATCTTGATGACGCTCCACGGCGAGAGTCCGCCCGGGATCCCCTCGGCCTTGAGGTTCCTCAGCACCGACAGGGCGACCTGCGCGGCCGTCCAGATCTTCCGCCGGCCGGAATCGGTGATCCCCTTGACGTCCTGGAGCATGCGGTCGACGTTCAGGATCGAAGGGACTGTCACGGTTTCTTTCGTCTCCGCATTCACCAGGAGCATCGTGCCGATGCCGCAGTTGGGATGGCAACCGCACTTGAGCGACCCCCACTCCGCCTCGAGTCCTCCCAGGAGGTCCTTCAGGTCCGAGAACGGTCCGGACGCCGACAGCGGGTACCAGTCGCGCAGCGGCTCTCCGATCCCGGCCTGCGTCCTGGCGTCGTGGGCGAGGTGAGAGAGCGTGTAGCGCTGCTTGCGGCGGGTTTCGTCGTCGATGTCCTCGTCGCGGCCCGTGAACGAGACCGGCTGGAACGAGACCGTGTTGACCTTGTCGATGTTCTCGATCGCGAACCGGAGGATCTCGCCGACCTGGTCGTCGTTGACCCCGTTGACGATCGTCGTCACGAGCGTGATGTCGACGCCGTGCTTGTGCAGGTTCTCGATCGCGCGCAGCTTGACGTCGTAGAGGTTGCCCACCTTGCGGTGCTGGTTGTGCTCGTTTCCGACGCCGTCGAACTGCAGGTACGCGAATCGAAGACCCGCCTCGGCCGCCTGCCGCGCGAACTGCTCGTCCTGAGCGAAGCGGATCCCGTTCGTCGCGCACTGGACCGAGAAATACCCGATCTCCCGCGCGTGGCGGATGGCGGGAAGGAAGTGCGGAGAGAGCGTGGGCTCGCCGCCCGAGAATTGGACGGAGAGCTGGCGCCGCGGTTTCACGGACGCCGCGTCGTCGAGGAGCTTTTTGACCTCTTCCCACTCGAGCTCGTGGACGTAGCCCACCTGGTTCGCGTCCATGAAGCAGGGGTTGCACATCATGTTGCAGCGGTTGGTGAGGTCGATCGTGAGCACCGCGCCCCGGCCGTACCGGATCGATGACGTCCCGTGCTCGTGCAGCCCGTCTTTCGGGATCACGAAATCCCGGCCGGGATAGAGCGACTCGATCCGTTTGAAGAAGGCGGAGTCGATCGACATCACGTCTTCGAACGGCCCGTGCTTCGGGCAGCTCTTTCTCATGAGGATCCGGCCGTCCTCCTCGACGATCGAAGCCTTGATCTCCCCGGGATTTCCGTCGACCAGGACCTTCCAGTTCGCTTCCCCCGAAAGGATCTGGGAACGGACTTCCGTCACGCAGCGGGGACAGAGCGAGTCGGTCTCGCGGGGAAAGCCGAGGTTCGGAAACGACCGTTCCCGCTGCTTCAGGAGCGGGGCCGGCGCCCACTTCGGCTGGAAGGACCTTTCCGGGAAGCGGCGGTCGATTGCGCGCGCAGCCCGCCAGAGGAGGTCGGCGGTCTTCGAGACTCCGCCGTAAATCGCTTTTCTCACAGTCATCGCTGGACTCGTTGGCATCGAGGTTTCGTGACCGTCCTTCCCTCCGTTGGTCACCGCTCCCGGCTGGAGATTCCGGGCCGCTCTTTGACAGCGATTCTATCCGAAAACGAATCTTTCACCGGCCGCGCGCCGCTTCGACGAAGCGCTCCGGAGAGAAAAGAGAAGGATGCTCGGCGGTCTCGCGCGTGAGCATGTCGGCGACGAGAATCGCCGTCAGGGGCGCCAGGAGAATGCCGTTGCGGAAGTGTCCGGCCGCGAGAAAGAGCCCCGAGATGGCGGACTCGCCGATGATCGGGAGGCCGTCCGGCGTGCCCGGCCGCAGCCCGGCCCACGCACACGTCATTCGCGCGCTCTCGAGTGTCGGAGCGAGAACGAGCGCCGCGGCGAGAAGGCGTTGAACCCCGCCCGCTGTCACTTCCTTGCGGAACCCGGCGCGCTCGACGGTCGCGCCGACGAGGATCCGCCCGTCCGAGCGAGGCACGAGATAGACGTCCTCCGACCCGAGGACGATCGGAAACGGCTCCTCGTCCGTGAGCTCGACGATCTGCCCGCGGACCGGTTCGACCGGGATCTCGAAAGGAAGCGTGGCATCGAAATTCGCCCACGCTCCGGCGGAATCCACGACGGAGTCCGAGCGGATCGGGCCGATCGCCGTTTCGACTCCCCGGCAGCGCCCCGCTTCGACGAGAAACCGCCTCGCGGGGACGTCTTCGAGAACCGCGACGGCGCGGCGATCGAGAGAGCTGCGGAGTGCCCGCACGAGCAACCGGTTGTCGACGACCGCGTCCTCCGGGAAGAAGACCCCGTGGCGGAGCTCGCGCGCCGCGCGCCCCGCCGACCGCCGGGCGATCTCCGGCGCCTCCACGCGTTCGAGAGGAAGGCCGGCGTCGACCTGCCACGCGAACCGCTCGAGCGATTCGGGAGCTCCGAAGCGAAGGACTCCGGTGCGGCGCCATCCCACGTCGATGCCCGTTTCCTCCTCAAGAGCAGCGGACCAGGCCGGATAGAGGTCTCGGCTTCTTCTCGCGAGATCAGAGAAGGGCGACGGGGATTCGGCGTCCGACTGTGCGGACAGAAGCCCCGCCGCGGCGGACGAAGCTTCTTCGCCGGCCCGTCCGCGTTCGACGACGACGACGTCGCAGCCGCGCGAGGAAAGCTCGCGCGCGAGCGCGAGACCGATGACGCCGCCGCCAACGACGACGGTGTCGGCGGAAGTTTTCACCGGCGCGTGAGGGCGCGCACCCGGGTAACCGCCCCGCCAGGACGATAGTAGCCGCGCGCCAGGAGGCCGATCGCCCGGACCCCGCCGTAGGTCAAAAGGCTGCCGATCACTCCTCCGACGTGCGTCGCGAGGCGGGCCTGGTTCTGTCGCTTGAGAGAAGTCGAGACTCCCTTGACGACGTTGCGTCTCACGAACTCCGCTCCACCTCCGAGGAGGAGACTCATCGCGACAGTCGCGGCCCTCTGCTCCCGCGTCGTCGTGCGCCCGTAGATGCGCGCGATCGTCAGAACGAGACGGTTCAAGGCGAGCACCTGGTAGGAGAAGTCCGCCGCCAGCGGAAGCACCGCCAGGAACCCGGGCGGCGCGGACGCGACGGCGCCGATGACCCCGCAGCGGAAAGCCGTGTGATGGATCAGTCGATCGACGAGGTCATCGCGGGAATACTCGGGATAGCGGTTACGGAACTTCCGCACCTCGTCGTCGATCTTGTCGCGATCCACATCGGTCAGGACCGTGCGCGCGAGGGCGACGTACATGGGCAGATTTTACCGTGCTCACTCGATCGGAATACCTCCCGGGGGACGGTGTTATCGTTCCGCGGTTGTCTCGAAAGGAGCCGAAGTGAAGAGGAAAACAGCGCTCGTGTTTTTGCTGCTCTGCGCCCTTGCCGTCTCGGGCCAGGCGGCTGGGAAAGGGAAAAAGAAGGTGGCCGCACGCGATTACGCCAACACCCTTGCAATTCTCCAGACCGACCTGGGTGACATCACCATCAAGTTCCATTACGACCCCGCACCCAAGCACGTCGAGAACTTCATCGACCTCGCAGCGAAAGGCTTCTACGACGGGACCATGTTCCACCGAGTCATCCCCGGATTCATGATCCAGGGGGGCGACCCGCTGACGAAAAAGGCGGAGGACCCACGCCATCCGTACGGCACCGGCGGAAACGTTGTCAATGGCGCGGAAGTCCACGTGAAGGCGGAATTCAACGAGACCCCGCACAAGCGGGGCGTCGTCTCGATGGCGCGTGCGGCCGACCCGAACTCGGCGTCCTCACAGTTCTTCATCGTGGTGAAGGACTCTCCCTTCCTGGACAAGCAGTACAGCGCTTTCGGCGAAGTCGTGTCTGGAATGGAGGTCGCCGACAAGATCGCCGCCGTGCCGCGCAACGCGAGCGACCGCCCGAACCAGCCCGTGCACATCAAGAAGGTCGTGTTGAGCCAGGCGAAGTCGCTTTCCTAGGACACGGAGGGTTCCGGGTTTGAGGGACCAGGCGCCCCTACCAGCGGATCCCCAGATCCCTCCGGAGTTCTCCGGACTCCTGCAACTCGCTCGACGCTCCGGCTACGAGCCGGTCTCCGTCGAGGTTCTGCCGGGCGACGTGGGACGCCGGCGTTACGTGCGGCTCGCGCTCACCGGAAACGAAAGCGTTCTCGGTGTCCTCGGCCCCAACGAGGAGGACGACGCCCGGCGGCGCTGGCCCGCTGCGCGCGCACAACTCGTCCCGCGGATCCGGGTGCCGACGCTCTACGCCGAAGACAGCTCCGGAAATCAGATCCTCGAAGACTTCGGTCCCGAAGATCTCGCTTCCCGTCTCGCGTCGAAGCCGGCCGAGCGGGCCGTGTGGCTGGAACGCGCGGCCGCGATCGCGACCACCATCGCGGAAATTTCCGATCCGGATATCAACGCGGCGTTCGACGCGGCCTTCTTCTTTCGGGAGCTCGACCTCGCGCGCGAAGCGGTTTTCGACCTCTGGCTCGGAGAGTCTCTCGACTCCGGCGAGAGAGCGACGCACGACGCCTGGGCCGCGTCCCTCGCGCGGGAAATCGAAGAGCACCCCCGGGTCCTGTGCCATCGCGACTTCCACGGCAACAATCTGTTTCCGGTCGGCGGGGACGTCGCCGCGATCGACTTCCAGGACCTGCGCAGCGGACCGGACTCCTACGATCTCGCTTCGTTGCTGTGGGAGCGCACGACGCTCGAGTGGATGACCGAAGAAACCGGCGGCGTCGTCGTCCTCCGCTTCGCCGACCGGCGCGGCCTCGAGCAGATCGCTTTTTCACGGCGATTCGACCGGGTTCTCCTCCAGCGGGCATGGAAGGTCTGCGGAACGTTCGCCCGCGCGGTCGCGCAGGGGAAGGGACCCGTCTACCGCTGGTATCTGCCGCGCGAGCTCGCACTCGTCGGGCGGCTCCTCGTCGCAGACACGGATTCCGCCTTCCGGAAGGTGTTCGATTCGCGTCTCGCCGCGCTCTGCTAAGCTACGAAGGTAGGAGAATAACTATGGGCCGCCTTGGAGTCCCGGAACTTCTCATCATCCTCTTGATCGTTCTCGTCATCTTCGGAGCGTCACGCCTGCCCCAGCTCGGGAAAGGAATCGGGCAGGGCCTGAAGAATTTCAAGGAGGCCGTCAAACCGGAGCCGGAGCCTCCCGCCCGCGACAAAACCCCTCCGCCGCCGGCTTAACTTCTTCTATTCCAAGAGCCAAGCTATACGGGGTCAGGTCTCCACTTCCCACTTTGCGCTGCAAAGTGGGAAGACCACTCGGCAAGAGATCCCTCGCTGCGCTCGGGATGACATCGCGCGCTTCGCGCGCGATATCACTTCTTCTTGTTGATGTCGGGTGAGACGGCGAAGCGGTATTGGTCGCGCGGCAGACGGATGTTCAGGAGCCCCACCTTGTTGCGAAGCGTGTTGCGATGAATCCCGAGAGAAGACGCCGCGCGGCCGAGATTTCCGGACGATCGTTTGACCGCTCCCACGATGTACTTCTTCTCGAACTCCTTCTTCGCGAGATCGAGCGAAATGCCATGGGCGAGGAGCTCTTCGATGACTTGCTGGAGCTGAGAGTCCAGATTCACGTCGGCCTCCGGCGAAACGAGAGCAGCGTTCGAGAAGGCGCGCATCTTAGCAAACGAAATTCATCGCGAAAAGAGTCGAACAGGAATCTCTCGCTTCGTTTCGCGATCACGTGAGAAATAAATTTTCGTGCCAGCATCGAGTCATCTTCCCCAACGCGATGCGAGCCGCCGCAGAGTCGATGAGCGAGCGCGCCGTGTCGCAAGCGCGACCGTGAGAGAGACGAAAAAAAGAAGAGGCGCCGGCCGCCTCTCCTGAAGTTGTTCGGAACGACCGGGAGAATTACTTCAGCTCGACCTCGTCTCCCACTTCGATCAGTCGGTAGGAGTCGGTCACCCGCCCGACGGCCCACCGGTCGCCGACGGCGAGAACTCCGATCTCTCCGAGATATGTGCGCGGGATAAACACCCCTGGGGGAGGAGGCACGTTCACCCAGTACGCGCCGACCGGCCGGATTCCGTACTCGCGTCCGATCGCGTACCGGTAGATGGTCAGAAAGTCGCCCGGCTCGACCCCATCCGCCACGCCCAGATCGACCAGAACCGTGTGATCCGCTCCGACCGCGACAACACCGTCGCGCGTGGAGATGATTCGCCCCCGCACCTTTCCCGAGGGTGCGTCGCCGGCCCTGGCGGGGGCTGATTTGCGGGCGAGCGGGATCGGAATCGGCTCGAACGGTTTCAAGAACGAGCCCATGGGGATGTCCGTGCAGGAACCGGAGATCGTCGCAGTCGCGGTCCGGGCTTCCACGCTCTCGATGACGGCTCGGCCACGGTACTGGTAGAAACGGCCGAGGTCCTTTCCCGTCACGGGGTGCAGGACGACCTCCTGAGGCGTGATCAGCCAGAACTCGTCTCCGACCTTGAGTCCGTGGTCGTACCCCGCGTTCAGATAGAGCCGATCGCTCGACATGAAATCGACCTGCTCCGCGATGTTCTCGGCGCCGATGACGCGCACTGGGAAGGTCTCGTTCGGTTGGCCCAGGTAGCCGAAGCAGTGGACATCGCTTTCGTAGCCCAGAGGCTGGGGCGCCAGCTCGACCCCGGGCGCCGGTCCGACCCGGGTGACGGTCTGCGTGGGAGGGGTCACGACGATAGTGCCGCCCGGAACCTCCCTCTTGGGAGGCTTGGTCTGGGCGGTCTGGGCGACGGCGGCTGCGGCCACCAGAATTCCGGCAACGAGGGCGCCAGGACGAACGGGCGGACGCATGGAGGCTCCTTAAGAAATTCGGAGAGACACTGGTTCTGCCTTAAAAGTACGCCTGCCTTCGGGAACTGTCAACGAAGCCCGCCCTCGAGTCGCGCAAAAACGGCGCAAGGGGAGATCGTGCCCGTCATTCCGGCAGCCTACTTCGGACTCTGGTCTTTGGACTTCGGACTCGGTCTCGCCGACGCGGCGGCGGATGCCGGCTTTTCGCCTCGAGGTCCACGCACCTTCCGCGCGTATTCGCTCTCCGGAAATTCCGCGGTCAGTCGCGCGTAGTACTGGTCCGCCTCCTGGCGGCGACCGAGCTTTTCCAGAACGCGGGCCGCGTAGAAGTAGAGCTTGTCGCGCGCCCCGTACTCCGGATATCGCTGGTCGAGTTCGGTGAAACGGACGAGCGCCGCAGAGGGCGCGCCCTTCCGCATGTAGAAGTACCCCACGCTGAACTCGTGCTCGGCGAGGACGTTGGTCAGCACCCGGACTCTTTCCCTCGCGGCGCCGGCGAAACCGGACGTCGGATACTCGCGAATCAAGGCCTGGTACTGGTCGATCGCCTCGCGCGTCGGCGTCTGGTCCCGATCGGGCCGCTCCATCTCCTTGTCGTACGTCAACGCGAACTGGTACCGGGCGTAATCGCGTCGGGGAGCGCCGGGATAGCGGTTCAGGTAGTCGCGGTAGCGGAACCGGGCCTCCGTGTACCCGCTCGACCCGCCCTGCTTGAAGAAGGAGTCCGCGACCAGAAGAAGCGCATCGCGCCCCAGCGGATCGTTGGGGTACGTCTCGAAGACGAAAGTCAGGTATTTGCGCCCCTGGTCGTACCTCTTTTTCTCGATCAGCGCCTTTCCCTTTTCGAAGAGCGCCTCTTTCGGTTTTGCGAGCAGCTCCTTTGTCAATTTGTCCGGCTTCTTCGCGCCGGAACAGGCGACGACCAGCAGGAGAAGCGCCAGCGCGGCCGCCCCCCACTTCCTCCCGGTGACCTGCTTTTCCGGTCGTCTCATCTTCAGATTCGTACTCCTTCGGCGGCCGCGCGCAACTGTCCGATCGCCGCGACGGGGTCGCTCGCCCCGTAGATCGCCGTTCCGGCGACCAGAATTTCCGCCCCGGCAGCCGCGAGAGGACCTGCGTTGTTTACGTCCACGCCGCCGTCGACCTCCACCGTCAGCCGGACTCCGCCCTCCGACGCCTCCGCGCGGAGCCGCCGGACCTTTTCGATCGAGCCCGGCAGGAACGATTGTCCTCCCCAACCGGGGTTGACGGACATGACGACGGCGTAATCGAGGTCGGCCCAGCACGCCGAGAGAGCGCCGGGCGGAGTGGCCGGGTTCAAGACGGCGCCCGCCCTCGCTCCCGCATTTCGGATGGCGGAAAGACAGCGCTGAAGGTGCCGGGTGGCTTCGACGTGGACGGAGACCCAGTCCGCCCCCGCGTCGAGATACTCGGCGAGCGTGCGTTCGGGCGTTTCGATCATCAGGTGAACGTCGAGCGCCAGCCGGGTCGCCGCGCGCAACGAGCGCACGACCGGTGGCCCGATCGTCAGGTTCGGCACGAAGTGGCCGTCCATGACGTCCACGTGGACCAGGTCAGCGCCGCCCTCTTCGGCGATCGAAAGAGCGTCGGCGAGCCGCGCGAAGTCCGCCGCGAGCAGCGACGGCGCGATCCGGAGAGTGCTCACGACGCCGGAGGAATCGCCGAAGCCGACTGCGAGACGGTCAGCGACACGACGTCCCGACGGGAGAGAGGGTACCCGGCGGGGGGAAATTGTTTCAGGACCGTATTCGGCGCGACTCCTTCGTACGTTTCGTATCGGGCGCTTCCCACCCGAAACCCGAAGGTTTCGAGCCGCGCGCGAACCTTGTCCGCATCCTGGCCGACGAAGTCCGGCATGACGAAGCGAAGCTCCGGCAACCCGCGGTTCGTCAGCACCTCGACGGCGCTCCCCTTCGTCGCCGGCGTCTCGGGCTCCGGGTTCTGACCGACGATTCCGGCGGGCGCGTCCGCTTCGCGATACCAGGAGACGGCGCCGAGCTGGAGCGACTCGCGCGCGAGCTTGAGGGCGGCCGCGCGCGGGGCGAGACCGGCCAGGTCGGGGACCTGGAGCTCGCGGGGACCGAGCGAGAGGACGAGACGCAGGACCTGGCCGGGTTTTGCGAGCGAGCCGGCCTCCGGCTGCTGGATGAGGATTCGATGCCGCGGCACCCGGTCGTCGTAGCGGGCGCGCGACGCCTGCTCCTCGACCCGGAGGCCGACGTCGTGCGCGATCCGGATCGCCTCGGGAACGGACTTGCCGGAGAGGTCCGGAACGGTCACGGAGCGGCCGACGATCGAGGCGCGGAACGACAGCCAGGCCGCAAAGAGAAAGGCCACGCCGAGCAGGGCGCCGTAGAGCAGCCGGAAGAGGACGCGCGGCACGGCGAGACGCTAACACACCCGTTTTACTTCCGACCGTCCTTGACTGACCGGCCCGGCGCTTGCACACTCGGCGTTCCCGATGTCGACGACAAAGTCCCGCGAGCCGGAGACCCCGGCCTGGTTCTCCGACCGCCGGTTCAAGAAGGCCGACCTCCACTGCCATTCCGTCTACTCGACGTTCAAGTACTTCCGAATCGCCAACACGCGCGATTCCTACAACCGCCCCGAGGACGTCTACCGCCTCGCCAAGCAACGGGGAATGGACTACGTCACGCTGACGGATCACGACTCGATCGACGGTTGCCTGTATCTGCTCGACAAGCACCCGGACTTGGACGACTTCTTCGTCTCCGAGGAAGTGGAGACGTGGTTCCCCGACACGCGGCAGCGGATCCACGTCAACGTCTTCGCGATCGACGAAAAGCAGCACGCCGAGATCCAGCGGCGCCGGAAGAACATTTACGACCTCCACGAGTACATCCGGGCCGAGAAGCTCCTCGCCTCCGTCAACCACATGTTCCAGAACTACCGGATGCGGAACTCTCCGCGGCAGTACTTCGAGGAGATGCTGCGGATGTTCGACGTGTTCGAGGTCAAGAACGGGGCGATGGCGTCGCAGCACAACCGGCTCGTCGAAGACTTGATGGCGGTCGTGCGCGAGAAGCGCGGCGACGTCTCGCTCGTGGCGGGATCCGACGCCCACACCCTCGGGCCGCTCGCGCGCGTCTATACCGTCGCCGAGGCCGATTCCGTTGCGGAGTTCCTCGACAAGGTCCGGTTCGGACAATGCTTCGTGTGGGGAGCCGAAATGGGCTTCCGGGTCCTCCTCTCCGATGTCTATCGGATGGTCTTCCGATACTACGGGAGTGTTCTCGATCTGAAGAATCCGGAGTTCACGCGCGGAGAGAAAGCGCGGCATCTCGCTCTCGCCGCGGTCGGCGCTCCGTTCTCGGCCGCCGGCGTGCCGCTCGCGATCACGTCCTTGAACTACGTCAAGCAGATCTTCGTCACCCGAAAGATCGGGCAGGAGCTGATGGAGCACCTGGAGGACAGAGAGCCGTCGTAGGGGGCGTGCTGCGCCGACTCGCCCTGTGAGAAAGCCGCTCCTTCTCTCACTCGCCGGATCGGCGATTCTCGCCGGGTTCTCCGTCGCCGCCCTCCCCTTCTCGCGCGGACTCTTTCGCGTGCCTCGGACTCCCTATGACGCGAACGAAGCGAGTTTCCTGGCGCCCGCCTGGATCCTCCTGCAACGGGCGGCCGAGATTGTCCCGCGCGACGTCTCCGTCGTGGTTCGCGGCGAGCCTCCCGACGCGACGAACGATTCGTATCTTCACCGTTTCGCGGTCGCGCTCCTGCCCGGCCGGAAGATTGTTCCGGCCGCGGTGTGGAACGTGGCGTCGGCTCCGGAGACGTTGCGCGAGGCGGATTACGAGGTCGTGGTCGGGGGGAAGGCGCTTGCGCCGCCGGGCAGCCGGCTCGTGCTCTCGATCCCGGAGGGAAGCGTCTGGAAGCGCGAGCGATGAGAGCCGGATACCTCTGGCTCGCGTCGTTCGCCATCCTTCCGCTCGTCGGCGCGCCTTTCCTCGGGCATCGGGCGTTCCGCGGCTTCGGAATCCTTTGCCGGACGGTCCTCGCGGGAGGAGTCGGCATGGTCCTTCTCTCCGCGACGATGACGGTCTGGGCGCTCGCCGGCTGGCGCTGGGGACCGGTCCTCGTGCTCGCGAGCGCTGCCGTCGCGTTCGCACTGCGAGGGCTGGTGCGATCGCACCTCCCTCTCCCCGCGCGGCGGGGAGAGGGCCGGGGTGAGGGGCGCTCTCTCACCGGGATCGCGCTCACCGTTACCGCAATCTCCGTCCTCGCCGCGCTCGCCGCGACGATCGCGGCGCGCTCGACTTCCCCGGACCTTCTCCTCTTCTGGGGGCCGAAGGCGCAGCAGTTCGCCTCCGCCGGCACGATCGACACCGCCTTTCTCTCCGCGCCTCACCTCGAGTACCTGCACGTCTACTACCCGCCCCTCGTCACGAACGTCTTCGCGTTCGGAGCGATCGCCGCCGGACGATTCCCATGGGGCGCCGCCACGTTGACGTTCCCCCTGCTGCTCGCGGCGACGGCGGCCGGCCTCGCCGGAATCCTGCGGGCGGACGCGCCCGCGCCGCGCGCGGCGGCGGCGAGCGCGCTCGTGATCTGTGCCCTCGGGCTCGCCGGGATCGCCTCTTCGGTCGCCGGCAACGCGGAGCCGTTCCTGCTCTTCTTCGAGATCCTCGGCGTGGCGCTCCTCCTGACGCCGGCGGCTCGTTCCGACGCCGGGAAGCTCCTCGCGGGCCTGTTCCTCGCGGGCGCGGCGGCGGCGAAGGTCGAGGGGCTTCCGTTCGTTCTCGCAGTCGTCGTCCTTTTTCTTCTCCTGGACCGCAGCGCCGCCCGCCCGCTCGCGCGATCGGCGCTCTTGCTCCTGGCTCCGACGATCGTTTCGATCGGCGCCTGGCTTGCCTTCGGCGCGACGCGGAGAGTCTTCTTCGGCTACAAGGGCTACGGGCATTCGCTGGAGTTCCACTGGGATCACTTGTCCGCCGTCGTGTCCGCGATCGGAATCGCGCTCTGGAGGGTCGGCTACGCGCTTCCGTTTGCAGTGCCGATCCTGGTGCTGCTCGCGACTCGGCCGAAGGACCGCCGCGTCTTTCTGCCGCTCGGAGTGGCCGCGGCGCTCTCTGTCTTCCTCGTGCTCACGTATCTCCAGAGCACGCAGGACCCGCGGCTGTGGATCTCGTGGTCGGCGGCCAGGACCTTCTCGCCCGTTACGGCGCTCGTCGCCCTCGCGTCCTTCTGCGGGAGAGAAGAACCGCGCTGACGGCGCAGGCGGCAAGAGTTCCGGCGGCGACCGCCAGTCCCGCGGCGATACCGTCCGGCCAGTACCGGAGCACGGCGGCGTGTCTCCCCGGCGGAACGCGGAACGCGAGAAACGCGCGGTTGTAGGTCGCAAGCGGCGAGCGGCGTCCATCGATCCGGAGCTTCCAGCCGGGCCAGCGCGTGATGGAGGTCCCGATGACGGCTCCTCCGGCCCCGGCTTCGATCGAAAGGGCGAGGCGCTGCGCGCCGTACGATTCGATGTGAACGCGGGCTTCCCCGTTCTCGACCCACGTTCCGGAGAGAACGCGTTCCGGCCCGGACGCCTCGACGACGCCGGACTCGGCAAAGTCCTGAATTTGCTGGAGCGCGTTCGACTCGGCCTCTACCGTCGCCTCGTAGCGAAGGCGCCGGGGCACGAAAGCGCGCTCGAGCGCTCCCGGGTTCTCGAGCAGCCGCATTCCATCTTTGACCGCGCGCTCTCTCCAGCCGGGCGGGACCGGACGGTCCTCGGGAGTAAGCACCCACCGAACGTTCAGGAACGACAGAAAGGGCCGCGCCGGGTCGTCGACGCGATTGAACCAGACGGGCTGCGGCACGCACCACAACGGGAAGGTCTCGACGAGCGGCGCGAACGTCATCGATTCGTATCCGCGGACCTCCTCGAGCTCGTAGAGCGTCGACGCGTTCGGGACGAACGTGAACCCAACCGACGTGAATCGGTACGGCTCGTTTCGCGGAATCGGCTTCAAGACTTCCAGGTCCGGATAGAAGGCTCGCGAGGGATACGTCGGGTAGACGCGGCCGGCTTCGAGGCGGCGTTCTGCGAGCAGCAGGACGAGCGCAGCGAGGGGAAGGGACCGGGCGAAGCGACTCCGCGCGACCCCGACGGCGAGCGCGATCGCGAGCAGGACGAGCGGGACGATCTGGAGAGCCACTCGACTTCGAAGAAACCCCTCCTCCATGCCCAGGCGCAGAAGCATCGGCCGGATCTGGAGAAAGAGCGTCCCGACGAGGGCTGCGGTCGCGAGCGTGGCCGCGAGAGTGGTACCGAGCCTTTCGCCGCGGCCGATCCGGTCGGCGCCGAGCGCGGCGAGGCCCGAGAGGGAAAACACGGTCAGGAAGACCGTCCGCTCGTTCAGCGCGATGTCGAAGAACGGAAGCCGGGCCACGGAGTCCGCAACGACTGGCAGCCGGGCCCAGAGCGCGGCCCCCAGGAAACCGATGACCAGGAGCGGCCACTTCTCGCGTCGCGCCGAAAGGATCCCGATGAACGCGAGAGGAAAGAGGATCGCGCCCGCGTAGGCAGCGGGCTCGCCGAAGCCCATCGGCATCCTGGACTTTCCGGAGACTCCCAGGCCATAGGGAACGACGTCGGGGATCGAACGCCGGAGGCTCTCTTCGAGGCTCGCGGATCGATCGCTGTGCGCATACGAGACGGAGCGGATCACCTGTTCCGCCGTGTACGGCAGCGCTTCGAAGAGCGGAAGAAGCTGGGCGGCGGAGAGCCCCAGCGTGATCGCTCCGGCGAGGAACGCGAGACGGAGAGAGCGCCATCTCTTGCCGGGACCCGCAGAGAAGAGCTCGAAGAGGAAGAAAATCCCGGCCCCCGCGACCGTGTGAAGGAGAGTCTCGGGGTGGCCCGAGGTCACGATGAGCAGCAGCGCGACGACGGTCACCCCGACGCTCCGGCCTCCGGGCTGCGATACGAGGCGCCGGAGCCCGAGGATCAGGAGCGGAAACGGCGCGGCGGCGGGCGAAAGGGGATAGCCCGCGAAGAAGACGAGATAGTCGGAGAAGCACCAGCCCGCCGCTCCGAGAAGCGCAGCGACCTGCCCGCAGCCGAAATCGCGAAGCAGAAGGTACATCGCCAGGAGCGCCAGGAAGTAGCGAAACGACATCTCGAAAGTCCACGCCTGCGCGAGCGGTAGCAGGAACCCGATCCACGTCGCCGGGTGCAGGACCGCGGGTTGCTGAACTGCCAGCAAGGGTTCCCCGGCGTTCTGGAATCGGTTCCAGAGCGGAAGCCGCCCGTTCTTCACCGCCTCTCGGACGGCTTTCCTCCAGGGGATCTCCTGGGAGACGACATCTCCCAGGATCGGCGATCGCGTCGGCCCGATTCCCTGTTCCTCGCGATGCGAGGCGAGGGGCTGACCCTGATACGCGATGTCGAGCGGCGCATACACGCCGGCGGTCAGGAGCGCCTTCCCGGTCAGCAGAAAGGGACCGAAGGCGAGCAAAAGGGCCACACCGGGACGGATGCTCGAGACGAACCGGGTCGCGAGAAAGAGACACAGCGCGCAGGTCGCGAAGTAGACCGCAAGCAGCCGGAGGACGAGCAGAAACAAGAGCTTTATCCTAGCGTCCGAGAAGCGTCCGGCGGCCGCGCAGGACGAGCAGGAGCGCGCCCGCGACGAGAGCGACCGCGGCGCCCACGCGAAAAGACTGCGGCAGGTAGTGAAGGCGGATCTCGTGCCGGCCGGGAGGAAGCCAGAACCCGACGAACGCGTGGTTGACGGTCGTCAGCGCGAGCTCCCTGCCGGCGGACTCGGCGCGCCAGCCGGGCCAGTCCGGCACCGACGTGGCAACGAAGGCGCGTTTGCTCACGTCGGCATCGATCACGAGATCGGGCCCGATCTCCTGAACCGTCACAGCGGCGGAACCGTTCTCCCCTCCGCCCGACTCGGCGTGATCCAGCCATGCGACGTCGGCAAAGTCCTTCGCTTCCCCCATTTCCTGGAGCTGCTTCGCGGCCTGCGGCTCCGCGCGGAGCCGGCGGGGCACGAACGCTCGCGGCAACGCCCGAAGATTCTCGAAGAGCGAGAGGTCCGCCCCTCGAGCGACGAGGCGCCAGCCGGAGGGTGCCGCGGCGTCCGGGGCCGCGATCGCGTAACGCGCGTTCAAGAACGAGAGGAAAGGACGCGTGAGGTCATCGACTCGATTGTGCGAAGCGAACTGGGGAGTGCACCACGCGGGATAGGTCCCGGCAAACCGGCGCAGCACGATCGACTCGTACCCGCGGACGTCTTCGAGCCCGTACAACGCCGCGCCGTTGGGGCGAAAGATTTCACCGGCGGCGACGACCCGGTACGGATCGCCGGTCCGGGGCAGGGCCCCGAGCGTCGGGAGTTCCGGCGCCAGAGACCGCGCCGGGAGGGTGGGATAGGTCCCACGCATCTCCAGCCAGCGCTGCGCCACGAGGAGCGCCAGGGCGGCCGCCGCCAACTCGCGATGGCGGGCGCCCCGGAAGAGGGCGACGAACGCGAGGAGGGCGAGCGGCGCGATCTCGTCGGCGAACGAGATGGCGACGAAGCTCGATGGGAGCAAACGCTCGCGAAAAACTCCCGTCGAGAGAGCGAACACCACGGCCAGTAAGGCGACCACGGCGACGGAGGCGATCGCGAGGTCACGCGCCGGCGCATCGCGCGCGCCGATCCGGTCGGCGCCCAGGGCCGCCAGGCCGGCGAGGCCGAGCGGCGCGAGAAAAACGAGACGGTAGTTGAGAGCGAGAGCGAAACCGGGCAGGCGCGACGTCACGTCCAGCAGGATTGGCGCGCTTGCGCCATACGCGAGCCCGGCGAGAAAGAACGCGAGAAAGAGGCCGCGACCGCGCGGGCGGGGGGCGGTCCGTCCGAACAGACCCACGGCCGCGAGTGGAAACAGGACCGCGCCCGCATAGCCGAGCGGCACGCCCGACCCGTCCTGCCTCCCTTCCTGGACGGGACTCTTCCCGTAAATTCCATGCGCGAACGGCAGGAACGCCGGCCGGAGCCGGCGCATCGCCTCGACCGCGGAAACGGACTGGCCCGTCCGGCCCCTGGCGAGCGCCGTCCGTCGAGCCGCGTACTCGGCGGAGTTCGGCAACGCCTCGAGCAGCGGAAAGAGGACCGGCGCCGCGAGGCAGAGCGCCAGCAAACCGGCGCCGAGCGCGCCCGCGAGCGCGCGTCGGGAGCGCACCCGGACGTCGCGCGCAAAGAGCTCCCACAGGAAGTAGACGCCGCCCGCCGCGAGGCAGTGAAAGAACGTCTCGGGATGCCCGCCGTGGAAAGAGAGGAGCAGCGCGACGGTGGTGATGCCGATCGCCCGGCCTCCTCCTACCCGCGCGAGACGCCGGAGCCCGAGCAACAGGAGAGGAAACACGGCGATCGACGGTCCGACCGCCCAGCCGTCCCAGAAGAGCACGTACGTCGAGAAGCCCCAGCCGACCGCTCCGACGAGCGCCGCAAAGTCGGAGCGGCAGAGCTCGCGGAAGAAGAGATGCGCGGAGAGAAGGGCGAGAAAGATCGTGAAAGCGCAGGAGAACGTCCACGACAGGGGAAGCGGCAGAAAGATCCCGAGCCAGGTCGCCGGATGAAAGACGCCGGCCTGGGCGGCAGGCAGCAGCGGGTTTCCCGCCAGCACGAATCGGTTCCACAGAGGGAGCCGCCCGTTAACGAGCGCTTCGCGAACGGCCGCCCGCCACGGGAGGTTCGCGAACGCCAGATCGGAAAGGATCGGGTTCTCGATGCGCGTGACGCCGTTTTCCGCCGCGACACGACGCCAGGGATCGTGGCCGGAGTAGAGATCGGCCGGACCGTAGATCTCGCCGCGCAGGAAAGCCCGGCCGGTGAAGAGCAGAGGCAGGAGCGCGAGAAGAAGCCCGACCCGGAGAGGAACGCGCGTCACGAACCTGCGCGCGAGGAAGATGGGCGCCGCCGTCGCGGCCGCCCAGGTCAGCCAGAGCGCGAGGACTTCGATTTGCAGCGCCAGGAATCCTCGGCGCGGATTCTAGCCGTCATTCCGAGGAGCGAAGCGACGAGGGCACCGAGCGCCATCTGCGGACGTGAGCTTGCGAACGACCGCAGAGCGCGACGCACCGAGCCTCGGCGAAGTCGAGGCGACAACCCGCGGGTCCGCCCGCGGGTAACACAGCGCCGTCGTCGAGACGGTGCTAATCCCTGGATTCCGAGGGATCCCTCGCTTCGCTCGGGATGACAGGGAGAGCTCGGGATGACAGGGACTATTCGGTCCCGGCTGCTGCCCTCGTCCGCTCCTCGACTAAGAGGTCGATCTCCTTGATGAACTCGTCTAACATGTTGGGGCCGCCGATGCGGCGGTACGGCTCGCCGTTCTTGTAGATCATCCCCATGTCTTTCCCGGCGGCGAAGCCGATGTCGGCTTCGCGAGCCTCGCCCGGGCCGTTGACCGAGCAGCCCATGATCGCGACCTGCAGCGGGAGCTTCACGCCGGCGAGGTGCTTCTCGACGCGCTCGACCATCGGGAGCATGTCCACCTCGAGCCGCCCGCACGTCGGACACGCGATCACGTTGACGCCGTCCTCGCGAAGGTGGAGACCTTTCAGGATCTCCCGCCCGACGCGCACTTCCGCGACCGGGTCCGTGGCGAGAGAGACCCGGATCGTGTCGCCGATCCCCTCGGCCAGCAGGATGCCGATGCCCATCGCGGACTTGACCGTTCCGGTGAACTGGGAGCCGGCTTCCGTCACGCCGAGGTGCAGCGGATAGTCGCTCCTCTTCGAAAACAGGCGGTACGCCTCGACCATCATCGGAGCGTTCGACGCCTTGAGCGAAACCTTCGTCTCGAAGAAGCCGAGCGACTCCAGGATCTCCAGGTGGCGGAACGCGGACTCGACCATCGCTTCGGGCGTGGGCTCGCCGAACTTCTTCAGCAGGTCCTTCTCGAGCGAACCGGCGTTGACGCCGATGCGGATCGGGATGCCTTTGTCCGCCGCCATGCGCGTGACTTCCTCGACCTTCCAGCGCGCGCCGATGTTTCCCGGGTTGATGCGGAGGCCCGTCACCCCCCTCTCCATGACGCGGATCGCGCAGCGGTAGTCGAAGTGCACGTCGGCAATCACCGGCACGGAGGAGCCGGCGACGAGCCGGTCGAAGACGTCGGCGGCTTCGATCGTGTTCGCGGTGACGCGAACGATCTCGCAACCCGCCATGATCATGTCGCGGATCTGCCAGAGCGTCGCTTCCACGTCCGCTGTCTCGGTCTTCGTCATGGACTGCACCGTGATCGGCGCGCCGCCGCCGATCGCGACGCTCCCGAGCCGGATCCGACGGGTGATCCGTCGCGGTGCGAGCGTCCGTTTGCCCGACGGAGCCGCGGGTGGAGCGAGGACCGGAAGTTGACTCACGAGGCAATCCTATGCGTCATTGGCTTCGGGTCTTCAGAACGGCCACCACTTCGCGGGCAGGTTCTTCGCAAAGTCGTTGTAGAGAACGACCGTGATCAGGGCGAGGATCATCAGGAACCCGATCTGGAGGATCCGCTCCTTGACCTTGAGCGAGAAGTCGCGCCGCGCGATCCCCTCCAGCCCGAGCAGGAACAGGTGCCCGCCATCCAGGACCGGGATCGGGACGAGGTTGAAGATCCCGAGCTGGAGCGAGATCGCCGCCATGAGCGCCACGAGCGGCACGGCGCCCGTGCGCGCCGCCTCTCCCGAAAACTTCGCGATGTCGAGCGGCCCCGACATCGACCGCATGCTCGCCTTGCCACGGAAGAGCCGCCCGATGACCGAGAGCGTCATCCGGAAATCCGATTCGACGCGGCGCCACCCCTCGACGAACGCCTGCCCGATCGGAAAGCGCTCGACGATTTCGGGCAGGTCGGGCACGACCTGGACGCCGACCTTCCAGGAGCCGTCCGGGTCGCGGCGCGGCTGGACGCGCGTGGACAGGATCTTTCCGTCGCGCGAGTACACCACCGGGAACGGCCCGGGCGCGGCGCCGGCGACCGCCGACACGAAGCTCGAGAAGACCTCCTCCGGAGCGCCGTGGATCTCCTTGCCGGCGACCGAGAGGATCACGTCTCCGCTCTTCAATCCCGCGGCCTGGGCGGGAGACCCGGAGAGGACCATCGCGATGCGCGGACGCACCGAGCGGCCGAAATCGGGGAGCAGCCCCACGTAGCCCAGGTCGTACTTCGTGCTCGGCTTCGGAACCACGTCGAGGACCGTTCGCGCGCCGTGTCGCTCGACCTCCACCTTGAGCTTTTCGCGCGCGTTCATCCCGAACATGAACTGGACGTCCCGCCAGCGGGCCGTCTGTTTGCCGTCGATTGCGATGATCCGATCGCGAGGCAGGAAACCCGCTTCGGCACCGGGCGACTTGTCTTCGACGATCTTGACGACGGGCGGTTCGAGCTCGTAGGCGGGCACCGAGACTCCGATCGCGAAGACCGCCGTGTGCAGCACGAACGCCAGGAGGATGTTCATCGCCGGGCCCGCGACCAGGATGAGACCCCGCTGCCAGCGCTTGCCGACCGCGGGCGCCTCCTTCGACGTCCCCTCCGCCAGCGTCGACTCGTCGGGACCGAGCCCGATGACCCGCACGTAACCGCCCAGCGGGATCGCGGAGACGCGGTAGTCGGTGCCTTTCCACTTCCGGCCGAAAAGCCGCTTGCCGAATCCGACGGAGAAGACTTCGACCGGAAAGCCGAACGCCTTTGCGACCGCGAAGTGCCCGAACTCGTGGAGGACCACGAGCACCGAGAGCACGAAGAGAAGCGCGAGTGTGTTGCCGATGATTGTCATAGGAAGAAGCTGTCCGGCCGGGAGCCTTTCAACTCGCCCGGGCGAGCGTTCGCGCGATCCGCGACGCCGACTGCCGCGCCGTCCGGTCGATCTCCTCGGCTTCGTCGAGGCTCCCCGGACCGGGCACGCGGCCGCAGGCGGCGGCGGTCTCGGACACCACGTGAACGATGTCCGGGAAGGAAATCTTCCCTTCGAGGAACGCCCCGACGGCCACTTCGTTCCCGGCGTTGATGACCGCCGGCATTCCGCCGCCCGCCTCCAGCGCGGCGCGGGCGAGCCCGAGCGCCGGATAGCGGCGGGGATCGACCTCCTGGAACTCGAGGTGGCCGACCCCGACGAGGTCGAGCCGGCCGAAGGGGTTCGGAAGCCGCTCGGGATGGGAAAGGGCGTAGAGGATCGGGAATCGCATGTCGTTGCGCGCGATCTGCGCGACCAGAGACCCGTCCACGAACTCCACGAAAGAGTGGATGACGGACTGGGGATGGATCAAGACGTCGATCTTCGAGGGAGCGACACCGAAGAGAAAGTGCGCCTCGATCACCTCGAGCCCCTTGTTCATCATCGTGGCCGAGTCGACCGAGATCTTCGGACCCATCTTCCACGTCGGGTGCGCGAGCGCCTCTTCGACCGTGATCCCTGGAAACGTCGCGAGGTCCCTCGTGAGCAACGGTCCCCCCGATCCGGTCAGCACCAGCCGATGGATCTCTTCCCGCTTTCCGGAGCGCAGCGCCTGGTGGATCGCGCTGTGCTCGGAATCGACCGGGAGGATCTCCGCGCCGCTCCGCCGCGCCGTCGCGACGATCAGCTCTCCCGCGACGACCAGAGCCTCCTTGTTCGCGAGCGCCAGCCGCTTACCCGCGGCGACCGCCGCGTGCGCCGACCGCAGGCCGACGGCGCCCACCAGCCCGGCGACGACGATGTCCGCATCCGGCAGCGATGCCGCCTCGTCGAGCCCGGCGGGGCCGGCGACGATCCGTAGCCGACCGCGAGATCCGGGCGGGAGGAGAGCGCGCAGGCGGACAACGTCCTCGTCCCGCTCGATCGAGACGAGCCCGGGCGAGTAAAGGCCGATCTGCTGCGCGAGCCGTTCGATGGAGCGGCCGGCGGCGAGCGCGCAGACGCGAAAGTGGTCGGGGAACGCGGCGATGACGTCCAGAGACGCGCGGCCGATGGACCCGGTCGAGCCGAGCACACTGATGCTTTTCACGGGGTTTCGATTATACGGAGCGTGTCCGTCTTTCAATCGAGCAGCCCGAAAACTGCGCCTCAGCCAGTCGCTTAAAGGGTCAGGTCTCCACTTGCCACATGGTCGCCACCCGCCAAGACGCTACAAGCCGACGAAAACCGCCAGCACCGGCGCGGCGAAGAGCAGCGAATCGATCCGATCGTAGAAGCCGCCGTGGCCGGGCAGGAAAGTCCCGGAATCCTTCACGCCCGCTCCCCGCTTCCAGAGGGACTCGACCAAGTCACCGAGCTGCCCCGCGGACGTCGCGAGCGCACCCGCGAGTGCCCCGCGCGCCGGCCCGAGCTCCGGAAAGACCCACCACGTTCCGGCGGCCGCGCCGATCAGCGTCCCGCCGATCAATCCGGCGACCGTCCCCTCCCAGGTCTTGTTCGGCGAGACGCTCGGCGCGAGCTTGTGCCGACCGAAAGCCTTCCCGAGGTAGTAGGCGAAGGAATCGCAGCCCCACACGAGCAGAAAGAGGAGCAGGACCGCGCGCGGCGAGACGATGCGCAGGTAGCACAGCGCCGTCGCCGGCAGGGCGACCGAGAGAACTCCGAAGACGGTGCCGCTCGCGCCGGAGAGCGCAACGGACAGCTCGACCTCCGCGAAGAGCTGCGCGAGGCACGCCAGCACGACCAGCGTGAGGAGCGCGCCGAGCACGAGAGTCCGCCCGGGACGGTCGAGCACGTCGAATCCCCAGAAGGCCGCCCACCCCAGAAGAAACGCCGCTCCGAAAAGGATCCCCACGGTCTTCGCGACGGGAAGGCCCGTCCTCTCCGCGAGCCGGTAGAACTCCCACAGGGCGGCGAGTGCGACGGCGGCAACGAGCAGGTTGAACGCCAGCGGAGGCAGAAAGAAAAGGACCGCGAGGACGATCGGGATCGCGACCGCGGCGGCGAGCTCCCTCGGGCCCACTCAGTACGACGGCGAGAACAGCGTCATCCGGCCGCTTCTCCGGATTCCGCCATGCGCCCTCCGTCGATCACGCCGCCGTAGCGCCGTTCGCGCTTCTGGTAGTCGAGGATCGCCTCGAAGAGGTGACGCTTCCGGAAATCGGGCCAGAGCGTCGGAGTCACCCAGATCTCGCTGTACGCGATCTGCCAGAGGAGGAAGTTCGACACGCGCATCTCTCCGGAGGTGCGGATCAGGAGGTCCGGATCCGGCAGGCCCGCGGTGCCGAGGCGCGAGCCGAGCGTCTCCTCGTCGATCTGCTCCGGGGTGAGCCGCCCGGCGGCGACGTCGTGCGCGAGCGAACGGCACGCGTCCACGATCTCGGTGCGGCCGCCGTAGTTGAGCGCGATGTTGAACGTCATCCCCCGGCAGGACGAGGTTCCGGCGAGGCCGCGGGACAGCTCCTTCTGCACCGATGCGTCCAGCTCGTTCATCCGTCCGACGACGCGGAACCGGATGTCGTTCTTGAGCAGGTTCGCGAGCTCCTTGTGCAGGTATTCCTTCAGGAGCGACATCAACGTCACGATCTCGAAGCGCGGCCGCTTCCAGTTCTCGACCGAGAAGGCGTAGAGCGTCAGCGCGTCGAGCTCGAGACGGGCGCAGGTCTCGACGATCTCGCGCACCGACGCAATGCCCGCCCGGTGTCCCTCGACGCGCGGAAAGCCGCGCTGCCGCGCCCACCGGCCGTTGCCGTCCATGATGACCGCGACGTGCCGCGGGAGGCGGGCGAGGTCGATCTCGTCCAAAAGCTGCCGCTCGGCGGACCCGGGCGTGGCGAGGTTGTCGGCCTGGATCACGGAACGAGTGTAACGCGGGGATACTCGACTTTCACGAGCGTCAGTCCCTTCGCCGGAGCCTTTTGCGCGAGCTGGCTGCGGTCGCCCGACTCGAGGATCCGCCGCATCCGATCGAGAGGGACGCGGCCCCGCCCGATGTCGGCCAGGAGACCGCAGATCGACCGGACCATTCCGCGCAGGAAGCTGTCGCCGCGGAAGAGCGCCCGCAACTCCGCGCCTCGCTCCTCGATCGAGACCGAATGAAGCGTCCTCACGGAGTCGTCCCGGCTGCGGCGGACGGCGAAGACCCCGAAGTCGCGCCGCCCCGGGAGGAGTGCGGCGGCCGCCGCCATCCGCGCGGCTTCAGCGGCGCGGGAGAGCGGAGCGACGAAGAGCGAATCGCGCGGAGCGATCACGTCGGCGCGGCTCCACCGGTAGAGGTAGTCCTTCCAGAGCGCATCCCGGCGCGCATGGAAGGCGGAGCTCGCGCGTTCGACCTGCATCAGGCGCACATCCCACGGCAGGAGGGTGTTGAGCGCGTCCCGCACTTCGCGCGGCTCCCGCGAATGCGGCAGATCGAAGTGGACGACCTGGCCGTCGGCGTGGACGCCGGCGTCCGTCCGTCCGGCGGCGAGCGGACGCACCGGCTCTCCGGCGAAGACGGCGAGCGCTTCTTCGACGACCGACTGCACGGTGCGCGCCGCGTTGTGCTGGATCTGCCACCCCCGGAAGCCCGTCCCGACGTAGGCGAGGACCGCGCGATATCGGAAGCGGGATTCAGCCACGCATTACCCCCTCTCCCCCGCGGGGAGAGGACCGGGGCGAGGGGCGTGGCTTCGCCAGAGCGTGACACCGAGCAGGATCGCGAACGGGACGTACTCGCCGATCCGGACCGACGCCGGCGTCCACCCGCCGAGCGGATACAGGAGCGCGTAGGAGAAGGGTACGGCAAACGACAGATAGAGAAACGCGGGCTCTCTCCTTTTCGCGGCGAAAGGCAGGATCCAGAGCAGATACCAGGGGTGGAGCGTCGGCGACGCGATGAGAAACGCGGCGAGCGACGCAAAGAGCGCGGCCTCCGTCTCCCGGGTCCGGGCCGCGATCGCGACGAGCGCCGCGGCGAGAGCGAGCGCGATCAGGACCCGCGCGAAGAACGCCGTGTAGAAGTACGGAAAGACGCGCTGCATCCAAGGACGCTGCGGTCGCACGTCCTTCCAGCGCATGTAGGCAGCCTTGGCCTTCGCGGGGAGCTCGATCGAATCGACCACGCCCGCGACGGCCGGATAGAGAAGCGAGTTGAACTCCCACCGCGTCGCATAGACGGGAAGCGCTCCGATCGGAGGAGCGCCGCCTCTCGCCGCGAGACCCCAGAGCGCCGCGCCGAAGGCGAGAGCCGTTGCGGCAAAACGGAATCCGCCGCGTTTCGCCAGAGGCAGCGTTGCCGCGAGCGGCACGTACTTCGTGAGCACCGAGGCGGCGAACGCGAGACCCGCGGCGAAAGGGCGCCGCCGGGAGAGCGAGACGACGGCCGCGAGCAGCAGCGCGACCCCGAGCGAATCGAGGTGCCCCTGTCCCGCGCTCTCCGTGACCGCGAGCGGGTGGAACGCGTAGAGCGCCGCCGCGAAGCCGGCGGACGCTCCTCCGCTCGCGGAGAGGAGCGCCACCACGGCCACGTCCGCGGCCGCGAAGATCGTTTTCATCGCGAGCACGCCCGATCCCGGCGCCCACGCCGCAGCGCGGAATAAGGCCTGGGCCACCGGCGGATACACCGTTCGAAATTCGCGGTGGGAGAGATGCCCGCGAAGCTGCCGAAAGAGTCCCGCCACCTCGGGGTCGTCCGGCGCAACCGCGTACGGGGAGTGGCCCGCCGCCGCCACCCTTGCGTCCCAGACGTAACGGAAGACGTCCTCGGAAAGGTCCGGCGGACGGAAGAGGAGAGTTAGACGAAAGGCGGATGCGCAGAGAAGGAGAGTGCGGGGTCGCGAACCGGATAGACTCCGCGCCGCAAGCAGCGAGAGGAGGGCTCCGGCAAGAAAGAGGAGGAGGTAGGCGGCGAGGCTGCGCCGAGCGTCGGGGAGGAACGCCATCGCGAGAAAGATGACCTCCCCGGCAGCGAAGAGGAGCCCCGGCCGCGCCACGACTCTTTTGCCGCGACGAGTATGGACGGCACCGCCCAGATCGCGACCCTGATCGCCTACTACGTCGTCCTCTCGCTTCTGGCGGTCTACGGCGCGCACCGGGCCTTTCTGGTGCGCCTCTACTACCGGCACCGCGGGAACGATCCCCGGCCCGCCGGAAGCCTGGAGCGGCTTCCCGTCGTCACGGTCCAGCTTCCCCTCTACAACGAAGTCTACGTCGTCGAACGGCTCGTCGACGCGGTCGTCGCTCTCGACTATCCGAAGGAGCTGCTCGAAGTTCAGATCCTCGACGACTCGACGGACGAGACACGCGACGTCGCGCGAGCGGTCGCCGACCGTTATCGCGCGCGCGGCTATGACGTCCGCTATCTCCCGCGCGACCACCGGGGAGGTTACAAGGCGGGCGCGCTCCAGGCCGGCCTCGAGACCGCGCGCGGCGAGTTCCTTCTGATCCTGGACGCCGACTTCGTTCCGCAACCCGGGATGTTGCGCGAGTGTCTCCCCCATTTCACGGATCCGGCGGTCGGGATGGTGCAGGCGCGGTGGGATCACCTGAACCGCGACTTCTCATTGCTGACCCGCATTCAGTCGATCTTTCTGGACGGTCACTTCGTCATCGAGCACACCGCCCGGAACCGCTCCGGCCGCTTCTTCAACTTCAACGGAACCGCCGGGATCTGGCGCCGGCGTTGCCTCGAGGACGCAGGGGGGTGGAACAGCGACACCCTGACCGAGGACCTCGACGCCTCTTACCGCGCGCAGCTGGCCGGTTGGCGCTTCGTCTATCTGAAAGACCTCGCCGTCCCGGCCGAGCTGCCGGTGGACATGAACGGCTTCAAGAGCCAGCAGCACCGCTGGACGAAAGGGTCCATTCAGACCGGCCGGAAGCTCCTGCCGACGATCTTCCGGAGTGACTATCCGTCGAAGGTCAAAGTGGAGGCGTTCTTTCACCTCACGAACAATTTCTCGCACCTCCTGGTCGTGCTGCTCGCCCTCCTGATCTTTCCGGCGATCATCATCCGCGAACAGATCGGCTGGCAGAAGCTCGCCGTCTTCGATTTCCCGCTCTTTTTCGGCGCGAGCTTTTCGTTCATCGGTTTCTACGTTTCCTCGCAAAGAGAAATCGGGCGGAGCTGGAAGCCGACGTTG
>Ga0114129_10001712_pt1 | contig 29936 bp, 28 predicted proteins | sample RhiMetdeltSRZDD1_FD_80071 | JGI IMG/M metagenome (GOLD analysis project Ga0114129, IMG submission 80071) | Populus rhizosphere microbial communities from Tennessee, USA - Rhizosphere MetaG P. deltoides SRZDD1 (version 2) (version 2) | ecosystem: Host-associated > Plants > Roots > Rhizosphere >... | reverse complement strand
GCGCTGGTCGTCTCGAACGGCAAGATTTGGGCGAGCGTCCAGCCGCCGTTGACCACGCAGCCCTCGGGCGGCACGCTCGTCGTGAGCGTTCCGTCCGACATCACGGAGTTCGACCCCGCCGTGGCGTACGCGATCAATGACAGCCCGATCGAGTACGCGATCTGCTCGACGCTGCTCATCAATCCGGACGAGCCCGGACCGGCAGGGCTGCAGCTGGTGCCCGACGCCGCCCTTCAGCCACCCACGGTGAGCGAGGGGGGGCGGGTGTACACCTTCGTGATCCGGCCGGGGCTGCGCTTCTCGCCGCCGTCGAACGAGCTCGTCACCGCAGCGACGTTCAAGCACACCATCGAGCGCAGCCTCAGCCCGCGCATCGCCAAGGTCTGGGGCGGCGGAGACCCGCCTGGGCAACAGGCGCTGCCCGACGTGGTCGGCGCCGCCGCGTACATCGCCGGCAAGGCGGACCACATCGCCGGCGTCACGGCACAAGGCGACCGGCTCACGATCCGGCTCACTCATCCCGCTCCCGACCTGCCTGCCCGCCTGTCCAATTCGCCGTTCTGCGCCGTTCCAACCGACATGCCGCTCACGCCCGTGGTCGGCGCATTTCCGTCGGCTGGGCCGTACTACATCGCCGAGGCGACCCCGAAGCGCAGCCTCGTGCTCCTCCGCAATCCGAACTACCACGGCAACCGGCCGCGGCGGCCGCGCCGCATCGAGGTCGTCATCGGCCCGCCGCATCCCGTCGAAGAGGTCGAGGCGTCACATATCGACTACGCCATCGACGGTGTTCGAGCCGACCAGAGCGCGCGCCTGGAACGCCTCTACGGCGCCGGCAGCCCGGCCGCGCGACACGGTCGGCAACGCTACTTCGTCAATCGCATGCTCGAAGTCGACCAGGTCGAGCTGAACACGAGCCGGCCCCTCTTTGCAAGTGCACGCATGCGGCGGGCAGTCAACTACGCCGTCGACCGGCGGGCTCTGGCGGCCGAGGGAGGCACCTTCTACGCGCACGCCAACGTCGCACAGATGTACCTGCCGCCGGGCGTGCCGGGCTTCCGCGACGAGCACGTCTACCCATTTCGGCCCGATCTCGCCAAGGCTCGTCGTCTCGCGGGCGGCGGACATCACACCGCCGTGCTCTACTGCTTCCAGGGGGGCGGCGGCCCTCGAGCAGCCCAGATCATCGCGAACAATCTCGCCGCGATCGGCATTGACGTCCGCGTGCACTGCCTGCCGGGAGGAGAGATGTGGTATCGCATCCTCAACCCGAAGGACCCATGGGACCTGGCCGTCGACGGTGGGGCTTGGGGAGCTGACCCCGGCGCCTACCTCAATGCGCTCGCGAGCCGCCGCGCACACAACGTCTCGCACCTGCACGATCCTCGCGTCGACGCACTCCTCAACGCAGCTGCGCGCCGCTCCGGTCTCGCCCGGGCCTTCGCCTACGCTCGGATCGACCATATGCTCGTGCGCGACGTCGCACCGTGGATCGTCTTTGCGAACGAGAGCGCCCACGACTTCTTCTCCGCCCGCATCGGCTGCCAGCTCTACCAGCCACTGGCCGGCATCGATCTCGGTGCACTGTGCGTCCGGACCCGGCCGCACTAGTGCGGCTGAGCCCTAATACGGGATCTCAGCCTCCGCCGGTGCAGTCAGGGACGTGGAGCTCGAGCTCCAGGCGCCGGGCCGCCAACTTCAAGGCGTCCGGGGTATGCACGAGCTTCTTGAGGCGTTTACCGAGAGTGGCCCGCTGGGCCGGCGTGCGAGCGGCCTCGATGGTGTCGTAGATGCGGACCCACAAGTGCGCATAAAGCGACGCGAGTCGGCTTTGTGACGCGATCCAACGGCTGCTCATGTCCTGGAGCTCGCGTGGGACGGAAAGAGCTGTGACGCGGGCGAGACGCCCAGCGGTCGAGGCTCTGATGGCCTCTGCGATCTCGAGCGCGTCCGATCGCATTCCCATCTCATGTGTACCCTCGAACAGGAGCGCCCCGGCGCAGATGCCCGTTACTGCAAGGGAGTAGTCGGCGGCGGGGGAGTTGCCCGCCGCGGCGGGCTCCCCGCCAGACATCCGAGTCGGAACTGCGCGTCCGGGCGTGGCTGCGAACCACATCGCAACGAGTGCTAGGCCGACGATGATTGCGATCGCGCGCATCGACGGGATCGTGCCCGCGGCTGCTCCAAGGACACTCCATCGGCGCTCAATTGCCGACTAGCAGCGGGGTCATTCTCTCATTTGCCCGCGCGTCTTCAACCCAAGCTTCGGTCACTAGGCCTCTGGCGCAGCAGGAGCAGCGTCAGGACGGCGCCAGCTCCGGCTGCTAGGGGTACGAGACCTCCGCCGCAACAGGAGCAGCGTCAGAACGACGCCGGCTCCGGCGACCCCCACCGCGATCGACAGACCGTTTGAGATCCCATAGACGAAGCCGTCGCGCACTGCGCCGACGATGTTGCGCTGCTCGAGCGGCGGGTGCTTCGCGAGCTCCTCGAGGGCGTCGTCCGCCTGGACGAGGATGCCCTCGACGACGCGCTCGACCGAGTTCGGCAGCCGCGGGCCGGTCCGAGCGAGGATGTGGTCGAGCTTTTCGTCCTCGAGCGTGCGGAAGACAGCAGCTGTGAGCGCAACGCCGACAACCCCTCCGAGGCCGATGACCGTCGTCATGATCCCTGTTGCCGCCCCGTGGTGCTCGACCGGCACGGCATTCACGGCGACCAGATTCATCGGAGTCAGCACGAGGCCGACACCGAACCCCAGCGCGAGCATCGGCGGCCAGAGGTTGGCGTACGTCGTCTCGATCGAGAGGTCGGCGATGAGGGCGAGGCTCACGGTGGCAAGCGAGAGGCCGATGACGATCGGGATCCGTGGCCCGTACCGCTCCATCAGGCGTCCACCCAACGGCAGGGAGACGAGGAACGTCCCACTCAGAGGCAAGAGCAGAAGGCCCGAGCCGAGCGGCGTGTAGTTGAGGATCTCCTGGAGGTATAGAGGCAGCAAGAAGAGCGAAGTCGCGAGGGCGAAGTTCACGACGAACTTGACCGTCACGCCGCCCAGGAAGTTCCGGTACCGCAGGATCGAAAGTTCGATGATCGGATTGGGTGAGCGCCGCTCGAAGAAGACGAGGGCGCCGAGCAGCGCAGCAGACGCGCCGAAGGAGACCAGGGTCGGAATCGACCCCCATCCCCACGTCGGCGCCTCGATCAGCCCCAGGGCGAGCATCGTGATCGCGCCGGCAAGGCAGAAGACACCACTGTAGTCGATCGTCCGAGACGCGCCGCGATTCCAGGACTCCGCGATCCGGCGGAATGCCACAGCCAGGATCGTCCCGGCGCATAGCGCGGTGGCCCAAAAAATCGCGGGCCACCCGGCCTCGTTGACGAGGATCCCGCCGACGGGCGGGCCGAGGCCGCTCACGACGCCCGATGCCCCTCCCCACACCGCGACGGCGCGGACGCGGCTGCGTCCCTCGAACTCGTTCGTCAAAATCGAGAGCGAGGCGGGAACGATCGCAGCCGCGCCGGCTCCAATGATCCCGAGGCTGAAGATGAGCCAGATAGGGTGGCGCGCGAGCGCGGCGGATACGGCCCCCAGGCCGAAGACGATCGTCCCGCCGATGAAGAACCGCCGGTGGCCGAAGATGTCGCCGAGTCGACCGGCGACGATCAGGAGCGACGCGTAGGAAAGCGAGTATGCGGTGAGGGTCCACTGGAGCTGGGAGAGAGAGGCCTCGAGATCGTCGTGGATGGTGGGCAGCGCCACGCCCAAGGCCGTGGTCGGGAGCGACGTGACGCCGCTCGCGATCGTCGCCGCGACGAGAGTGGCGCGGGACTTCGTGAGCCCGAACGGCATTCCCCGAGCCTTTCATAACCTTCGGCCCAAGTGATCGCGGGCGTCCTCCCGGGCACGTGCTCGGTGCCGAAGCTGCAGCCCGCGACGTCATCAGTGGCAGGGACCAGGTTGGCAGCAGCGGACTGCAGGATCGGCGGGGTTCGCAAGGCTTGTCCAAGCATGTGAAGCGCGGGCGAGTCGTCTCCCAGCGCCCGGCCGCGAGTCAGAAATCGGACTGGGCGACGGTCGACGCAGTGCTCGGTCGGGGTCGAAAACCGAAATGACGCGGCCTGTCCTGTGCTAGAAAAACGTCCCGAAGTAGCGTGGTGGCAACGTTCGGGAGGAGAGGAGATGGCTCAGGAGCAGCCCCGCGGCAAGCAGTTCGCGACGCCCGCGCGTGTGAAGGGGACGGGCGAGTGGGGAGGTGCGCCGCAGGGTGTCCTCGCACTTGACGGTAGGCGGCTCTTGTTTGTCGTGCCGCCGGACAACGTCAAGCTCGACACGACGATCGACGAGTGTGAGTTCTCGTTCTCGAAGTGGCTCATGGGGCAGGGGTTCATGATCAAGACGCTGGAGAAGAAGTACAGCGTCGGGTTCGCGAAGCTCACGCCATTCGTCACCGCAAACGTGCTCCGCGCGGCGGGCTACGAGGCGCTGGGGGCGGCCGCGGCGGTGTCTGGATGGGCCGGCGTCTTCAAAGCAGGGCAGCTGACCAAGCAGTGGAAAGAAGTGCTGACCGAGGTCGGAGCTCTGTGACGCGGACGCAGTACTACACGGCCACCACGTTGGACGGGTTCATCGCCGACGAGCGGAACAGCCTGGACTGGCTGTTCGAGGTCGACCGCGGCGACAACCCCGGGTCGGAGTTCACCGAGTTCTTTTCCGGGGTCGGTGCGATGGCGATGGGCTCGACCACATACGAGTGGGTGTTCGACCATGAGAATCTCGACGAGACGCCCGAGCAGTGGACGAAGTGGTACAGCGACACGCCGTGCTGGGTTTTCACCCACCGTCAGCTGCCCTCGATACCCGACATCCCGATCTGCTTCGTCGAGGGTGACGTCGCGCCCGTCCACGAGGAGATGACGAAGGCGGCGAACGGAAAGAACATCTGGCTCGTCGGCGGCGGCGATCTCGTCGGGCAGTTCGCCGACCAGGGCCTCCTCGACGACATCCTCGTCGGGATCGCTCCAGTTACTCTCGGAGGTGGAGCGCCGCTTCTTCCGCGCCGGCTGACTGCTTCTCGGCTCGAGCTAGCCGAGGTCGAGAGGCAGGGCCAGTTCGCGCGGCTCTCGTACCGGGTGCGACCAAGTCCGCCGTAAGGCGTACTGTTCCCGCCAGGGATGGCGCTCGCCGGTGATGTTCGTAAGGGCCGGTACTCGTACGAAGCCTCAGCTTGGTCAGATGCGTACGCGGACCTGAGGGCAGCCGATCGGACGTCGCCTCTTGCTGCGCCCGATCTCGAGCTTCTCGCGGTGTCTGCCTACATGGTCGGCCTCGACGACGAGTACGTCTCCGCCCTTGAGCGCGCGCACGCGGAGTATCTCGAGGCGCGAGACGTTCCGCGCGCAGTTCGCTGTGCCTTTTGGATCGGGCACAACATGCTCTTTCGGGGGCGGATGCCGCGCGCGACCGGGTGGTTCAGCCGCGCGCAGCGGCTACTCGGCGAGAGGGACGTGGACTGCGTGGAGCGCGGTTACCTGCTCATTCCGCTCTGGCTGGAACAGTTGGCTCGCGGCGACTACGAGTCGGGGTTTGCGACCGCCGGCGAGGCAGCTGCGATCGGCGAGCGGTTTGGCGACGACGATCTCGTGTGGATCGCCCGCGACGAGCAAGGACGTGCACTCGCGAAACAGGGGCGGCTGGACGAGGCCTTCCGACTCGTCGACGAGGTTCTCGTCATCACCGAGGCAGGTGCGCTCACAGCTCGAATGACCGGCATCGTCTACTGCAACACGATCGCGTTCTGCCGGGAGGTATACGCGCTTCGGCGTGCTCGCGAATGGACGGATGCTTTACACCACTGGTGCCAAAGCCAGCGCGGAATGGTGGCGCACAACGGCCTTTGTCTCGTCCATCGGGCCGAGATCGCACAGCTGCGGGGGGAGTGGGAGGGTGCGCTCGAGGAGGCGAAGGAGGCCGTAGAGCGGTTCACACGCGGCGTTCTGAACGAGCTCGCCCGTGGGAAGGCGCACTACCGGCAGGCCGAGGTGCACAGGCTGCGCGGCAGATTCGGGGCAGCGGAAGAGGCGTATCGGGCCGCCAGTCGCAGCGGGTGCGAGCCGCAGCCCGGGCTCGCGCTCTTACGGCTCGCCGAGGGGAAGACAGGCGCTGCTTCGGCTGCCTTGCGTAGGCTCCTCGGGGAGGTGACAGAGCCACTCGCCCGGGCCGAGCTGCTCCCGGCGTGGGTCGAAGTCCTGCTCGCGAGCGGAGACGTCGACGAGGCGCGCAGAGCATGCGCCGAGATCGAAGAGATCGCCGACGCTCGAGGGAGTGACGTGATCGAGGCGCTCGCTGCCCAGTCTCGGGCAATGATCACTCTCGCCTCCGGGCAACCGAGCGATGCGCTGAGGGATCTCCGTTCGGCCCTGTCGCTCTGGCACGATCTCGATGCGCCTTACGAAACGGCCCGCGTCCGCGTGCTGATCGGGCAGTGTTGCCGCGCCCTCGGGGACGAGGATTCGGCTCGTATGGAGCTCGATGCGGCCCGCGAGACCTTCTCGAGACTCGACGCCCGTCCCGATCTCCACCGTGTCGACGACCTTCTGCGTAAGCACGGGGCTGGTGACGCCTACGGGCTAACCGGGCGAGAGCGTCAGGTTCTGGCGCTCCTCGCGGCCGGACGAAGCAACCGTGAGATTGCGTCCGTGCTCGTCATCAGCGAGAACACCGTGGCGCGCCACGTGCAGAACATCTTCGGCAAGCTCGGCGTGACCTCCCGGGTCGCCGCCGCGGCGTTCGCGGTGGCGCACGACCTGATCTGACCGTCGGCTGGTCAGAGATAACCACCCGACGGGGTCGCTTCAAGTTGGTCCATCCCGGCGATGCGGTGCCAACGCCTCCAGTCGTACGGTCGGCCGATAGTCGACGAGAGGAGTGACGAAATGAACGCGACGGAAATCTCCTTCGAGAAGTACCGCGGCAGCGCGCCGGAGAACTACGAGCGGTACTTCGTCCCCGCCATCAGCGCGCCGATCGCGGACGATCTGCTCGGGCGGGCAGGCATGGAACCAGGCCAGCGGGTACTCGACGTCGCCTGCGGTACGGGCCTGATTGCGAGGCTCGCCGCGGAGCGCGTCGGAAGCGAGGGAGCAGTGACGGGAGTGGACATCAACCCGGACATGCTCGCGGTCGCCAGGTCGACCGCATCCACGGGAGCAGCCATCGACTGGTACCAGGCGGACGCAGAACACCTTCCGGTTCCGGATGGGGAGTTCGACGTCGCCCTCTGCCAGCTAGGGCTTCAGTTCTTCCCTGACAAGATCGAGGCGCTGCGGGAGATGCACCGAGCCCTCGTTGCCGGCGGGCGTATCGTCGTCAGCGTGCCCGGGCCTGAGCCCGACCTCTTCAGGACGATGGAGGACAGGGTCGGCCGCTACCTCGGGACGGAAGCGACGGCCTTCCTTCATCTCGTCTTCTCCCTCCATGAAGAGACGGAGCTGCGCGATCTGCTCGAACGCGCGGGCTTCGACGGGGTCGAGACGTCCGCGACGGTCAAGCGGCGCGACCTCGCGCCACCTCACGAGTTCCTCTGGCAGTACCTGACCAGCACGCCGCTCGCTGCAGTCGCCCTCGGGCTCGACGAGCGGGAGCGCAGCGAGCTCGAGCGCGAGGCGGTCGAGGTTTGGGAACCGTTCACCGAGAACGGAAGCCTCATACTCGAAGTCGGATTGACGGTGGCGTCCGGAGTCGCTCGGGCGTGCTAGTCGCGCCGACGGCCCTTGGAGACCGTCAGGCTCACCCTGGCGCCGGCCTCGAGCCGGCGCCCGGCGGCTCGGCTCTGCGCGATTACCCGGCCTGCCGGGACCGAACTCGAGCGGACAGTCTTGACCGTCCCCACCCCGCAGTGAGCCCGCCGGAGCGCGCCCTTCGCGGCGGCGAGCGACTTCCCACGCACCCGCGGCACGACGCACTGCGCCACGAACGTGACGGTTATCGGCTCGCCCATCGCCACGCCGCCGAGCGCGCCGGCGATGACAGCCTGCCCGGGAGCGGTCCCCGCCGTGAGCGATGCGGTGTACGTCCCGTTGTGAAGGTCGGTCACGGCTGAGAGGCTTCCGGCGCTCGTGCGCAGCGCGACCGGCCCTGCCGAGGAAACGAGTGCGTTTCCGGCGGAGTCCTGAACGTGCACCGTGATCGTCGAGCTCGATGATCCGTCGGCCGGGATGGACGGAGGTGACGCGGAAAGGGTCGTCGTCGAGGCGTCGGCCGATCCTGGCACGATCGAGAAGCTCGCGACCGCTGACGAAAAAGCGGACGCGAGGCCCGCCGAGGAAGACGTGATCGTGACCGGCCCGGTCCGCGCGCCGGTCACCAGGATCGATGCCGCTCCTGCGGAGGTCGTCGCCGTGCCGAGGCCCGTGACTGATCCGCTTCCGCCCGTCTGGGCGAACGCGATGGCCCGTCCCCAGTCGCCGGTCATGAGGTTCCCATTCGCATCCTCGACCTGCACTGCGAGGGTGAGCTTCCCGCCCGAGGCGAGGTCGGACGAGGCGGAGGTAAAGCGGAGGTGGTCCGCTGGAGGCGGAGGTTGTGGCGGTGGAGGAGGTGGCGGCGGGGGTGGCGGCGGCGGTGGCGCCGGAGGAGGTGGTGGTGGTGGGGCCGGAGGGGCCGCGTCGGCGATCAGGAACGAGCTGTCCGCGGTGTTCCAGTGAGTCGCCAGGTAGCTCCCGGGCGCGGGGTCGAGGCTGAAGTAGTCATCGTGGTTGCAATCCAGCAGGCCTTCATGAGCCCGATCCGGGCAGACGACGCGGAGGACGACGCCCAGACGGTCGCGGTAGCACATGGTGTCGTAGTCGTCTGTGCAGTGGCCGGACGCCGTCGCGTTCGGCGCTCCGTCTCCGACCGCGCCCAGGGTGTGCGTCAGCTCGTGCGCCTCGACGGACTTAGATCCCGGACCGGCGAGTAGCCCCCAGCATGGTTTGTCCACACGCGCGAATTCCGCCATGGCGCCGTTGTTCCGGTTGTTCTGGCCGGGTCTCCAATCCCCGTAGTACTCACCGATCCCGCAGTACGCATTCGAGTCGTCGACCCAGACCATGTACTTGCGGCCCGGGTCCGCGTACCCCTTCGCCTTCAGTTCGGCGATCATCGTCGCGAAGTCGTTGGATGCGCTCGGGGAGACCGTTACGTCGAGGATGCTCGGGTTGCACGACGTATCGGTGACCCAGCGCAATTGGCGGGAGCCACCCTGCTCGGCAGCACTGCTTTGGTAGACCGAGTCGGCGGCGCTCGCGAATGCCTGCAGGAGCCCGACGTACGTCGAGTAATTGTCGGCGCCCGCCTGATGTGCGTAGATGCCCTGTACGGCGTTTCCGCCCTGATAACACGAAGCAGCCCGAGCGCCCGCCTTCGCTCGGCTGGAGTAAGCGCGTGTGCGCAGGACGCGTAGAGACGGTGCTCGCCGCACGTCGATACCGGGCGGAGAAGGGTCGGGACCGTGTGTGCAGGCCCGGGATCCACGTTGGGCCGCAAAGACGAATACGCCGCGGCACGGGCCTCGTCCCGCTCGCACGAGCCCCCGGTAGAGCAGACCACGCTTCCGCAATGCCGCCGACACGGAGGATGTTTCGGACACATGCGCCGATCCCGAGGCGACGCGGCTATCCGAAGGGGCCGCGCCCGCCGAGGCGCTGCAGATCAGCGCGACCGCGGCGAGAGCGACGAGGGAACTTCTGCCCAACGAGCCCATAACGAAGGAGTGGCAGGAGAAGCTGTCTCTTCTTGCCGAATCCTGTACCCCGGCGAGGTTCTAGCAGAACCGCAGCCGAAAATGCATCCAGTAACGCATGGCTCCGCTGAACACGGCCGCGCATGGTTCAATCACGCCGTGCTGCTGAGCGAGGTCGAGTATGCGCGTCCGGCGAGCGTCGACGAGGCGCTGGTGCTCCTGGCGGGGGACGACAACGCCCGCGCTCTTGCCGGCGGTCAGACACTGATCAACGTGCTGAAACAGCGGCTCGTCTCTCCCGATCTCCTCGTCGACCTGGCCGAGCTGGAGGAGCTCACGCCGATCACGGTCGCCGAGGACGGCAGCCTCGAGCTCGGCGCGATGGCGACGCTCTCCGACCTCATCGCCTCGGCTGAGGTGCAGGAGCGGCGGCCGATCCTCGCGGAGGTGGCCTCGAGCGTCGCCGACGTCCAGGTGCGGAACCGAGGCACCGTCGGTGGGAACGTCTGCTCGAACGACCCCACCAACCATCTGCCGCCGCTGATGGTCGCGGCGGGCGCGACCATGACCATCGCCAGCGCCGCCGGGACTCGCACCGTTCCGGCGGAGGACTTCTTCCTCGGCGTCTACATGACCGCCGTGGGTCCGGGTGAGCTCCTGACCGGGGTCTCCATCCCGGCCGCGGGCGGGACCGGGGACGGCTTCTTCTCGGTCACCGTCGGCAACGAGGGAACGGGGATCGTCAACGTGGCCGCGACGGTGAACGGCGAGGCCCGCATCGCGATCGGCTGCGTGTCCTCCCTGCCGGTGCTGGTCACGTCACGCCCGGACGACGAGAGCGTCCGCGAAGCAGTGCGCGCCGCCGACCTCGATCCGCCTTCGGACGTCCACGGCTCGGGCGAGTACCGCAGGCACCTGGCGGAGGTGCTCGCGGTGCGCGCGGTCGGCTACGCGAGGAGCAGCGGATGAGGGAGAAGACGATCAAGGTCGAGGTGAATGGCGACCTGTACGAGCGGGAGGTGGAATCGCGCCGGCTGCTCGTCCACTTCATCCGCGACGACCTCGAGCTGACCGGCACTCACATCGGCTGCGATACCGGGAACTGCGGCGCCTGCACGGTTCTCTACAACGGCGACGCGATCAAGAGCTGCATGATGCTCGCGGTCCAGGCCGACGGAGCCTCGATCGACACCGTCGAGGGTCTGGCGCGGGACGGCGAGCTTCATCCGATCCAGCAGGCCTTCAGCGAGACGCACGCCCTCCAGTGTGGGTACTGCACCCCGGGAATGCTGATGTCCGCCAAGTACTTGCTCGACTCCAATCCGAATCCGAGCGAGCCCGAGATCCGGAAGGCCATTCAGGGGAACATCTGCCGCTGCACCGGGTACGTGAACATCGTGGAAGCGATCCAGAGGGCGGCCGGACATGACTGACACGACACTCGAGCGCGCGCTCGTCGTCGAGCCGACAGAGACCAAGCGCGGCTGGGCCGGCCAGAGCATCCCGCGTAAGGAGGACAAGCGCCTCGTCCAGGGGCATGGAGTTTTCGTCGACGACGTCAAGCGGCACGGCATGGGCTACCTCCACTTCGTCCGCTCCCCGTACGCCCACGCGAAGGTCAAGAGCATCGACGTGTCGAAGGCACTCGAGCTGGGCGGCGTGTACGGGACGCTGACCGGGGACGAAGTCGCGATCCTCACCGATCCGTTCTTCGAGCTCTCGACCCCGCCCGGTGCCGACATGAAGGACTACGCGCTCGCCGTCGGAAAGGTGCGGCACATGGGGGAGCCCGTCGCGGCCGTGGTCGCCTCGTCGCGGGACATCGCCCGCGACGCCGCCGAGCTGGTCGAGGTGGAGTACGAGCCGCTTCCGGTCGTCGTCGACGCCGAGCGTGCCGCGGAGGAGGGCGCTCCGCTCCTGCACGAGGAGGCCGGCTCCAACGTCGTCTGGTCGGGCCTGTTCGACTGGGGCGACTACGACGCCGCGCTTGCGGAGGCCGACCAGGTGGTGCGGATCGAACGCCTGCACTTCGACCGTTTCTCCTCCACGCCGCTCGAGTGCTCTGGTGCCGTTGTCGAGTACGAGAAGCACACGGGCCAGTGGACGATCTTCTGCAACCACCAGATGCCCGGCATCGGGGCGATCTGGATGGGGCCGGCGCTCCGCTGCGGGCTGGACAAGCTCCGGTTCGTCACACACGACATCGGCGGCGCCTTCGGCAACAAGATCTGCCTCCACCCACAGCTGACCGCCTGCTGCCTGCTCGCCCGCAAGCTCAACCGTCCCATCCAGTGGACGGAATGGCGCACCGACCAGCACATGGCGAACTCCCACGGCAACGAGCGGACGTTCCTCGACGTCGAGGTTCCGGTGCGCGCCGACGGGACGATGCTCGGCTTCAAGGTGCGGGCACTGGATGACTGCGGGGCTTTTCCGCGGTACGAGCCGCTCGGCTGCATCATCTGGGCCCAGGTCACGCCCGGGCTGTACCGCTGGCGGAACATCCGCGTCGACTTCACGCAGGTGACGACGAACAAGTCTCCCGTCGGGCCGAACCGCGGCTACTCACGCATGCAGCACCTGTGGCTGACCGAGCGGATCATCGACATCGTCGCGCACCAGCTCGGCCTCGACCCGATCGAGGTCCGCAAGCGCAACTACATCCGCTCCGAGGAGATGCCGTACGAGACGCCGAACGGGTGCGTGTACGACTCGGGTGACTACGCCCGCTGCCTCGATCTCGTGCTCGGGCTGATCAATCACGAGGGGATCGAGGAACGACGGCGGGATGCGGAGTCACGCGGGAAGCTGCTCGGGTTCGGGATCGGCTCGACCCTCGACTCGGGGACGAACAACTTCGGCCAGTCGCAGCTCTTGAATCCCGATCTCCAGTTCTCGGGCAACAACGAGGTGGCCACGATCAAGCTGGACATCTTCGGCGAGATCGTGCTCACCCTCGGCACGGTTCCGCAGGGGCAGGGACACGAGACGGTGGCGGCGCAGGTGGCCGCGGATATTCTCGGCGTCTCGCCCGACGACATCCACGTGCGGCCGGGCCATGACTCCTACTGGAACACGCACGCCGGCCTCTCCGGCACGTACGCCAGCCAGTTCGCGGTGACCGGGCTGGGGGCGGTCAAGGGCGCGACTGACTTGCTGGCCGACCAGATCAAGCGGCTCGCCGGCGTGATCCTCGGCGGCGTGGGCAAGGACGCGATCATGCTCGAAGGCGGGTTCGCGAAGATCAAGGACAATCCGGAGGCCGCTCTTCCGTTCATGGCGTGTGGCGCGATCATCAACGCCAACAACGCCGGGCTCCCTCCCGAGCTCGACGACGTCACCCTCAACTGCCGCTATGTCTTCCGGCCGCGGTTCGAGGTTCCCGACAAGGAGCGCAAGTACGGCAACCTGACTCTGACGTACGCGAACCAGATCCATGCCTGTGTGTTGGAGATCGACAAGGAGACCGGTGTGCCCGTGATCGTCGATTATGCGGCTGTGGACGACTGCGGCATTCGCATCCATCCGCAGATCGTCGAGGGGCAGGTGCACGGAGCGGCCGCACAGGGGCTCGGTGCGGCGCTCCACGAGAGTTTCCCGTATGACGAAGAGGGGACGCTTCTCACTGCGAACTTCTACGACTACCACGTGCCCCACGCCCTGGACATGCCGCCGTTCAAGACCGAATCCATCGAGTCGCCGTCACCTTTCACCCCGCTCGGCGCGAAGGGGATGGGGGAGGGCGGCGGGGCGGGGATCCACGCAGTGTGCGCTGCCATCCAGGATGCGCTGCGCGGCGCGGGTGGTGCGATCGTCTACGACAGCTGCAATCCCGCCCACCGCATCTGGGAGCTGATGCGGGAGCCCGAAAAGAGCCGCTCGCTAGTGTCTGTGGAGGAGCGCTCGTGAAGGTTTCCGGGGAGCGGTCATTCAGTGCGCCGCGGTCGGTTGTGTGGAAGGTGCTGAATGATCCGGCCCGGATGGCGAAGCTGATGCCCGGGATCGAGAGCTTCGACATTCAGGACGAACGGCGCTGGTCGGCAAAGGTGAAGGTGCCGCTGGGGCTGGGGACGATCCCGATCTCGTTCTCGTTCGAGAAGACGGAGGAGCGCGAGCCCGAATTCGCGCGGCTCCAGGCGAAGGGGAAGGGCGTCGGGGCGATGGTCGGGATGGACACGCAATTCCACCTGAGCGAGGACGGCGGCGGCACGGCGATGAAGTGGGAGGCGGACGTGACGATCGCCGGCCCGGTCGGTTCGATGGGCCAACGGGTGCTCCAGCCCATCGTCAACCAGCAGGTCGGCAACGTGCTGAGCGCGCTCGAAGAGCAGGTGGAGGAGGCCGCCGGGTCTGCGACCCCGGCGGGCGCCGAGGAGGGCATTCATCCCGCGTCGCCGGAGACGTATTCGGGCGACCCGGAAGGCCCGACGCACTCCACGGCCGACGACGCCTGACCGTCACACTCCCGCGACTCCCTGTTTCACACGCGTCACGCTTTCGCGACTAGAGTCCAGATCGGGGGTCGGGCGCGATAGCGCCCCCGGGGGAGAGGGTAATGTCGCGGTCACGGACGCGGGAAGAAACCGCGTCCGCATCCGGATCGAGGCCGAAACCGCGTAAGGATCCCGATCGAACGCTGAGGTCCTGATTCGGATCGAGGCGGAGCGACTCGTGGCCGCCCGGCCGGCTAGCCGGTCTGCTGGTTCTCCGGCTCCTCTTCGACGATCGGCTCGTCCGACGTCTGCTCGCGGTTGTCCTCGATCAGCTCGTCCTCGTCCCTGATCCGTGGCGGCACGATGCTCGGGTCGCTCTGGCTCGTTCCCTCCGGGAAGGTCTCGCCCATGGCGCGCCATGCCCTCTCAGGCCGCCCGGGAAACCGTCAGCGCGCCGCTTCGCCCAGCAGCCGCTCGACGATCACGCAGTCGCGCCACTGACCGTCGAGCTTCCCGTGCCTTCGGTAGACGCCGACCTCGCGGAATCCGAGCGAGCGGCAGAGCCCCAGGCTGGCCTCGTTCTCGGGGAAGATCCGGCTGAGGAGCTTCCAGTAGCCGCGTTTCTCGCACTCGACGATGAGCGCCGACAACGTCGAGCGTCCGAGTCCCGCGCCGCGTCGCTCCCGCGCGACATAGATGGAGAACTCGCCGATCCCCGAGTACGCGGCCCGCGAGCGGTACGGGTGCGCGATCGCCCAAGCCGCCACCTCTCCGTCCTGCTCCGCCACGACGAGCGGGTAGCCCGTCTCGAGCCACGCGAGGACGTCTCGAGGTCCTCGCGGCTCAGTCTCGAACGTGGCCAGCCGGTCATCGATTCCCTCGTTGTAAATCCGCGCGATCGCTGCCGCGTCCGCGGCCACCGCGGGGCGCGTGCTCACACGCGGAACCTGCGGCCTGCGAAGTCCTCGCCCTCGCGCCACCGCTCGCTCTTTCCGAGGTCGTAGACGAGCTCGATCCGGGCGACCACGTCGAACCCGAGGGTGTGGAACGCGCGGATGGCGTCGGCGTTGCGGCCGGTCGGGCGGACAACGACCTGGTCGGCCCCTTCGGCACAGGCCGCCGCAACGATCGCTTCCGTCAGCTGACGTCCGATCCCAAGCCCGCGGCTGCCGGCTTGGACTGAGAGCGGCTCGATCTCGACTTTCTCTCCGCGGACGAGCATCCCCGCCAGCCCGACGATCCGTTCATCCACTTCCGCCACGAAGATTCGCTCCGGCCCGACCTCCGCCAGATGTGCGTCGAAGCCGGCCCCCGGATCGGCGCCGCCGATCGACTCGTCGAGGTAGAGCTGCCGGTGCCACTCGGTCAGGTCGCTCCAGAGGGAGCGGCACTGCTCCAGGTCTCCCGTGCGGTACCGCCGGACGGCTGCCACCGCGTGACAGTATTGCCGCCGTGACCCCCCCGTTCCGCATCGGCGTCATGCAACTGACGATGGAACCAGTCGAGGAGATGATCGCGACCGGTCAGGCACTCGACCGAGCCGGCTTCGACACGATCTGGCTGGCCGAGGCGTACCCCTGGTGGCGCAAGCACCAGATGGAGGCCCGCTCGTCCACCGTCACTTCCGCGCTGATCGCCCGCGAGACCGACCGCATCACCGTCGGCTGGGGAATCATCTCGCCCTTCACGCGCCATCCAGTGCAGGTGGCGATGGACGCACGCGTCGTGCAGGAGCTCGCGCCCGGACGCTTCATCCTCGGCTTCGGGACCTCGAAGATCTTCCTCAACAACGCGCTCATGCAGACCAAGAAAACCCTCGGGCCGATGCGCGACGCGGTCACGATCGTGCGCGGAGTCCTCTCCGGCGAGGAGTTCCACTACGAGGGCGAGACGTGGAGCGCCGACGTTCCTGTCCAGGACGAAGCCAGCACACCGCGCGAGGTACCGCCGGTGTACGTGGCCGCCACCGCCCCGAAGATGCAGGCCCTGGCGGGGGAGATCGGCGACGGCTGCCTGACCCCCTCCATCACGACCCCCGCCTTCGTTCGCTACACGACCAAGAACGTCCAGGCGGACATCGACATCGGCTGCACGATTGTCGCCTCGGTCGGGCAGGAGCGCGACGAAGGGCGCAACGGCGCCCGCGAGATCGCCGGGATGTACCTCGCGAACAAGGTGCAGAACATCCGTGGATCCGCGGACACGCTCCTGGAGCTGGCCGGGCTCGAGCAGGAGGAGATCCGGCCGATCGCCGACGCGATGGAGCGGGGTGGACGCCTGGCGGCGAAGGCAGAGGTCACCGACGCGATCCTCGACAAGTGCAAGCCGATCGCGGGCACGCCGGCCGACTGCATCGAGGCGATCGAGGAGTACCGCGACGCCGGTTGCACCCACGTCATGCTCGAGCTCTGGGGCGACAAGCGGCACGAGCAGATCGAGCTGTTCGGGCGCGAGGTCCTTCCTCACTTCCGATGATCGACCGCGACCGGCTCGTCGAGCTCGCCATCCGGCTTGTCTCCATCCCATCCTTCACCGGCGCCGAGCAGGAGTGCGCCGAGGCCGTGCGCGACGTCCTGGACGAGATGGGCCTCCAGGTGCAGTGGCAGCAGGTAGAGGAGGGGCGGGCGAACGTGCTCGGGACGTGGGCCGGCGCCGGCCGTGGGCCGTCGCTCATGTTCAACGGGCACCTCGACACGTCCTATTCGGGCCGCGAGCCATGGCTGCAGGGGATCCCCGGATTCCAGCCACAGGGCTTCGAGCGCGACGGCCGCATCTACGGCCTCGGCGTCTCGAACATGAAGGGCGCAGTAGCCGCGTACATCGAGGCGGTGCGCGCTCTGCAGGACGAGGGCGTTCGGCTGAAGGGCGACGTGCTGATCGCGGCGGTCGCGGGCGAGATCGAGAAGACCCAGCAGGGGGATGCCCAGGGCGCGGAGTTCCGCGGCTATGCCGCCGGATCCCGCTACCTCGTCACGCACGGCGGCGTCGCGGACGCCTGCATCCTCGGCGAGCCCACCGAGAACAAGCTCGTCCTCGCGCACTTCGGCTCGCTCTGGCTCCGACTCTCCACGCACGGCCCGTTCATCCACACCGCCTTCAGCGAGGGTCGTCGGGACGAGAACTCCATCCTGCGCATGCGCCCCGTGTTGGACGCCGTGCTCGCGTGGCTCCCGACCTGGGAGGAGGAGATGAGCTACGACGGTGTGCGCGGTGTGGCGAACGTGGGATCGATCGAGGGCGGCTTCGGCTGGCGCGCATCCCGGACACCGCACCGGACCGACCTCTACCTCGACCTGCGCGTTCCACCGAACGTCGCGATGCAGGAGGCGCGGCGCAAGGCGCTCGACTTCGCGCGCTCGCTGGAGGGAGTCGAGGCGGAGGTGTACGTGACCGCACCAGGTGCCGAGATCCCCGCCGACCATCCGCTCGTCGCCGCGGTCGCGGAGGCGCACGCCGAGGTCTTCGGAACCGAGCCGGAGCGCGACGTCACGCGCTGGTTCTCGGACGCGTCCGTCCTCACCCGCTACGGCATCGCATCGCTCAACTACGGCACGTCGAGCGGGCTCCCGAGCGCCGAGTTGGGCGAGAACCTGGACGTCGACGGGCTCGTCCGGACGGCCGAGGTGTACGCTCGGGCGGCGATGAGGATCTGCGGAACGTGAGGCTCGCGCCGTTCCGCCGCATGTGAGCGTCTACGAGTTGCCTGAGGGGCTGCCCGCCCCGGAAGACGACGCGGCCTGCGACCACCTGCCCGGGCAGATGGTTCCGCAGCTGACGCTGGAGTCGTCGCAGGGGCCGGTGTCGTTGCGAGCGCTCTCGATGAACCGTCTCGTCCTGTACGTCTACCCGCGTACCGGGCAGCCCGACCGGCCGGCGGGACCGGAATGGGACGCAATTCCCGGCGCGCGCGGCTGCACGCCCCAGTCCTGCGCGTTCCGCGACCACGTGGCCGAGCTGGAGGAGCTCGGCGCCGCCGTAGCCGGTCTCTCGGCGCAGCCGCTGGAGGAGCAGGCGGAGTTCGCGGAGCGGAACCACATCCCCTACCCGGTGATCGCCGATCCCGAGCGGAAGCTCGGCGCCGCACTCCGCCTGCCGACCTTCGAGTTCGAGGGGATGACGCTGTACAAGCGCGTCACGCTCGTCGTGGAGGCCTGCGCCGTCGCGAAGGTTTTCTACCCGGTCTTCCCGCCCGACCGGAATGCAGCCGACGTGGTCGGCTGGCTCGGCTCGCGCTGACCAGTGAGCCGCGATTAGCATCGGCGGCGATGAAGCTTGCGACCTTCGACGAGGGCAAGGTCGGTCGCGTGGAGGGCGACCGGATCGTCCAGCTCGACGTCCCCTCGATGCGCGAGTACTTCGAGCGCGGAGACGTTCCACGTGCGAGCGGGGAGGAGCGTGCGCTCGCGGACGTCCGGCTCCGCGCTCCGATCACCCCGAAGAAGTTCTTCCATACGGCGGGCAACTTCCGCGAGCACGAGGAGGAGTCGAAGCGCGTGAAGTGGTCGCACAAGATCGCGCCGTGGATCGTGTTCTTCCAGAACGTCGACGCGATCGTGGGGCCGGACGACCCGATCGTCTATCCCGAGCACCTGACCGAGGAGCTCGACTACGAGCTCGAGCTGGCGGTCGTCATCCGCAAGTCGGGCAAATGGTTCGGCCCGGACGAGGCGGAGGACTACATCGGTGGCTACGTGATCTTCAACGACATCACCGCGCGCGACATCCAGCGGCGTGAGATGGAGTCCGGCGTCTTCTCCTTTTGCAAGGCGATCGACACCTTCTGTCCGCTCGGCCCGTGGATCGTCACGCCGGACGAGATCGGCGACCCGCACGACCTGGCCATGGAGCTGCGCGTGAACGGCGAGCCGCGCCAGCGCTCGCACTCGGGGAACATGAGCGTGACGATCCGGGAGATCCTCTCGCACTACTCGGCACTCGGCTACAGCGCGGGGGACGTCGTCTCGACCGGGACGGTCTCGGGCGTCGCCGGCTTCTCGGAGGATGCAGCGTCCCTGTACCTGAAGCCGGGCGACGTGATCGAGGCCGAGATCGAGAAGATCGGGGTGCTGCGCAACCCGGTCATCTCCTGGCAGGACGCCCACGGCGAGCCCGCGCCCGAACGCGTGCGGTGGTAGAGCCGCTCTGCGACGGGGTCGGCCTGCTCGGCCCGCTGGACGAGCTCTTCCCCGACACGTCGGAGGAGGACTGGTTGCCGTACCGCGAGCGCTACCCGGAGCTGATTTCCGGCAACGAGTGGCGGCTGCCGATCATGTGCTTCCTCGTGCGAGAAGGCGAGCAGACGGTGCTCGTCGACACCGGCGCCGGCCCAAAGGGGCTATGGACCGAGTGGGCGCCGGAGCCAGAGTCGCAAGAAGGGCTCCTGCGGGAGCTTTCCGCCCGGGACGTCGAGCCGGAGGACATCGACATCGTTCTCATGACCCACGTCCACATCGACCATGTCGGGTGGAACGTGCGCGACGACGGCAGCCCGACCTTCCCGCGGGCGCGGCACCTCCTTCACGAGGACGCACTCGAGGCGGCCCGCAGGCGGGCTGACCGAGCGCACATCCAGCGCTGCGTCCTCAGTCTGGAGGACCGGCTGGAAACGGTGGTGGACGGCGAGGAGATCACGCCCGGCGTGACGGTCGCAGCTCTGCCGGGTCACGACGACGGGCATATCGGCCTGCGGGTCGGTCACCACTCCATGATCGTGGCGGACGCGGTGCCGCATCCCGCGCAGCTCGATCGACCGGAATGGAGCTTCGGGTACGACAAGGAGCCGCAGCGAGCGATCGACACGCGGCGGCGGATCCTCGACGAGTCCGGGCACATGCTGATCTACATGAGCCACTTTCAGTCCGGGTGGCACACGTGAGCTGGCCGCGCGACGACGCGAAGCTCGACCGCGTCCGCGCGCTCATGGCCGACCGCGACCTTGATGCGCTCGTCGTGCGCGCGCCCGACAACGTCCTCTACCTCTCCAACTACTGGTGCATGAAGGGCTACGACGTCGTCGTATTCCCGCGTGAGGGCGACTCGACGCTCGTCGTGATGGAGCCGCAGCTCGAGGAGGCGTCCGGGAGCGCATGGACGCAGGACCTGCGTCCCTTCAAGGGCTACGACGCAAGCGATCCTCGGCCGGCGTGGGCGCGCTCGACCGACCTCGCACGGGAGGTGTGCCGCGAGCGCGGCCTGCAGAGGGTCGGCCTCGAGCTCTCGCAGGGCACCCAGGTGGCCGACCGGATGGTCGGCGAGCCGACCGTCTTCACCGAGGAGTTCTTCCACGCGTTCGGGGCTGCCGAGGACGCGGCGCCGCTCCTCGCCGAGGCCCGCACGATCAAGACCGAGCAGGAGGTCGAGCGGATGCGCCAGGCCAACGACCTCGCCGCCGCTGCGACCGAGCACGTCGCGGACAACGTGCGCCCCGGGATGAAGGAGAGCGACGTCGCGGCGATGTGGGAGGGATACGTGCTGGCGGAGGGCGGCGGGTCGGCTCGCGGCTACTCCCTCGTCTGGTCGGGTCCCGGCATCCGCACGTTCACCGCCACCGGTGACCGCCCAGTGCAGGAGAACGAGCCGACCCTGCTGGAGATCTGGGTTTGTGTGGACGGCTACTGGTGCGACCACACGAAGAACGTCTGCCCGGCCGAACTGACAGCCGCGTACGACGAGCTCCTCGACCAACTGTTGGAGGTCTTCAACGCCGCGGTCGCGCATGCGCAGGACGGGGCGAGCCTCCCCGAGCTCGACCGGCTCGTCCGTGAAGGGATCGCGCGTGCCGGCTATCCCGGCCAGCCCTCGCACCCGATCTGCCACGGCGTCGGCGCTCGCGCCCACGAACCTCCCTACGCACACCAGGCCGGATCGGGCACGATCCGCGAGGGAATGGTGCTCGCCATCGAGCCCGGAATCTACTGGGAAGGGGGCGGAGGTCTGCGACTCGAGGACAACTTCCTGATCACCGCGGACGGGCCGGAGAAGCTCTGCCGCTATCCCGACGACTTCCGATGACCGAGGCCCTCCGCCGCGAATCCACTCGCATTGCCGTGATCGACGCCGAGCGTCGGGTCCTCCTGCTCCACACGTGTGACCCAGGTCGGTCCGGGACCGAGGTCTGGGAGTTGCCGGGTGGGGGGCTCGAGGCCGGCGAGGTTCCGGTCGACGGCGCACGGAGGGAGCTCTACGAGGAAACGGGCATCGTCGCCGCCGAGCTGGGGCCGAGAATCGGCGTCGTCGAGATGGATTTTGTCTTCGCCGGCCGCCGCTATCGGCAGCGCGAGACGATCTTCTCGCTCCGGGTCGAGCAGGAGGAGTACGCGCCGACGGGGCTTGCTCCCGGTACAGAGCGCCTGGCGCACCTCGGGCACGAGTGGGTGCCGATCGACGACCTGCGAACGCGGCGTCTGCGCCTGTACCCGCCGCAGCTGCCCGATCTGCTCGCGAGGTTCGGAGCATGAGCGGCGACCGAGTCTGGACCGGCGAGCTGAACGACGACGTGCGAATCGGCGGGCGCGTCGGGCTGTACGACACGACCCTTCGGGACGGCGAGCAGACGGTCGGGGTCGTCCTCGATCCGGAGCAGAAGCTCGAGATAGCCGGGCTCCTCGACGAGCTCGGCATCGACCGGATCGAGGCCGGGTTCCCGCGCGTCTCTCCCGAGGATCAGCGGGCGGTCGAGCTGATCCAGGCGGCGGAGCTGCGCGCGGACGTGTGGGGCTTCTCACGTGCACTCCGCGCCGACGTCGACGCGCTGCTGGAGCTCGGACTACGCGCTGCCGTGATCGAGGCCCCGGTCAGCGAGCGAAAGCTGGACGCGCTCCTCCTCGACCACCAGGAAGTGCTCCGCCGCATCGACGACGCCGTCTCACATGCGGTCGAGAGCGGGATGACGATCGCCTTCTTCGGCGTGGACGGAACCCGCGCCGACCTGGGCTTCCTCGAGACCGTCTACAAGACGGCGCACCAGGCTGGCGCCCAGGAGGCGGTCGTGGTCGACACGATCGGCGTGGCGGCTCCCGAGGCGGTCGGCAACCTCGTCGCCGGCGTGCGCGCGTGGCTCGGGCCCGACGTCCCGATCCACTTCCACGGGCACAACGACTTCGGCCTCGCCACTGCGGGAGCGGTCGCTGCCGTGCGCGCGGGCGCGACCTGGGTGCACGGCACCATCAACGGGATGGGGGAGCGCGCCGGCAACGCGAACCTGGGGGAGGTCGCGATGGCCTTGCACGCGCTCTACGGCACGCAGACGAATCTCCGGCTGGACAGGCTCCGCGAGGTCTCGAGCCGCGTCCAGGAGCTGTCCGGGTACGAGCTCGAGCCCTGGAAGCCCGTCGTCGGCGAGAATCTCTTCACCCGCGAGAGCGGCGCGGTCGCGAGCCAGTTCCACGACCCGCCCGCGATCGAGCCGTTCGCCGCCGACCTCGTCGGGGCCGAGCGCCGGATCGTGCTGGGGAAGAAGAGCGGCGTCGACAGCATCCGGATCAAGTGCGACGAGCTCGGGCTGGATGTCGCGGAGGAGGAGTACCGCGACCTGCTCGCGCAAGTGAAGCGCATTGCGGCGGAGCGGCACGGGCTCGTCTCGGACGAGGAATTCCGGGCACTCGTCGAACGCAGTTGAACCGGGTCTGCATCGTCGGGGCGGGCGCGATCGGCAGCCTGTATGCGGCGCATCTGGCGCGGGTGGCGGACGTTACCGTCCTCACGCGCCGCGAGGAGCACGCGCGGGCTCTCCGCGAGAGCGGGCTGCGAGTGACCGGCCGGCACGATTTCACGGCTCGGCCCGAGGCAACCACGGACCCCGCTGAGCTCGGCGACGCGGACCTGTGCATCGTCGCGACCAAGGCCACGCACCTCGACCAGGCGGCCTCGAGCCTCGAAGGCCACCTTCCCGGCGCCACCGTGATGACCGTCCAGAACGGGCTCGGAGCGGAAGACGTCGTCCGCCGGTACGGCGGGTGGCCGCTCATCTCCGCGGTGACGTTCATGAGCGGGAATCGGCGCGGCGACTTCGAGGTCGAGTACATCCTCGACACCGAAACCTGGCTCGGCCCCTATGGCGACACACCGTACGCGACCGTTGAGCGCACGGCCGACCTGATCATCCGCTCCGGCCTGAAGGCGCGGCCGTTCGAGGATCTCCGCCCCGCACAGTGGTCGAAGCTGATCTTCAACGCCACCGTCAATTCGGTATCGGCGCTGACGCACCTGCCGCACGATCCGCACTTTGCCGACGAGGAGCGATCGGACAGCCTCGGCCGCGTCGTCCACGAGCTGGTGGGGGAAGGCAAGCGGGTAGCCGTCGCGGCGGGGGTCGAGCTGCACGATGATCCCTGGGAGATGAACGAGCTCGCTACGCGGCGCGGAAGTGCCCACGTCCCCTCGATGCTGGAGGACATCGAGGCGGGCCGGCCGACGGAGATCGACCTGATCACGGGCGCGCTCGTCCGCGAGGCCGCCCGCACGGGCGTTCCCGTGCCGCTGCACGAGGCGCTCTACGCGCTCGTCCGGGCGAAGGAGCTGGCGTGCGCGTCGGGATAGTCGGCTGCGGCGCCGTCGGCAGCCTGTTCGCCGCGCACCTCGCACAGCTGGACGACGTCGAGGTCTGGGCCTATGACCTGGCGCGCGACCACGTCGATGCTATCAACGCGAACGGCCTCAAGCTGTCGGGCGTCGGCGACCTGGTGGGACAGCTGCGCGCGACGACGGACGCGGCCGAGCTCCCTGCTTGCGACTTCGGGATCGTCGCGGTCAAGAGCATGCACACCGACGCGGCGTTGGAGGTGACGGCGCATGCCTTCGCCGAGGGCGCGGTGTGCTCCGTCCAGAACGGGATCGGGAACGAGGAGCTGATCGCAAACCACGTCGGCCGTGTCGTCCGAGGGACGACCTTTCCGGCCGGCCACCTGATCTCGCCCGGCCACGTCGGTTGGGATACGGCCGGCGACACCTGGATCGGCCCCTTCGAGCCGTGCCCGGCCCAGCCCGACGAGGTCGAACGGCTCGCCGAGACCCTGACTCGTGCGGGGATGCCCACGCGCGCGCTTGCCGACGCGCGCGGCGCGCAGTGGACGAAGGCGATCTTCAACGCCTCCACGAACCCCGTCGGAGCCCTCACGGGACTCGCCCACGGCGAGATCTGCGATTTTGAGCCGACCCGCCGGCTCATCACCGGACTGATCGACGAGTGCAAGTCGGTTGCCGCGGCGCTCGAGGTCGAGCTCGACCATGATCCCGAGGAAATGGTCGACCACGCTGCACGCGTGGCCCACGACCACAAGGCGTCAATGACGCAAGACGTCCTCGCGCATCGGCAGACCGAGATCGACTTCCTGAACGGTGCGATCGTCGAGCGGGGGGAGGAGGCTGGCGTGCCCGTCCCGCTCAACCGCGCTATCTGGGCACTCGTGAAAGCATTGGAGGACTCGTGGAGATGACCCCTGAGATCGAGGGCCGCTACCGGCGTGTGCGCGACGAGATGGCGCGTGAGAGGGTCGACGCGCTCGTCGTCTCCGGCAGCGAGTACACGGGCTTCGACGGCGCCGTCGCATACATGTCCGGCTTCAACATCGTTCACCGCTACGCGTACGTGCTCGTCCCGCGCGAGGGGGATCCCTCGATCGTCTTCCCCCGCGAGGCCAGGTACGTCGGCTTCCACGAGGGGGCCTGGGTGGACGAGAAGGTGTTCGTCGACACGCCCGGCGCGTGGCTGCGCGACCGGCTCGCCGACGCGTCACGCGTCGGCGTCTACGGCCTCGACTACGTCATGAACGTCCGCGACTACCGATCGCTGTCGGAGGGGAGCTTCGAGATCGCGCCGTTCGACGAGGCTTTCGACCGGGCGCGAGCGATCAAGAGCGAGGCCGAAATGGAGTCGGTCAGGGAAGCGGTGAACATCAACGAGGAAGGCTTCTGGGAGGTGTTGCGCGCGTACGAGCCCGGAAAGACCGAGGCCGAGATCATGGCGCCGGCCGCCGCCCGCTTCGTCGAGCTCGGGACCGGGCGGCATGCGATGAACATGGTGCTCGCGCACGGCCCGCCTGGCGGCGCCCGGCCGGAGTTCGTCATCCCGAGTGAGACCCGCCGGGTCAGCCCCGACGACCTCCTCCTCTACTCGCTGGAGATCGGCGGCCCGACCGGGCACTGGGCCGAGGTCTCGCGTCCGATCATGGCGGGTGCGCCGAGCCGGGTGACCGCAGAGATGATGGAGGCCTATGTCGAGTACGGCGAGATCGCGAAAGCGGTGATGAAGGACGGGTCGACCGCGCACGACGTGCATATGGCCGTCTCTGAGCCCTTCCGCGACCGAGGCTACGACCTCGGCCACGTCACCGGCCACTCCATCGGAATGACGATGATCGAGCACCCCCGGGTCGGCGAGGGAAACGAGACCGTCCTGCGCGAGAACATGGTGTTCTCGATGCATCCGCACGTGATCGCCCACGACGGCTCGTGCCTGTACATGCAGGAAACCTGGCGGATCGGAAGCGATGTTGGCGAGCAGCTCTCGACCCTGCCGCTCAAGATCTTCGACGGGTCCGAACTTCGTTGAACCTTTCTTGACCGACCGCGATTTCTGGTCGAAACTGCGTGCCTGCGGATTCTCCTGAAAAACGACGGCGGCACGGTATGGCCGCTCGAGGTGACCTGACGTGCTCGCGATCAAAGCCGCCACCGCGCTCTCGCTGCTGCTCGCGCCGCCGGCTCAGCCGGGCGTCGTCGGGCCGGGCGTGCAGCGCGCGGTGGAGCGGCATGGCTCGGCACTCGTTCAAGTTGCGTTCGAGAACCGCGAGCCGCGGTCGCTCGCGGGAGTCCGGTCGACGGTCGGCGCGGTCCGGGCTCGGGTCCTCGCGCGGGCCGGGAGCGGGTTCCGCCCGTCGACGCGTTGGAACGCCGTGCTGGGGGTGGCCGGACGGGTGACGGCAAGAGGCCTGCGCCGCCTCGCGGTCGACCCGGACGTCAGGCGGATCGACCTCGACATTGGCGGGCACGCTGCCGATCTCCAGTCCAACCCCCTCATCCACGCCGACCTGGCGCGCGCTGCCGGGTGGAGCGGCAGTGGCGTGACGGTCGGGATCCTCGACACGGGGGTGCAGCGCACGCACCCCGATCTGGCGGACTCGCTCGTCGCGCAGCAGTGCTTCGTCGCGGCTCCGGGGAGCTGTCCGAACGGGGCCCATTCGCAGAATGGCTCGCCCGCGGGCCGCGACGACAACGGCCATGGAACCAACGTGGCCGGGATCGTGAGCGGGAATGGAGGCATCGCACCGATCGGCATCGCGCCCGCGTCCAGGCTGGTGATCGTGCGGGTGCTCGCCGCCGACGGGTCCTTCGCGACGACGGCGCAGGTCATCTCCGGGCTCCAGTGGATCCTCAACCACCCGCAGTACGGCGTGAAGGTGATCAACATGAGCCTGGGGACTGACGCGCTGTACGCAGGCGTCTGCGACAACGTTGGCTCGCCCGCGATGAACTTCGCCTCGATCGTACGCTCGCTGCGGCTGAGGGGTGTCACGCTCTTTGCCTCGAGCGGTAACCAGTCGTCTATGAACAGGATGGCGCTGCCCGCGTGCCTCAACGAGGTTGTTGCCGTCGGTGCCGTCTACGACAGCGCGTACGGAAATAACCAGCACTTCTGCACCGACGCGTCCACAGCGGACAAGGTCACCTGCTTCTCGAACTCGAGCACGTCCCTCGACCTGCTCGCGCCCGGCGCCGCTATCACTTCGACCGGCATCCGCTCGACGACCTCGACCTACTACGGGACCTCGCAGGCGTCGCCCATGGCCGCGGCGACGGCCGCCGATCTCGTACAGGCAAACCCGGCGCTGACGCCGGCGCAGATCGAGTCGACGCTGAAGTCGACGGGGAAGCTCATCACCGACTCCCGCAACGGCCGGGTCACGCCGAGGATCGACGTCACGGCCGCAATCGACGCCGTCGCCGGTGGGAACCTGCCGCCACCTCCAACTCCGCCCGCGGACACGAAACGCCCCATCGTGAAGGCCAGGGCGACGGCGGTGACGCACGGTGACATTGCACGGCTGCGTTTCTCGATCTCCGACGACAGCGGCAAGGCCTCGGTGACGGCCTCCGTGCTGCGCCGGAACACGAGGTTGAAGAAGTGGGGCCCGAAGACGCTGGGCACCGGCCCTTACCACGTGGACTGGAAGGCCTCGTCAAGGCCCGGGTTACTCAGATTCTGCGTCGACGCAAAGGACGCGACGGGGAACGCGAGCAAGCGTTCTTGTGCTGCGGTAGTCGTCAAGTAGCCGAGCTGCAAGAAATGCGCGGCCGTCTCCGTCCACTGGAAAAGGCGCTGACGAATGCGAAGCCGCTCTCGGCATACTCACGCAAGAACCGTCGGGCGTTTCGCCGCCGTCGTTTGCAGCCTCATCCCCCTTCTAGCGTGGTGGGCAACGTCGGCCTTCGCCTCGGAGTTCTTTGCCCGCGACGCGACGAATGTCAAGCTCGCCGTCAGCGCAGACGGACAGAAAGCGCTGCTCGTCTACACGGTGAACGGCGTGACGAAACGCGTCCTAGTCAGCGGCGCCGTGAACGCCCTTGCACCCAGCGAAACCACGCCGCAGGTGCACTTTCAGATGACCCCACTCGGCCCTCGCGGTCCCGACAAGAAGATCTGGAAGACTTTCAAGGACCGGTGCAAGCCTTACGATGGGCCTGCGCTCGCCTTCCTCGTCGTGGCCTGCGAGGCGCCTGACGGCAGCTACTGGGCCATCCAATCGTGGAAGAACTGGCAGCCCTTCTTCGGCTACCAGCCCTGGCTCCCGTATCAGGACGACGTGGCCTTCCACCTGTCGCACTGGACCGGCCCGCTCGCGCAACTGGAGATCTGGTCGGACTGGATCGACATCGGCTATGGAGCGACATCGCCGCACGACCTCATTGCCCGCCTGTCCTACGGCGGCTCTCCCGTCTACGGCTACGTGATCAAGCCCGGCGGCGTCCCCGGTGACGGGTATGGGCGCGTCGTCTATATCGAGACGCTCGACTCGCTCCTCGGAACCGGTTGGTGGCGCCTGACCGGCATCCTCACACGCAACCCGTCGGGGATGCTCTGTCACGCGATGGTGCCAGGGATGACGTACAGCAACTACCCGAATCCGCACGTCGTCGACGCGGGGAACGGCAAGGCTTACCGCGCATACGTCGAAGGGCCGGGGGTCACGCCCCTCGTCATGGCCCAGGTGGACGACCCGGGGAATTGGGACCCGAACGACCCGGCAAAGGTTCAGCGCCGGGCGACCAGCACGTCACTGCTCCAGCAGTGGCAAGCGCCGCCCGCCTGCCTGAAAGGCCACTAGTTCTTGCGCACCCGGATGATCTGGGTCATCCGGGCCGGGTGGAGCGAGCAGAACAACTTGTACGTACCGGGACGCGTGAACGTGTGCGCGAACGTCCCGCCTTTCTCCGTCCAGGGCGAGGAGAAGCCGACCGGCCCACTGACGAGCGTGACGTCGTGCGGGACGGTTCCGATGAAGCGCCAGGTGAACTTCGCTCCGCGCTGCACGGTGACGCGCTGGGCGCCGTAGCGGTAGTCGCCCACCCACGTGCTCCTGACGTCTTTGCGCAGCGGCCCCTCGGGCTTGCGCAGGAGGGGAACCGCGATGTTCGTCGGGGGGCCCGGAGTCCCCAGGTCGATGGTGAGCCCTGGAAGCGACTCGCACCCGGCGACGAGCGTGGGGACGAGGTAGACGATCATGATCCCCATCACCCTCGTGTGCGGCCGGTTGTTGTCGTAGACCGCCGTCAAACGCAGCGTGTCCCCGGCGGCCACCGGGATTCCCAGCGGGCTCTGAAAGCTCGACATCTTCGTCGGTCCCGGCTCGTGGAGGAGCGGAAGCGGGATCGGCCCGTTCCAGCTGGGCAGCGAGCTGAAGAGCGTGCGGCCGCAGGTCCGGTCGGAGAGCTCGAGCTTGATCCCTCCGCCGTGCAGATGCCCGCCGGCGGTGAGGAGCCGCCCGCCTTCCGGCATGGTCAGGTCGACGTGCCGCGAGTATGTCGAGCCCGGCTTGCCCGTACCGGGCACGTCGAAGATCGGATCGGCCTTGCAGTTGTTCATGTCCAGCCAGATCGGCTTGACCGGGCGGAGCTGCTCCGCGGTCGAGTACGTGACCGTGTAACGCACCGAGACGGTGGCGCTGTCGGGGAAGTGGTTCATCAGCATCGCCAGCAGGCCCCAGTGGTCGGAGCCCTTGTTCGGATACCCGTACCCGTCCGGAAGGCTCAGTGCGTAGTGCTCCTCCCCCTCGGCGAAGAAGCGCTGTGCGTACGTTCCGGGGCAGGTGTAGTCGGGCTGGCCGATCTTGGCGAAGACGACGTGGTGGAGCATGACGTGCGTGTTCGGGACGACGTTTCCGTCCGCGTCGACGAGGTCGGCCTTCATCCCGGTCACGTAGCCGTCCACGGACGGCGAGTCGATCAGCTGCGTCCTGGTGATCGCGTCGTACGGCGTGACGGTGATCGGCGCGGTCTTGAAGACGAGGGTCTGGATGGCGGCTTCGGCGGGCGGGCCAAAGCAAAGCCCGACGACGCTGACAGCGGCGAGCACCGCGACCCGGCGGAAGTGCGCCACGCCGTGACTCTACAGCGGTAGACTGATTGACGTGAGCTGGCTTTCCATTGCCCTGCTCGCCGCAGCGGTGGGGATCCTGATCGGAGCCGAATGGCCGCGGCTCAACACTCGCTTCGGGTCCGGTGCGCGCAAACGGCGCGAGCGTGCCCGCCGCAAGGCCACGTGGCACATCGTCCGGTCAGAGACCGAGCG
>Ga0114129_10001711_pt1 | contig 29942 bp, 34 predicted proteins | sample RhiMetdeltSRZDD1_FD_80071 | JGI IMG/M metagenome (GOLD analysis project Ga0114129, IMG submission 80071) | Populus rhizosphere microbial communities from Tennessee, USA - Rhizosphere MetaG P. deltoides SRZDD1 (version 2) (version 2) | ecosystem: Host-associated > Plants > Roots > Rhizosphere >... | reverse complement strand
CGTGCCCAGCGTGACGCTGGCGACGACACCCGCGCGAAGCAAGAACGCCCGTCGTCGGTGTGAAGTCACGTTCACCCGCCCTTTCCTCCGCTCCCCCCAGCTGGCGAGCAACTCTTCCGGTAGTTGCGCACCGCTCGCCACTATGCCTTGTCAGGCCGGTGTTCCGCGACCCAGGGGAGGGGCCAATCGCCAGGCAAGCGCGGCGTATCGTCCCATCATGTCCGTACAGAGCGATAAATCCCGGGCGTTGGCGGACGCTCTGTCCGCCATCGACCAAGATGAGCAGCCCGAGAGGACGACCCTGCGTGACGCCGTACGGCTGGTTCTGGCCACCCTTGCGGCGCGCCAGCCCGGCCGTTCGGTGGAGGTACGCGTACCGCCCTTCGGTGCCGTGCAATGCATCGCGGGCCCGCGACACACCCGGGGTACGCCGCCCAACGTGGTCGAGACCGACGGCGTGACCTTCCTCAAGCTCGCTACAGGCCGCCTGAGCTGGGCCGATGGCGTCGCCGACGGCCGCATCGCGGCCAGCGGAAATCGCGCGGATTTAACCGCATACCTGCCGATCATATAAGTTAGCGGGGCTTTTTCCGATCTTCGAAGTCTGCGAGAATGCCTGGTGCACTTCTGTTCACGTCGTGTCATTACGCAAAGCACCCGTAAGGTGGCTTTCCGTTAAAGCTCTCGGGTCGCGTACACTGTCGTGGCACGGCAGAGCAGAGGTTCCGTCACGCCGAACAAGCAGGTGAGGAGCAGCAGGGTGCCCCGAGGCGACGGCCGGTTGAGCCACGAACTCGACCCCTACCGGCCAGGCCCGCAGGACGCATGTGGCGTCTTCGGCGTCTGGGCGCCGGGCGAGGAAGTGGCCAAACTCACCTACTTCGGGCTTTACGCCTTGCAGCACCGGGGCCAGGAGGCCGCCGGCATCGCGGTGAGCGATGGCACGGGAGTGGTCGTCTACAAGGAAGTCGGCCTGGTGGCCCAGGTCTTCGACGAGCCCACCCTGGCCAGCCTGCGCGGCCATCTCGCGATCGGGCACACGCGCTACTCCACCACCGGCGGCTCGACGTGGGAGAACGCCCAGCCGACCATCAAAGCAACCCATCTGGGTACGACCATCGCGTTGGCGCACAACGGAAACCTGGTCAACAGCGCCGACCTCGCCGCCCGCGTCAAGGCAACCGGCCAGGACGTCGCCGGGTCGACCAGCGACACCGCCCTCGTGACCTCGCTGCTGGCGGCCGCGCCCGACCTGAGTACCGAGGCCGCCGCCCTGCAGGTCCTGCCGACCGTCCGGGGCGCCTTCAGCTTCGTCTTCATGGACGAGAACACGTTGTACGCCGCCCGCGATCCGCACGGCGTACGCCCGCTGGTGCTCGGGCGCCTGGAGCGTGGCTGGGTCGTGGCAAGCGAAACCGCGGCCCTGGACATCGTCGGCGCCAGCGTCGTACGCGAGGTCGAGCCGGGCGAGCTGATCGCGGTCGACGAGAACGGACTGCGGTCGGCCCGCTTCGCCAACCCCGACCCCAAGGGCTGCCTGTTCGAGTACGTCTACCTCGCCCGCCCCGATGCGACGATCGCCGGCCGCAACGTTTACGCCGCGCGTACCGAGATCGGGCGGCATCTCGCCCGCGAGCACCCGGTCGAGGCCGACCTGGTGATCCCCAGCCCCGAATCCGGTACGCCGGCCGCGATCGGCTTCGCCCAGGAGTCCGGAATCCCTTACGGCATGGGTCTGGTGAAGAACGCGTACGTCGGCCGGACGTTCATCCAGCCGTCCCAGACCATCCGGCAGCTGGGCATCCGGCTCAAGCTCAACCCGCTCCGCGACGTCATCCGCGGCAAGCGGATCATCGTCGTCGACGACTCCATCGTGCGTGGGAACACACAGCGCGCCATCGTCCGCATGCTGCGCGAGGCGGGCGCCATCGAAGTGCACGTGCGCATCTCCTCCCCGCCGGTCAAATGGCCGTGCTACTACGGAATCGACTTCGCCGACCGCGCCGAGCTGCTGGCCAACGGTCTGGACAACGAGGGCATCCGCCGCGCCATCGGCGCCGACTCCCTCGGCTACGTATCGCTCAACGGTCTCATCGCCGCGACCGAACAGCCGGCCAATCGCCTGTGCCGCGCGTGTTTCGACGGCAAGTACCCGATTGATCTGCCGGCCGGCGATCTGATCGGCAAGCACGTGCTCGAATCGGTCGGCCGCCGGGTCGACGCCGACGAGCGCCCGGACGCGCCCGCCACACCGGGTGACGCCCGCACCGAGGGCCCGGCGGCCCTGGAACACGCCGGAGCCTGAGTACGCGGCGTGACTGCAACGCCGTGGAGAGAAACAAAGGGGAGAACCACCGTGACGCACGTAGCCGAGCGCCCTGCCACCGACGGCACGGGTGACCGTCAGCTCTGGACGGCGGAGGCCGGTAATGGCCGCAAGCGCACCGCGACTTATGCCGACGCGGGGGTCTCGATCCACGCCGGAGACGAGGCGGTCGAGCTGCTCAAGGCGAAAGTGCAGCGTACGCACCGCCCCGAGGTCATCGGCGGGCTGGGCGGCTTCTCGGGGCTGTTCCGGCTCGATGTCACGAAGTACAAGCGCCCCGTGCTGGCGTCGTCCACCGACGGCGTGGGCACGAAACTCGTGATCGCGCAGCAGATGGACATCCACGACACGGTCGGCATCGACCTCGTCGCGATGGTCGTCGACGACCTTGTCGCCTGCGGCGCTGAACCCCTGTTCCTGCTGGACTACATCGCCTGTGGCGAGGTGGTGCCGGACCGCGTCGCGGAGATCGGCGCCGGCATCGCCGACGGCTGCCGGATCGCCGGATGCGCTCTGCTGGGGGGTGAGACGGCCGAGCACCCCGGCGTCATGAAGCCGCACGAGTACGACCTGTCGGCCAACGGCGTCGGCGTGGTGGAGGAGGACGAGATCCTCAGCCGCGAGCGCGTGCAGCTGGGCGACGCCGTCATCGCGATGCGCTCGTCGGGCCTGCACTCCAACGGCTACTCGCTGGTGCGCCACGTTCTCATGGGCCAGGGCCGGTTACGCCTGGGCAGCGTCATCGAGGACCTGGGCGTGAACCACACCCTCGGCGAGGAGCTGCTCACGCCGACGAAGATCTACGCGCGGGAATGCCTCAACCTGATCGCCGAGTGCGAGGTGCACGCCCTCGCGCACGTGACGGGCGGCGGCATCCCCGGCAACCTCAACCGGGTCCTGCCCGACCACATGGACGCGATCGTGGATCGCTCGACGTGGCGTCCGCAACCCATCTTCGACCTGGTGCAGAGCAAGGGCCGCATCGAGCCGCACGAGATGGAGGCCACGTTCAACATGGGCGTGGGCATGTTCGCAGTGGTGGCGGCCGGCGATGCCGATCGGGCGATGGCTCTGCTCACCGCCCGGGGCGTCGAAGCCTGGTCGGTCGGCGAGGTCGTCGAGGGCGAGGGCAACGTACGCATGCTGGGCTCGCACACGCGCGGGTGAATCCGTCCCGCGCCAGCTCCACACTAGACACTCGCCGCGCGGTACCCCGCCGGCGGGTGTTTAAATAGGGAGGTGTCGATGACCTCCAGACCTCGGTTCACCGGCATGCACGGCATCGCTGCGGTGCCGTCCTATGTAATCCTGCAGCCCACGACGTTGTGCAATCTCGACTGCGCCTACTGCTACCTCCCGCTGCGCCGGTACGACCGTCGTATGCCGACAGCGGTCGCAGTGGCCACGGCCAAGACCGTCAACGAGTGGGCCGCGCCGGCGGATCGCTTCTCGGTTGTCTGGCACGGCGGCGAACCCATGGCCGCCGGGCCGGCCGCACTGGGCGAGCTGATGGCCCCCTTCATCGGGGTCGAGCACCACCTGCAGACCAACGCCACCCTCATCGACGACGAATGGTGCGAGTTCTTCGTCGACCATGACGTCCACATCGGACTGAGCATCGACGGGCCGGGTGGGCGTACCGCGAATCGGGTGGACTGGAGCGGGCGGGCGGCGTACCCGAGGATTCTGAGGGGCGTGGAAGCCTTGCGCCGCCACGGTATCGCCTTCGCCGCGCTGTGCGTCGTGTCGGAACCGAGCCCGCAGCTGGCCCGCGAGCTGTACCCGTTCTTCCTGGAGCTGGGCTGCTACGCGCTGGGCATCAACATCGAGGAGCGGGAGGGCGTCAACACCCGCGACACCGCGTACGCCGAGGAGCAGGTGCGAGGCTTCTGGGCGGAGCTGACCCGGCTGTGGCGCCTCGATCCGCGCATCGAGCTGCGCGACGTGGAGTTCGCCGTGCGGTACCTGGCCGAGCTGGTCCACGGCGACCCCGACACGCTGCTGCCGCGGCGGCTGGACCCGATACCGACGATCGCCTATGACGGCTCGGTGGTGCTGCTCTCGCCGGAACTCGCCGGCTTCTCCGATGCGCGGTACGGGGATTTCGCGACCGGGAATGTCCTGCACACGCCGCTAGATGAGATCATCACGGCGGCGGCCCGCTCACAGTGGATCGCTGAGTATCTGCGCGGGATCGAGAACTGCCGCGATTCCTGCGCGTACTTCGGCTTCTGCGGCGGCGGGCACGCGGCCAACCGGTACTTCGAGCACGGCCGGTTCGACACGACCGTCACCGATCACTGCCGCAACAGCAAGATCCGACTCTTGGAGGGAGTGCTGGACCATGCAGCATCGTGACGCTGCTGACGACGACCTCGCCGGCCGCGTACGTTCCACCGCGGGGGTGGCCGTCCTAGTCGAGGAGGCCGAGCAGACCTGGCGTACGCGGGCCGCGACGCCGGGCGGCCCGGTCGCCGGACCGCGGCCGTTCGAGGACGCTTTCCCGACCTTCTACCAGTTCTCCAACCGTCCCCAGAAGTAGAGCCGGTCCCCAGTGGAGCCCGTCCCCAGAAGTTTGAGCCACGCCGGGAAGTAATGCCGGAAGGTCCGGTGCCGGTCCTACGCCGGCGGGGACGGCTTAACCCACAGGGGTGACCCCGAACCGAACCCCCGAACACCGCGCCGAACACCATAGAGGGAGCCGGATCGCACCCGGCTCCCTCTATGGGAACTGTCTCGCGGGGGTGTTTTCAGTCGCCCTGACGCTGCTGCGGGATCTGCCCCTGCAGCAGCGCTCGCACCTCCGACTCGCGGTAACGGCGGTGGCCACCGAGAGTGCGGATGGCGCTGAGCTTGCCCGCCTTCGCCCACCGGGTCACCGTCTTGGGGTCGACACGGAACATCGACGCCACTTCGGCCGGGGTCAGCAGCGGCTCGGGTTCGTGCGTACGCGACGCCATGGGTCACTCCTCCACAAATACCTAAAAACGAGGGCCGGGGTCCCGCCGGCCGACGCGACTCCCATAGTCCGGCTCGTCCACGATGTCCGACATGGGCCGAACGGGTGAAGGTCCGTAGATGGACGGATGATGAAGGAATGATATTTCAGCTAATAAATGGACAAACAGCTCTCAGGGGATGATGGGATTGGGGGCATTTTGAAGGTAATTCTCCGCGCCCATTGCCTCAGTTGATCGAGCCGTCGCGAAGCCGACGAACGCGAATCCGTATCAGAATGAGTAGATCAGTTGCAGCGCTCCATCAACTGAATCTCCCGCCAGCGGTCGACCAGTCGTTCATACTTCTCCGTCGCCGCGTCGCCGTCGCCTCGGCTGAGCGCCGTCAGCCCATCGGCCACCAGGCGCGGTGAGTCATCCGCCAGCAGGGCCTCATCCGAGAACAGATGCACCAGGCCGCCGTAGTCCAGCTCCACCATGGAGCCCGGATGGAACTCCTCCAGCCACCGCGTACCCTCGGCCACCGACTCGGTGATCGCGACGTCGCCCATCGTCTTGCGCAGGACGGCCAGCCCTTGGTGCGCCCGCCGCCGCGCCTGCCCGATCTCCGTGCGGTAGCGCAGGATCCGCCGCCCCGGCTCCGTCGACACCTCGCGCTCGTCGGCTCCCACGAACAAGAACCACCGCAGGGGTACGCCCCACGTGGCGACGTGTTCATGCAAGCGGGGCAGGCCGTGATCGAGGATGCGGGAACCGCCCCGGAAGTCGCTGAGCACCGACTTGGCCATGCCGGCCAGGGCGGGCGGCACGAAGGCGTCGGCCAGCACCGCCGGTACGCCGTCGCGAGCCATCAGCGCCGCTTCGGCGACGCGTACGCGCAGATTCCACGGGCAGATCAGCACACCGCTGTCGGTCGGAAGCACGTACGCCTCCTCCGGCAGCTGCGGCAGCCGCGACCAGCCGGCACCGAGCGCCTCCAGGACGGCGACGCGCTGGCGGCCCGGCCCCTCGGCGGAGCCCACCGCCCGGCCTTCGTCCAGGTACCTGCGCCAGTAACGCTGGCGGTCGCGGTCAAACGCGGCCAGCGGCTCATACACCCGCAGGTACGCGGCGAATTGCGACGGCACGTACCGATCCTCCCACGCCAGGCGCCCTCCTCGCAGCTGTGAGAGGACCCTTCCGGGAGCTTCGGGGCGGGCGCTTTCCTTCGGTAGTCTGCCTTTACAGATCCCGCGCACCCCTTTGCGGCGATCCGGTAATACAGCCCCACAAAGGCCAGACTCAACGAGGAGTTCCCATGGGCGTCTTCAGCGCCGACACCGGCCACGAACAGGTGGTCTTCTGTCAGGACCGGGCATCCGGCCTCAAAGCGATCATCGGTGTGTACTCGACCGCCCTGGGCCCGGCGCTCGGCGGTACCCGCTTCTACCCGTACGCCTCCGAGGAAGAGGCGCTGCACGACGTGCTGGAGCTGTCGCGCGGTATGGCGTACAAGAACGCCCTCGCCGGGCTCGACCTCGGCGGCGGCAAGGCGGTCATCTGGGGCGACCCGCTGCGCGACAAGTCCGAGGCGCTGCTGCGGGCGTACGGCCGCTTCGTGCAATCGCTCAACGGCCGCTACTGGACCGCTTGCGACGTCGGCACCTACGTGCAGGACATGGACGTCGTGGCCCGCGAGACCCGCTTCGTGACCGGCCGCAGCCTTGAGCACGGCGGCGCGGGCGACTCCTCCATCCTGACCGCCTGGGGCGTCTTCCAAGGCATGCGCGCCGCGGCCGAGCACCGCTGGGGCAGCCCGTTGCTGCGCGGCCGCAAGGTCGGCGTGGCCGGGCTCGGCAAGGTCGGCAAGTACCTGACCGGTCACCTGATCGAGGACGGCGCCGAGGTCGTTGCGACCGACCCGAACGAGGCCGCGGTCGCCTGGGCGCGGGCCACCCACCCGGAGATCCATCTGGTCGACACCGTCCAGGACCTCATCACCGCCGACATTGACGTGTACGCCCCCTGCGCGCTGGGCGGCGCCCTGAACGACGACACGGTCGCGGTTCTCAAGGCCGGCATCGTCGCGGGCGCGGCCAACAACCAGCTGGCGCACACCGGTGTGGAGAAGCTTCTGGCCGACCGCGGGATCCTTTACGCGCCCGACTATGTGGTCAACGCCGGCGGCGTGATCCAGGTCGCCGACGAGATCGAGGGCTTCAACTTCGAGCGGGCCAAGCTGCGCGCGACGAAGATTTACGACACCACCAAGGAGATCCTGGCGCTGGCCGACAGCGAGGGCGTCTCACCGGCTACGGCCGCCGACCGGATGGCCGAGCGCCGGATGGCCGAAGTCGGCCGCCTGCGCACGATTCGCTTGTGATTCTTCGGCTCCGGCGCGCTTCCGTCGGAGGCGTGCCGGGTCACGACCGATTCCGCACACAACCCCTTACCGTCCTAAATCAGACAGTTTGGGGCCGCCACGGCGACATGGAGTGGAGCCCGAGGTGCCGAAGTCGGCGAGACCTGTGTACCGTATGAGCCACGAGAGATGCCTGACGTCATCGGGGCCCGCCTTCGGGCTGCCCCGACATTCATGTGCGAGGGGGTCGGTCCATGGGACGCGGCCGTGCTAAGGCCAAGCAGACTAAGGTGGCCAGGGAGCTGAAGTACCACTCCCCGAACACCGACCTCGCGGCATTGCAGCGAGAACTCGCTGGCTCCGCCGCCAAGCCTGCTGAGGACCTGGACGACGAGCTGGACGAGTACGACCAGTACGACGACCAGGACTCGGAAGACGAGGACGAGGACCCCAACTGGGCGGTACGGCGTACCCGGTGACCGGGGAAACCGCCGGTGGTGTGCTGCGCAGTTAGCGCTTAGCCTCATGCCTCATGAGTGAGAATGAGGAAGCCACCCTGGTCACCTTCGACACCGATGGCGACGGCCAGGCCGACGTCTGGGTCAAGGACACCGACGGTGACGGTATCTCCGACAAGGTCGAGCTGGACCACGATCACGACGGCGAAGTCGACGTGACGATCCTGGACCTCGATCAGGACGGCGTACCGGACAAGTGAGCCTCACGGGCTCGCCCCACAACGGGGCGAGCCCCTCCTCAACTGCCACCGAGTGCTCTCAGCGCCGAGAACACCAGCAGCACCACGAACACCGCCAGCAGCGCCCACCACAGCGCGTGGCCGCGTTTGTGCGTACCCGGAAGCGCTTCGGGGAGCCCGAGGACCGCCATGCGGTAACGGGCGTCCAGGACCGCCCGCCGGCGGTGCCGCAACACCGGGTCCGTACGCGGATCGAGCGTGCCGTGGATCGTGCGCAGCCGCGCCAGTTCCACGGCGTACCGGCATTGGGCCCGCTGCAAAGCGCGGACCGCGCGTTCGCCCTTCACGCCGGCGATCCGCTTGGCGTGGCGGCGGGCCCGGGCGCGCGTGTGCGGATCGCCGAGCGTGCCGACCTCTTCGGGCGTGGCGATCTGCGGCTCGTGGATCGCGCCGAGCTGCGCCAGGTAGAAGCGGGCCTCACGGGTACGCGCGAGGCGGGCCAGGCTGAGTACCAGGATGAGCGCGGGCATGCCCTTGACGAACAGCCCGAGCAGGAGGCCGCTGGCACCACCGCCGACGCCGTCGGCGAGCAGCGGCGAGTTCCACAGAAAATGGAGCAGCCACGCCCCGCCGAAGCCGACCATGGCACCGGCGAGCCGGTTGAGCGTGGAGCGCTCCTGATGCACCAGGAAGTACGCGATCCCGCCACCGACCAGGGCCGAGAAGATCGTGTGACTCCACAGGCCGGCGAGGAAGCCGCGCAGGAAAACCGTGGCGATGACCGGGCCGATCGCGTCGCCCTGCCCGGCCACCGCAACCGCGTTGACGGCGTACACGATGTCCTCGATCACCTGAAAGCCCAGGCCCACGAGCGCGCCGTAGACCATGCCGTCGAGCACGCTGTTGACCTGTGCTCGGGCGATCAGCACGATGACGACCACACCGAGGCCCTTGAGCAGCTCCTCGGTCGTCGGCCCGGCGATCGCCGGCCCCCAGGCAGCCGCGAACTCCGGCGAGACGAGCTTGCTGGCCAGGTGGTAAATGGCCTGGTTTCCGGGGATCGAGACCGTCGTGGCGACCGCGGCGCCCCAGCCGAACGCGGTCGCGAGCAGCAGCGCCGGCTCGCGCTCCAGGAAATCCATCGAGACGATGAAGAGCCAGAAGGGAACCGCGTAGAGGCCGAAGAGGACGAGAGCGGCCAGCGTCGCCCTCGGATACTTGCCGTAGGCGGTTTCCAGGATCCCGAACAAGCGCATCCCGCAGATCACAAACAGCGCCACCAGGAGCCAGAAGGCCGGCATTGCCAAGGAACGTACGGCTCGGGCACTGCGCGGCGTAGGCCGCACGGGCACAGCGGTCATGTAAGCCTCCCTACCGCTGCGCGATGGAGGCGATGCTCGCCTCGATCTGGGCCATCTGCGCGGCCAGCTCGCCCTCGGATCCGCTGACCGTCACCTCGATCGAGCGGCCATCGCTCAGGAAGACGGCGTACCGGCCCAGGCGTCCGGGCGCGCTGTAGCAGCCCTGGATGCCGGTCAGCCCGCCGGCCGTGGTGTACGGGTGCTCGCCGTCCGTCACTTGGTAGCCGCGCGTACTCGTGATCTTGGTACGCAGCTTGCCGGCGGCCTCGTCGATGGAGCCGCCGAACGGGGTGACGACGATGACATAGCGGACCGGTCCGAGCAGGAACAGCACCGTGCCCCGGTCATTGCCGGGGCGCGTACTGGTGAGATCGATGCGGGCGTCCGGGGGTGGCACCACCGTCACCCCCGCACCGACGCCGTACGCGCGCCCACCCACCTGGTCACTGCCGGCCGGGACCATCCGGTTGATGGCCGGCAGACCGAACGCCACGAAGAGGATCACGGCCAGCACCGCCACGCTGCTCGCCAGGTTGCGCAGCAGCCGTACCCCCGCGGTGGCCATGCCCTTGAAAGTAGCGGCTGAGGCGGTGAAATGAAGGACTTATCCGGTTTCTATGGGTTTACTGAGCGGTACTCCGCGCCGATCGGATCCGCGTGAGAGCATCTGCCGATGACGGTCGCGGATCTAGGCGGCAACCGCCGCATCCGCCGCATGCGGGCGACCCGCCTGGCGGTCGAGCAGGCCGCGCTGCGCCTGTTCGCCGAGCGCGGCTACGAGCAGACGACTGTCGAGGACATCGCCGAGGCGGTCGGCATCTCCGTACGCACCCTGTTCCGTTACTACGCCTCGAAACAGCACATCCTGTACGGCGACGTGGTACACAGCCGCATCACCGCGCTGCGAACCGCGATATGGGCCCGGCCGGAGTCGGAGCCGCCGCTCGTCGCGATCGAGCGGGCGCTGGACGATCTTGATCTCACCGACGCGGCCGAGCGTGAGCAGGTCCTCGCCCGGTTCGCCCTTCTGCACCAGCCGAGCCTGCTGAGCACCTATCTCGTGCTGAACCGCGACCTAGCCGGGGTCGTGGCCGACTTCGTCGCGCAGCGTACCGGCGCCACCGTCACCGACCTCTACCCCCAGATGGTCGCGGCGGCCACCAGCGCCGCCTGGGACACCGCCCTGGTCACCTGGGCCGCCAGCGCCGGCACCGCCGACCTGTCCGAGCTGCGCCGGACCGCGTTCGCCGCGCTGACCGCCGGCCTGCGCCCTAACTGAGGCGCGGGTCGATGTCGACGCCCGCGGTCGCCAGGCCCAAGATGGCGTACGCCGACTCGGCCAGGCCGATGACGAGGACGGCCTGCGGCCCGAACTCCTTGACCCGATCGGCCTGCTCGGGGATCTGCAGATCCGACGCCTTGTCCGGCACTTCGTAGCTGACCGACTGGAGATCCGCCTCCGCCACGCCGGCCCGGATCAGCTCCTGGCGTACGCCCTTCTGCAGGCCCTCGCCGTAGGCGTCGTTGCGGAACAGGATGCTCACGCGGCGGGGGCCGTCGCGCATGATGATGTCGGCCAGCGCCCGTGCTTGCAGCTCATCCGAGGGCGCGGTGCGGAAGAAGTAGCCGTCGTCGTCGATGCCGCTGAGCGAGGTCGATGTGGCCGAGGGCGTAAACAGGATCACCCTGCGGGCGGCCGCATCGGGGATGAGGTCCTTGGCCACGGCCGAACCGCTCGGGCCGAGGAACATCCGAGCGCCCGCGGTGACCTGCTGGGCCAGGGCGGCCTTGGCCTTGGCCACGTCGGTGCCGTCGTCGCCGTCGAGGAACTGCACGGGCTGGCCGAGGACGCCGCCGGCATCGTTGATCTCCTTCAGCGCCAGCTTGGCCGCGGCGCGCTGGGGCGGGCTGGCGGCCGCGTTGGTACCGGTGATGGAGGTCAGGCCGCCGATGATGAGCGGCGCGCCCTTCTCCGGCACGGCAATCTTCACCGGCGCCGGGCCCGCCTCGGTCGACGCCGCCGACTCCGAGCCCGCACCGATGTACTCGGTCAGCTGCTTGCTGATCTGGCTGTCGGTGCTGAAGACCAGCGTCCCGTAGGACGTCGTCGACGGCTCGCCGGCGTCCTTGAACCCGGACTTGACGGTGATGCCGCGGTACTGCAGATCGGTGCCCTTGCGCGCCAGTTCGAGGCATTCCACGGCGTCCCGGCACAGCTTCCCACCGATGGTCACGCCGTTGATGTAGTTCTTGACGACCTTCGCCTCGGTCGTGCGGGCCAGCTGCACCGCCAATGCCATGATCACAACGGCGTCGTACGCCTCGCCGGCGTACCCGAGATCCTGGAGCTTGGGGTCGATGGCGCGCAACCGGGCGATGAAGGATTCGCTGAGCGGCGTGAGGGGTGAGGTGCCCTTCATGCCAGTGAGCAGGCCCGGCTCGGCCTTCCCGACGGGCTCGCCGACCGCATTGCGCATGTTGCCGTCCGTGCCGTAGAGCCGCACCGAACCGGGGGCCTGTGCCGGTGGCTCCTCGGGGGTGCACGCGGTCAGAGCGAGCAAGGGACACAATGTGAGCGCGAAGACGGTAGAGCGGCGCATGGTGGGCAGCCTCCTCTGCGGCGACTCCGGCACAGTAACGCGCGGCGGTCGTGACGGAAAGTGTGCCGATGCCTCCGGGTCCGCCGGACTGTCGCGACCTTGACGCTGGCACTGTGTCTGAGCGGCTTGCGTTGACATCCCGTCGTACGCTCCACCCGTGACCGGCGATCCACACCGCGTCTTCGAGGACGCCGCCCTCCTGCTCGACCTTGCCCTCGCCGGCGACAGCGAAGCGGTCGTCAAGACCGTGGACACGGTCGTCGGGGGCACGGGCGTACCGGGGGCTCTCGGCGTCGCCTGGTGCCTCGCCGGCACGATCACCGGTGACGGCCAGCCGTCCGGGCCGTGGGCGCTGGAGTTCCCCGACATCGATCAAGCTCGGTACGACGCCCGGTGGGTCGCCCGGTTCATCAGCGCGTACCTCAACGGCGACGAGCACACCGCAGTCGCGTTGGTGGGCGCCGCCCACTCCGACGGGCGGCTGCGCGACTGCCTGCTGACGCTGGCCGGGTCGACCGTCGCCACGCTGCACCACCGCGGTCTGTGACTTTCCCGGGCGCCCGGTTGCTGCCATTATTCATTCATGGCGCAGGTGAAGTTCGCGACCGTGCTGCCCGAGCATGCTCTGGCGGTGATGCGCGAACGCGCCCGCCAGGACGGCCTGACGCTGGACGCGTGGCTGGCGCGGGCCATCTACGACAAGGCCACCCGCGACGGCCTGAGCGACCCCGGCGTCCTGACCTCCGACGCCGCCCGCAGCCGCTTCATCCACGACAGCGAAGCCGAACGCCTGCTCCACTTCCACCGGGCTGAATCCGCGTGAACCGCGGCGTGGTGTGGGACTACACGCCCGCTTCCGGACCCTCCGTCCGTGTCGTCGTCCTCTCCAACGACGCTCACAACTCCGTGTCCTGGCCCGTGTGCGCGTACCTCACCCGGCGAGCGGTACCGCTGGTCCCGACGATGGTTCCGCTGGCCGACCCCGACCCGGTCGGCGGCGCGGTCGACCTGACCACGCTCGGCACCCTCAACCCCGAGCGCCTGTCCGGCCCGGTCGGCATGCTCACCGGCGCTAGCCTCTCGCGCATCGGCGAAGCCGTACGCGCCCTGCTCGGCCTCTAGCCATCGGGCCTGCGGCTCGATGAAGGCGCCGTGGGCTTCAGGCGGCAGGGCCACCCTTGGTGGCGATCATGATCGCTCAGGTTTATGAACCTCCGGTAAGCTGATTACCAGGGCGCGTCCTTCGAAGAACCCATACCGAGGCATGAGGCAATGAAGCCGTCCATGGCACCGCTGCCATCGTGGCGCGAAGGTCGCACTAGGGACGCGATACTCGCATTCCTAGAGGCATCACACGGCATTCCCGTCGGCAATCGCACGGCGATTTTCGACCACGACGGAACCCTGCGCTGCGAGAAGCCCACGCTCCTGTTATTCGACTTCATGGTGCATAAGGTCCGAACGGCGGCGGCGACGCGACCGGACGTGGCCGATCGAGCCGACTACCAGCTCATCCTGCGTGGCGACCCGGCCGAGGTCGCCCGGTTCGGCCTGCGGCGCTGCCTGGCCGCGGTGTACGAGCTGGTGGCTGGCATGACGCCGCAGGAGTTCACCTCCGCGGTGCGGGACTTCGTCCACCGGCGAGGGTCGGCTCACAGCCGGACCGATTACCGGCAGTTGGTATATCAGCCGATGCTTGAGCTGATCCGGGTTCTGCGGGACGCCGAATTCACCGTACTGATCAACGCTCGGTACAGCGTTGAGTTCGTGCGGGCGATCAGCCGCGACTACTACGGCGTACCGCCGCATTGCGTGGTCGGGACGACGGTGGACTACGAGTACGAATACCGCGACAGCGGCCCGGCACTGGTCCGCCGATCGACGATCATCGGAGAGATCGGCCGAGGCGCGACGAACGTGGTGAACATCCAGACTCAGACGGGACTGCAACCGATCCTGGCCGCCGGCAACTCCACCAGCGACCGCGAGATCCTGGAGTACGCCACGGCGTCCGAAGGGCCGTCGCTGGCCCTGCTCATCGAGCATGACGACCCGGAGCGGGAGTACGCCTACCACGAGCACTTCGAGGCCCGCAGCGGCAGCGAATCCTTTGTCGACCTGGCGCGCCACCAAGGATGGACGGTGGTCAGCATGCACCGGGACTGGTCGACGATATTTCCGCCGGCGTGATCTCTGCCGGCGTGATCTCTGTCGGCGTGACGGCGTCCTAGATGAACGGTGCTGATCTAGTTGACCGTCGCTGCCCTCGATTACCGTCCGCCCCAGTCCGAACCGCTCCAAGACTGGGGGTATCCATGATGGTGCAACGACGGCGGCTTATCGGCCGCGTACTGGCCCTGCTGATGGGCCTGACGGCCGGCGGCGTGATCGCGCTCGCCGTCCCGAACGCGGCCTACGCCGCCTCGTGCCAGACCAGCGCGCACGTCTACTTCATCCGCGGCGGAACCTACGTCAAGACCGAGTACGACGCGATCGACGGGGGCACCTACGATTTCCACGTTCCCTACAACACCACCATCTCGTTCCAGCTCGGCGGCAACGGGCTGGAGCCGTACTCGTGGCCGGTCTGGAACATCACCGACCAGAGCGGCACTGCGATCAACTCGCTCGTCGCCAACCAGACCAGCGGCAACTGCGTCTCGAACCAGAAGTCCTTCACCGTGTCGGCCGGCAACGGCACCGAGTACACGTACCGGGCGACGTACGAGAAGGGCACCAATGACGGCAACGTCGCGGGCCAGGCGCACTTCCGCCTGATCTTCGACCGGGCGCCGCCCAGCGGTGGCGGCGGCGGTGGCGGGGGTGGCGGAGGCGGCTGCCTGATCATCTGCCCGCTCTTCGAATGACCCCGCTGATGGTTTAGCTGAACCGGGGGCGCCCTCTGCCATCGCCCCCGACTACGGACCACACGCCCCACCTGCGGGCGTCGGGGCCAGCGTTTCCGTGAAGTAGGCGTCGGTCTCTGATTCCCACACCAGGCCCGTTCGGCTGCCGTCAGGGGCGATGACGAACGCGTCGCCGATCGTGTCGACCGGGGCGAGCAAGTCGGTAATCATGCCGAGCTGGAACCCGTCCACCTCGGCGCCGTCGATCAGCGGGAAGCCGTAGTAGACCGGAGTTCCGGCCGGCCGAGATAGGAAGGCCGGCAGCGACGGATCCGCACTGACGGCGGTTTCGTCCATCGCTATCGGCCTGGTTACGGGCCGTTCCTCGCTCTCAGACATCGCGGGATCGTAGCCCGTGCCCCGCCTAACGTCACCACAGTTGCAGTGAATCTCACGGTGGCGGTCAGTCTGCGAAGGGATCACGGTCATCCCGAGGATCGCGGCTTGCCTCGATCACTGCTCGCAGCGCAATCAGGGGAGGCCCAGCGACGTACACACGTGCACGTCGTTCGCCGCGTGCCGCCAGGAGGTTGAGATCCACGAGTTGCTTGAGATCGCGCGTCGCGGTTTGGTCGGAGATCTCTTCCTCGCCTGCCTCCCGCAGGGTCGCGCGGTACGTAGAGTTGCGTACGCGGAATCCGATGCTTGCGTCATAGAGCGGGAACATCACGCGAGGTGGAAGGCCCGACTTTTCCACCGCCTGCTGTTCCAGTTCAAACCAGATTCGCTCACTTTCGCGAACCCGGCGAAGCAAGGTCATGGCTTGGCGAAGGTGTGCCCGCAGCACAAACCTGATCCACGGACGCGTATCCCCAGCTGGTTGCCACGATCCTCGGCCGACCTCGGCCAGAACGTCGTAGTACGCCTGCGTGTTGCGGCCAAGATATTCCTCGATACTCATGAAGACTGGCGAAAGAACTCCACTTCGAGCCAGTATGAGACTTTGAAGGCATCTCGCCATCCGGCCGTTCCCGTCACGGAACGGGTGCACCATCACAAGATTCAGGTGAGCCATGGCGGCGCTCACGAGCAGTGCCTCGCACGGATCCTCGTTGAGTACAGTAACGAGTTCAGTCATGAGCGTGGGTACCTCGGTAACATCCGGTCCTTCGTAGACGATCTCTCCCGTCTGCTCCTTCTGTACGTAGACAGCGCCCGCCCGCCACGAACCTGGTCTGTTCGCAAGGCTGTACTTCGTCATCATGAAGTGAAGGCTCTTAAGGAGCTGCGTGGAGTGGACGAACTCCTGTTCGTTGGCGAGTTGCAGGACGTACGTCATCGCGTCTCGATAACCAGCCAATGCGAGGGCAGTCTCCTCGTTGGCGTCGAGGGGCTCCTCGCCCATCGCAACGGCTGCCGCATCATCGAGCTTCGCGTCGTAACCCTCGATGCTGTTCGAGCCTTGGATCGCCCGAGCGAAGGACAGCCGACGCAATGAGCGAACCCACCTTCGTGGCTCGTGGAGCTGAAGACCTAGCTTGACCTTCAGACTCTCGATCCGTTCTACAGCTTCTTGCTCGCGTTTGTCCAGTTCTGGCGGTGAGAACTGCATGACGGGTATCCTCTTTTAATCAATGATCATGAGTGATAATATCTATCATATAGCAGGAGGGCTTCCTTCACCATGTCTGTACGGGATACCTAATCCGTCATTACGCAGGGTAATCGTTCGAGGCACGTTCGGCAGGGCGCACCCACCTGGCGCCCGGAACAGAACCCGCGTCCACGGTGTGCAGGCCGACGGCAGACGGGGTCAGGATCCTCGCGAGAGTCGTGCCCCAACGTGCCCCAGGACACGGTGATCATGAGCGATCAGCGGTCAACCACGGTCACCCGGAAGAGTAGGGCAAGATCCCCCTGAAACGCAGAATGACCAGGCGAAAGACCTGGTCATGAAAGGTGGCCAGGGGCGGGGTCGAACCGCCGACCTTCCGATTTTCAGTCACGGACATTTCGGCTGGTCAAGGACGTGGCACCGAGCTGCGTGCGATCGCTCGTGCGATCAGTCCCACATGACCAACCGCTTTGGGTTGCCGTGCCACATCTCCGCACTCGCAAGATCGGGTAGCCCGGCCCTTCCTTTCACACCGGCTTCCCGTAATGGCGTGTTTCGAGCCCGAGATCCGGTCGAGCCTCAAGCCGACGTCATCCAGCCCGCTCGTCCAGCCCGCTTTTCGTGGCACTACTGAGCATGTAGAACCAACGGTAACTCTTACGAATCCGCTGACTAACGACGGAGTCAATGATCTCCTGAGCCGCGAATTGAGCAACACCGCCCAGCCCAGGGAGCAACCCTAGCGGCGCCGTGACATATCCCGCAATCTTTCTAATTCGACTGGATTTGATTTCGCCTTTGAGTACCTCCATCAATGTTCTTCTGGCGAAGTCTTCGTCAAAGGACACTGTTCCTGTAGAGGCCGAGCTTACGAGTGCCCTGAGTTCATCCACATGTCTGTGTCGCACCAATTTCATCAGATGGCTAACACCATGAACCGCAAACTCAGGGAATGAGATCGAGAAGAGTGCCTCAGCCGAGTCTACAAATTTCTCTCCAGGGGGATTGGAGTACCCTACCGCCCGAAACTTTCTACGATAAAACGGTGAAAAGTCGTCCCAATCATGTAGTGGAACGCCGATCTCCGCAGATAGCACTAGGTTTGCATTTACGTAGGCAATATACGGCGCAATCTCTATAGCGGCCGGGCCATCGCCCTGTAGAGCGTCCCCATGACCGCTCATATGAAGAAATTCACCATGGCTTCGAGTAGGCGGCTTCAACATCTGGTCACGTATAGACGGTGCCCCCGCGTCGCGAGATTGCCAGACAGCGTATCCCTGTGAACGAGCCAGTCGTGCGAACGATCGCCAGATCTCCTTCGACTCACCCAGAACATCAGCCCACGCAGGATACACGGCCAGATCGGCAGCCGTCATTGCGTCCCAGATAAGCTGATTCTGCTGGAGTATGGCCCTATAGTCGACAAGCTCAACTAAACCTTCTGACCTCAATGCGGTGAGCGCCTCGGCAACTCCATCGTACGCTCGCGACCGGCGATGCGACAGGAGCGCACCGTATGTACCTTCGTCAATTATGAGAGACTCGCAGAGGAGTAACAGGGCGTATGGCGGAATGAACTCGGAGGTGAAGGAATTCATGTCGACTGGCGGCATGTGGGAGAATATGTTGTCAGCACCGTGGTAGGTCGGGGGATAAATCGAAACTCCGTAGGAAGTTAGCATGATCCGCATACGACATAGGCCCTTCTCGGCGCCTTCGACTCTCGATTACATACTGCGGAAGCTCAGGGTTAGCTTGTACCAAAAGGGGGCAACCGATCCATCGTGCGATCAGTCGCCCATGACGATCCACTTGGGGAGCCGCGCGACATCTCCGTGCGCTGCAAGGTGGGACAACGCCTTTGCGATCTCCGCGTCCCGGCCGTCGACCGCGTGAAGGTAGCGCTTGGCCGCTGCCATGCTCGCGTGGCCAAGTCGTTTCATAAGGTCCGCCATCGTGGCGCCGGCCTGAGCGGCGAGCGTCTGTCCGGTGTGTCGGAGATCATGAACAGTCATCTCGTCCAGCTCGACTTTCCGTCTCGCCCTTACGAAAGCTTGGTAGAGCGTGTTGCCACGAAGCGGCGAGCCGTCACGGCTGACGAAGAACCGGACCTTCCCTGCGTACTCGTCAAGGTGGAGTATCACGATCGGCATCACGTGCGGCGGGATCGTCACCGTACGCTTGCCCGCTTCCGTCTTTGGATCGTCGTCGAAGGCGAGCTTCGATGACAGCAGCTCGATCCTGTTCTTGCGAACCGTGATGGTGTGAGCCGTGAGGTCGACGTCGGCCGTCAGGAGACCCGCGATCTCGCCCCGCCGAAGTCCACACCATGCCGCGATCAGCACCGCTGTGCGGTAACGCGGGTTGATCGCTTCCACAAGCGCGATGATCTGAGCTGGGCTGGCCACTGGTCGCTCGACCGATTTGACCACGCCAGCCCCCTTGATCTGGCACGGGTTCCGACCGATCAGGTTCTCGCGGACAGCCGTGTTCATGACCATCCGCAGGAACCGGTATGTCTGAGAGATCGAGGTCTTACCGCCCCTACCTCGAAGCGCGGCGGCGTGCCATTCCCGGACCCGCATTGGCGTGATCGCTCGCAGCGGGAGCGCGAGAAGCGGAGCGAGGTGGAGTCGCATGTTCCGCTCGCATGTCTCGCGCCAGCGGGGTCCGATCGTCTGGCTGTCACGGAGCACCGTTCGCGCATACTCGCCGAGGGTCACCGTGCCGGCCCGATCGTCGAGAAGTATGCCTCGGGCGAGATCGGCCTCAACCAGGGCCAGCCAACGCGACGCGTCCTGACTGCGAGCGAAGGTGTTTGGCGCGTTCTGACGTTGGCCGGCCGGGTCGAGGAACGAAGCTTGGTACCTGCCCGAGGGCAACTTGCGGACGTAGCCGAACTTCCTTCTCCTTGCCATCACGCCACCACCCTTCCGTTGGCCCACGTCACGGTGATCGGCGCGATCGTGCCCGCCTCGATGTACGCGCGGACGGCGCTCTCCGGAATCCGAACGTGCCGGTCACCGAGCTTGATGAAGGTGATCCGCCGCTCTGCGATGAGCCGACGCACGAATCTCACCTTCGTGTTCAGTAGCTCTGCCGCCTGGTCGACGGTCAGCAGCCGATCTGTCACTGCTCCTCCCCCATGTCGATCTTGTTTGCCGAAATAGCTGGGTCCCTGTTCTTGGTAAGGCGGGTGATCTCAGCCCGCCAGCGTTTGCGTTCGGCGACTGCGCGTAGCAGGCGTACGCCGACGGGCGGGACGTCTGGGTCGTGTGGTCGGGCAAGCTCGAACATGTAGCGCTGCGGGTCGTTGTCGGCTTCGCCCTGGGCTTCGTCTTCGGACAGCGCTCCGCTGAGTACGGTGTTGATCCAGGCGCGGTTGTCGGCTCGGTGGTCGGCGAGGGTCTTGCCGGACCACTGCCGGGAGATGAGGACACGGCGGCCGGTGAAGCCGAGGGTGCTTCGCTGGTGGACCTTGCCGGAGCAGCGTCCCGGTACTAGGCCGGCCTTTGCCTTGTCCGGTTGGGCGCCGTAGAGCAGCCAGTTCGCGCATGTCGGCGAGCATGGGAGGACGGCCAGCTCGGCGTGGAGCCGGTCGAAGTGTGCTTGTTGCTCGGGCGAGTGTGGTTTGGCCTGGTCGACGAGATCCTTGGTCAGGTATTTGGTGACGTAGCGGATCGAGCGCTCGGCGTCCTTGGTTCCTTGGGTGATGCCGCGGGCGTCGGTGCGGCCGAGCTTCGCCACATAACCGGGCTGCGCGTCCTGGTCGGTGGTGGCGCGGATGGCGTCTTCCCATCCGGTCAGCGGTCCTTTGGTCTTCGGGTCGACGTATGCCGCCCGCTCCGCGTCCCAGATAGGCGCCTTGTCGATCGTGTAGACCGTCTGGTCGAACTGTGGCCACCACACCTGGTGGTAGGTCGCCTTCGCGACCTGTGCGATGAGCTTGCGGGGCATGGTTCCGCGTACGGCGAAGTGCGCGTGCGGAGCGAGCCGTCGTTGGAGTTCTACGGCTCCGGCGTATTGGACGTTCCAGCCGACCGCTCGGCGGAGGTTCTGCCAGAAGCGATCCAGCACTCGGGCGAAGTGGATGGAGTCCAGCGCGGCGGACCGGTAGTCGTAGGTTGAGGGGTCGATCGGTGTGCCGAGGACCGGGTCACGCCAGCCGTGCAGAGCGCCGCACTCGCACGGTGCGAGCTGTCCGTTGCGCCGCCGGATCTGATGTACCGGGCCGTGGGAGTCGAGGGTCAGCGTGAGCAGGGTCGAGGGGCGGTAGGTGCGGCCGTCCTTGCCCGCGTAGCTGCGGCCTACGGTTCGGCTCTGGACTGGGAGCCTCGGAAGGTCTGTTGCGTCCGAGCGACGCCGCGTCGACCGCTTGACTGGAGTCTTCTTGTTCTCGCGGTCGGTGGGGAGAGGGCCGCGCACCCGCTGGGTCGCGAGTTCGGCTTCGACGTCGCGGATAGCTGCGTCGATCGCGTTCAGCTCGACGGCGCGGTCCTCGGGCGCCATCGGCTGAACCATGAGGGCGGCTCGATCGAACTCTAGGTGCGATCGGGTGGACACCATGGCGATGACGTCTTTGTTGGGTTTCTCGACGGGAACCGCGGGCTCCTCGTCGAGGTGCCAGCCTTCGCGGAGCTGTTGGATGCGTAGTCGGCGGTTGCGTTCGGCGCAGGGTTTGCATTTGGAGGCCAGGCGTGCGCCGCACGGGATGTCGATGACTTCGGTCAAGCCGGTGTTGACGTCGGTTCGCCGTAACGCGAGCGGGCGTACGCAGACGCCGTTCTGCTCGGCGTACTGGCGCAGAACGTCTGTGGCGAAGGGCATCGCGAATCGGTCGGCGCGGGACCCCGGCCGGGGCGTCGTTGCAGACGCCTCGGCCGGCGCGATCGTCGTTGCTTGGGTCATCGGGTGACCGTCCCGATGAGTTCACCGACCGAGCGCCCGTTGATCGGAGCGCTTCCCTGCTCGTTGCCGTCCGGGTCGTCGCGGTCGCGGATCAGGCGCAGGACTTCGGATGCGATCTCGGTGCGTACGCGAAGGTGCTCGCGGAGTTCGTCTCGCGTGATCGGCCGCCCTGTCTCCTTGAGCACGGCGACGGCCGCGCGTCGAGCCGTCTGAAGCAGGTCCGCCGTGACGGCCTCGGGCAGCTCCATGAATGCGGCCGGGTGGGGAACGGCCCGGTGATCTTCGTTCCCGACCGGATTCGCCTGTGCCGCAACGGGAACGGCTTGCATGACGACGTTCTTCGCTGGTGTATGGACAGCCGGAGGCTCCTCTGATTTCGGAGCCTTGCCGAGGACGAGCTTCGCCAGTGCGGCGAAGGCAAGTGCTGGCACGACCGAGACGACTCCGCCTGACAATCCGGGGCGGGCGACGGCGAGCTGGGCCGTGACCGAGAGAACCAGGGCCAGGACGAGCAGGGTTGCCGGGTAGGCGATCGGTTGCCCGGCCCGACGTCGACGACGCATGACGAGGAGCGCGGCGATGGGGACGAGTTCGGACACGACGGCGTTGGCCCAGCCGAACCAGGAGCCCGTGCCGACCCGACTGTTGGTCATGGTCCAGTCGTGGACGTGGCGGAAGCTGGCGGCTCCGGCGAAGCCGCCGACGGCGAGGAGGATCAGGACGAGAACGACGGTCTCGAAGCGCTCACCACGTGTTGCCTGGAGGCGTGGGGTGGGGCTCACAGGGTCACCTCCTGGGCGTCGACGACGTAGCCGGTGATCACGGTGTGGCGGGGGTAGGTGGCCGTCATCGCGTCGATGTCGGCGTCGGTGAGGTACGAGAAGCGGATGCGTTGCGGTGTGGTGGTGCCGGAGTCGATGACGTACGCGACGCCGGGTGTGGTGTCGGGGATGAGGTCGCACAGCGCGCCTCGGTCGCGGGCTCCGTCGCGCAGGACAAGGTCGACCTCTTCCGGTTCGGCCAGCCGAAGCCCGATCCGGACGGTGAACAGGTTGCGGAAGGACACGATCTCCTTGCGGCCGTCCTGAACGAACGCGATCACGTGGACACCGGCCGCGCGGCCCTTGGTCAGGATCAGCGCGAGCGAATTCTTGATCCGCTCCTTGAGCACCCGATCCGGGTTGTACGCCGTCAGGGTGGCCAGTTCGTCGATCATCAGCACGTAGAGGGGTTCGGCGATCGTGGCGACATGCTGACGGGTACGCCCGCGCAGGCGATCGGTTCGCGCTTCCATGATCTGGACTGCTTCGTCGAGGCAGTCGGCCATCTCGGTCAGCTTGCGGAACAGGAACCGGTCGAACATCGGCTCCCCGGCGGCGAGTTCCATGCCGCCCTTGGGATCGAACGCCCAGACCTTTACGGTGCCGAGGGTGATTCCGCCCGCGAGGGATCGGATGAACGACCAGGCGGCTGAGCCCTTGCCCGAGCCGGTCGCGCCGACGACGAGGACCTGATTGCCTTCCAGGCGAAGCGACCAGACCTCGCCCTCTTCGTTGCGGGCCATGGGAAGCACAGCCAGGTTCGGCACTTCCACTACCGGCAGCGGCTTGACGATGGCCGCGAGCGGGTCGCCGTGTTGGAGGTAGAGCGTCACCATGTTCGTTGTCGGCCCGGGGACCACCTTGACCTGGAGCACCCCGAACGCGTACGCGAGCCGTTCGGCATGTTCGGCGAAGTCGTGGGGCATCTGGCCGGCGACCGCGTTCACGGTCACGATGTCGAACAGCTTGCGGCACCGCACTCGGACGAGCTGTGGCACGACCTCCAGCCCGTGCAGGCGGACCGAGAGGCCGGCGGTGACCATGATCTGCTCGAACGTTTTTCGCAGGCGTCGTGCCCGCCAGGTGGCTTTGACCGGGTAGTAGACGAAGCGCAGGAACGACACCGGATGCAGCCGCCACCAGACGAGGCCAACCGCGAGCAGCACGGCCAGGAATGCCCCGGTCGGTACCCAGCCGTAGCCGTGACCGATGTAGAGGAAGACGGTCAGCGGGACTGTGGCGTGCCAGTAGCGGACGTAGCGCTTGATCAGCCAACCGGCGAAGCGGAGCAGGTTGCCGAGGATGATCCAGCGCAGCGGTACGTAGACCGCTGGTGTGCGCACGACGATTCCGGTTCGGGCGGACAGGATCGGGTCGTCGATCCTGCCGCCGGGGGTGGTACCGAACAGCGGCATGGTCACACCCCCGCTCGGAACAGGAACCGAGGTGCGTGCCGGACGGCGATCGCGACCGGAGATGGCTCACCGATGAGGAGCGCACAGTCCCAACACCGGTTGAGTCGCGGGTCGTAGCGGCGAGGCTTGACCCACAGGCCGCAGCAGTGGCAGCGGATAGACAGAGTCTTGGTGTGGCGTCGCATCATCGCGGCACCGCCACCGAGACGGAGGTCGCGGTCGAGGCGACCCCTACGATGGACATTCCGAGCCCACCCCTTTCGAGGGGAGTCATGGGATTGGGAGCGAGGCCGGCGACGTGACTCTTTGGCGGAGATGTCGCCGGCCTCGGCGTAGCTACTTGGAGTCCTCGAACGCGACGATCCGATCGGCGCGTACGGACCAGGCGAGGCGGTTCTTTCCGTTGACGTACGGCACCAGCCGCACGCCCTCGAACCCGACCTTGGCCGGGTAGCCCGGGATCTGTGCCGGAGGGACCTCCGGCGAGTGCGGGGAAGCGATCTTCACCTTGACTTCGGTGGAGCCGTACTTGCCCGCTTCTGCGTCGAGGTCGATCACGCGGACGGTCCACAAGCGCAGACCGGTTTCCTTGTCGACCGCTTGGGGGTCGCCGACGCCGGACTTCTTCATGTCGAAGTCGATCAGCGGCTCGACGCTGTGGAACATCGCGCCCTCCGGGAAGACCAGAGCGGACGCGACCGGGACCTTGATTCCAGACGGAACCACGACTTCCTCCTCCTGCTCGGCCGTCCAGACGGCCACTTGACTTGTCAACCTGCCATACAAATGTATCAACAGAACTTGACTTGTCAAGTGGACATCGAAGATCGTTCAGCTGAGAGGAAAGACGTCTTCCAGCTCGTGGCGGCTCGCCGGAATGAGCACGTCAACCGCGAGGAGCGGCTTCCCGGACCGATCGAACGCGGTTAGCAGGATCGTGAGCACTGGATCGTTGGACTTGATCTGCAAGGCAGCCGCCTCGTCCTTGTTCGGGTGGCGGGCCGAGATCCGCTGGACAGCGTGATCGAACTCCACGCCCTTGACCAGCTCGATGCGACGCACAACCCCCTCAGCGATGGACTTGCCCTCACCGACGCCAGTACTGGAAGCGAGTTCGACAGGCACGTAGGTAGTACCGAGTTCAATCGGACCGATTTCCGACGTGATCAGCCGTTGCCGGGCGATGACCGGCGTGCCGGGATCGATGTCCAGGGCGCCCGCGATGCGATCGCTTGCCATCACGGGGCCGGCCTTGAGTAGTTGCACGGCCGGCGTCTCCTCACGCCGCAGCAGAGCGCTGGCCTCGCCTGGCGCCTGCCGCGACGCGATGGAGGAACGTGACCGGACGAAGCGTCCTTTGCCTTGCTGAGCGTCGATCCAACCGTCTTGCTGAAGGATGTTCAGCGCGCGCACGGCGGTTGGACGGGCGACCTCGAACTCGGCCATGATCTGCGCTTCGCTGGGGATGGCCGAACCAGGCGGGTAGGTGCCCTCCTCGATACGTCGCTGGATCGCGTTGACGACGACAACATACTTGGGCTGTGGGACCTCAAGAGGCATGTCCGACCCCTACCCTAGACGACCACTTGTCAAGTCAAGAGGTTATCTGTGCTGGTGCTGGTTGTCGAGTCGACCGAAGAGGTGAGCGGTTCGCGCCACACGCCACTAGTGACGTGAACTGATGCTGTTTCCTTCGCCCCACAGTCGGGCGAACACATAGGTGTAGGCGTCGAACAGACCGTTGTCCTGCACGCGACGCAGGTGCATAACAGGGCCGAGATAGTCCATGGCCGGACCTCCTCGGTTATGCCACACGAGCATCACCCCATCGAAGCGGTAAATGGAGATCATGTCCCCGTGGGCGCTGCGGCGCCTCGATACGCCCGGAATCTCGATCGCCGGCTCGATGCTCTGACCCAAGCACAGGCGAACGTCTACCCCGGCCTCTGCTCGCTCCTTCAGCGTCCTGTCGAGTCCATCGGGTAAGACGGGCGAGCTGTCGGAGGCGATCTCGATGGTGCGGGTGGAGACGTGGGCGAGCCGGTGCCAGAGCGTAGGAGACACCTCAGTCATGAGGTCGTACACGTTCACCAGGTCCGGGTTCGTCAGTCGCGGAAGCCGTGGCCACAGCCAGTCCGCTTCGATGCCGAGCAGCCGTGCCGCGCGCAGGGCACGATCGCGGGTCTGCGGGATGCGCCCTTCGTAGACCCAGCGCTGAGCGGTCTTGTAGTGGATACCGACAGCGCTGGCCAGATCGGTGAAGGACATACCGGTTACCTTCATCGCGTCCGCCAGGCGCTCATTGCGGTGGGCAGAGCGTCGTCCCGGCGCCGGTGCGCGCCAAGCCGGCCGGTTGTTGCTGTAGATCGCCATCGTTACGCCACCTTCGCTTCATCGGCTGGTGCCTCGGGTGCCTGCGCGTGGCCGTCGTTCGGTGCCAGCGATGGTGTGGGCGAGGTGTCGTCATCGGCCGCGCCGAGGTCGGCGGACAACTTCTCGGCGATCGCATTGCGCCACTGCGAGAAGGCGATGACGATCTCCGATGCACGGTCGGCCTCGGCTTGGCTCGGGTGCATGCCTTCGGCGTCGGAGTGCGGATAGAACAACACTTGCCACTCCCCGGCCTGGATGCACACAACAGGCGCGCTGTCCGGCTCGATCTCCGTAAAGATCTTGGTGTCAGGGCCAATCTTCAGTACCAGTTCGGCGTGGCCGGCACTCGGAAGGGCTGGGTCGTAAGGCATGGCGGACTCCCCTAGAAGGGTGAAATTGCGGACAAGACAGGTGGCTGACGGTCGCGATTACCGACCTCGCGTCGGAGCCGGTGTCGTGCATTGACACTCGGCGCAGGGTCGACGCTGTACCTCTCCGGCGTCCTCATTGACCCGTGCGGTACGCCGACGACTAACGAACTTCCACCCTCGCCCTTCGCAACATCTGCACTGCGTGCAATCGACACCAGCAGCCATGTTGGTCATGGTTGCGTGGACACACGTCGCGTCGCATCTGCGGCAATGTCCCCTTTAGAGCTTCTTGCTCTCACATGGTCTCGTCTTGTCTCATGCCTGCTATCGTCTGATTGCTGGGCAGGGGAGGAGCCATCGGTGGCCACTGCACCAATCCGCTTGAAGGCGCTTCTACAGCAACGTCATTTGCAGACGTACAGCGCCTTCTGCCGGGAGTATGACCGGGTCGCACACAAGCTTGATGCTGGCTTGGTCGGCACCTATCCCAGCCGCGCCCAGTTCCACCGCTGGATTTCTGGCGAACTCAAGGGCCTTCCGTACGCGCACCACTGCCGCATGCTGGAGGAGATGCTTTCCGGCTGGACCGTAGCCGAGCTGTTCGCGGTGGGGCCGATCGTTCGCGCGTCCGCACCGCCGGCCCCGCGTCAGGACGCGGACGCCATGAGCGGTCGGGTCAGCGCCGAGGTAGTCGCTCTCTACGCGCACCGTTCCGATACGCCTCGCGCATTGTGGTTGGACTTGCTCAAGAACGCGCGCCGGGAGATCACGCTCATGGCGAACGCAAGCCTCTTCTTGCCGGAGGACAACCCGGAGTCGATTGGACTGCTTCGCGAACAGGCGGCCGCCGGGGTGCAGATCCGGATCGCGCTCGGCGACCCCGACAGTCCAGAGGTCGCCCTGCGCGGCGTAGAGGAACGGCTGTACGAGGGCCTGGTCGGTCGCGTCCGCATGGCGATCGCCTACTACCGCCCGCTCCTCGGCGTATCGAACATCGAGTTCCGGCTCCACCGAACAACGCTCTACAACTCCATCTTCGTCTACGACGACGAGATGCTGATCAACCAGCACGCCTACGGCGTCTACGGGTACATGGCTCCGATCCTGCACCTACGCCGGACGCTCGGTGGCGACATGTTCGACATGTATGCGAGGTCGCTAGAACGCGTATGGGAAGCCGCCTACCCGTATGTGCCGGCCGACGAGGGTTCAGAACGCCAGTCTCGGCCGTGACAACACGGCGTCGACCACCTCTTGCGTGTCCGTGAGATCGGCCAGCACCAGGTCGGCGCCCAGGGCGGCCAGCTCGTCGGCTCCGAACGCTCCAGACGCGACTGCCAGGACGTACGCGCCACCAGTACGGCCGGCCTCTACATCCCGCGGAGTGTCGCCAATGATGACTGTCGTCTCCGCCGTGAACTCGACGCCGTACTTCGCAGATGCCTTGCGGCGGGCGATCGGCACAAGCTTGTTGCGATCGATGTCGTCCGAGCCGAACCCGCCAACCTCGAAATCGATGTGCTTGTGCAGCCCGAACGCCGACAGCTTCGTGAACGCGTTCGGCGCGATGTTGCCGGTCAAGGCGGACTGAACGACACGAGTATCAGCGGCCAGCGCATCCAATGCCTCCACCGCGCCTGGCATCGCCCGACCGCGTTCGCGCAGCTGCGGTGCCAGAGAGCCGAGCGCAGATGACATCACCGAGTACAACCGTTCGCGTTGGTCGGCTGTCATCTCTAGGCCGTTACGCTCGAACAACGAGGCCATGATCGCGCCGTCCGTCATCCCGTCCGTCACAACCGTCACCGTCGAGGCTCGTCCAGCGAGACGCTCGAACCCGAGGGCGTACGCCTCTTTGCTCACCCCGCCGTTGTGGATCAGCGTCCCGTCCACATCCCACAACACGAGCACTCGTTCATTCGCTGCCACATGTTGACCGTATGCCATGATCGCGGAACTCGAAACCAACCCACCTTGCCAGCCGCCTGATGTCTGCCGCCTGATGTCAGCTCGTGAGTTGTTTCTGTACGTCCTCAAGGCGGCCCGCCGCAGGCGGACCGCACGCGCCGCCGATCGGGCGCGGGAATCGGCCGCTCCGCTGGCGCTCCACGTCCGACCCGCCAAGCCCATCGGCTGGCGCGTAGAGGCCGAAGGGTGTGCCTCCGGCGGGGGCACTGCAGAGCAGCAGGATGGAGGAGGAATCCCGCCGCCCTTTGACCCCCGGCAAGCTACGCGGAACAGTGAAGCCCGCTCGCTGGTCAAAGGGCGGCGGGATGGAGAAGGTGTCTGCACTGGCGTCGGAGGCGTCAACCGAGACTTGACGATATTCGCGACCAGGTGGAGCTGGGTAGGACTCGAATACGCCTATGTATCTAGGGCGTGCCTCCGGCTGGGGCTTGCTTCTTCTGCAGTCTCAACGCCCGGGCGTTGGCAACGCGAGCTGGCGCCTGGTAGATCTCCTCAAGCACCTCGTCCATGAGGCTCAATGCTAGCTCTGCTTCTTCTAGCTCGACCGGCTGCACAAAGTCTCCGTGTGCCATGTCGTTTCCCAGGTATCGAACCTCATGCGCTCCATCCTTCACGAACTCGCGAATTAGACCTTGATTGTGCATCGCCTCTATTTTTGAGATGAGCGTGCCGGACGTAATACCTTGATTCTTGGCGGTTGCTTCAATTACCGAGCGCGCTAGCAGTGTCGCCGCTCGAAGCGCCTTAATACTGAAGCATCGGTAGGCTTCGCTAGCGGCCTCGGAAATCTCGCCTGGCACGTCGAGATATGCCTTTTCAGCAACGTCTTCCGGCCAATACCGAAGAATGGCATCGCCCTGCATGTAAGCCATGATCATGTGCCTGCAATGCTCATTGGCACATCGCATCGCACGGAGAAAGAAACTCGAACCGCCAGCGTAGCCTGTCGGAACGGTATTTGTACTCCACTCGCCGCGGAAGTCAACGAGAGCTTTACAGAATGGGCAGTTCATTGCGGTCATGCCAACAGCCTCTCATGTCGATCCTTGATCTTGACTTGAGGTATGGCTCTACTAGGAGGCCGTCACACAGCGTCACCAGATCATGATCATTCCTCGAAGCGGAGGATCAAGCGGCAGGGCCCGTGGGTGACAAGGTGGGTGACAATCGCTCGCACAATGGGGGCCGACTGCGGACGACGGCGGCCAATCGGAGCAGCTCAGTCGGGTATATAGCAAGGCCGCACACCCGTGATCGTTGCCTGGGGGTCAAGGGGTCCTCGGTTCAACCCCGGCCAGCCGGGCCGAACAACCTAAATCTCGTGCCGCCGGGTTGACGGT
>Ga0114129_10001710_pt1 | contig 29947 bp, 26 predicted proteins | sample RhiMetdeltSRZDD1_FD_80071 | JGI IMG/M metagenome (GOLD analysis project Ga0114129, IMG submission 80071) | Populus rhizosphere microbial communities from Tennessee, USA - Rhizosphere MetaG P. deltoides SRZDD1 (version 2) (version 2) | ecosystem: Host-associated > Plants > Roots > Rhizosphere >... | reverse complement strand
GTCCTTGATCATTCCCGCGCTTAACGAGGCGGCGGTGATCGGTGACGTCGTCGCGACGGTGCCGCCGGGACTCGTCATCGAGATCGTCGTGGTGGACAACGGCTCGACGGACGGGACGGGGGAGGTGGCAGCGCGGGCGGGGGCGCGGGTGGTGCGCGAACCGCGGCGGGGCTACGGCGCCGCCTGTGCGGCCGGCGTGGGCGCCCTTGCCGGCGACATCGACGTGGCCGCCTTCCTCGACGGCGACGGCAGCCAGGATCCCCGAGAGCTGCCGCGGCTTCTCGGACCGCTCGAGCGTGGGGAGGCCGACTTCGTCCTGGGCACGCGGCGGATCGGTCGCCATCACCCGCTTCACGCGTCGCTCGGATCCCGTCTCGTCGCCCGCCTCGTGTCGTGGCGCTACGGCGTCCGGTTGACGGACATCGGGCCGTTCCGGGCGATCCGCGTGGCGCTCCTCCGCCGCCTCGGCATGCGCGACCTCGCCTTCGGGTGGCCGGCCGAGATGGTGGTGAAGGCGGCGGCGCGCGGCGCCCGCATCGTCGAGGTCCCCGTCTCGCAGGGACCGCGGCGGGGTGGGCGGTCCAAGGTGTCGGGGACGCTGACCGGGAGCCTCCGGGCGGGCTACGGCTACCTGGCCGCGGCGCTCCGCGCCGCGCGGGACGTCCCGTGACCCTGCTGGCGGCGCGGCCGCCGTTGCCGCGCTCCCTTTACCTCGAGACGACGAGCCGCTGCAACTCGCTCTGCGAGACGTGCATCCTCACGTTCGGCGGCCGGGAGCCGCAGAAGGACCTCGCCTGGCCCGAGTTCCGGACGATCGTCGATCAGTTCCCGGCCCTCGACCGTGTCCTGCTCCACGGGATTGGGGAGCCACTCCTCAACCGGGACCTCCCCCGGATGGTCGCCCACCTAAAGGAGCGGGGCTCGACGGTCCTCTTCAACTCGAACGTGATCACGCTCGGCGCCCGGCTCGGCCGCACGCTGATCGACGCCGGGCTCGACGAGCTGCGTGTCTCGCTCGATGCGACGACGCCCAGGACCTACGCCCGCGTCCGCGGGGTGGACGCGTTCGCCAAGGTCGTCGCCAACCTCAAGCGGTTCGCCGGGACGAAGCGAGAGGCACGCGCGTCGCACCCGAAGGTTTCGCTGTGGTTCACCGCACTGCGCGACAACCTCGACGAGATCCCGGGCCTGGTCCCGCTCGCCCAGCAGGTGGAGGCCGCCGGCATCCATCTCCAGCGCCTGGTCTTCAACGGGCTGGGGCTCGCGACCGCCGAGCAATCGCTCTTCGGCCGGCTCCGCGAGCGGGAGACCGCGGTGCTTCAGGCCACGGAGACGGCGGCGGCGGCGGCGGGGATTGCCTTCGACGCCTCGGGCGCCGCGACGCCGGAGGTGAGCCTGACACCGACGCACGCCGACCGGCCGTGGAGCGCGTGCCGGCGCCCGTGGAGCCTCGTCTACGTGACCGTCCACGGCAATGTGCTCCCGTGCTGCATCGCCCCCTTCATCACGCAGCACTACGAGGGCATCATCCTCGGGAACCTGTACCGGCAGTCCCTGGAGGAGGTCTGGTCGGGCGGCCGCTATCTCGAGTTCCGCTCGGCGATCCAGACGGCCGAGCCCCCCGAGCCCTGTCGCGGCTGTGGCGTCCACTGGAGCCTGTGACGTGTCGACCGCCGGCCTGGTTCCCGGCTGGCCCCTGGCCGTCTTCCGGATCGCGTTCGGCCTCCTCTACCTCGACATGGCGTGGCAGAAGGCCCCGTGGAAGAACTACGGCTGGCTCCGGGGGTTCATCGAGCAGGAGATCCAGCACCCGACCTTCGGATTCGTGGCGGCGTTCCTGCACAGCGTGGTGCTCCCGAACCTGGCGCTCTTCGGGACCCTCACGTTCGTCACGGAGCTCAGCCTCGGTCTGGGGCTCCTGACCGGGACGCTCACGCGGCTGGTGGCGCTCGGCGGGTTCCTCTGGCAGGTGAACATCGCCCTCCAGGCCTTCAACGTGCCGGGCGAATGGTACTGGATCTGGCCGCTCCTGACGCTGCCCCAGTTCACGTTCGCCGCGTGCGGGGCGGGCCGCGTGGCGGGGGTGGACGCCCTCCTCCGGCGCTCGCTGGAGCCCTCCGACGACTCGGCCTGGCAACGCCTCCTTCGCCTCGCCACCTGACGTGAGCCGTGGATTGCCGGAGCAGCGAGCGCTCGCCGTGCTCGGTACCCTGTCCGGGCTCCTGTATCTGACAGCGGCGGTCCCGCTGGTGTCGGTTCGGGGCGGGGCCCTCGCCGTCTATCTGACCGTCTTCCCGCTGCTGTTCGGGATCTACCTCGCCGCCGTCTGGGTCGTTCGTCGTCAGCCCCGTCCGGCCAAGCCAGTCGCGGGGTCACGATGGTCGACGAGCCTGGCGACGATCCTCGGGTTCGGGCTGCTCTTCCGGGTGCTTCTGCTGCCGACGCCGGTCTATCTTTCCTCGGACCCCTACCGGTATTTCTGGGACGGGCGGGTCCAGCTGGCCGGCATCAACCCGTATCGCTACCCGCCGGCCGCTCCGGAGCTCACCGCGCTGCGGGACGGCGACGTCCATCCGAATATCAACCGCCCGGGATCCCGGACCATCTACCCGCCGGGGGCCCAGTGGATCTTCGTATTCGCGGCCGCCGCCGGGGTCCGGACCGTCCTGACGTGGCGGATCCTGGTGCTGGTCGCGGAGGCGGTCACGGTGACCGTGCTCCTGGGGCTCCTCCGTCGGCTCCGGCTCCCCGAGACGGCCGTCCTCGTGTACGTCTGGTCGCCGCTCGTCGTCTTCGAAGGGGTGCAGGGCGGGCATCTCGACCTGCTGATGGTCCCGCTGGTGTTGCTCGCCCTCTGGTGGCGCCGGGAGGGTGCGGCCGCGCGGGCAGGCTTCGCACTTGGCCTGGCGGTGCTGGTCAAGCTGTACCCGGCGGTCCTCGCCCTGGCCTGGAGCGGGAAGCGCGCGTCCGTCCCCTCTGGCCTCGAGTCCCACAGAGCCGGCGAGGCGCTCCGGCCGGCGCGCTCGACCGCCAGCGCCGCGGCGGAGCAGCGAGACGAAGACCAGCCGGGGCGCGGACCCTGGATCGTCACGTGGTGGCGGTCGCGGGATTGGCGCTTCGTCGCCGCGGTGGGAGCGACGGTGGCCCTCGGCTATGCGCCGTATGTCTGGGCGACCGGCGCTGGCGCGCTCGGGTTCCTGCCCGAGTACTTCGGCTCGGCCGAGGACCACAACATCGGGCTTCGCGCGCTGCTGACCTGGGGGATCGGCTGGACCAGCGACCTCGCCCGCACCACGATGATCGCGATCCTGTTCGTGGTGCTGCTCGGCGCGCTCCTGTGGATCGGGCGCGCGGGCGCGGCGGTCGAACGGACGGGCGCGGCCGCGATCGGCGCCTATCTCGCGCTCGTCCCGACGGCGATGCACCCCTGGTACGTGGTCTGGATCGTGCCGTTTCTGTGCCTGGTTCCGTCACGGGCATGGCTCTACTTCACCGGCGCGGTGTCGCTCTCCTACGTGGCCTATCTCACCTCACCCGCCCCGCTGCCGGCCTGGGCGTGGCTCGCGCAGTACGGGCCGTTGTTCGGGCTCCTGGCCGTCGCGGCGTGGCGGTCCCGCGCCGGGCGCCCAGCGACCGTGGTCGTCGCGGGAGCGACGTGAGGCGCGGCGAGGGGTCCACGCGATGACGTTCATGCAAGGGCTGCTGGGGGTCCTCCAGGTTCTGGCCGTGGCCGGCCTCGCGGTCTATGGCGTGAACGCGTACGTCATGGTGGCCACCCACTGGCGCCATCGCCGCGGTACCGCGCGGCGCCGCGCCCTGCCGGACCCGCTCCCGGCGGTGACCGTCCAACTCCCCCTCTATAACGAGCGCTATGTCGCGACGCGACTCCTCGAGGCCGTCAGCGCGCTCGACTACCCGCCGGACCGGCTGGAGATCCAGGTGCTGGACGACTCCACGGACGACACCACCGCCATCGTGGCGGCGATGGTGACCCACCTCCGCACCCGCGGCGTCGACGTGGTCCACCTGCACCGGCGGGTTCGGACCGGATTCAAGGCGGGCGCGCTGGCGGACGGTCTGATCGTGGCCCGCGGGGAGTTCGTGGCGATCTTCGACGCGGATTTCGTGCCTCCGCCGGGGTTCCTCAAGGCCACGCTCCCGTGCTTCCAGCCGGACGTGGCGGTTGTCCAGGCGCGGTGGGGCCATCTGAACCGGTCGTTCTCGGCGCTCACCGTCGCTCAGGCCCTCGGCATCGATGGGCACTTCGCGGTCGAGCAATCGGCCCGCGCCCGGGCCGGCCTGTTCCTGAACTTCAATGGCACGGGCGGTATCTGGCGGCGCGCGGCCATCCTCGATGCGGGCGGGTGGGCGCACGACACGCTCACCGAGGACCTCGACCTGAGCTATCGGGCGCAGCTCCGCGGCTGGCGGATCGTCTACCGGCCGGACATCGTGTGTCCCGCGGAGCTTCCCGTGCTCGTCACCGGTTTCAAGTCCCAGCAGCGGCGATGGGCCAAGGGATCGATCCAGACCGCCATCAAGCTCCTGCCCGCCGTGCTGGTGGCGCCGCGCTCGCCGTGGGTCAAGTACCAGGCGTTCGTGCACCTCACCTACTACCTGATCCATCCGCTGATGCTGGCGAGCGTGCTGCTGACGGTCCCGATGTACATTGCCGCCGACCCCCTGGCGGACAGCTCGGTGGCGTCCACCGTGGGACTCCTGTTCGGCCTCGTGGCGCTCGGGCCGGGGACCATGCTGGTGTACGCCCAGGGTGTCCTGGACCGACGGTGGTGGCGTCGAGCCTGGCAGCTGCCGACGATCCTGGTGATCGGGGTCGGCGTGGCCCTCAGCACGAGCCTCGCCGTGCTGGAGGCCTTCGTCGGTCGACGTCGCGAGTTCGTCCGGACCCCGAAGTTCGGAATCGCGAGCCCCTCGGGGACGTGGCGGGGGAAGGGCTACGGCGACCGTGCACCGTGGGGCGGCGCCGTCGAGGTCGCGCTCGGACTCTACTGCGCCGCGGCGACGCAGCTGCTCTGGACGGCCCATCAGTACGTGATGGTGCCGTTCCTCGCCCTCTACACGCTGGGGTTCCTCACGGTGGGGACGTACACGATCGCCCAGTCGGTTGCCGCTCGGCGGGGACGTGGGCCCGCGTGCGCCGGATGAGGCTCGCGAGATCGAGGGGTGGCTCCGCCCTCGCGCGCTCGAGCCGGCCTGCCGGGGTGCTGCTGGGGGCGCTCCTGTCGGTCTCGGCCGCCTGGGCGGGCGACTGGGAAACGCTCGTGGCGGACGGCGAGCGCTGGTGGAGCCGGTCGCCAGCCCTGGACCAACCCGTCGCGTGCGCGACGTGTCACCACGACCCGGACGCCATCCGCGGATGGGCAGGCAGCTTCCCCAAGGTCCGCCCCATGCCTCCGCCCTACACCCGTGTCATGACGCTGCTCCAGGCTACCGCGGAGGCGGTCGAGCGCCACTACGCGCTGAGGGACGCGCGGCTTCCGGCAGTCGCCATCAGCGCCTTCCTGGCGGCGCGGGGGGTCGGCCTCCCGATCACCCCGGGTGTCACCCCAGACCAGCCGATCTTTCCCACCCGCATGCGGGCGCTGGCCGAGAGCGTCGAGCGGGGCCGGCGGCTCTACGCGCGACGGTGCGGGGCGTGCCACGCTGCGGCCACGATCGCGCCACGGGCCGGGGGCTTTCTTCGAGCGACCGCCGAGCCGATGGAGCTCTTCCTCGAGGGACACCGGCCCGCGGGACCCCCGATCCCGTGGAACAGTCTCGCCATGGCCGACCTACTGGCGTATCTCCTCGGTCACCGAGTGGGCGAGCCGGTGACCGCGGGCGGACCGCCCGAGGTCCAGGAGGTATCCCGATGAGGCGTCGCGCGTGGGTGGTCACCGTCCCGATTTGGATCGGCCTGGTGGCGGTACCCGTGGTCTCGGACGCCCGCAGTGTGATCACCGGCACCGTCAGGAGCCAGGCGGGGCAGCCACTCGCCGGCTTGGTGCTCCTGGAGAAGGGCGAGATCCACAACAACGTCTGGCACGGGGGCGCGCTGGTGGACGCGACCGGGCGGTTCCGGATCGAGCTCCAGGCTGGCGGCCCGTACGGCGTCCATGTGTACGCGAGCGGGTACATCTACGCGCCGCAGGCAGTCCGGGTGGAGAGCGACAAGACCCTCGAGCTGTCAGTGACCCTGGTGCCCGAGCCGACGCGCGCCAACGACCCCACGATCAAGCGAGCGGGTTTCTTTCCCTGGGAGGCGCGACAGGGAAAGGTCACCTTCGTCAAGCTGGACGTCGGCGACCCCAACGACGATCTCGGTCCCCAGGTGATGGCGTTCAACGCGGCCACCGGCCAGGCGTATGCGATGCGGCCGCCCCGTCCGGTGCGCGACCTCAAGGCGAACTTCCCCCAGGGCGTCTACCAGCTTGAGATCGACACGTCCCGTGCGCCCGCCAACCCGCGCGACTGGTACTTCGTCGTCGCCGACCACCAGTGCAACACCACCGATATTCTGAGCTTTCCGCACGAGCCCAAGCCTCCGCGGGTCGTCCAGTGACCGGACGTGTCGCGCTCGCCGTGATGGCCAAGGTGCCGGCGGCCGGTGAGGTGAAGACCCGCCTGTGTCCGCCGCTGGCTCCGGCCGAGGCGGCGGCGCTCGCGCGGTGCTTCCTCCTCGACCGGCTCGAGCAGCTCAGCGAGGTCTCGGATGGCGATGCGCTGGTCGCCTTCGCCCCACGGGAGCGCGAGGCGGCGCTCCGTGGGCTGGTGCCGGCGCCGACCTGGGCGCGCGGCTCGGCGTGCGCCGTAGCCCCGATGCGAGTGCCAGACTCGCCGGCTGGCATTCAGCGACGCTCGATGGGCCACCTGTTCCCGGCCCCAGAGACACCGTCCAGAGTGGGCCGCCCCACTGCCGCCGCAACCCGGTCGTCATCTCTTCGCACACGGCGGCACGTAGGGGGATCGCCTTCTGGAGCAGCGCCGTGTCCACTTGGCGATCAACCGCCGATGACCGTAGCGCGGCCAGAGATGGGATAAGAAGCCCCGGACCGCCGGGCTTCGAACCGGCACCGGGGCGGAGTACACTATGGGCGGACGGGGAACTCACGACCTACGTGCCTCGCGGGAGCGGCGAGGCGGGCCCGGGAGATGCCCGAGATCGCGGCGACGGCTGCCGGCAAGCGGAGGGCCCACGGCATGCTCACTCGGGAGCAGGTGCAGTCCTACCGGCGAGACGGCTACCTTCTGGTCGAGAATGCGCTGAGCCCGAGAGAGCTGGCCACCCTGCGTCAGGTGACAGACGAGCTGGTGGCAGCGTCTCATGCCGTCACGGAGCACAATCACATCTACGACCTCGAGCCGACCCACACGCCCCAGGCGCCGCGCGTCCGCCGGATCAAGGAGCCGCACAACGTGCATCCGGCCTTCCGGGAGATCGCATTCAGCAGGAAGATTGCGGACATCCTGACGCCGCTGATCGGCCCCTCGGGCCTCCGCTACCAGACCGGCAAGCTCAACATGAAGTCGGCCGGCTACGGCGCGGCGGTGGAGTGGCACCAGGACTGGGCCTTCTATCCGCACACCAACGACGACCTGCTGGCCGTCGGAATCTACATCGACGATTGCGGGCCGGACAACGGGCCGCTCTTGGTGATCCCGGGGAGCCACACCTGGCCGATCGCCGACCACCATAGCGGCGGCGTGTTCTGCGGCGCGATCGACCCGGCCGCATCGGGCATCGACTTCTCGAAGGCCGTAATGCTCACCGGCAGCGCGGGCAGCATGACGATCCACCACGTGCGGATGATTCACGGCTCGGCGTTGAACACCTCCGACCGTCCCCGCCGGCTCCTCCTGTTCCAGTACACGGCGGTCGACGCCTTCCCGCTCCTGGGCATTCCGAGCTGGGAGAAGTTCAATGCCAACATCGTGACCGGCGAGCCGACCAAGGAGCCGCGGCTGACCCCGGTCCCCGTGCGGATCCCACTGCCGGTCGCCACCTTCGAGGGCTCCATCTACGAGAACCAGCGCACGCTGGCCAATCGCTACTTCGAGGTCTACGAGGAACAGCAAGAAGGCCGCACCGACGCCGATGATGACCCTGTGAGTCTTACCGGCCGCCGCCCCAGCTGACCGCCCGCCCATCGACCGCCTCGCCGCACATTCCTGACGGGTCTCGCCGGCGCGCCGGCGGTCGGAACACGCTGCTCACGCCGTGGAGGCAAGACGCTGGTGTCCCTCACGGCTAGATGGTGCCGCGGAGCCGGGGGTCAAGGGCGTCGCGCAGGCCATCGCCGAACTGGTTGAAGGCCAGGACCGTGATGACGATCGCTGCCCCCGGAAAGACGACCAGGTGCCACTTGGGGATCAGCATGGAGGCCGCGTCACCCAGCATGCTGCCCCAGGTCGGCGTGGGAGGTGGAATTCCCGCGCCAAGGAAGCCCAGCGTGGCCTCCAGCACGATGGCGATGCCGAGGGACGTCGTGACGAGAACCAGGTAAGGCCCGATGCACTGGGGCGCGATGTGAAGGAAGATGATTCGCCTGGAGGAGGCCCCGAGGCTCCTGGCGGCTTCCACGTATTGAATCCCCTTCACGGCCAAGGCCTGGGACCGGATGATACGGGCGCCATAGGCCACCCTGGTGGCGGCGATGGACAGTATGACGGTCCATGTGCTCGCTCCAAGGGCCGCGGCGAGCAACAGCGCCAGGAGTATCGGCGGAAAGGACAGCAGCACCTCGACCAGACGCTCGGCCAGCAGGTCGAACCTGCCGCCGAGAAAGGCGCTGGCAACCCCCCACACCGCTCCCAATGTGGTGCCCAGCAGCACAGACGTGACGGCGACGAAGAGGGACCATTTCGTGCCATGGAGTATCCTGCTGAGCACGTCCCTGCCGATGAAATCCGTCCCCAGCCAGTGCCGCCAGCTTGGTCCCTGGGCCCTCGCCAGGACATTGGGTCGAAGGGGGTCGTCGGGCGAGACGACCGCGGCGAAGATGCCCAGCAGGGTTATCAACACAGCCACGATCCCGCAAGCGGCGGGAAGAGGGTAGCGCCGGGCGAAGGTCCTCAACCATTGGAGGTCGCTCCCCAGGGGCTTCCTCACGACTCTCTCTTCAAAACCAACCTGGACTGCCAATTCGTTGTCCTGTGAGAGCTCGGCTGGTCTTCACTGAGCCACGCGTCTCCCTGCTTAGTCTCAGGCTCGAGTAACGACAGGGCGCCGTCGGCGGAGAGCCGTCGCACGGGACGCCTGGCTGGCCGGTCCTAGTCGTATCGAATTCTGGGGTCTAGCCAGGCGTAGCTCATGTCCGTGATCAGGTTCACCACCACGAATACGAGCGCGTACAGGAGCACGAGATTCTGGACCACCGGCAAATCCCGGTCGAGGATGGCGTCGATCATGGTCAGGCCCAGCCCGGGGACTCCGAAGGCCTTCTCGACCGCGACTGAGCCACCCAGGGCGACGCCCAGGAAGAGGCTGCTCCAGGTGATCACCGGGAGTAACGCGTTGCGAAGGGCGTGTCGGACGATGACCAATTGCTCCTGCAGGCCCTTGGCCCGGGCCGTCCGGACGTAGTCCTCCTGTATGACCTCGACGAGCGAAGAGCGCACGATGCGCGCCACGAACCCCGCAAATCCAAGACCCAGGACCAGCCCGGGGCCCGCCACCATTTGAAGGTTCTTCCAGGGGTTCTCCCAGGGGTAGACGGGCAGGATCGGAGCCTTGTAGTCGAACCAGAGTATCAGGGCAAGGACCGCCACCAGGCCCAACCAGAAGCCGGGGATGGCGACGAACAGGATGGAGAACATCCTGCTGGCGTGATCCATCCAGGTATTGGGCCTGAGGGTGCTGATGATCCCGACGGGAAAGCCGACCATCCAGGAGATCAGCGTCGCGATGACGGCGATCTCCAGGGTGATGGGGCCTCGGCGCAGCACGAACTGGGTGACGCTGTCTCCCCGCAGCAGCGACTTGCCGAAATCGCCGGTGCCGATGTCCCGGAGCCATTTGCCGTACTGGACCACGAACGGGTCGCGGAGCCCCAGGGCCTCCTCCAGGTTCGTACGTTGCTCTACGGTCATCCTCCTCGCCCCCTCGAGGCCGAAGATGGCGACCAGAGGGTCGCCCGGGAGCAGGCGCATGGCAGTGAAGATCACGATGGTGACACCGAGCACGGTGGGTATGAAGAGCAAGAGACGTCTGGCCAGGTACGTCCGCACCCTGACGACTCCTTACGCGACGTGACGACCGGGGGTGGCGCGTCCGCGCCACCCCCGCGGGCAGCTACTTGTCAAGCCAGACGAAGTCCCACTGGTAGGTGTTGTAGTCGGAGTTGCCGCCGACCTTGGGCAGCCCTCTCACGTTGTTGTGCCAGCCGTACGCTCTACCGTTGTGGAGCACCCCGGTGTTGGGCATCTCGCTGTTGAGGATCTGGTTCAGCTGCCGGCCCAGCTGGAGCTTCTTCTGGGGGTCCACCTCGACGGAGAACTGGTCGAGGGTCTTGTTGAACTCGGCGTTCTTGAAGTTCGTGAAGTTGCTGTCCGACTTCTTGCCCGTGGTCTTGTTGACGCCGTAGCACGCCCGGATGGTGGCGCTCAGGTCGGCCCCGCCGAGACACGTGGCGTGGGAGATGATGTCGAACGTCCCGGCGACTTGCCGGTCAACCATCGCGGAGACCTGCACCACCTCGAGGTTGGTCTTCACCCCGAGGAGGCGCTCCCACTCGGCCTGTGCGTAGGCCGCCAGCTGCCGGTTCTGGGGGGATTCCCGGACCACGAAGTTGAAGGTCTTGGCAATGCCGTTGGGGTGTCCAGCCTCGGCCATGAGCTTCTTGGCGTCGGCGATGGCCTTGTCCCTCGTGGCAGGAGCGTAGGGGTACTCCTTCATCAACTCCTCGTAGGTCTTGCCGTACGGCGGCGGAAGGTAGTCAGCCATCTGTACTGTCGGGTCGAACTGCTGGGTGATCTTGCTCAGCGCGTCCTGGTCGAGGGCCAGGTGCAGGGCGCGGCGCACGCGGTTGTCGTTGAACGGCTCGCGGTCGTTGTTGAAGCCGATCCAGGAGGAGAGGTTCGGCGCCAGCCAGACGAGGCCGGACATGTTGGCGCTGGCCTTCACCTTCTGGTACGCGCTAGGGTCGAGCCACATCGCCCAGTCAACCTGACCGCCCAGCAGCGCCGCGCCCAGCTCGGGCGTCCAGGCCTTCAGCCAGACGTGGACGATGCGGTCGACGTAGGGCGCATTGGGGTTCCAGTAGTTGGGGTTCCTCACCTGCTCCCATGATTCGGTGGTGCGGCTCTTGTACATGAAGGGCCCGGTGCCCGGGAAGTTGTCCACTTGCTTCAGGTCGCCCTTGTGCTGGTCGAGGGCCTTCTTGCTGGTGATGACGTTCCAGCCCCCGGCCAGAGCGGCGAGGAAGGTGTACGAGTCCCTGGGCTCGGAGAGCTTCATCTCGACGGTATAGCGGTCGCGCACGATGGTCTCTTTGATGGGCAAGATCCGCAAGCTGATCAGGTTGGGCGGCGGGAAGACGATCCGGTCGAAGGTCGCCTTCACGTCGGCGGCCTCGAAGTCCGTCCCGTCGTGGAACTTGACGCCCTGACGCAGCTTGAAGGTGTAGGTCATCCCATCGGGGGAGATGGTCCAACTGGTGGCCAAGCTCGGTATGATTGGCAGCTTTGGGTCCCTCGGGTCCTGTCGCACCAGCAGGTCGTACATGGGCGCCTGGGCGCCAACGTTGGCGATGGTCCCGGACGCGTAGATGTCGAACATGGAGGGAGGGCCATGCGCCGCCAGCCTCAGGGTGCCGCCGCGCTTGGCCTTTTCGTGGTCAATGGCCTTCAGGTAGAAGGGTTCGCCCGACTTGGCCGCGGGCGTTTGCGCCGCCGCGGGACTCACCGCGATCTGAGGGGCGGAACCGTACGCGATGATTAGGACCAGAACGAATAGGACGACGAGGCCGAGAATGGCTGACGCTCTGCAGAGCCACCTTTCCACAACTCACCTCCAGCCGTGGGTGAAACCACACTTCGCGCCGAACGGCTCGTCAACATGACTTCCGTTCTCGGGCGCGCTCTAGTCTAGTGGCCGGCGGACAATGTGAATGACCGAAGCTTTCGGTCCACATCGTCCGGGGGGATTCTGGGGGCGGGCCCCGAGCCTGTCAAGAACCCCCACGGAGACGACGGTCGTGACGTGAGGTGGCCGCGAGGAAATTCCCAAGCTGACGTCGCCGGTTCGATTCCGGTCGCCCGCTCCAACGGCCATCGGGGGTTACGGTGTGCGCCGTAGCCCCCGATGCGAGCGCTAGGCTCGCCGACCGGCACTCGGTCGAGCGACATGCCTGACATGGTCGCGTGATACCTTGTAGCGACAGGTGTTTGCGATTTACCGCTCGGGGTGAGGGTACCTAACCGTGGGTGCGGGACGGATGCCGGTGGTCCGGATTGCTCGCAACTTCCTGGCCCACGTCCAGGGACTCGTCCGGCATGGGTCCAGCGCTGCCGTCAGTGACGGGCCCGGTCCACTCAGGGGGAAGCAGATGCCCCTGGTCCAGGCATCCGCCTCGGTTGATCGGCAAGAGCGACAGGCGGAGTCACCTCTCTGTCGTGCGCCTCCGGACCTATTGCCATCCGGTCGAATGGCCTCGATCGACGCTGAGCTGCAGCTTCGTGTACATCCCGAGCCCAGACATTCTTGGACGGGCGAGGGCCGCGCATCACCAGGCCGTGACGTCTGGTCCTCGCCTTGTATGTTCGTCGATGCGACCTCTGTCGCCAGGCGAAAGGGGGAAGATCCATGATGGCGCTCCGGTATCGTCTCGCGCGGCTTCAACCGACTCTGGTCCGCCCTCGGCACCTCGCGATTTGTGCGGTCCTGGCGATCGTGGTCGCCGGTGGCTGTACGCTGACGCGAGAACGTGCCTCGACGCAGGACGCATCGAGGCCGGCGTCCTCTCCGTGGGCGCTCCCCACGTCGACGATGCGCTGGAACGAATACGCGTGCGAACTCATAGCCCGCAATCAAGTCGGCCAGTTTCCCGCATCCCGCACACTCGCGTACGTGAATCTGGCAATCAACAATGGAATCGTTCTGGCGCGGCAGCAGGGACGGAAGGCCGACGGCGCCGCCGCCGGGGCGGCCGCTGCGGTACTGGCTTACGCTTTCCCGAAGGACGAGCAGGCAATCAGCACCCGGCTATCCGCCGAGACCGCGGCGATCGGCGATGGCCTCCGGGCGGACTTCGCGGCCGGTGTCGAGCTCGGCCGTACGGCGGCGGCCGACGTGATTGCCAGCGCGAAGGCCGACCGCTCAGACCTCCCCTGGTCGGGGCCGGCGCCGACGGGCGCTGACAAGTGGTCCAGCCGTGCACAGCCACCACGGCCGCCGCTGGGGCCGCGGCTTGGCGAGATGCGGCCATTCTTCCTGACCACCGGGGCCGACTTCCGCGCTCCCGCCCCTCCGGCCGTCGATTCGCCTGCGTTCCGCGCCGAGGTGGCGGAGGTCCGCGCGATTTCCGACCGCCGGACGGGCGAGCAGCTGCGCATCGCCCAGTATTGGGAGAACCTCACGGGTCCGTTTGCCGCCGGGCTCTGGAACGAGGTCGCCCGTGGCGCCATCTCGTCACACGGCCTGACCGAGGCCGAGGCGGCGCGCGTGCTCGCGCTGATGCACATGGTCTCCGTGGATGCCACCATCGCCTGTCACGACTCGAAATACACGTACTGGGTGCCCCGGCCTACGCAGGTGGATCCGGGGATCCGCCTGGCGATCGGCGTTCCCAACCACCCGTCGTATCCGAGTAACCACGCTTGCATCTCGGGGGCCAACGGCCTGGTTCTGGATGCTCAGTTCCCGGATCAAGGCGGCCGCTACTTCGCGATGGGCCGCCAGGCTGGGGAGTCCCGGATCTACGGGGGCATTCACTACCGGATCGACGTGGATAGCGGGCTGGTGATCGCACGCAAGGTCGCTGCGCGAGCGCTCGAGGTGGGCGTGCCAGCCGATCGGGCATTTGTCCCGGTCGGGCGGTGAAAGGCGTGCCAATCGCGATCGCACTGAGCGTTCTGTAGTTCGCGGCTGTCGAAGGGCATCGGCCAGTGTGGCGCGAAGACGCGGAAGGGCGAGCGATGTGCGAGAGCGACCATGGCTTCGACGACGGTGCCGCCGCCGTCCTGGACCGGCCGGAATAGCCGGCGGCCGTCACCGGCCTGGGGCGACGCTGGTTCGTCGCCGGGGCGGTAGGCTCCTCGGGCGCAACGTCTGGAGGTCAAGCGGCCCGGAGAAGAGTGAGAGGAACGGCGATGGCGAATGGCGTCGCAAGCCGAACGACTCCGGGCAGCGATGCCCAGCTTCCGCCGCTCATGATGCGCATCGCGAGTCGAACGAGACTCGGGCTGCTGAGACGGCCGTTTGACTATGGGCGCATCGGCTGCGAGCCGGCTGCCGGAAACGAAGGAACGTGACTTCACATCGGGCGGGTCCGGGCACTCCCCGGTAGGCGTCGGCGAGGCGCCCTGACCGATGACGGCCCGTCGGCGGGCCCCGCCAAGCAGGCGACGTGTGGGTGGTGGCCCGTCTCCGCCCGGCCGACATGCTGGTTCCGCCTGCCCTCTCCAGGCGAACATGTTCTCCGAGGTGGTCCCCACCACGCATCGTCAGGAGCGATTTGGACTGGCTCGGTGCACTAGGACACGGTCTTGTTATCAGGGACAGGGACAGGACCTTGGCGAATTTTGGCACCCTGGTGGCGGGGCGCGCCGAGCGCTCGGCGCGCCCATGACGCATATCTGGCTGACTTCTAAGACTTCCGTTGCGAGCAAGCTCATTGCCACCCAGTCCAGCGAGCTCTTCGGGCTGGCACGAGGCTTGCTCCATTCTCGCTCTCGCGCAGAAGTCCCTTTTCCCCGATGAATGGCAAACCGCCGCGAGGCGGGGACGCAAAGCCACGGGTCAGGCCGGGAACCTGACAGCCGGGCGGCCGAGAAAGGGTCTCGGCGATTCGCGGGAGTCGAGGGTCTTGCGAAGGGAGGAGAGGCCCCGTGGCTCCTACGACGCTGCCCCGTTCCTTGCCGCCGGCGTGCGGGCTGCGTTCCGACGCGAGCGCTCCGTCGTCTGGCGCCGCCCGGGGCCACAGACCAGGCCATGCGCTTCTCGCAGGCCTGGCCGTGCTGCTTGCGGCAGCGCGGCTGGCATCAGCCCACGGGGTGCCCGAAAAGGTCGTGGGCGACCTAGTGGTGAGCCTGGTTCTCGTCCCCGTCCACGACACGACTGCGTTGCGCTTCTTCTTCCGCGACGTGCGTAGCGGCGGACCTCTCATCGTCCCAATCGCGTTCCGCGTCCGCCTGCGAGACGAAGGGGCCGGCGCGCAGGTCGAGGAGAGTCCGCCCCTTACGACGAAGACCGGAACTGGGGAGTTCGTCCCCCGCGTGGCTCGCGCGGGACTCCACGAGGTGGTGCTCGAGGCCGAGCGCGCGGACCGGCCCGGCCGGATTTACCGGCCGGAGGACTGGCTCGTAGAGATGGGCGCGATTGGGCCAGCTCGGCCAGTGCCCGGCGGATGGGTGCTCGCATCGGGGCTAGCCTTCCTGGTGGGCGTCGTCGGGTGGCGGGGGATTCGTCGTCGACGGAGCGGTCTCTAGGTTCATAAGGTGCCTCGCGTGAGGCTCGACTTCCGCTCCGACATCAATCGAGAGTACGCCCGCGCCATGAACTATGGCGACGTGGACCGGTTCATCGTCAAGATACTGTGGTGGCATCTGGCGGCGACCGCGCTGCTGGCCGTCGTCAACTCCGTATTCCAGCTCGCCGCGTTCTACCCCTCCCCCTTCGCGTGGCGGGTCATCAGCCCGACGGAGGCGGCCGGCGCCCTCGGCGTCGGCCTGGCGGCCGCGCTCCTCCCCACGATGTTGCGACGCGCCTTCGCGGACCACTACGCGTGGCGCGTGCTCGTCAGCGGCGCGCTCACCACCTACTCGTATCTGTTCGTGTTCCTCAGCGGTGGCTCCATCGAGATGCACTTTCACTTCTTCATGGTGCTCGCCCTGCTCGTCGTGTATTACGACTGGCGGCTGGGCTGGATCGTCCTGGGGCTGACGGCGGTCCATCACGGCGTCCTCAACTACCTTGCGCCCCACTGGGTCTACTTCTACGGGCGGAACGACCTCGCCGTCGTCGCTCATGCGCTGCCGGTCACCGCGACGGCTCTCTTCACGTCACTCCTGTGCCGCAACAACCGACGCGCGCTGGCCGCCTTGGTTGACACCCGCCAGGCCCTCGAGCGGGATATCGCGGTGCGCGAGCGGGCACAGGCGGCGCTCGCGAGAGCGCGAGAGGAGGCGGTCTCGGCCTCGCGAGAGAATGCCCGGCTCTACGAGGAGGCCGCGCGCGGCCGGCGCGAGCTGGCCGAGCAGTCGGTCCTGCTCCAGACCACGCTGGAGAACATGGGCCAGGGGATCACGGTGTTCGACCAGGAGCTTCGCTTCTTGGGCGGCAACACCCGCGCGTTCGACCTGCTCGGGTTTCCGCGTGAGTTCTTCGCGATCGGCAAGCCGCTGGCGGAGTTCTTCCGCTACAACGCCGAGCGGGGCGAGTACGGGCCGGGCGACCCCGACGAGCAAGTCGCGGAGCGGGTCGCGCTGGCGAGACGGTTCGAGCCGCACTGCTTCGAGCGGACCCGTCCCGACGGGACGGTGCTCGAAGTCCGCGGCAACCCGATGCCGGGCGGAGGGTTCGTGACGACCTACACCGACATCACGGCGCGCAAACGAGCCGAGGAGGAGCTACGGGAGAGCGAGGAGCGTTTCCGGAGCAGCTTCGAGCACTCCGGGGTCGGGATGACTCTCCAGCAGCTCGACGGCGGGTACTTCCGCGTCAACCACGCCTTCTGCAAGCTCCTCGGCTACACCGAGCGCGAGCTGCTGGCGACCCACTTCCAACGCGTGACGCATCCCGACGAGTGCGGTATCGACGTCGCCCATGACCGAGCGATGCTGGCGGGCGAGCGAAGCTGGTACCAGCGGGAGAAGCGCTACCTGCACAAGGACGGGCGCATCATCTGGGCCCTGGTCAGCGTGTCGTTGGTCCGCGACTCCCGGGACCGCCCCCTGTACTTCATCGTCCAGGCCCAGGATGTCACCGCGCGCCAGCAGGGCGAGGAGTCGCGCGTGCAGCTCGAGGCTCAGCTCCGCCAGGCTCAGAAGATGGAGGCCGTCGGACGACTCGCTGGCGGCGTCGCTCACGATTTCAACAACCTCCTGACTGTCATCCGGGGCCGCGCCGAGCTCGTACTGAGGCGGCTCGCGGCCGACGATCCCCATCGCCGTCACCTCGAGCTGGCCGAGCAGAGCGCCGAACGGGCTGCCGCGCTCACGCACCAACTGCTGGCCTTCAGTCGCAAGCAGGTCCTCCAGCCGAGGGTGCTCGACCTGAACGCGCTGCTCGGGGGGATCGAGCAAATGCTGCGCCGCCTGATCGGAGAGGACATCGATGTCCTCGTGAAGCCGGCCCCGGGGCTGAGCGCGGTCGAGGCGGATCCGAGCCAGCTCGAGCAGGTCCTCATGAACCTGGTTGTGAACGCCCGAGACGCCATGCCCCGGGGAGGGTGCCTCACCCTCGAGACGGCGAACATCGAGCTGGACGAGGCCTACGCCCGCTGGCACCCCGGCGCTCGGCCGGGCGTCTACGTGATGCTCGCAGTCAGCGACACCGGAATCGGGATGGACGCCGAGACTCAGGCCCGGCTGTTCGAGCCCTTCTTTACCACGAAGGGTCCCGGGAAGGGGACGGGGTTGGGCCTGGCGACGGTCTACGGCATCGTCAAGCAGAGCGGCGGCACCATCTGGGTCTACAGCGAGCTTGGCCGGGGGACGACGTTCAAGATCTACTTGCCGAGGGTCCACAGGCGTGCCGAGGACGCAGAACCGATTGGTGCCACGGTCGCGCCGACCCGGAGAACCGAAACCGTGTTGCTGGTAGAAGACGAGGAAGCCGTGCGCCATTTCGCCCGCGAAGTCCTCCAGCTCCAGGGCTACACTGTGCTGGAGGCGCGACACCCTGGCGAGGCGCTCCGCTTCGGCGCGGAACACCGGGGACCGATTCACCTGCTGATCACCGACGTGGTGATGCCACAGATGGGCGGGCGGGAGGTCGCGAACCGGCTCGCGCCCAGGCGCCCGGAGATGCGGGTCCTCTACATGTCAGGATATACGGACGAGGCCATCGTGCACCACCGCGTCCTAGACGCGGGCACCGCCTTCCTCCAGAAGCCCTTCTCGGTGACCGGTTTGGCGCAGAAGGTCCACGAGGTCCTGAGCGCACCACGACCCAGAGCCCTAGGCGAGGAGTCCATTGTCATGTCAGCGGCACCTCCAGCAGCCGGGCTGGTTCGACGCCTTGGTTAGTCGTGTGCCCGAATGGCGGCCCGCCCGTACACATCCAATCGCTACACGGAAGAGACGTCGCCGATGAGTTCGAGTCGATCTCGGCGATGCCTTGGCGTCGAGACTGAAGCCGTCACGGGCGCCGGCCGCCCGGGCGTCCGGCAGGACGATCACGGCGCCGAGCATCACGATTACCGCCAGGATCTAGCGCTAGGAGCCGGGCTCCCCGGGCGCTCGCTCGAAGGCGGCCCATGCCGCCTCGTGAGCTGAACGCGCCGTCCTCTCCCCGGGTCGGCTGTATTGCCGTGAGTGGGCCACGTGAACCTGGAACTCGGCTTCCGGCTCGTCTCGACGAGCGTCACTCGAAGGGGGTGGGCCCCGGGGAGAAGCCCGGGCGCACTGTGCTCGAGCCCCGGCTCACGATCCGCCCCTGACCGTCTAGCCCGTACAGGTCGAGGGTCGCGTCCCACGGACCGCCGCTCGACGTCTCGGCGACCCCCACGGCGCGCGCCGTCCCACCCTCGTGGCGGAGTGCCCGTCGGAGCGTAAGGAAGTCCTCTCGAGTGACGTTCGGAAGCGTCGATGGCACGTCGATCCGAGGCGCTCCCGCGCAGCCTCCGCCGGCCAGGGCTAGAGTGCGGTGAGGCCCGGCGGGTGACCTGAGAGAGCACCAGTGACTTGCGGTACTCCCCGGGTGAACCAGCCCCGACGCTCGACGAGGTCACGCTGCTTGTTGCCTCCCAAATGGTGAGCGTCGCGAAGATAAAGGCCGCCGCCGCTATAGGTTGTAGCATCAGTTGCACTGGACTTGACATCATGTTTCCACCGATGCTATATGTGGTGCGCAACGTACGATGCATGAGGAGAAGCGTCTGTGACAACCTGGCTGATGCTCATCGTCGCCCTGCCGACCCATCCCTCCAGCCTGCGGGTCCGGGCCTGGCGGAAGCTCCGGGCCCTGGGGGCGGTGGCCCTCAAGAACTCGGTCTGGGTGCTGCCGTTCAGCCCGGAACGGCTGGAGCGGCTCCAGTGGCTCACACAGGAGATCCAGAAGGATCGGGGAGAGGCCACGCTGGTCCGGGTGGACCGGCTGGAGAACCTGTCCGAGGCCGACGTCGTGCGGCTGTTCCACCAGGCCCGGGAGGCCGACTACCGGGCGCTGGCTACGCGCTACCGCGCGAGCTTGCGGGGGCTTGGCCGCCGGGCGCGTGGCGTGGCCGCGGGCCGGGCCGCCGACGAGCTGACGCGCCTCGCGCGGGAGCTCGACCGGGTGCGCGAGCTCGATTTCTTCGAGGCGCCGGCCTACCAGGAGGTGGACCGGCTGCGCGCGACGGCGGAGATGCACCTCAGGCCCCTGGCTGCCGAGCCGGCCGTTGCCGCGCTTCCGGACCTCCGGGGCCGCCAGTGGGCCACCCGGCCGCGGCCCCACATCGACCGGCTGGCCTCGGCGTGGCTCATCCGCCGATTCATCGACGCGGACGCGCGGTTCCTGTTTGCACCCCTGGCCGAATTTCCTCCGGAGGCCGTGCCTTTCGACGTCATGGGGGCGGAGTTCGGCCACCAGGGAGAGGACTGCACGTTCGAGACGCTGCTCAAGCGCAGCGCCCTCGACAGGCCACCCCTCCGGATCCTCGCCGAGATCGTCCACGAGGCGGACCTGCGGGACGGCCGGTACGACCGGCCCGAGACCGATGGGATCGACCTGGCGGTGCGGGGGCTGGCCGCCGCCATCAAGGACGACCAAGAACTGCTAGGGCAGGCTCTCGCGCTCTTCGACGGCATCTACAGCGTGCTGGAAGCGCGCGGGGCCCGTAAATGAAGTTGAACCACACGACCCAATCGGCGCCCAATCCGCGCCCAATCGGCGCCCAATCGGCGCCCAATCGGCGCCCAATCCGCGCCCAATCCGCGCAAGGAGCGAAAGGACCCCGACCATGCACCAGGAGATCACGCCGATACCGGTGAGACCGTGGACGTTGAATGGGCTTTCCGAGCGACTCATCGTCAGCCACTACGAGCACAATTACGGCGCCGCCGTGCGGACCCTGAACGCGGTCCGCGCGGAGCTGGCGGCGCTCGATGCCGGAGCACCGGGCTACCGGATCCGCGCCCTGAAACAGGAAGAGCTGGTCGCCATGGGCTCCGTGGCGCTGCACGAGCTGTACTTCGGGAACCTGGGCGGTGAGGGCAACAAGATCCCGGGCCAGGTCGGAGCCGTGTTGGACGAACACTTCGGGAGCACCGCAGCGTGGCGACGTGAGTTCGTGGGGACCGCGCGATCGCTCGCCGGCGGCTCCGGCTGGGTCCTGCTCACGTACTCGCGACGGCACAAGCGGCTGTGGAACCAGATCGCGTCTGATCACTCGCAGGCCGCCGTCGACGCCGCCCCGGTCCTGGCGCTCGACATGTACGAGCACGCGTACCATCCGGACTTCGGGGCGAACGCCACCGCGTACATCGATGCTTTCATGCGAAACGTCGACTGGGCGGTCGTCGCCGCACGGCTGAACGCGGTCCGCGCCGATCGCGCCCTGCCGCGAGAGGACCCTTCGGACGCGAGCCTTCCGTCGCTCTCCGTCGAAGAGCTCTCTGCCCGGATCGCGCGGGGCGATCGGGTCCAGGTGCTGGACGCCCGGCCCCGGCATCACATCTCGAGGACCGTAGACCTGATGGAGGGTGCGATCTGGCGTGATCCGGATCGGGTGGAGGACTGGATCGGAGAGCTCTCGACCGACCAGCCGGTCGCGGTCTACTGCGCCTACGGCTTCCACGTCGGTTGTAACGTCACGAGGGCGCTCAGGGAGCGCGGCTTCGATGCGCGCTATGTCCGCGGCGGCGTCTCAGCCTGGTACGCCGCCGGCGGCGCGCGGGCGATGCGGCCGACGGCGGGCGAATAGGTCACGGCAGCACGAACGCCGAAGCACATGAATCTGAGGAGGATGACGCATGCAATGGGTCACACGTGAGCGCGCGCGAGTGGACCGCATCGCCTGTCCGTGGCTGATCTCGCGGTTCATCGACCGGGAGGCCCGGTTCCTGTTCGTGCCGCCGGCCGACGTGATGAGCGTCGCCGAACGCGAGGGGGCCATGCCCTTCGACGTACCCGGCGTCGAGTTGGGTCACCACGGCGACCGATGCTCATTCGATGCCTTTGTCGACAGGTACGCCTTGACGGATCCCGCGCTTCTGGCCCTGGCCCGGATCGTTCGCGGGGCCGACACGGAGGACCGCGCCATCACGCCGGAATCGGCCGGACTCTACGCGGTGGCAACCGGGTTCCAGGCGATCAGCCGGGACGACTTCGAGAACATGGCTCGGCAGTTTCCGGTCTACGACGCCCTGTACGCGTTCTGCCAGCGGCAGGTCTCCGGCGGGTGAGGAGCGGACCGTGCCGCGAGACCTTGTCAACGCCATCGTCGGGAAAGTGAGGAACGCGCCTCTGACCGAAGAACCTTCCCATTGACGACGATCGCCCGCCGCCGTACCTTGACGTCATGTATTTCAAGCAGACCCTGAACGAAGACTGCGGTTGCTCGTCCTACATCGTGGCCTCGCGCGCCTCACGCGAGTGCGCCGTCGTGGACGCGGGGCTGGACATCCAACACTATCTGGACGTCATGCAAGACCGCGGCTTGACGGTCCGCTACATCGTCGACACGCACCTGCATGCCGATCACGTATCCGGCAGCCGCCGCCTCTCGGGCGAGACTGGCGTACCGGTCTCGCTACACGAGTCCGCCGACGTGTTGTTCCCCTTCGAGAAGCTACACGACCGGCAGAAGCTCGGGCTCGGCCCGGTGGTTCTGGAGGTGATGCACACCCCTGGCCACCGCCCGGAGTCCGTGTCGCTGCTCATCACGAACCCCCCGCGAAGCCCGCTGCCGTCGATGGTGTTGACGGGCGACTGCCTCTTCGTGGGCGACGTCGGTCGGCCAGACTTCGGTGGGCCAGACGCGGCCGGACAGCAGTACGAGAGCAACCGGCGGTTGCTCGGTCTCGAGGACTACGTGGAGGTGTTCCCGGCTCACTTCGAAGGCTCGTGTGGGCGCGGCATGTGTGGCCGGCCGAGCTCGACCATCGGCTTCGAGCGGCGCTTCAACCCGATGCTGCTGCTGCCCACGAAGGAAGACTTCATCCGAGAGCTGGTCTCCTCACGGCCGGCCACGCCGCTGAACATGGAGGCCATCATCGCCACCAACCGTGGCGCGGCGCCGATGAGCTGGGCGATGCTCCGCCATCCGCTTCCGCACGTGCAGGACGTGACGATCGAGCAGGCACGGCCGAAGATGGACGGCGAGTGGTGGGTGCTGGACGTGCGCGAGGACGAGGAATGGCAGCGCATGCACATCCCGGGGGCGCATCACATCCCGCAGTCACAGCTGGCCACGCGACTGTCTGAGATTCCCAATAGTTGCGTGCCGCTGGTGGTCTGCCACAGCGGCGTGCGCTCGCACCGGGCCGCCCAGTTCCTCAAGCAGGCCGACTTTCCCATGGTCTACAGTCTCGCCGGCGGCACCGCCGGCTGGCACGGGGCGGGCCTGCCGGTAGTGAGCGGCGACACGTCGCAGACAAGCATCCGGGTGACGGAGATCGTCGGCCCGCACTGAGCGGCCTTGATGCCACACGTGCACCGGGCCCGTCGCCCCCGCGCCAGCAGTCCCTCCACGGTCCGTCCGCCCCGGTAGACGTCGCGGCTCCGAACCCGCGCGCCTGGGGATCGGGACGCTGATGCGTATGAGTCAGGTCTTCAGGCTCGCGTCGAGATGACCGGCGGGGAGGGCCTGCTGGGAATGGCGCGCGTTGTCTGAGCTCGGCTTGCTCCTCGCCTGTAGCGGGTGCTGCTGCGGGCATCCGGACCGGGGCGGCACGCTGGCGCCCCCCCGGGTCCTGAAGTTGACGGCGCGCCGCCTTCACAAGGCGTCGGGTCTGGCGGACCGCCTCCGGCTCGCGTTCACCGACTGTCTCGGGCCGTGCAGCGAGGCCAACGTCGTGCTCCTTTCCCTGTGCGGCCAGCCGCTCTGGTTTCGAAGGATGAACGTGCCCGAGCTGCTCGAGGCGCTGCTGGCCTACGCACGCGGGGTCGCCGACGGGGGCGCGCCGCCCCTCCCACCCGAGCTCGCCTCGCGATCGTTCTCGTGGACCGGGGTGGGGATTGGTCCGGAGCCGCCGATCGCCGACGCCGACGCGGGAGAGGGCGCCGCGTGAGCGCGCTGGCGCCGTGTCTCATGGTGCAGGGGACCAGCTCCTCGGTCGGCAAGTCACTGCTGACCACGGCGTTCTGCCGGCTCTTTGCCCGCGCGGGCTACCGGGTCGCCCCGTTCAAGTCTCAGAACATGGCGCTGAACTCGTCCGTCACCGTCGATGGCGGGGAGATCGGGCGGGCTCAGGCGGCCCAGGCCGAGGCGGCCGGTATCGAGCCCACCGTGGACATGAACCCGATCCTGCTCAAGCCCGAGGCGGACGATCGCTCCCAGGTGGTCGTGCGGGGTCGGCCGGTCGCCAGCGTGTCCTTTGGCGAATACCGGCAGATGACGCTCCGGCTGGTGGGAGTGATCGAGGAGAGCCTCGAGCGGTTGCGCCGGACATACGATCTCGTCCTCATCGAAGGGGCGGGGAGTCCGGCGGAGATCAACCTCCGCGAGGGCGAGATCGTGAACATGCGGATCGCCCGGCTGGCCGAGGCCCCGGTCCTCCTCGTCGGGGACATCGACCGGGGCGGCGTGTTCGCCGCCTTCGTAGGCACGCTGGCGCTGCTGGCGCCAGATGACCGCCTCCGCGTGGCCGGCCTTCTCGTGAACAAGTTCCGTGGGGACGTCACGCTCCTCACGCCCGGCCTCGACGAGTTGACGGCGCGCACCCGAGTGCCGGTGCTCGGGGTGGTTCCGTATGTCGCCGAGCTGCTGGTGCCGGCGGAGGACTCGCTCGAGCTGGACGGTCTCGCGCGAGAGCGCGGACCGGCAGCGCTCACCATCGCGGTGGCCCGGCTTCCGCGGATCGCCAACTTCGACGACTTCGAGTCCCTGGCGCGGGAGCCCGGGATCCAGCTCCGGCTGGCCTGCACGCGCGCGGACCTGGAGGATGCCGACCTGATCGTGCTGCCGGGGAGCAAGAACACCGCGGAGGACCTCGGCTGGCTGCGGCGCACCGGCCTCGCGGCGGCGGTCGTGGCCGCCGCCGGGGCGGGCCGGCCGGTCGTCGGCATCTGCGGAGGCTTCCAGATGCTCGGCGTCGCCGTGCACGATCCGCACCGCGTCGAGTCGGAGGCGGGAACGACGCCCGGACTCGGTCTCTTGCCTGCAGAAACGTGGCTCTTGCCCGAGAAGACCACCGTGCGGGTTCGTGGGCGCGTGACCGCCTCACCGGGGCCGTTCGCCGGGGCCGCCGGGAGCCCGATCGACGCGTACGAGATCCACGCCGGTCGAACGGAGGTCAAGGGAGCGTCCCAGCCGTTCGAGATCGTCACGCGCCGCGGGATCGCGGTCGCGGAGGGCGACGGGGCCTCGAGCACCGACGGGAACGTGGTGGGTACGTACCTCCACGGCCTGTTCGTGAACGACCCGCTCCGGCGGGCGCTGCTCGTCCACCTGGCGGCGCGCCGGGGTCTCGCCACGGACCCGCGCTGGGGCACGCCGGCGGCGGCGTCCGAGCGCTACGACCGGCTGGCCGACATCGTGGCCGCTTCCTGCGACCTCGGGGCGATCGGGAAGCTCGTGGGCCTGGACCTCCGGCGGGTGGCGCCGTGACCCTTGGCGACAAGACGGGGCTGCCGCCCGCCCGAGCCCCGAGCCCTCTCGGGACCGGTCAGGTGGAGAGCCCGAACAGGGACGTCATCCGCGTGGAGGCGAGCATCGTCCCCATCTCCTCGTCCGGCGGCCGGCGCGTGAAGCGGCTCGCCGCGTCGAGCACCAGTGGCAGCAGGGTGAGATCGCATGCCGTGTTGAGGAACACGCCCGGGAGGTCGAGAGCCCAGTGCACCGCCCGGTCGATGTCTCCCTGCTCCTCCAGCGGCTGGTACCAGGTGGTGTGGGTCCGCTCCGTCGTGGCCCACGGCCCGCGCGCGATCGACTTGATGACCTGGACGGCCACGTTTCGTTCCCGGCAGATCCCCAGGAGCTCCTCGAAACCCCGCCGATAGCGCTCGTCCTGGGCCATGAAGTAGTTGTACGGGAGCAACACCGCGTCGAAGTCGAAACGGGCCAGGCTGCGCCGATGCATGGCGGCGATCGTCCAGCCATGGCCGGTGACACCGATGAACCGCACCAGTCCCTGTGCGCGCGCCTCGACCGCGGCCTCCAGGGCGCCCCCCGGGCCCATGGCCTGTTCCCAGTCGTCCGGATGACCCAGGGAGTGAAGCTGGATCAGATCGACGTGGTCGACCCGGAGCCGCTCGAGCGACCGGTGGATGTCTTCCCGCGCCTCGCGCGCGGTGCGCTGGCCGGTCTTCGTCGCGAGGAAGAAGTCAGTCCGGTGGCGGGCCATCCAGGGCCCGATGCGAAGCTCGGAGTCGCCGTATCGAGCGGCGGTGTCGATGTGGTTGACCCCGTGGCGAAGCAGCAGCTCCAGCGTGCGGTCCGCGTCAGCCTGGCTGGCCCGAGCCAGGGCGGCGGCTCCGAACAGCGTCACCGTGCTCCGGTGGCCCGTCCGTCCGAACGGTCGTCGCTCGATCATCGCTCCTCCGACGCGTGTTGGCGACGCGCATCGGGCGTGGTCCGACGCGGAGCGGCAGGCGGCCCGGAGCCGCCGGACCCGCTCAGCAGGTCCAGCATAGCGTAGTCGGGCCCGGCGCTGCCGCGCGAACGAACACCTCGGCGGGCTTCTCCGCCGAGGTGTTCCGGCGCCCGATCAGCGTGCTGCCGCGTGGCGCGAGCCGGACTCTGGCACGCCGATGCGTGCGACTAGGCGGGCTGGCCCGATTCCACGTCGCTCCGACCGCGGTCGTGATGACGGCGATCGTGCTGCCCCGAGGGTTCGTCGGCGGTCTCGATGTCGAGCCGCCCGCCAAAGTCCTCGGAGGGCTCCGACTGCTGGGACTCTGCCGGCACGCCGGCCTCGTCGCCCGGGATGCCCGGCGGGCTCTTCCCGTGCTTCTCGACTTCAGCCGGCTTGGGCCGATCGGCCCCCGTCCCACGACGTGGCGTGGTCCCCGGACCCCTCTCTCGCTGCTTCATCCCGCTCCTCGTGTCCTACTGGGCGGGGATGCTCCCGCAAAAGACGTAGGTCTTCACGTCCTGCGCGGACTTGTGACCGTTGATCGCGAACCCACCGGCCTGCAGCGTGGTCAGCGGCACGTCGACCGTCGTCTCCGATTTCCCGTTGGTCAGGGTCGCGAGCCCATAGGCCGGCTTCGGGTCGAGCTGCGCGCAGGTTCCCTTGTGAATATGCAGAGGCTGCGGCACCCCGGCGGGCTGCCCGGTCACGGCAACAACGACCTTGGTCTTCGTCCCTTGCTCGGAGAGCGTCGCGGTCCCGGACTCAGCCGAATTGCTCTGAGGAGTCAGCTGGACGGTGACGGGGCCAGCGGCTTCTGCGGCCCCGGAGACTCCCAGCATTCCGGCCATCACCAGAGCGAGACCAAGAAATCGAACCATCGTCTTCCTCCTTGTCCGCGGGGGGGTGTAACCCCCCGGTTCTCGCGGCGATCCACGCCGCGTGCCTGGCCAGCAGGGACCACGCCGCGTGTCGGCCGGCGAGCGCGCTAACCCCCGTCACGCTCAGACGGCTGCTTCAGCCGGTCTCCCGGCCTCAGGTTCAGGATGGCCTCGGGGAACAGCGCGGCCAGCCACTTGGCGATGTCTTCGACGGTCACGATCCCGACGGGCCGCCGCTCCTCGTCGATGAGGGGCACGGTGCGACAGCTCATCGCCATCATCCGGTTCACTGCGTAGCAGACCCGGTCCTCCGGCCTCAATGCTTCCGGATCGCGGGTCATCACCTCCGCCAGGCGCGTCTGACCTGTATCGGGACGCCTGTCGCGGGCGAGTTTCAGGAGGTCCCGGTCAGTGGCAATCCCGCTCAGTCGCCCTTCCCGATCGACGACGACCACCGCCACGCTGTCCTGGGTCAGCATCGCCTCGAGGGCTTCCTCGATGGATGCCGTCTCGTCGAGCCGTACTGGTTCGCGCGGGGCAAGGGTGCTCACCGTGTCGCTGAGCAGGGCGTCCTGGAGCTTGCGGAACTCCGCCCCCAGGGTCTCCGAGTACTCATCGTGGTACTCGGCCGTCGCAGCTCGTGGCTCTGGCACGGCTTTCTCCATTCAGCGGGCCCGTTTGAAGAACTGGATCTGGCGCTCGTGGCGCAAGGCTGCTTCCCGGGTGGGGAACGTGCCCAGGTTTCGACGCTTGCCGGTCCTGGGGTCCACCTTGCGCGAGTAGAGACGGTACGCGCCGGAGGTTAGTCGCCGGATCACGCTGGGCTGCTCCCCGTCCTGGAACGATGGCTGGCCGCGACCACGTAGGCAAAAGAGAGCAAGGGCCGTGCCGGTGGGGAGCGTCGGCGAATAGGGACATCGCTACGCGTGCAGCCGACAAGTTGGCGCGTCAACGACAACGTGACGGCGTTCGAGGAGACCGCCGACGATCTGACTGATACGACGGCACGCGGGATCGCACGAATGCCGATCACTGGGGCAGACGAGGCACCTCCCGGAACTGTGGGTCAAGGCGATCCGGGGCGGGATCGGATATCTTGTGGCCCACGACTTGCTCGCGTGAGGTCTACATGGCCTCGCGCAGCGGGTATTTCCGTGGGCTCGCCCGAAGGTGCGACGTTTCCAACGTCCGGGAGAGAATGGCGGGTTGCGACAGGATGGCGGGTGAGCGACCCGATGTCGTGCTCGCGGTTCGTTGACGCGGTTGCCGAGGCCCCCTACCATCAGTACCAGACGACCTCAGGAGGAGACCACGATGCGGTACTGGCTGGGCGGCGCTGCGATGTTGAGCTTGACCGGACTCCTGCTGGCGGGATGCGAGGGGGACACCAGCTCGAAAGGCTTCTCCAGCGTGACGATCACCAAGGAAGACGAGGAAGTGGTGGCAGGGAACCTCTGCGCCGTCAAGGGTCACGCCACCAACTCCGGCAACCGCAAGGCGCGGGTGCAGATCACTTGGGAAGGGAAGAACTCGGGGGGCACGGTGATCGCCACGTCTCACGCCGACTTCGAGGTCGCGCCCTTCTCGGACTTCGAGTTTAGCCACAGCAAGCTGAACAGCCAGGGTCAGCCGTCTTCGGGCACCTTTAGCCCACCAGTGAGCTGCGCCGCCATCGACGACATCGACCGGAAGAACCTGGACGTCCAGGCGACCTGAGTCGACCTCGGCTCCGACCTCGACCGGATCCTAGCCGAACACGCGTCGGACGGCCTCACGCGCCGGGCCGTTGAAGCCAAGAGGGAGCGGCCCCGGGGCCGCTCCCCCTGGGCCGGGTCGCCCATCGCCTAGCCCGACACGGAGCGTCTTCCGGGCTCCGGCCCCGCCTCACACCGAGCACCGGACGCCCGCCTCGAGGCACTCCCGCCTCTTGACAAGCCTTTCCGCGCGGGTTCCCCTCGTCTCGGCTGCACGGTCGGAGACCTCGGCGACGGAGGCACGCCCATGACCTCGGCGATCGACGTACACACCCACATGCTCAATCGGGACTGGCTCGAGCTCCTCCGGGCCCACGGCCGGCCACGCTACGAGCTCCAGACGAGCCTGGACGCCCCCGAGGGCATCTTCCTCGACGGCGCGCCGTTCATGACGCCCCAACCGGGGCACTTCGACTACCCGTACCGCATCCGGCAGATGGACGAGGCGGGCGTCGATCTCGCGATCATCTCCCTCACGTGTCCGAACGTGTACTGGGGTGGCCGTGAGGTGAGCCTGAAGGCGGCGCAGATCGTCAACGACGACATGGCGACGGCCCAGACCGTGTACCCGTCGCGCATCCGCTGGCTGTGCTCGCTCCCCTGGGAATACCCCGACGCCGCGGTGCCGGAGCTGGCACGAGCCTGCGACCGGGGCGCGGTCGGGGTCATGGTGCTTGCCAACATCGCCGGCCGGACCCTCACCGACCCGCTGTTCGGCCCCGTGTGGGCCGAGATCGATCGGCGCGCGCTCCCTGTCCTCGTCCACCCAACGGCTCCGCCCGGGACCCCGGACATGGCCCTGCGAGAGTTCAACCTGATCGCCAGCATCGGCTTCATGTTCGACACGAGCCTGGCGATCGCGCGTCTCTTGTTCGACGGATTCCTGGACCGATATCCTGATCTCAAGCTGATCGTCTCGCACGCCGGCGGCGCCCTCCCGTACCTCGTCGGGCGGCTGGATCAGTGCTTCGACAAGATGAACGCGGCCCGGACGAAGACGTCGACGCCGCCCGGGGAGTACATGCGGCGCCTCTACTACGACTCGGTCACGTACCGATCGGACGCTCTGTCGATGTGCATCGACGTCGGCGGCGCGGACCGCGTCCTCTACGGCTCCGACTATCCCCACAACATCGGCGACATGAAGGGCTGCCTGGCCCGCGTGGACGCGCTGCCGGCCGGCCAGCGGGAGGCCGTCCGGGGCCGCAACGCCCAGCGCCT
>Ga0114129_10001709_pt1 | contig 29960 bp, 28 predicted proteins | sample RhiMetdeltSRZDD1_FD_80071 | JGI IMG/M metagenome (GOLD analysis project Ga0114129, IMG submission 80071) | Populus rhizosphere microbial communities from Tennessee, USA - Rhizosphere MetaG P. deltoides SRZDD1 (version 2) (version 2) | ecosystem: Host-associated > Plants > Roots > Rhizosphere >... | reverse complement strand
GCGTCTGCGCGATTGGCTGGGGGCGCCGCGGGCGGTATCATCGCGCGCATGATCCCCTTCGCGAAGGGCCACGGGCTCGGCAACGACTACATCGTCATCGAGGCGGCCGACCTGCCGGGCGAGCTGAGCGCGGCCCAGGTGACGCGCATCTGCGACCGCAACTGGGGCGTGGGCTCGGACGGCATTCTCCTGCTGACCCCGGCGTGGGACGGGGCGGACTTCGGCCTCCGCATCTTGAACCCGGACGGGAGCGAGGCCGAGAAGTCGGGCAACGGGCTCCGCATCTTTGCCAAGTACCTCCATGACCACGGGCACGCCAAGAAGCCCAGGTTCACGGTGGCGACCAAGGGCGGGCGGGTGGAGTGCACGTGCCACGTGGTGGACGGGCGGATGAACCTGGTCACGGTGGAGATGGGGCGCTGCACCTTCGTGGCTCCCGAGATCCCCATGAACGGGCCCGAGCGCGAGGTGGTGAAGGTGCCGCTGCAAGTCGACGGCGACACCCTGCTCATCACCGCGGTGTCGGTGGGCAACCCGCACTGCGTGATCTTCACCGACCGGCTCGACGAGGCGCTGGTGCGGCGGCTTGGGCCCAAGGTCGAGAACCACCCCGCGTTCCCCAATCGCATCAACGTGCAGTGGGCCCGGGTGGTGTCGCGCTCCGCGGTCGACATCCTCATCTGGGAGCGGGGGGCGGGGTGGACGCTCGCGTCCGGATCATCCTCGAGCGCGGTGGCCTGCGCGGCGGTGCGCAACGGCCTCTGCGATCACGGGCTCGTCAGCGTGCGGATGCCGGGGGGTGAGCTGTCGATCGACGTGCGGCCCGACTGGTCGATCCGCCTCAAGGGCGCGGTGGAGGAGGTCTACACCGGCACCTTCACCCGCGACTTCAGGGCTACCCTCGAACTATAGCTACTTCGGCGCGTCGACGCCGAGGACCTTGACGTCGAAGAAGAGGGTCTTGCCCGCGAGCGGGTGATTGAGGTCGAGCACGACCGTGTTCTCCTTGATCTCCTTCACCACCACCGGCCGGGTCTCGCCCGAGCCGCTGCGCGCCATCAGCGGGGTGCCGACCTTGAGCCCTTCCTTGGGCACCACGTCCTTGGGGACCTCGGTCTGGGCGTTGGGCACGATCGGCCCGTAGGCGTCCTCGGGCTTTACCACCACCTTCTTCTCGTCACCCGCGTGCATGCCGACCAGCTCCCGCTCGAGACCGGGGATGATCTGCTGCTGGCCCTGGGTGAAGGTGAGGGGGCTCTTGCCCTTGTTGGTGTCGAGGACCTGTCCGCCCTCGTCCTTCAGCGTGTACTCGATGCTCACGCTGGAGCCGTTCTGCACCGTGCCGTTGGCGGCGCTCGGCGCGGCGGCCGGAGCCGGAGCGGGGGTTGGCGTGGGGGTTTGCGCCGATGCGGTGGACGCGAGCACGGCCACGAAGGCAACCGCGAGCTTCACGATGCGGGTCATCGTCACCTCCAAGCGCGCACGAGAGAGGCGAGCAGCGCGCGATTCGACTCTACACCCGCCCTCCGGGACCACGCAACGCGACGGGCCCGGCCGCGGGTCGTGCTATCATCGCCCGACCTTGAGAGCCTTCTGCGCCTGGTGTCAGCGAGACGGTGGTCCCGCCTTTCTCGGAGAGCGCGAGCCGTTCGACGACGACAGCGAGACGCACGGGGTCTGCCGCCGCCACCTCCAGTACATCCTGGCCAGCCTACCGTCGCACTCCTTCCCCGAGGTCACCTACCTGGTGGTGGTCCGGCGCGGCGAGGACGCCCTGCACGACCACCTCGAGCGGGCCTTCCTGGGGGTACGGGGGGTGAAGGTGATCATGGATCGCCGCGAGCGAGAGCGGCGGGAGTCCGAGCGGCGGGCCAGCGACGACCGCCGCCAGGTGGAGCGCCGGCAGCCACGCGGGATCTCCTACGCGCTCGGTTACACCACGGTGCGGTTCGGCGCGCCTCCCGAGGCCGCGAGGGCGGAGGCGGCGGCCGGCTGAGCCCGGGTGGGCGCCTTAAGGGACGCTAAGGGAGGCGGGGCCCGCGCGCGGCGTCGTCGACGAGCAGGCCCGGGGTGCCCAGGCGGTGCAGGGCGAGGGTCGCCAGGCGGGTGACGTGCTCCGCGAATACCTTGAAGGTGTCCGCGACCTCGAGGCGCTCGGCCCGCAGCACCTCGAGTTCTCGACGCAGGGCGGCGTTCTCTTCCTGCAGACGGCGGGTCTCCTCGGCCAGCTCCTCGACCTTCGACCCGAGCGCGGCGGCGCCCTGCAGGCTCTGGAGCGTCAGCCGGAAGAGGTGCTCGCCGTCCCTCACCCAGCGTACGAGCTCCGCGGCCGGATCTGCAGTCATGGGCGGGTATAGTAACGCAAGCGCCCCCCATTTCGCGGCCCTAGATGCGTGATGATGGCGCACATGCACCTCACCCGAGGTCCATGCTCTCGGGGCCTCGGTGTCGAGCTTCTTCCTCCTGGGCGCCTTCACCCGCGCGGTCAACTTCCCGAAATACTGGAGGCGGCCCTCGCGGGCGCTGTAGCCGATCGAGGCTTTCGTCAGGCACAGAGTCCTGGCGCTCGACGCTGCGATTCCGCACCCGCGTACGGGACAGCGGTCGTGTTCGTGAACGTCGGCGGAGCGGCCCTGGTTTTGCGCGCTCTCACCGCCCTGGCGATCATCGCCTACCGAGCGGGATACCTGCGGGGGCACACAATTCCGGGCAGAGGCGAGGGGGGTCGCGGTTGACGCACGACCCGCAAGTGTGTAGATTTTGCGGCACGGACGATTAGCTCAGTTGGCAGAGCACCGGCCTCACATGCCGGGGGTCACTGGTTCAAGTCCAGTATCGTCCACCATCTGAACTCAAGATCGGCGCGGAGATAGCGAGCACGAATCGCCTCCGCGTTGATTCTCTGTTTGTGACCGAATCGGCCGGGATTTGGCAGCCGGCCACAGAACAAGCTCTGGCGAGGGCGTTGGCGTAGCAGCATCACCGTCGGGCCAGAGCGCTGACGCGGCGCCAGGACACCACTGGGGAGTTCACAGCCGCGAAACTCCCGACCGCTATTCGATGCCGAGCGTCCGGTGGGCCGCCACGCACGTGTTCGAGCGCGAGCCATGAGTCAACCGCTCAAGGCCTGAGTCGATGGCGATCCCCGGGCCCAGGGAGCCGACACGGGACCCGCGCGGGCTGAAGGAGAAGTGAGGCGCCCTCGGGAGACCGCTTACTGCTTCCACTCACAGCCGCAGCCGCAGCTGTGCGCCTTGTCGTGGCCTGCCTGGAGGCAACAGCGATGCCGCTGCTCGGCGCCCGCTATTTCGTCGAGCATGATCGCCACGCCACACCGCCCTGACCACACCGAACTTAAGTCCACCGTCGCGCACCATTCCGGAAGTTGCTTTGTGCTCACGGGTCCTCCTCACTTGCTCTCTGGGCCGCGCGGGTCGAGGGGTCGCGCAGGCAGAGATGCTCCTACGGCGTCCTGGAACGCAAGAGCGAGGCCAGGTAGGAAGCCCCATGCATTCAGAGGTTTGCGGCGCATGGCGGCCGGTACCGCTGACGGAGACGGTCAGGGACAGTGACAAGTGATGAACCGGTGCACCCCGACACGGTGGACCTGCGCGGGCCCCGGCGCGCGAGCGCCTTAGGGTTGGTGAGCGGACCGGAAGTCAGCGTGTTTGGAATGGTCAAGCAGTTGGCAATGGGCAGCAACCTAAGGCTCGGCAACCCGGGCAGGGGATGTTCTGATCCAGTTCTACGTCACGTCAGCGTGTGCGGAGAGCACGGGGCCGAATCTGCAGGAGGCAGCGCGGAAGTCGCCGCGTCTGGTTTTGCCTCAATCTCGGTCGCGCCGCTGCGCCGGAAACGGAAAGGCTGGACAGACGGACAGTTAGGGTGCACCATTTCGGCGGGTGGCGGCGTCCTGACATGCCGGGGTCGCTGGTTCAAGTCCACCATCGCGTCCCGGAGGGTAGGAGCCTCTGGGTCAGCATTTCTCTTTAATTCGCCATGAGGGGTGTTGGTCTGGGCTTGCGTATTCTCGGACTCGCCGCGCTCCTCGTCTTCGTTGTCGGGGCCTTCACTCCGGTTTCGAATTGGCTGAACGCCTGGATGGCGGGCCCGGCGCGAATCGAGCCGGCGGATGCCATCGTCGTGCTGGGTCGGGGCGGCACCGACAGTGACGGTGTGCTCACCAATCGGTCGCTGCGTCGCTTGATGCATGGAATCGAGTTGTACCGGAAGAGGCTGTCTCCGCTGCTCGTGCTGACCGGCACGGGTGAGGAGGCGGGCGCACGGGCTGTCCTCGCGGAGGGCCTGGGCGTTCCGGCCGGGGTCATCATGCAGGTCAGTTCGGTGCATACCACTCGCGAGGAGGCCGAGCGGATCAGGGAGTTGCTACTCCCCCGGGGCCAGCGGCGCATTCTCCTGGTGAGCGATCCCATCGATATGCCGCGGACGCGGGCGGTGATGGAGCGCGTGGGGTTCACGGTGTTGCCGGCACCCACGGCAGCCACCGGCCCGTCGCTGCCCGAAGGCCGGCTCGGGCTGCTCCGCGACATCGCTACAGAGCTGGGCGGCCTTGCGTACTACCGGATCACGGGCCAGCTGTGACTCCGGACGCACGCATACTGGCTCCGATCTTTATCTTCGGCTTGACGTCGCTTGGTATCTATCTCGCGCGGGTGGGACGCGAGGAACTGCATCCGTCGGCGCTGGCGGGAGCAATGCGGGACGTGCTGGAGTCCCTCGGGCTCGGCGTGCTCTTCCTGTTGGTCAATCTGGTGGTGGGAGCGGCAATAGTCCTAGGGGTTCGCTCGCTGAGCGGACACTTCGTCTCGATCTACTTGCTCAGTGATATGACACTGCCGATCCTCTCTCTGGTACAAGCGATGGTCTTTCAACGCTGGCGGGAGCGGTCGAGGTGAGCGATGGATGACACCCTGGACATCCTGATCGCCTGCGCAGGCCTGGCCTGGCTCATCTGGCTCGCAATCTTCGGAGCCAGCCGCGGCCTCGGATCCCGGACCATTCCCAGCCGACCTGCCAGGTCCTGGCCGTGGGCGGTCGCGCTGCCGGCCGCGCTTATTCTGGGGTGCCTGGCGTACTTCTTGTTAGGTGGGCCTTGACGTTTCGACGGAGTTTTGCGCGAGCGCGTGGTCTACGACCGAGCGGAGTTGGTCGAGCGAGAAAGGCTTGGCCAAGACGAAGTCGACCCCGCGCGACTGCGCGTCATCCGGGCCCATCCGGTCACCGTAGCCGGTCATCAGTGCGATCCGGGTCGCCGGCCAGCGCTGCTTGAGCCGATGCGCGACCTCGAGCCCCGAGATGCCGGGTAGTCCCAGGTCCACCATGGCCATGTCGAAGGTCCGCGTCTCCAGCTCGACGAGACCGGATTCACCGTCGGGGGCGGTCACGACCGTGTACCCGTGCCGGCTCAGCAACTCGCGGAGAACTTCGCGAACTTCCTCGGAGTCGTCGACCACGAGGATCTTCGCGCCGGGCGCCGACTTGGGCCCCGGGGGCGGCTCAGGGACAGGCGGGTTGACGGCCTGGCAGGCCGTGGCGGGCCTCGTCGCGCTGGTCTCGGCACCGGATGGAAGCCACACCGTGAACACGGTACCCTTGCCGGGCTCGCTCTCGACCTTCATCTCGCCGCCATGCCGGTCGACGATGGCGTAGGCGCCGCTCAGGCCGAAGCCCTTGCCCTTCTCCCGCTTGGTCGTGAAGAAGGGGTCGAAGATGTGCAGCCGTACCTGCTCGGTCATACCGATGCCGGTGTCGGCAATCTGGCAGTACACACGCCCTCGCTCGGTTCCGGTGCGGAACGTGAGGTTGCCGCCCTCCGGCATCGCGTCGAGCGCGTTGAGCGCGATCGCGGTCAGCACCTGGCGGAGCTCGGCCATGTCGCCCGGCACGAGCGGCACCGGCCCCGGCTGGGAGTGAACCTCGCCGTTGATGCCGCGGGCGGCGAGCTGTTGCGTCCAGCGCGACCGGGCGGACGCGGCGATCTCGTCGACGAGCTGGTTGACGTCGACCGGCTGGAAGGGCCGGGCTGGGCGGGTGCGGCTGAAGTCCTGGAAGCGCCGCACCACCCACGCGCCCTCGAGCGCCACCTGCTCTATCATGCGCAGGGATCGACGCACGTCGGGGTCCTGCACGTCGGCGAGGAGAAGCTGGGCGCGGGCCAGGATGCCGGAGAGCGTGTTGTTGAAGTCGTGCGCGACCTCGCCCGCCATCTCTCGGAAGGCGCGCAGGCGCTCTTGCTGGACCACCTGGAAGTGGGCGGCGACGAGCCCGTCCAGTAGGGAGCGAACCTCGCTCATGGCGGAGCGGCCCGCGCGCTCCCCCGGCTTTGGCTGGTCGCCATTCGACGGCACGGGCTCCTCGCTGTCTCGCGCCTCAGGACTGAGGCGCGCGGGGATCGCGAGCGAACGGGCTCGACTTGGATGGGCCCTGGAACTTGTGGGCGACCTGGTTGACCAGGTCCTTCATCTCACCGAGAAGCCTGGCGGCCGACTCGCCGGCCTCGACCTGCTCGGTCTTGAGGCGATCGGTCTCGGCCTGGAGCGAGGCGACCTCCGAGCGCAGGTGCTCCACCTCCCGCTGGGCACTCTCGGCGAGCGCACGCTGCTGCTGCGCCTCCGCGCGTAGACGCCCGAGTTCCTCGCGAAGCTCCGCCTGCTCGTGCTGGGCGGAATCCGCCACGGACTGGAGGCGATCGTTATCCTCCATGAGGGCGGTGACGGTGCGGAGCACGTCCTGCATCTCATCGACCCAGCTGGCCAGTGAATGCCGCGTCTCGGTCCTGGCGGTGGGATCGGTCGAGTTAGCCATCGACGCATTTCCTCCTGTCACACCTGTCGGGAGCTCACCGGTTCCTGCCTCGGGCGCTGGCCAGGTGTCGCTCGCACCCTGACCCGGGGGCACCATTCTAGCCCCCGGCCGGTCCGCCCTCCATCGCAAAGCCGTGACAACCGTTCTGCCCGCGTGCAGGACGCGTCCCGGGGCAGATTTGAGCATCGCCACCGAAACAGCAACAGCAATGCCACCGGGGGAGGGAATACGAAATCAGCTACTTAGGCGCACGCTAGACGGGCCGGAGTGCAATATTTGTCAGGGAGAGACTCCCTCGCTGTCACCTAGATTTGCCCCTGGGATGGGAAACGGCTTGCTAGGCGAAGTGGTCCAGATAGTCCCGGAGCTTCAAGTACTCATCACGAGCCAGATTCGCGAAGACGACCACGGCGCCGCCCGTGTATGACTCCCAGACCAGCGAGGGCAGGCGCAGGGTGCCGCCCACGTCCGGGCCCGGCAGTTCAACGACGACGACGTCGCCCGCGGTCAGGGGGCTGCCGACACTCAGGCGCCCCCCGGAAGTGCTGAGGTCGATGGTGCGGCCATGCAGGACGTCGCCCTCCTCGGCGCCGGTCTCGATGCGGATCGGGAGGCTGACCGCCACGCGGCGCGCCCAGCGCCGGATGTCGCCTGGCGCCACAAACGGGGCGATTCGCTCGGCTTCGCCCTCTCCGAGCGTGAGGAAAGAAACTCCGAAGCCGCGGGAATCTCGACGCGCTACCTTGACGAGGACCTCGAGGCGGCCAGTGTCCTTGGGGAGCGTCACACGGAGCATGAGCGGGGTGTCCGGCGCGATGTCGAGGTCTGTGCTGATCCGCAGACCCGTGAGGCTCACGTCGATCACCTGCCCGACCCCCACGAGCCCGTCGGCCGACTCGAGGATGACCGGCCACGCGGTCCGCATCCGCGGAAACCGGCGACGATCCTGCCCAGTGATCACGGTGGCCCTCCCCCTCGGATCATCGTACTCATCCGGGGCCGAAGGCGGGTAGTTCTTCCTACTATTGGGCCTGGCGGATGATGACCGCACCGTGGGTGCGGAGGCGGTGGGTGACCTGGGGCGAGTTCCGGGAGTCGTCCTTGCGGCGGTCGAGGATCACGCGCACCTTACCGTCGCGGGAGAACGCCTGGACGAGGTGCGCATAGAGATCGGCCTGCCCTCGTGCAACGACGATGAGCCAGCGCTTCGCGGGTTGGCCGTTCAGGTGGTGCTTTTCTTCGGATTCTGGCATCGTGAAAGCCTCGCACCTTTGACCGAGCAAAGAAGGGGCCAGGCCCATTGAGCGTAAGAAATCGAATACATAAAGAACCCAGCCCCCGTGCGGAACCACGAAACTGTAGGCTCGATGACGAAAACTGTCCTCGGGCCGTTCAGCGCGGCGGGGTAGCGGTGATAAATAACAGATATTTCACGGTGATAGGGCTCCTGGTGATGTCAACCCTGTCCGCAATCCACGGTGTGTCGTCCGCACAGGGTCGCAAGTCGGCCGCCCCGGAGGCCTCTCGGGCCGCCCCCTCCCGGCTCGAGAAGGCCACGTCCGACGTGATCTCGGCGACCGTCAGCTATCGGGCTGCGCTCGAGCGCGTGCTCGCCATCCACGAGCGGGAGCTGGCCCGGCGAAGCGAGCTGACCGAGCTGAGGCAGGATCTTTACGAGCGCGGGGTGCTCTCCAGACGCGAGTTCGAGGAAGGCCAGCAGGCCCTGAACGATGCCCGGAAGAACGTCGAGGACACGCAGCGGGCGATGACCGAGGCCGATCGGATGCTGTCCGAGGCGCGCATGGCGGAGGCCCTCGCACGCCTGGCCCCGCTCGCCCGGGGCGCCTACGAGGAGACATCGGGTCTGGTGCGATTCAACGGCCCCGGAGCGTGGTCGCTCACCCACGACCTGGGTCGACTCCAGAAATTCTTCCAGGAACGCTTCGGGCGAGCGCTGCCGATCAGCGCGCTCGGGCAGACCGCACTGCACGACCGCATGGGCTTCGACCACCGGAATGCCCTCGACGTCGCAGTGCATCCGGACAGTCCCGAGGGACGGGCCCTCATGGAGTACCTGCGCGCAGCGGGCATTCCATTCATCGCCGCGTGGGGGGCGATCCCGGGCGCCACGTCGGGCGCGCACATTCATGTGGGGCAGCCCTCCCCGCGGCTAACCGCCCGGCCTTAGAATGTCGCAGTAGCGAGGAGTCCCAGTGATGAACACCACGGCCTACGGCCGCATCCTTCTCGCCCTGGTCTGCCTCCCCGCCCTTGCGACGTCAGCCTCGGCCGACTGCGCGTGGGTGCTGTGGATGGAAGAACGATTCGCGCCCACTCCCGCCGTGTCATCCTGGCGAGTGCTCCAGGGTTCGACCACGTACGACTCGTGCCAGGCCGGCCTCTATGCACGAGTCCGAGACGACGATACCGACCGGGCTACGCAGAACGAGAAGATGCTCACCGAGGTCTACGGACCGGTAATCTCCAAGCTTCGTGGCCCTGACGGCAGGGGAGCAAGCCAGGTGCTCCGATACCTCTGCCTCCCCGACACCGTTGACCCACGTCAGCCGAAGCCCAATTGAGGCGGCTCGGCAGGAGGGCGGGAGATCCCAAATGAATCGGCGCTCGTTTATCACGACCGTCGCCACGGCCACTGCGGCCGCGACCGTAGTCAGCACGCGAGGCGGTTGGGTGGCCGGGTCGTCGGCCGCGGTTGGCGAATGGTCGATCATCTCGAAGAACACGGTCCGCGAGGTTCCTCTCCCGTTCGAGCCCGAGGGCAATCGGGTGAACTTCATGGTGGCGTGGAGTGGCGCTATCTGGGACGCAGCGGGGCGTCGCATGTTGGCCTTCGGGGGCGGCCATCACGACTATGCCGGCAACGAGGTGGTGGGCTTCAGCCCGGAATCGGGTCTATGGAGCTTGCTGATGCCGCCAAGCCCCGCGCCGCCGGCGATCACCGCGGGGCCGGCGGCCTACCCCGACGGGACCCCGGCCTCGCGGCACACTTACAGCGGCATCACGTACGTGCCGTGGGTCGGGGCGGGTGGCGGCATGTTCGTCTACTCGGGCTCGCACTGGAGCCTCGGCGGCTGGGGCAACCCGGGAACGGACACGTGGATGCTTGATCTGGCGGCGAAATCGTGGACCCGCCTCGCCGATGCTCCCAGCGGCTACGTGGCGGCGATGGCGACCTGCGACCCGAGCCGCCGGACGATCTGGATTGTGTCGGGCGACGGCAAGCTCTGCCGTTACGACTCGGAGCGCAACCGGTGGACTGTGGCGTCGGCCTTCCAGAACGGCTCCGACGCCGCGGCAACGTTCGTCTACCACCCGGCAACGAAACGACTCTACGCGGCCGGCAACACCACCTTCAACCCACCGAAGGTTTTCGACGCCACAAGCCGGTCACCCGGTATCTCGAACTTCCCGATCATCGGACCGAACATGGCCAAGGGCGGCCCGGTGCTCGTGGCGGATCCCTCCGCGCCGTTGCTCTACACGGTCGATCGCGGCGTGGTCTGGCAGATCGACGCGCGCTCCGGCAAGGGAATGGCGCTCCCGAGCGGCGGCGTGATGCCCACCGCCGAGAACGGGCAGGGCACCTTCGGGCGCGGCCAGCTCGACCCGCAGACGCGGCGGCTGCTCCTGGTCAACCGCATCGACGAGCCCGTCTTCGCCTACCAGCTGCCGGACGCCCCGCGCTGACCACGCAATCGCCATTTCAGGAAGGCGCCGGTGGACCGGGTGACGACCCGGTCCACCTCAAGCGTCCCCCCCTCTGTGGAACACCAACTGCCGAAGCTGCCCCCACACGTGGCGGTCGAGCAGGGTGATCACGACGAGATAGGCCGCCGCGCCAACTGCGATGAGGCTGGCAGTCCGCCAAGGTAGCGCCCATTCCCCGACCAAAAGGCGGGTGCTGGCGATCGCGGCAACCATTACCAGCCCCGCGAGGGTCGGGCGGACCAGGGTGCGCACGACGTCGCCGAACGCGACGCCAAGTGACGCGCTGGTGCGTGGGAAATTCAGCAGGAATGTGGCGGGAATCGCCACCAGCCAGGAGGCGGCGAGCCCCTCGGCGCCCCAAAACGCGCCGACCACGAAGCAGCCCGGCCACACTACCGCGGTGATGACGGTGTTGCGGAGCGCGGTGCCCGCGCGTCCCACCCCGGCGACTGCGGTGTTGAAGAGCCCGCTCAGCATACGCAGCGGCACGACCAGAGTGACCAACTGCAGGGTGCGGGTGGCGGCGGCCCATTTCGAGCCGAGCACGATGGCCACGAACTCCGGCGCCACCGCAGCCAGCCCCCACAACACCGGCACGCTGACCGTCGTCAGCAGGCCGCCGGCCTGCAGCAATCGCCGCTTCAGCCGCGCCGGGTCGTCCTGCAGGCGCGCCACCGCTGGAAACGCGACCTGGTTGATCACGCTCATCATCTTCTGCATGGGCAGCGTCGCAAGGTGGAGCGACACGGAATAGACGCCGAGCGCGGCCTTCGACATCATCCGACTGCCCACCAGGACGTCCGCCTGGTTGACCAGGACCCAGGCGAGATTGCCGCCCGAGTACTTCGCGCCGAAGTCGAGGTGCGACCCGATGCCCCGCACCCGGAAGTCCGGCCACACGTTCTCGCCTCGGCTGACTAGGAGGCCGGCCCGGATTGCGCTCCCCACCACGTTTCCGAGCACCAGCGCCCACACTCCGAACCCGGACACGGCCATCGTCAACGTGACAATGCTCGTGGTCACCGCGGTGGTGAACTCCACCCGGGACAACCACTTGAAGTTCAGGGCCCGAGAGGCGAGCGCCTGCGGCACCGCACCAAGCGCGATAAACACGAACTGCAGCGCCGCCACCCGGAACAACTGGGTAAGCCGGGCGTCCGCGAAGGCCCAACCCCCCAGGTGCGACGCGGCGACGAGCATAGCGCCGAGACCCAAATGGAGGAGCCACACGAACCCTGCGACCCTCGCGAGCAGCGCCGGCTCGAGGCGCCGGGTCTGGACGAGGGAAGCGCCCAGGCCAAGCTCGGCCAGGTTAGTCGTGATCGACATCACCACCGACACGATGGCCATGAGACCGTAGTCGGACGGGGCGAGTATCCGCACGAGGGCCAGCGTGACCACCCACGTCGCCATCTGGCCGACCAAGCGCGTCCCGGCCGTCCACCGGAGCGCGGTCAGCGTCTTGTGCTCGATGCTCACTGGAAGATCATGCTCGCTTGAGTCCAGCCCTGTACCGCACGGGCGGCGTCAGCCGCCCGTTCGCGGTGTCGACGGAAGGTCATGCTGGTGTCGCTATCTTGTCTGCGGCACAGAGGTACGCTCCGGAAGGCTGGATCACGAAGAAACGCGGCGTCTTGCCGCGCTCGTCCGCCCACGAAGATGAACAGACTATCGTGCCCTCGACGGGATCCGTAGACGAAGCGTACCGACGGGAGCTATCTTCGCACTCCCTGCGGCGAGTGCGGCCACGAGCCGGCCGCACTGATCGAGTCGCGACACGCTATGCCCTCCATCACGATTTCCTTGCGTACAGCCCACGGAACGCTGAGCGACGGTAACCTCCGGGCGAGGTTTCGTCAACTACCTGCTCGGCCCGAGGGTGCCGCGCCAGAAAAAAGTACCGAAAGCGGTGTCTGCGATAAGCACCCGGCCGGCCGACGGTCAGGGCCGTCGCTCGGGAGCGATCGGGTGCGGCCGCTGCTGGTGCGCTTCCACGATCTTCCCGAGTGTCAGCGCGCACTCGAGACGATAGTAGAACCGCCGGTTCGAGCGCAGGGCCGTCAGCCAGCGCGCCACATTGGTCAGCAAGGCACGCACGAAGTGTCGGGGAACACCCAGCCAGCGCACCGCCTCGGGACCGACCGGATTGATCCGGATCTCCATACGCCCGTGTTGGTAGTAGTACGCCTGGAAATATCCTTTCCGCAGACGCTCCGGCTCCACCGGGTGGTATACGATCGCGTTCGGGACGTAGAGGAGCCGCTCCCCAGCCGCCAGCATGCGCTGCCCCAGGACCACGTCCTCTCCACGCATCAGGGTGTTGCCGATGGGTCCGAGGCGAGGATCGAAGCTGCCGTACCGTGTGAAGGCCTCCCGGCGAAACGCCATGTTCGCCCCCCACGGCGGCTTTTCCACCGGCTTGAGCTGATCACCGAACTGGTACCGGATGACCGCGGTCATCAAGGTGTAGGGGCCAGTCTCGGCGTACCAGCGGGGGCGGGGGCTCGACCAGACCGGAATGATCTGTCCGCCGAGGCCCAGGACCTTCGGGTCGTCGAATGGCCTCCAGATCGCGCCGAGCCAGTCGGCATCGAACGTGACGTCGTCATCCGTGAAGACCAGGATGTTCGCCTTCGCTTGAGCGACGCCCGTGTTGAGCGCGTTCGACTTTCCCTGATGCGGCTCGAAGACGTAGCGACAGGGAAGGATTCCCCGCCGGATCGTCGCATCCACCACGGCCTTGGTGCGATCGCTGGAGTTGTTGTCGACGAGCAGCAGCTCCCACGAGAGCCCGGCGGGCTGCCGCATCTGCTCGAGGCTACGCAATGCCTTGTCCAGGAGCGTGGCCCGATTGTATGTGCAGAGGATGACTGAGAGGTCCATGGCCGGTCTTCGAGTAGACTACTATATGGGACACATGCTCATGCCACTCCTCCCCACGCGACTTCGCCGACGTGTGGAGCAGATCTCGTTGTGGTCTATGCGGTTCAGGCCCTCGGTCGACGCGCACGAAGTGGGCAGCGGCCCGCCCACCGCGTCGATCCTAGCCGCCGGAGACGTCGTCCTGAGCCGTGACATCGAGGAGGCGATCCGGCATCGCGGGCCAGCGACAATCTTCGCTCCCCTGAAACCGGTCCTCGACGGTTGCGACCTCCGTGTTGCCAACCTCGAGAGTCCCCTGACGCGAGGCGAAGTGAAGCCAGCGGCCATGCGGGGGGGGCTCAAGGCCGCCCCAGAGAGCGTGGAGGCCTTGGCCGCGGCCGGATTCGACGCGGTCACGGTGGCCAACAACCACTGCATGGACTTCGGGCCGGAGGGGCTGCTGGAGTGCCTGCGCGTGCTGGACGGGCGGGGAATCGCCCACTGCGGGGCCGGCGATTCGCCCCGCGCGGCGCGGGGGCCGGCCCTGCTGAACGCCAGGGGCCTGCGCGTGGGCATGCTCGGCTACGCGGATGACTACCGTGCCGCGATACCGCTCGATGCCGCGGCGGGTCCCGCACCGGCCCGAGACGACCTCATCCTCGAGGATGTCGCGGCCCTCCGGCCGACCGTCGACCTTGTGATCCTGCAGCTCCACTGGGGAGTGGAGTTCGCCATGTATCCGTGGCTGTCCCATCGCGACCGGGCCAGACGCTTCGTCGAAGCGGGCGCCGACCTCATCCTGTGCCACCACGCGCACGTACCGATGGGGATCGAGGTCTGGAAACGCGGTCTCATCGCCTATGGCCTCGGCAACCTCGTCTTCCCGGCCTCCCGGCACCTTGCCGGCGGACATCCGTGGAGTTACCGCTCCCTCGTGCTGAAGGTATTCTTCGGTCACGGCGGAATCAGTCATGCGCAGATCATCCCCGTCGAGGTGCGCCCGGATTTCTCGGTCGCGCCCTCGACGGGGGGGCGCCGCGCCGAGATGCTGGGCGCGATCACGCGCACCTCACGCGGGTTGCCGGATGCCGCGAGGTTGGCGCGCTTGGAGACCGAGCAACTCACCCGCGAGACTCTCGGCTGGTCGTCGACGTTCGAAGACCAGGGTGGCCTGACCGCGAACCAACTGGCGGAGATGGCGACTCTCCTGACCGCACCGCGCCAGCGGCACGTGATCGCGTGGCTCCAGGAGCAGTCATCCGCCAGCGCGCGAGCGATCGGCGACTTCCTCGCTTCCCTGGCCGCCCATGCCGACGCACCCGCGCGAATCGACTCTCACGCGTGGCAAGCGCGCCATCACGCGCTCCGCTCATCGGTCGCGACCTTTGCCTCTGAGTTCCGAACCGTGCAATCATTTTCAGGCAAGTTGCCGTAGTTTCAGCCTTCCCCCGCGGTGCCGCTCAGATCGTAGAGATACAGCGAGGCTCCGACGCTCCGTCTCTCCTCTCGTCGCCTCCCGATACGATCCAGATATCGCATTAGGAACTCTTCCTCATCGATCTTCCGATTGACGTCGGAATGCGAGAACAGCAGCCAGACCGAATCGCGGCCCTGGAGCTTGCCCAGGTCCTCCAGGTATCGGTCCGGAGCTTCCCGCGATTGCACGCCCCGGACGAACTCGTCCGGCTCGATCAGTCGTCGGAGGGCGTAATACCGCACCGCCGGCACGGCCTCGTAGTAGACGTATAGCGTATCCGTCGGGCCTCGGTGCGCCCGCCAGTATTGGAGCAGCGGCCGGGTTTCCTCGACACGCTGCGGTCGAGCCAGGTGATAGGCCACATACAGCATCGGTGGAATCCAGAGCAGGCCAAACATGGCGACGACCAACAACGGGAACACGTGCCGGGTGCGCTCCCACATCGCCTCTACTCCGGCCGCGGCGAGGAGGAGCAGCGCCGGCACCATGAAGAGCCACAGCCGGGTCGCCAGAGGATACTTGTGCAGGCCGGAGGCCAGAAGGGCCATGACGCCTGGGAGAACCAGCCAGCAGAATCGCTCCCGCGCGTTCGCAAAGAGGGCTGCCCCGCCCAAGATGCTGGCTAGGAGCACCAGCCCATGAACGTCCTGCCCGAGCGGGATTGCCGCGACCCGGTCCACGGCGCCCAGGTACCACCGGAGGTCCTCATACGACCTGGGCGGCAGCGGAGCGGCTCCCTCGGCCCAGAACGCGAGGAGGGTTTGATTCTGGGACGTCTGCTTCAGGGTCAAGGCATAAAATGCCCAGAAGCTCGCCAGCCAGATGGCTCCGGTCACGGCCCCGGTCCCAGCCTCCCACCATTGTCTTCGCCAGCCCCGCGTCGCGAGCCAACACATGCCGATTGCGGCGAGAACGAAGATGGCAGGGTAGGAGAACCAGACGGCGGCGGCGCCCGCGATCGCGGCCCGACCCCACCTCCAGGACGCGACAGGGCTGCTCTCTTCCCGCGTGGCCATGAGCCAGAGCAGCAGGGCCACAGCCACGTCGCTGGAGTACGGCTTCACCTCGGATGCGAAATAGATCAGCCGGTCGGAGGCGACGAACAGGAGCATCGCGATCAGCGAGCCGACCGGTGACAGCACCCGCTCGGAGACCGTCCGGAACGCGAATAGTGCCACGATCCCGGCGATCAGCGGAAACAGCCGCAGCACGTACTCGCTCGTCCCGAGAGCCAGAACCGCCAGGTGCTCCACGAATAGGAAGCCGGCCGGCGCGGCCTGGTCGTACTCCAGCGGGCCGAGCAAACCCGCGAACGGCCGCTCGATGATGTTGAGAGCCAGCATCGCCTCGTCGAGCCAGAGCGAACGGTTCGAGACGTACTGCGCCAGCTGCAATAGCACGCCGACCGCCAGCAGCACGCGGACGAGCCACACGCGGCGGAGCGGCTCGATTGCCCACTCCATGAACCGGATCACGCTCACGGTGTGGCACCGGGCGGCTTCTCGAAAACCGCGATAAGCGACAGGGCCGGCAGCGGTAACCAGTGGTCTACTCGTCGAAGGAGCGGAACCAGGAAGTCGAAGGCCTTCAACTGGACGATGCCCAGGGTCCGTCGCCGCAGGACGCGGCCGTTCAGCCACCAGCCGAGCGACGCCATCCGATCGAACGCGCGTACCTCGATGACCCTCATCCCGGCCGCCCGAGCCAGCTCCGCGACCTGTCCCTTGCTGTAGCGTCGGCAGTGACCTAGCATTTCGTCGAGCGTCCCGTAGAGTCCCGGGCCCTGTGGCACCATCGCGACCAGGCGCCCCCGGTCGCCCAGCGCTCTCGCCATGTTCCGCAGGGCGGCGACATCATCCTGGATATGTTCGAGAACACTAATGCAGAGCACGGTGTCGAAGGCCCGCCCCTTCGGAAACGAGTCGAAATCTCGGATGTCCGTCGGACCGACCTGAAGGTACGGTCGCGAGCGCGCCAGATGGCGGAGTTCATCGAGGAAGATGGGATTCGAGTCGGTCGCCCAATAGGACTGGCGCGGGATCAGGTTCACGGTCAAGGTGCCGAGGCCTGCTCCAACCTCGAGCACCCGCTGACCCAGATGAGGCCGCAGAGTGTCGCTCATCCAGCGCGTCAAGTTGCGGGCGCGGCGCATTCGAGCGAGCGCCTGACCCAGGCGCGCATCATCGGAGTAGATACGGTCCGAGACGGAGAATTTCGTGATGGCCGCGATGGCTCGATATCCATCACGCCAGTTGATCTTCTTACCCTCCTGGTAGGTGCGACCCGAGTAGTTGATGGGAACCTCGAAGATACGCGCCCCCCGCTTGGCCAGCTTGATCACCAATTCCGGTTCGATCCGGAAGTCTGGGCTCTCGAGCGGAATACTTTGAAGGAGACGGGTGCGGACCATCTTGTAGCAGGTTTCCATGTCGGACAGGTTGAGGTCGGACACCAGATCGCAGAGGAAGGTGAGGAGCTTGTTGCCGAGCTGGTGCCGGAAGAAGAGCACGCGCCGAAACTCGGCGGTCAAGAATCGGGAGCCGAACACGGCGTCCGCATCGTCGTCGAGGAAGAGGGGGATCATCTTCAGAAGATCGCGTGGGTGATACTCGAGGTCGGCATCGTGAATCACCGCGAGCTCGGTGTCGGCGCACTTGAGCGCGGTTCGGATCGCCGCGCCCTTGCCCAGGTTCCGCTCGTGGCGAAGGAACACCCACTCCCACGTCGTGCCCTCGGACTCGGACCGGACAGCATCGCGAAACTGCTGCAGGACCACCGAGGTGGCGTCGGTCGAGCAGTCGTCCACCACAATGACCTTGACGCGACTGAGGAGAGGGGAGTGCCCGAGTTCGCGGAGCCGGTCGAGACTGGCGTGAATGAGGTACTGCTCATTGTAGGCGGGCACCAGGACGGACAGCGTGGTCTGCCGGCTCATGGGCTTCCCCTGTCTTCGCAACACCCGCCCGGTCGTACGGCGGGGCCGTGCCCGCTAGGATAAGGGCCCGTTCGGAATCGACAAGGCGAATCTTTTGCGCACGCCGGCAGCGGTCTCGGTTTCCGAATCTGCGGAGCCGTCGGCTGCCGCGCTGAATCGCCGGGGCATTGACGCCCCTTCCCAATTGCCCAGCACCTGACCAACGACCGAACCGACCCGGTCTTCGGTATGGAGAATTCGCTTGACATTCTGGGCGCCGGATCTACGTTTCCTTTGGAATCTCATTTTGTGCTCCATCCTTATCGCGGAGCGGGGTCGTCCCATGACACGAGTAGGCCGCGAGAATGAGTCTCGGAGCGTGAAGGATCGAACCGACTAGCTACGCTATGAATCAATCAGTGATGGCAGATCGCGCGACAACACTTCCTACGAATAGCCTCCGCCCGACGTCGACTCCTGTGAGTGAGAGTGGGTCGGAGCCGCTTCGCGAGGCGAATAGGCAAGTCCCGGACAGCTGCGCGCTCCAATCTCGGCGCAGCCTGCTCAGGTGAGCGATGGCGCGGCCGAAGCCGCTCATTATCGTTGCGCGGGACAGGGGCAACCGGCATGAGCGTGTGCGGGAGCATGTCGCGGCGGGACGCGAGGTGGAGGTCGTGTTGGATCGCCGAGTACATCAACGCCGCGCCAGTGACGTCTCGCGGGTCGTTCAGACTGAACGTCGTCAGCGCGAGCGCCGGACGTTCGACATCTCACGGGAGCTGTCGTCCACCGGGTGGGCGTATGGCCGACGCATGGACGACCAGGTCGCTCCGCTCAGTCAGCCTTTCACCGCGATATTCTCGGGAATTCTCCTCGCAGGCCTTGCCCTGCGCGGGTACTGGGCGATCCATCACGGCGCGGTGCTGGAAGGGAACGGGTGCGAGTACGCGCGGATCGCCGAGAATCTAGTCCGACATGGGACATACGTCGGGCTGTCCGGGGAACCCGAGCTCATGTTCCCACCGTTCTATCCCATCCTGCTCGCGCTCGGCTCGCTGGCCGCGGGCTCCGTCGACAGCGCCACGCGGCTCGTCCCGTTCCTCGCCGGCGTGCTCCTCGTGCCCGCCGTGTTCGTGCTCGCTCGGCTCCTATATGGCCGTCCCGTCGCGCTTGGCGCCGCAGCCCTGACAGCGCTCCACCCCTTCCTCATCGATCTCTCCGGATCGGCATTTTCGGAGGGTCCGTACCTCCTGCTCATGGTGATTGGCCTCTACTGGGGGCTGCGTTCCCTGGACGCCGACACGCTCGCTCCCACCGTGTGGTGCGGGGTGATATGCGGGCTGGCCTACCTGACTAGGCCGGAAGCCTTCTTCTATCCAGTGATCATCTTGGTTGCCGGGCTACTGGGAGACCTGCGGAGGTCGGCGTTCGTCAGGCGCTCTACACGCCGGGCCCTGTGTCTGCTAGCCCCGTTCGTGATCGTCACCGCGCCCTACGCGGCCTACCTTTCGGTGCAGACGGGGAGCCTCCGCGTGGAGGGCAAGAGCGTCATGAACTACACGATCGGCGAGCGTGAGAACTCGGGGATGAGCAAGGATGAGGCGTCGTTGGGGATCGGTCCGGATTTGTCGGAGGACGGGCCGCAGCTCTCCCCGAACCACTTCATCGCCACAACCCACCGGAGACTCTCGGTCGGCGAGATTGCCGGGTACTGGGTCGCCAGTGCCCGTCGCAACAAGGTGCCACTGGCGCAGCTCCTGCTGCTTTCCCCTCTGTTCGGGTCCGTCCTCGTGGTGAGCCTCATCACGCTCGGACTGTTCCGCCGCTCCTGGCCACCGCGGCGGGCACGGTATGAAGGGGTGTTGCTTGCCGTCGTCGCCGGTCATCTCCTCCTGGCCCTCGCCCTACACTACATCACTCCGAGGTATCTGCTGGCGCTGGTGCCCTTGTCCCTCGTGTGGGCCGCTCACGGAATCGACGAGGCGGCGCGATGGGGCGTGGCGACAGCCCGGCGGGTGGCCCTGGGGTGGCAGGCCGCCCGCTGGCTCGATCCGAGCATTCGCGGTGCCCTGATCCTCGCGGTCCTGCTGCTGGCAGCCCTGGGCGTACGCTGGGGGTCACTCCAGGACGAGGGCCCGCAGGCTTTGCTCTGGAAAGAGGTCGGCACCTGGCTCGGGCGCTACCAGCCCGGGCCCAAGCGAGTCATGACCGTGGCTACCGAGATCCCCTACTACTCCGGAGGCCTGTCGTTCGGGATGCCGTATGCAGACGCGTCACTCGCGCTGCGATACGTTCACTCCAAGAGCCCCGACTTCATCGTCTTAGTTAAGGAGCAGAACTACCGCACGCCGTATCTCGAGCAGTGGCTGCAGGAGGGGATTCCCGACCGGTCGGCGAGGCTGATCTACCGCACTGGACCCGCCCCGGTGCCCGACGTCGCGATCTACGAGTGGCGGAGCCCGGCGCCGTAGCGTCTGCTCGATGGATGAACGCCGGCCTGGATGGTCGGCTCGCCCGGTCGAGCGCGCCGACCGTGACGCAGGCGAGCTCCATCCGTGGTCGGGCGGCGGACCGCGGCGCTGATTCCTGCGACAACCCTTGACAGTCCCAGAGCCATCCTCTACGCTCCGCCCTCGCCATGATACGCTCCCGGCCGTCCGCAGACGCGGTCCTCGCGCTGCCGTACATCCAGAAGAGCTCGACGAAGGGAATCAAGGATGTGGGGTTCTGCCCATGGCAAGAGCGCTGAGTCCGCGCCGGCCCGAGGCAGACGGGCTCCTCCTGGCCGCACTCTATCTGCTTGAGTTCTGCGTACTGCTTCTCGCGCTCGACCTGCCTCGGCTGCTCGGCCGGCCGCTGCGGTCCGCGATTGGCAGTGTAGTTGGCCTGTATGCACTCCTCGGCGTCCTGGGAATCGTGATCGCGCTGTTGCTGATCGTGCGCCAGTACGGCCGGGCCCGGCGCGAGGGCGTGAAGCCTTTCGCGGTAACGCTAGCGGTCAACGTCTTGTCGATGGTCCTGATGGTCGCGGCCGGGGAGATCGTCACTCGGGTGCTCACCGTGCAGACGCCCGAGGGTGCGCAGTTCATCGGTACGCTGCTCCTGCCACGCGACTGGGGCTTCGAGGTGGCTCGGAACCGGGCGCTGCTCGACCGGACGAGGCACGAAGAATCCTACCTAGTGTCGGACGAGCTCCTCGGCTGGACGGTCGGCCCGGCCCGCCGAAGTCACGATGGCCTCAACCAGAGCAGTGTCGAAGGTATTCGAAGCGATCGCGCCGGCGTGTCCTTCGCCGCGACGCACCCCGCGCGGCGTGTGGCGCTCGTCGGTGATTCGTTCACCTTCGGTCTCGACGTGAGATACGAGGACTCCTGGGCCTCCCGTCTCGAGCAGGTCCTACGACCGGGGACGCAAGTCCTGAACTTCGGCGTCTCCGGATACGGCATCGACCAAGCGTATCTGCGCTACACCCGCGACGTCCGACCGTGGCACGCCCGCGTGGTCATCTTCGGGGTGTTTCCGGGAGATCTCGGACGGTCGATGGGCGTGTACCCGCTCATCTATTTGCCTGGTGAGGACCTTCCCTTCGCCAAGCCGCGGTTCATTCTAAAGGACGGTGCGCTTTCACTCGTCAACGTGCCGGTACCGACCATGGACACGGTCCTGTCCACCCGCTCGGTCAGTGGACTGCCCTACGTGGACTACGATATGGACTACCACGAGTCCGACTGGCGGTGGCGGCCCTTCCACGCCTCTCAACTCGTCCGGGCCGTGCTCTCCCGCTATCCGGTCCGCAGCGCCCGCGGTCCGGCGGTCTCCCCGGAGGCTCTCCGCGCGGTGAACGGGGAGCTGCTCCGCGACTTCGTCCGGCTCGTCCGCGCCGACGGGTCGATGCCCCTCGTTGTCTACATGCCGGGACGGAATGACTATCTTGCATGGGCTCAAGACCCGAAACATCTGCCCATCATTACCCGCGACGTGCTCCGGCAGGTCGGCGTCGAGTTCACCGACCTGACGCCCTGCGTCGGCGCGGTCCCCGAAGCGGAGCGCTTCGTCGCGCGGAAACGGCACTATTCGCCTCGGACGAGCGCAGCAATCGCGAGCTGCCTTAAGGATCTGGTCTCGAGCCGCCTCTGACCGCGCCGCATTCCGTTGCTGGTTGTAAAGTTTTCGTGAACCGCTTGCGTCTCGCCGATTCGGGGGCAGACTGAAGGAAATCCGCTCCGGGAGTGAGACGTGACCGCCGTATCAGTAGGGCAGCGCGTACCAGTCGCGGTGATAGTCCCCGCGTACAATGCCGAACGCTTTCTCGATGAGACCCTAGATTTCGTCTCGACGATACGGCGGCCACCGAGAGAAGTCATCGTGGTGGACGACGGCTCGACCGATCGGACAGTGGAGATTGCCCGCAGCCATGGCGTGACCGTCCTGCATCAGCCGAACATCGGGCCGAGCGAGGCCCGTAACGCGGCGATACGCCACACGGTGCAGCCGTGGATCGCCCTGCTCGACGCCGACGATGTTTGGGAGCCGGGCAAACTGGCCGCGCAGTGGCAGGCGGTCCAGGCCTGTCCCGAAGCCGGTGCGGTCTTCAGCGACTTCATCGAGTTCGATGCAACCGGACCTGTCGGGGTGTCGTACTTCTCGCGGAAGCCGCACTACTGGGCGGTGAAGCGGACCGAGATCGCACCGGGCGTCATGGTGTGCGACCGCGAAAGCCTCAGCCACCAGACCCTCGAAGGAAACTTTTTCGCGCCGTCGACCCTGCTGGTGCGCCGCAGCTTGCTCCTCCAGGTCGGGCTCTTCGATCCACGCGTTTGGGGGCGGGAGGACATCGATTGCATCCTGCGGCTCCTCACGGTTTGCCCGATGGCGGTCGTCGAGCGACCGCTCATGCGGAGTCGATTGCATCAGACGAACCTGACCCGGGATGACTACCGCATGGCCCTGGCCGGGAGCGCCCTCGCCCAGCGGGTGCTCGAGCACCCTGAGAAGTACCCACCCGGAGCGGTCGAGCGCTACCGCCAGGAGTGGCCTCGGTGGGAGCTCAATGCTGGGCGCTTCGCGGAAGACCGGGCCGACCTGGGTCGCGCCCGGCGGCACTATCTCGAATCCTGGCGCCTGGGGGGCGGACTCACCGCGCTTGGATCGGCGATCCTGTCATGGTTTCCGACGCGGGCTCGCGCCGTCGCGCGGGCCCTGCGGCATGAGCTCTTCTCCGAGCGTCCGCGAACCTAGAAGCCGCAGCCGATGCGCTGCGTGCTGACAACGAAATTGTCGAAATAGCGCTCCTGCGCCTGCGGCGCGCCGTCGTTCCAGTAGTTCTCGAGGTACACGACGTTGATGCCGTAGTCCCGATAGCTGCCCATCCACCCGAGCCCGGTCTGACTCGCCTCGAGGCGATCGTCGATCCACAGCTGGAAGACCCCGTTCGACCAGCCCGGATCGTTCAGCTTCGCCCGCGCCTCGATGCAGTACCAGCGGCCGACCGCGGTGCGCTCGAACAGCCGCGTTTTGCTCCACGACCACGGCAGCCATTCGATGTGTGGGAAGTCGTTGTATTCCTCGGTCCGGACCCGACCCCGGAAGCCGATTCCCGAAGCCCCCACGATCGCCAGCCGATCTGTCGGGTTCTCCGCGGCGCTCCCGGACCACACGTGCGCGATCATGGCCTGAGCGTACTGAGGCGTGACCAGGCTCTGCGCCCGCGACATCTTGTTCCCGCCCCCGCCCACCCATCCGGGTCCATAGCGGACCAGCACGCGCCAGTAGATATCTCGGTAAATCTCCGTACCTGCGTCCACGGGACGGAAATTGGGCGCCGGCACCTTGCCGAAGGCCACGTGCAGGAAGCCGGCGTCGACCTGGCGCGGGGCGGTCCACCGAGCCCGCAGCCCCGCCGAGCCGCCGTAGCCCACGCCCGTCGCACGCTCGAAGAGTCCTCCCCGGTTTCCGTACTCGAAATACTGGGCCAGTCGATCCGCCTCGAAGTCGTCGCACCAGATCCACCCGGGCCGCGGCGCCGCGCACTCGCCCACCGGTCCGTGGACCGGCCGCACGGTGACCGAGATGCTTGCGCTCTTGCCTTCGCTCGACACGGCGATCCGCGCCGTCCCGGGCGCCCGCGCCGTGACCACCCCGTCCGGTGAGACGCTCGCGACGGTGGGATCGAGGCTCGAACCCACTACCACCCGCTCCGCGAGGACTCGGCCGCGGTCGTCCTTCGGGTCGGCAAAGAGCTGCAGCGTCTCGCCGACGCGGAGCTCCCCGGATCCCGGCATCACCGCGAGTGTCGCAACCGGCGCGCTGGACCGGATCGGTTCGCCGGTCCCGCACGCGGCGAGCAGGACTGCGACGGAGACGACGATCCCGCGGCGTGGCATGGTAGGCCGATCTTACAGCACCAGCGGTGGAGCCGTCCGATCGCCTTCGCCCCGCGGGGAGGGCACGCAGAATCTGCACGCGTCCTCCAGCGAGTCTCGACGTGAATTCCGCACGCGACGGCTTTACTCGCTCGTGGATTTCCATATACTAGCCGTCACTTTTGCCGTGACGCCACCAATCATCGGATCCGTGATCCTTCCGACGGTGGCCGTGGCGAGTCGTGCTGCTTGCCCCGACCGCGCCCTGGAGAGTGTTCTCACGCAAACCGGCATCCGCGTGGATCCGATCGTCATCGTCAACGGGACAGATTGCGATCGGGACCTCGTCGACGCGCTCCTGCGACGCCGTGATATCCGCGTGCTCCGACGTCCGGAAGCCGGCCTCGGCAACGCGATCGCCGCGGGTCGCGAGATCGTCGAAGCGCCGTACTTCGCGGAGCTGGACGACGACGATCTGCTCCTGCCCGGCGCCCTGGCCACCCGTGTGGACCGCATGGAGGCGGATCCGACCATCGACGTGACGGTCACCAGCGGCTACCTGCGCAGCGCCCGGGGTGACGTGCTGAACGTGGCGAACATCTCGCGCTGCGCGCAGGACCCGCTGCGAGCGATCATCGACCGGATGTGGCTCACGCCCGGGGCCGGCTTGTTTCGCAGCGCGACGATTCCCGCGACCTATTTCTCCGGCATGCCGCCACACCTCGAGTGGACGTACCTGGCGGTGCGGCTCGCCCTCGAGCGACGGATCGCCTTTCTCGACTCGCCCACGTTCGTCTACAGCGTGGACACGCCGGACTCGCTGTCGAAGTCGCGCGAGCACGTCCTGCGCCAGCCGGGCGCGCTGCAGGCGGTGCTGCGCATGGCGCTCCCGCGCGACGTCCGACAGGCGTTGCGTCGCAAGTACGTGGCCGCCCTGCACGGCGCGTCCGTGAAGGATCTCGAGCGGGGGCGGAGGGCGGGGGCGTGGAAATGGCATCTCCGCACGCTGCTCCATCCGTACGGCTGGCGCTACCTGACCTACACGCGGCACCTGTTCGTCTGAGCCGGAGCGCGACGCGTGACCGCTCCGACCGAGATCCTGTTACTGGAGGTAGACGCGGGCGACAAGCACCTCTTGCTCGAGTGGGCGCGGGCCGGGGTGCTGCCGAACTTCGCCGCGCTCCTCGATCGCGGCCTCGTGGGCCACACCGCGGCCCCGCGCGGGTTCTTCGTGGGCTCGATCTGGCCGTCGTTCTACACCGGGGTATCGCCGGCTCGGCACGGGATTCACAGTCTCGCCATGCTCAGACCGGGGACGTACGAGGTGGCGCACCTGACGACCGGCGAGCATGTCAAGCGCGAGCCGTTCTGGAACTACCTGAGCCGGGCCGGGAAGCGCGTGGCCGTGCTCGACATCCCGCTGTCGGGAATCAGCGAGGAGATCAACGGCATCCAGACCGTGGAGTGGGGCTCGCACGACGAGAACTACGGGTTCCGGACGTGGCCGCGGTCGCTGAAGGCAGAGATCCGGTCGAAGTTCGGCCTGCATCCCCTCGATGGGGGCTGCAACCGCGACCATCGGACGCCAGCCGACTTCCGGGACCTCCGCGATACCCTGGTCCGCGGTGTTAGGACGAAGGCCGAGCTCACCCGTCATTACCTCCGGCAGGGCGGCTGGCAGTTCTTCGCGCAGGTCTTCACGGAGAGCCACTGCGTGGGCCATCAGTGCTGGCACCTCCACGCCCCCGATCATCCTGGCCACGAGGCCGAGGTCGCGAAGCTCACCGGGGATCCGGTCAGGGACGTGTATGTGGCCATCGACGCCGCCATCGGCCAAATCCTCTCCGAGGTCGGACCCGACACGAAAGTAATCGTCCTGGCCGGGCACGGCATGGCGCACAAGTACGGCGCGCAGTTCCTCCTCCACGAGATCTTGATCCGTTTGAAGCTGGCCGAGCCGCGGGCCCCGGTGACGGGGGCGGCCTCGCCTCCGCGGCCTCGGGACCGGCTGGACGCCGCGCTGGCGTGGGGTTGGCGTCGCCTCCCGGATGCGGTCAAGGGATCGCTCGGGTCCGTCCGCGGTCGGCTCCGTGGGTGGATCGACGGGCCGGACGGCGTCCCGGCCCCGAAGCTCGATCATGCGCGCAGCCGGTGCTTCATCGTCGACAACGGGTTCGCAGTCGGCGGGATCCGATTCAACCTGGTGGGCCGCGAGCCGGCCGGTCTCGTGCGACGGGGCGGGGAGATGGACGCGCTTTGCGCCCTGCTCGAACGCGAGCTCCTGGACATTCGCGACCTCGAGACCGGCAAGCCGGTGGTGGCCGCCGTCACGCGCACCCGTGACCTTTACGACGGCGAGCACCTCGACCTCCTCCCGGACTTGCTGGTGGAGTGGAATTCCGAGCTGGCGCTGGGCACCGCGAACGCGGGCAAGGCGGGCAGCGGTCGCATGCGCATCGGATCCCACGCGATCGGGGTGATCGAGGGGGAGAACCGCTACTGCCGCACCGGCGAGCATCGGCCCGAAGGCCTGTTCGTGGCGGTGGGCGGAGGGATCAAGCCGGGCAAGATCGAGCGAACCGTGTCGATCATGGACTTCGCCCCGACCTTCACGAGACTCCTAGGGGTCGAGCTGCCGAACGTGGATGGCACACCAGTCGAGGAACTGTTATGAATCGGCGACACTACATGGGAATCCTGGTCATCTCTTTCGCCACCCTGCTGCTCGAGCTGGCGCTGACGCGCGTACTCTCGGTGGCCCTCTGGTACCATTTCGGCTTCCTGGTCATCTCGACCGCGCTGCTCGGCTTCGGCACGTCCGGAGTGGTGCTGGCCCTATGGACCGGGCTCCGCGAGCGATCCCCCCTGGATCGCACGCTCGCCCTGCTGTCCGGCGGCTTCGGCCTGGCCACCGTCGTCAGCTTCTGGACCATGCAGCATATCCCGTTCGATCCGTTCAGCCAGCAGGGCGCGTTGATCCACGACGTGATGATGCTGCCGCTGTACTACCTGGCCCTCGCGTTTCCGTTCTTCTGGTCCGGGCTGGCGATCGCACTCTTGCTCACGCGCGGGGCGCATCACGTGAACCGTCTCTACGCGGCCGATCTGCTCGGTGCCGGAGCGGGGTGCGCCGCGCTGGCCGCGGTCATTCCATTGGTGGGCGGCTCCGGTAGCGTGTTGCTGGCCGCCGCCGGCGCCTTCCTCGCGGCGGCGATCTTCGGCTTCCCCAAGGCCCGCCCGGTGGCCACGACCGCGGGGGTCCTTGCCCTCGTGGCCCTGACGCTGGCTCCCCTAGGCGACCGGATCCTGCCGGTGACGATCGCGGCGAGCAAGAGCCATCCGATACTGCCTGACCGACCACTGCGGACGCCGATCTATACCGCGTGGAATGCAATCTCGCGGGTGGACGTGTACCCGCTGGCGGCAGATCCGGACAAGGGCTGGCCAGGTCCCGGTTTGGGGATCGTGATCGACGGTGGCAGCGCCGCCACCGGGATGGGAGACCTGAGCGCAGGCGTCCAGCATTGGCTCACGAGCGCCGACTACCGCCCACCAGGGCTGGCGTACGTCGGCAAGGAGCGGCCCCGCGTCCTCATTCTCGGCTCGGGAGCCGGTCGGGAAGTTCTCGAGGCGCTCTACTACAAGGCGTCGTCGGTCACCGCGGTGGAGATCAACCCGATCATCAACGACATCGTCTCGCGTCGGATGCGCGCCGCGTTCGGCGGCCTCTTCGACAATCCGGCCGTGCATCTCGTCACCGCGGAAGGCCGCAGCTTCGTCCGGCGTTCGAGCGACACGTACGACGCGATCCTTTCCGTCTACACCTTCAGCAATACAGCGCTGACGGCCGGGGCCCTCGGGATGGCCGAAAACTACATGTTCACGCGGGAGGCAATGGGAGACTACCTGGCACGTCTGAGCGCGGATGGCGTCCTGCTGATCGCGCGTCCCCCTTCCCAGGTCGCGAGACTCTTTACGACGACGCGAGAGGTGTTCGAACAGAGCGGACGAGGCAGCCCGGCGGCGCATTTGCTGGCGTTTCGGGGGCCGCTGATGCCTTGGGGCCCGCGGAACGAGCACACGGTCTTCATGCTGAAGAAGTCACCTTGGACGCGCACCGAGGTGAGCGCTTTGGTGGAGCGACTTCACACGGAGGGTCCGTCGGCATCCCGCTCGGCACCGGAGATTCTCTACTCGCCCTTTCACGCGAAGGCCGGCTCCATGTACTCGGATCTGTACTACGACATCCTGAGTGCTCCCGACCTCCAGGGGTTCTATGCGGCCCAGTCGTTCGACGTCTCGCCATCGACGGATGACCGGCCCTTCTTCAACCAGCAGGCCCGCTGGTCCCGGCTGGCTTTTCGCGCCCTCAACCAGACCGGCACGACCACCGGCACCGAGAGCATGTTGATCATGCTGCTCGTCCAGACCGCCGTGATTGCGGGGCTTCTGATCCTCTTTCCGTTGGTGCGGTTCGCCCGCCAGGGCCTCCGCACCGGTGGCTGCTGGTCGTATCTGGTCTATTTCGCCGGGCTTGGCCTCGGCTTCATCATGGTCGAGATCGCCCTGCTGCAGCGCTTCACCCTATTCCTGGGCGAGCCGATCTACGCCTTCGCCGTCGTCCTGGGCAGCCTGCTCGTCTTCACGGGGGTTGGCGCCTATCTGGGCGAGCGCCTGAGCCGACGGCCGGGTCGGGGTATCAGCGCGGCGCTGACCGCGGCGATCGCGGTGCTCCTAGTGACCGCGGTAGGCATGCCGCACGTGTTCGACGTGACCCTCGGTCTGGGATTACCGTGGCGGGTGATCATCTCGGCGGCCCTGGTGGCTCCTCTCGGGATGGCGCTCGGCATGCCGTTCCCGCTGGGCCTCGTCGCAGTTGGCGCCGGAGCGCCTACGCTGGTGCCGTGGGCCTGGGGCGTCAACGGCTTCTTCACGGTGATCGGGTCGGTGGTCGCGATGCTCCTGGGCATGATGTTCGGCTTCTCGGTAGTGCTCGCGGTGGCGGGGGCGTGCTATGTGCTCTGCTTCCTGACGTCACGGATGGGGGCCTGGCACGTTGGCTGAGCTCCACGAGAGCTTCGTCCGCGAGGACGACGTCCGGATCGGGTCGGACCGGGGTTTCGGGCTGGTCATCGGTGGAGCGTTCGGCCTGATCGGGCTCCTGCCGCTGCTCCGTGGACACGGAGTCCGCTGGTGGAGCCTGGGCCTGGCCGCGGCGTTCGGCTTGATCGGCGCCACCCGGCCGGCCGTCCTGGGGCCTCTGAACCGTCTCTGGCACCGCCTCGGACTGCTGCTCCACTCCATCGTGAACCCGTTGGTCCTGGGTTTGGTTTTCTTCACCACGGTGACGCCGATCGGCCTCGTGATACGCATGCTCGGCAAGGACCTCCTGCATCTGCGGCTCGATCCCGCCGCGCCCACGTACTGGATCGAGCGCCGCCCGCCGGGCCCAGCCCCCGACTCCATGCCCCGCCAGTTCTAAGAGAGCGAGATGCTCGAGTTCGTGGCAGAGCTCTGGTGGTTCATCCGGGCTCGTAAGAAGTACTGGTTGCTGCCTATCGTCTTCATGCTGATCGCCTTCGGCGGCCTGCTCATCCTGGCCAAGGGAAGCGCGGTCGCTCCGCTCATCTACACGCTTTTCTAGGGCGCCGACCATGCGAATTCTCGGTCTCTCGGCCTTCTATCACGACAGCGCGGCGGCCCTGCTCGAGGACGGACGCATCGTCGCCGCCGCCCAGGAGGAGCGCTTCACCCGCCGGAAGCACGACGCGCGCTTCCCCCGCCATGCCAT
>Ga0114129_10001706_pt1 | contig 29983 bp, 35 predicted proteins | sample RhiMetdeltSRZDD1_FD_80071 | JGI IMG/M metagenome (GOLD analysis project Ga0114129, IMG submission 80071) | Populus rhizosphere microbial communities from Tennessee, USA - Rhizosphere MetaG P. deltoides SRZDD1 (version 2) (version 2) | ecosystem: Host-associated > Plants > Roots > Rhizosphere >... | reverse complement strand
CGGCCGCGGCACGCTAGCCGAGATCACCGCGCGCGGCCGGAAGACGGCGGAACGGGCAACCGAAGACCTGATGACCGCCCGGTTCGGGATGGGCGGCTACGACGTCGGCGAACTCGGGCAGGTTTTCACGCTGCTGCGCGGGCTGCGCCTGGCGGCGGGCGACTTCGTGGCGGAGCCGGACGAGCCCGGCCCGGCCGCCGGGCCGGGCGAGACCCATGACCATGACCTAGATGTAGTGAGGACTACACCAACCTCATGATCACGCTGCCTGGCCGGGGGTGTCCCGGGGATGCCAGGGCTGCGGGGGCCGCCGTGGCCACGGTGACTACCGGGACCGGCACAGCCTGCGTCGAGGCGCTCAGGCCCCGACGCGGGACGCCGTCCAGGTGCTGCCGCCGTCGTGCGTGAACCAGATGGCACGGCGGGACGGGTCGGCCGGTACGGCTACCCCCTGGGTGGCGGTGGTCATTCCCACGTAGGCGAAGCCCCCGGCCGGCCGCGCGCCGCGGGCGGCGGTCCAGGTGGCGCCGCCGTCGGTGGATACCTGGATGCCCACGCTGGTGGCGAGCACCAGGGTGCCGGACGAGCTTTCGGCCAGGGAGGTGGCGGTGCCCGGGCTCGGCGCGGTGCCCGTGCGATGCCAGGCCTGCCCGGCCTGCGAGGAGGTATAGACGGTCTTGCGCTGGCCGCCCCCGGCTTGCGGCCCGGTGCACACCAGCGCCAGGTCCGATCCGCTGGCGGCGAGCAGGGCACCCGACGGCTGGCCGCTGGGCTGGGCGGGCCCGGGCTGGCAGGGAGCGGGCACCGGACCTAGCGGCGCGAGCGGCGGCAACGACGCCCCGGTCAGCGTGCTGGCGAACAGATGCCCCCCCGGAAGCAGCAGGTAGACGCTCGTTCCGGTCAGCACCAGGGACGCGGCGCTGTGGACGTGCGGGATGTTGAGACCCGATGACGTGACCGGTATCGGCGACCACGCATCGCTGCTCGCGCTGCTGGAGTAGACGAAGAAATGGGTGCAGTGCGACGCGAAGGCGGGCCCCTTCCCCGTGCAGCGCGCCCACACCGAGTACACGCGGTCGCCCATCGCCTCCAGCGCGGTCACCCGCAAGCCGCCAGTGTCGATCCGCGCCCACGTCTGCCCCCCGTCGTGGGTGGCCCACAGCTCCGGCCCGAACGCCCAGCCGTCGCTGAGGTTCAGGAACCGGACCTGGCTCACGCCGCTCGGGCCGCTCGGGCCGCGCGCGGGCGGCGCGCCGACGGTGCGCCAGCTGGTGGCGCTGGTGTTGGCGCTGTCGGTTCGCTGCAGCACCATACAGGCGGGCGCCGCCGGACGGTCACATTGCCTGGCGGCCCCTGCCGGGCCCATCACCCAGCCGGTTGAGGTCCCGACGAACGTGACCGACAGCGGCGGGGGGTCCGACCGCGTGGCCGGGAGCGGCCGCGCCGTCGAGGCATCGATGGTCGAGGGGCTGGATGCCACCGGTGTGGGGTGCTGCGGCGAGGCCGCGGGGGTGGGCGAGACGTGGGCGGCGCTCGCATGCCGGCCGGTCTCCTGCATGGGGAACGCCACCCGGGGGATGACGACGGCGGCGAGGGCGGCGACCGCGAGGGCGCTGGCCGCCGAGAGGACCGCGCGACGGAGGCGGCGCCTGCGGGCCTGCCCGCTGACGCGCTCGAACGTGTCCGGCGGTGGCAGCAACGGCTTCACCTGCACATTTAGCCAGGTGTCGACTTCGTCGTGCGGCTCAGGCACGGGATTCTCCCAGCGCCGCACGTAGCCTGGACCGGGCCTGATGGAGATCCGCTTTGACCGTCCCCTCCGGCCGGCCGAGCATCGCGGCCACATCCCGGATCGGGAACCCCGCGTAGTGATAGAGCAGGAATGGCTGGCGCAACCGGTCGGGGAGCGACTGGATGAGCGCGCGCACGTCCACGTCCTGCGCCGGGTGAAACACCGGATCGCCGTCGGAGACGGCGCTCACCGCGCGCAGCGCCCGGCGTTCCCGTCCCGTCCGGCGCCAGTGGTCGCGGACCAGGTTCGTTGCGATCATGTAGAGGTAGCTCTGCGGGTTCTCCAGCGACGACCACCGGGCGAGCAGCCGGGTGAACGCCTCGGCCGCGATCTCGTGTGCGGTGTCGTCGTCATCCACCAGTCGGCGCACCCAGCCGGCGAGGCGGGGGTAGCAGGCGTTGAACAGTTCCTCTGCCGCTGCCCGGTCGGTGGCGCGGAACTTGCCCACGGCATCACCTCGGGTGACGGTCCCCGCCGGAGCGCTCCACGTGCCCAGCAGCGTCGCGGCGCTGCCCCCCGCCGGGACGACGGCGTCGGTGGATTGGGATTGCACAGGTTGTACCACACCTTCTGCCGGCCGGCGGGGTCACCGGGCACGCCCTGCAGATGCCCGGCACTACTGAGACGGTTTTGTGGCCGCAACGGTTGGCCTGGCCCGGCAGGGATTCCGGCCCGGTCGTGCAGCCGCCGCGTGGCACCGGGCAGCGGGACGGGTCGGCCGGCGGGACGAGCGGGGATGCTCGGCGGTGTGTGGTCCGGGCTAGACTGAGGCTCACAAGATAGTAGGACGTCCTACTATCTGCCGTACAAGGGTGCAGCGCCACGGGAGGGATCTCCATGGCTGACCAGGCCGAGGCCGCCGAGCAGGGCAGGCAGCGCTGGCAGCGCCGTTATGACCAGGCGCGCAAGCGCGACGCGGATTTCACCACCCTGTCCGGCTTGGAGGTGGATCCGGTCTACGGCCCGCCGCCGGGTGCGGTGGTGCCGGACTTCGAGCGGATCGGCTGGCCCGGTGAGTATCCCTTCACCCGCGGCCTTTACCCGGCCGGGTACCGCGGGCGCGCCTGGACGATCCGCCAGTTCTCCGGGTTCGGCAGCGCGCGTCAGACCAACGAGCGCTACAAGATGCTGCTCAACGCCGGCGGCACCGGGCTCTCGGTTGCCTTCGACATGCCGACGCTGATGGGCAGGGACTCCGACGATCCCCGGTCCGCCGGCGAAGTCGGGCACTGCGGAGTGGCGATCGACTCGGCGGCGGACATGGATCTGCTGTTCTCCGGCATCCCGCTCGCCGACGTCACCACGTCGATGACGATCAGCGGGCCCGCGGTCCCGGTGTTCTGCATGTACCTGGCGGCTGCCCAGCGCCAGGGAGCCGATATCTCCAAGCTCGACGGCACGCTGCAGACCGACATCTTCAAGGAGTACATCGCGCAGAAGGAATGGCTGTTCCGGCCGCAGCCGCATCTGCGGCTCATCGGCGACCTGATGGCGTACTGCGCCGAGCGCATCCCCGCCTACAAGCCGCTGTCGGTCTCCGGCTACCACATCAGGGAGGCCGGCTCCACCGCCGCGCATGAACTGGCGTTCACGCTGGCGGACGGGTTCGGCTACGTGGAACTCGGCCTGTCCCGCGGCCTCGACGTGGACACGTTCGCCCCGGGCCTGTCGTTCTTCTTCGACGCCCACATCGACTTCTTCGAGGAGATCGCCAAATTCCGGGCCGCCCGCCGGATCTGGGCCCGCTGGCTGCGCGACGTCTACGGCGCGCGCACCGAGCGGGCCCAGTGGCTGCGGTTCCACACCCAGACGGCCGGGGTGTCCCTGACCGCACAGCAGCCCGACAACAACGTGGTGCGGACCGCGATCGAGGCGCTGGCCGCCGTGCTGGGCGGCACCAACTCGCTGCACACCAACGCGCTCGACGAGGTGCTCGCGCTGCCGAGCGAGCGGGCGGCCGAGATCGCGCTGCGGACCCAGCAAGTGATCATGGAAGAGTCGGGCGTCGTCAACGTCGCCGACCCCCTCGGCGGGTCGTGGTACCTGGAGGCACTCACCGACCGGCTGGAGGCCGAAGCCGAGGAGATCTTCGCCCGGATCCGCGCCATGAGCCCGGACGGAACGATGACCGGCGGGATCCTGCGCGGCATCGAGGACGGCTGGTTCTCCTCGGAGATCGCCGAGGCTTCCTTCGCCTATCACCAGAAGCTGGAGAAGGGCGAGAAGAAGGTCGTCGGCGTGAACTGCTATACGGGCTCGGTCGGCCAGCCGGTGGAGATCTTGCGGGTCAGCCATGAGGTGGAACGGGAGCAGGTGGCTGAGCTGGCACGGCGCCGGTCCGGGCGTGATCAGGTCGTGGTGGACGGGGCGCTGGCAGCCATGATCGCCGCGGCGAGGTCGGGGGACAACATGATCCCGCCGATGCTGCTGGCGGCCCAGGCCGAGGCGACCCTGGGCGAGATCTGCGGAGCCCTCCGCGATGAATGGGGCACCTACTCCGAGACCCCGGTGTTCTGACCGGCCCCCCTCGGCCAGACGTGATCATGACATCGCCGCACGCCTGGCTACACCGGGGTCATGATCACGAGTTGCTGGCGCGGGATGATATTGGGCTCCCGGGCTGTGATCACGGGCAGTCCGGGCATAAGGCGCACCGTGGGCCGGTTAACCGGTTATGCCCCGGCTGTGCGGTTGAGTCACGCCGGGAATGCGGCAGGATGGAGTTATGCAGCAGCCGCGGGATTTCTCGGTTTACGGCGCCGTTGACTTGGGTGCGCGGAAGGCCGCCGCGGAGCGCGCCCAGCGGGCGTCTCAAGCGGGCGGGCCGGGCGAGCCTGGCCCGGATGGCGGCCATGTGTTCGACGTGACCGAGGCCACCTTCGAGACGGACGTGCTTGAGCGCTCGCGGACGGTCCCGGTCGTCATGGATCTGTGGGCGGAGTGGTGCGGTCCGTGCAAGCAGCTGAGTCCCATTCTGGAAAAGCTCGCTGTGGAAGCGAACGGTGACTGGGTGCTCGCCAAGGTGGATGTGGACGCCAACCCGCAGCTGAGCGCCGCGCTCCAGGTGCAGAGCATCCCCATGGTGGTGGCCGTGGTCGGGGGGCAGCTCGTCCCGGGGTTCCTCGGTGCGCTGCCGGAGGCTCAGGTGCGCCAGTGGCTCGGCCAGCTGTTGCAGGTCGCGCAGCAGATCGGAATGCCGTCCGCCGCCGACGCCGGCGGCACCGATCAGCAAGGCGGCCAGCCGGCCGGCCCGGGCGAGGCGGGACCCGGCGCGGACCCGCTGGCACAGGAAGGGATGGCCGGGGGTTACCAGGACCCGGGGCTGATCGAGGCGCAGCAGGCCATGGAACGCGGCGATCTCGACGGAGCGGCGGCAGCCTTCGAGCGGATGCTCGAAGGCGATCCCGGCCATCCGGTAGCCATTCAGGGCCTGGCCCAGGTCAACCTCTTCCGGCGGGTGAACTCCTACGACGAGGCCGCGGCGCGGCGTGCCGCGGCGAGCGGCCCCGACGATGTGGACGCACAGCTCAAGGTCGCCGACCTCGACCTGGCCAACGGCCGGATCGAGGAAGCCTTCGACCGGCTGCTCGGCGTCGTCCGGAGGACGTCCGGTGAGGACCGGAACAAGGCGCGGCTCCACCTGATCGGCCTGTTCGACATATTCCCGCCCAGGGACCCGCGGGTCGCCAGGGCGCGGGCCACCCTGTCCAGCCTGCTCTTCTGACCCGGGCCACGCGGGCTCAGCGAGACCGGCTCAGCGCGACGCGCCTCAGCGGGACCGGCCCAGCGGGACCGGCTCAGCGGGACCGGGGGTCGCGCGGGTCCGCGTCGGCTAGCTGCTCCAGCGCGGGCAGGGCCGCCGCGAGCGCGGCGAGCTGGCTGCCGGTGAGCGTGCGCAGGCTGTCGGCGAGGACGGTGGTGCTCTCCTGGCGGATCCGCTCCAGGACGGTGCGGCCCGCCGGCGTGATGGCCAGCGTGCTGGCTCGTGCGTCCCCCGGCACCGGGCCGCGGTCCACATAGCCGCGTTCCTCGAGCGCGGTGACCAGCCTGGTCAACGTGGACGGCGCGATCCCCTCGGCGGCGGCGAGATCGCCGAGCCGTAGCGGGCCGGCCCGCTCCACCGTTGCCAGGGCCGAGAGCTGCGTTGGCGTCAGCCCGGCCAGCTCATGGCGGCGCAGCCGCCGCGACAGCCGGGCGATAGCCACCCGCAGCCTGGCCACGTCGACTGCGCTGTCCGGCTCGGGTGTCCCGGGTGGCGCCGTGGCCGGCGCGACGTCGGCCCGGCCCCCGGTGGTGCTGCTTCCGTACACCCTTGAAGGGTACGTGCCGGCCGGCCCGGGCGCGCGCCGAGCCCGCCTCCGGGCCCTCGTGGTGGCACGATTGTTCCGCAGAAGCCGACGCTGGAGGGCGGACGGGACCTTCCTGCTGCACCTGGGCGGCAAGATCGAGACCCAGGCGAAGGTGCCGCTGCGCCACCGGGACGACCTGTCGATGGCCTACACGCCGGGGGTGGCGCGCGTCGCGCTGGCCATCGCGGCCAGCCCCCGATGACGTTCGGCGGCTGACCATCAAGCGCAACAGCGTGGCCGTGGTCACCGATGGCAGCGCCGTGCTGGGCCTGGGCAACGTGGGGCCCTACGCCGCGCTGCCGGTGATGGAGGGCAAGGCCGCGCTGTTCAAGCGGTTCGCCGGCATCGACGCCTGGCCGGTCTGCCTGGACACCCAGGACCCCGACGAGATCGTCAGGACCGTGCAGATCATCGCGCCTGCCTTCGGCGGCATCAACCTGGAGGACATCAGCGCCCCGCGCTGCTTCGAGGTGGAGCGCCGGCTGCGCGACCTGCTCGACATCCCCGTCTTCCACGACGACCAGCACGGCACCGCGATCGTGGTGCTCGCCGCCCTGACCAATGCGCTGCGGGTGGTTGGCAAGAAGCTGGGGGCGGTGCGGGTCACGATGGCCGGAGCGGGCGCCGCGGGCACTGCCGTGCTCAAACTGCTCCTTGCCTCGGGCGCGAGCGACGTGATCATCTGCGACGACAGGGGCGCGGTGCACCAGGGCCGCCCCGGCCTGACCGACAGCCTGCGCTGGGTCGCCGAGCGCACCAACGCCGGCGGGTACGACGGGGACCTGGCTGGAGCGGTGCGCGGCGCGGACGTCTTCATCGGGGTATCCGCGCCGAACATCCTCACCGGCGACGATGTCGCGGCGATGGCAGCGGACGCGATCGTGTTCGCGCTCGCCAACCCCGTCCCCGAGGTCGACCCCGACGCGGCCGGCGAGCACGCCACGGTCGTGGCCACGGGCCGCAGCGACTACCCGAACCAGATCAACAACGTGCTGGCGTTCCCCGGCGTCTTCCGCGGCCTGCTCGACGCGCAGAGCCGGGCGATCACCGATGACATGCTGGTCGCCGCGGCCCGCGCGCTGGCCGGGGTGGTGTCCCCGGCCGAGTTGGGCCCCCACTACATCATCCCGTCGGTGTTCCATCCGGACGTGACTCCGGCGGTGGCCGCCGCGGTCAGGGACGCGGCGGGTGGCCGCCCGTCCGCCTCCTAGGCACGGCGCGCCGGTCCCTTCGGCCAGAATGGGTGTATGGAGGACAACCTGGCGGGGCGGTTGCTTGTCGCGACGCCGCTGCTGGGGGACCCGAACTTCCGGCGGTCCGTGGTCCTGGTGGTAGAGGACGAGCCGGAGGAGGGCACTCTCGGCGTCGTGCTGAATAGGCCGACCGAGACCCCGGTCGGGCAGGTGCTCGAATCCTGGACAGGGCTGGTGACCGGGCCCTCGGTCGTGTTCCGGGGCGGCCCGGTCTCCCCGAACAGCGCGCTGGGGCTGGCCATCGTGCCGGGCGAGGACGAGCCGGTGGGATGGCGGCCGCTGGACGGGATGACGTTGCGCTCCCGCATCGGCCTGGTGGACCTGGACGCCCCGCCGCAGCTGCTCGAGGGGGGCATCGCCTCGCTGCGCGTTTTCGCGGGTTACGCGGGCTGGGGCCCGGGCCAGGTGCAGGCGGAGATCGAGGAAGGGGCCTGGTACGTGCTGCCGGCCGAGCCGTCGGACGCGTTCGCCGCCGAGCCGGAGCGGCTGTGGCAGATGGTGCTGCGCCGGGCCGGGGGCACTCTTGCCCTAGTGGCGACGTATCCGGATGATCCCGCGCTCAACTGAGTACGGGGAGTGAGTCCGGGTAGACTCGTGCACCGTGAGCACCGAAGCCCTACCCCAGCAGGGGACCACCGAGGAGACCGGTGTCCGCCCGGACGCGTCCACCGACGACGGCGACCATGATCGTTTCGCCCACTATGTCCTGAAGGACAAGATCGTGGACAGCGCGGTGCTTGGTATCCCGGTCGTCGCGCTCTGCGGCAAGAAGTGGGTGCCGAGCAGGGACCCCAAGCGGTTTCCCGTATGCCCCGACTGCAAGCGGATCTACGAGTCGCTCCCCGAAGACGCATAGCTCTGCGAAACGGATGGCCCAGCGGCCGTGGTTTCCCGGCTCGCGGCGGTGGTTCCCGGCCGCCCGGGGTTACTCCGCTGCCTCGCCCGTGCCGTCCTGAGGGCTGCCGGCCAGCAGCGGCGCGCCGGCCAGCTCGACCCCGGCAGCCCGCATCTCGTCGAGCGCTGCCGCGGTCGTGGCCGGGTGGACCCCGGCGGTGAGCGAGAGCAGCACCCGGGTGGTGAAACCATGCCGGGCCGCGTCCAGCGCGGTCGCCCGCACGCAGTGGTCGGTGGCGATGCCGACCACGTCCAGCTCCGCTACCCCGCGCTCGCGCAACCAGACGACGAGCGGCGTGCCCGCCTCGTCGATGCCTTCGAAGACGCTGTAGGCGGCCGAATTGGCGCCCTTGCTGAACACGGCCTCGACCCGGCTGGTGTCGAAATCCTGGTGGAATTGCGCGCCCGCGGTGTCGGCCACGCAGTGCGCCGGCCAGGAGGCGCTGAAGTCGGGCTCCTCGGAGAAGTGGTCGCCGGGATCGAGGTGGTAGTCGCGTGAGGCGACCACGTGTGCATAGGCTTCGGCCTCCGCGGCCACGTGGCGGCTGATCGCCGCCGCCGTCGCCGCCCCGCCCTGGACCGCCAGCGAGCCGCCCTCGCAAAAGTCGTTCTGGACATCCACGATCACCAGCGCACGCACACCTTGAGGCTACGGCACGGGGGCGTAGCAGTAGATCTTGCCAGCCCGAGGGGCCGGCGACGGCGCCTGCGGTCAGCGGGCCGCCCGGCCTGGTGAGGCCGCGTCGGCCGCGTCGTCGGCATCCACATCGGCCGGGGTCCCGCCGGTGATGCGCAGCAGTTCGGCGAACGAGGTGGGGAACACCATGTGCGCGTGCCCGGCCGCGGCCCAGATCACGTCGTACGAGCCCAGCGAGCGGTCGACCAGCGTGCGCAGCGGGCGTGGGTGGCCAACCGGTGCCACCCCGCCGATGACCTGGCCGGTCGCCTCGCGCACGAACTCCGGGTCGGCCCGCTTTACCCTGGCGGCGCCGACAAGGCCGGCCACCTTTCCCGTGTCGACCCGGTGCGCGCCGCTGGTCAGCACGAGCAGCGGCGCGCCGTCTGCGTTGAAGACCAAGCTGTTGGCGATCGCCCCGACTTCGCAGCCCAGCTGCCGGGCGGCGGTGACGGCCGTGGGAGCGGGCTCGGGCAGTTCCCTGACCTGTCCGGTGACGCCGAGTTCACGCAGCACGTCAGCGACGTGCCTGGCGCTTGGATGCATCCCTGGAGGCTACCGGACGCACCCGCGCACCCTTGGCGCGTTCCCCCGCCGCGGGTTCCAGCCACGGTGGGCCGAACGTGCGGAACAGGAACTCGCCGTACGTGTCGGGCGCCCGGTCGGCGTCCAGGGCGTAGCGCTCCGGGTCGAGGCGGAGCTCAAAGAGCCTGCGCTGGGCGTAGTTGCACTCGGCGACCACATCGGCCACACGCCGGGCGGCCCGGAGTGTGGCCCGCCACATGGCGGCCGGTGCGCGCGTTGTGGCTGTCATAACGCCAGCATCACCCAGGGGACGGCGGCCAGGTAAGTGGCAGTAATGACATATAGGTGTGACATCCTGCCAACCCCGCGGCACAATACCCCGAGCCACTGCTTGCCGCGCTGCGGCGCACGGTCGCGCGGGGCGGGCGAGTGCTCAGCGTCTGCACCGGCGCGTTCATCCTCGGGGCGGCCGGGCTGCAGGGGCTCTTTCAGCCGCCGTTGTGGTCCATCTGTGTCTGGATCGCCGGGTAGCCGCGGGAAAGCTGCAGCGCGAACGGGGGAAGCTCGGCGAGCGAGTCCCGGTGTCGCTGCCGCGCCTGCTCCAGCGTCTGCCTGCCCACGATCTCGCCGCGCCTGACCAGGGGTTGCAGCAGTTCCCGTCCGGGCTGGGACGGATCCGGCGGCGTCACGGTGACCCGTTCGGTTGCCGCCGTGCCGCCCTCGTCCAGATGCCGGACCGCCCACTTACGGCCGCCGCGGCTCGGCTTGCCCACCGAGTGCTTGGCCACCGGCTCCAGCCTGGCATCGGCCCCGGGCTCGCGTGACCTGGCCACCAGCTTGTAGACGAGCGCGGCGGTGGGCGCCCCGGATCCGGTGACCAGCGCTGTTCCAACCCCGTAGCCGTTCACGGGGGCGGTGGCCAGCGCGGCGATTGAGTACTCGTCCAGGTCTCCCGTGAGGACGATCCGCGTCTTGTGCGCGCCCAGCTCATCCAGCAGCGCCCGCACCTGCCGCGCCACCACCGCCAGGTCGCCGCTGTCGATGCGGACCGCACCCAGGTCCGGCCCGGCCAGCTCGACCGCGGCACGCACCGCGGCCGCCACGTCGAACGTGTCCACCAGCAGGGTCGTGCTCGTGCCCAGCGTGGTGAGCTGGGCGCGGAACGCGTCCCGCTCGCTGTCGTGGACCAGCGTGAACGCGTGCGCGCTGGTGCCACGGGTGGGCACTCCGTAGTCGCGGCCGGCCCGCAGGTTCGACGTCGTGGCGAAGCCGGCGATGTAAGCTGCCCGGGCCGCGGCCACCGCCGCCCGCTCGTGGGTGCGGCGCGATCCCATCTCGATCAGCGGGCGCCCGTCCGCCGCGGTCACCATCCGGGAAGCGGCCGAAGCGATGGCGCAGTCGTGGTTCAGGACGGACAGCACCAGCGTCTCCAGCACCACCGCCTCGGCGAACGGGGCATCAACCACCAGGATCGGCGAGCCGGGGAAGTAGCAGTCGCCCTCGGCGTAGCCCCAGATGTCGCCGGTGAACGTGAATGACTCCAGGTACCGCAGCGCCGCCTCGTCCGCGACCTGCGCTTCGCGCAGGAAGCCGAGCTCGTCAGGCCCGAACCGGAAAGCCTCCAGCGCGTCGAGCAGGCGGTCGGCGCCCGCCACCACCCCATACCGGCGGCCGTGCGGCAGGTAGCGGGCGAACACCTCGAACACCGCCCGCCGGCCGGCCACGCCGCTGTGCAGCGCCCCCGCCAGCATGGTCAGCTCATAATGGTCGGTCAGCAGGCCGGTGCCGTCCGCAGGGGCGATGGCCTGTCCCGGGATGTCTGCCACGACTGAAGCCTACGGACTGGCCGCCCGGCCGGGACGCACTCACCCGGCCGGGCGGCTCGGTTCGCGCCGGGGCCGCTGCCCTGGCAGAGTGGAAATCTCAGCCCGGGGAGGTGATGAGCGATGAGTGTGGCACCGGCCGAGGTTGAGCGCGAAGAGGCCGGACTCGACGCCGTGCCCGATACGCCGTGGGTGACCATTGTCTGGAACGATCCGATCAACCTCATGACCTATGTCACTTACGTGTTCCAGAAGGTGTTCGGCTACGCCAAGTCCAAGGCGGAGAAGCTCATGCTCGACGTGCACCACAAGGGCAAGGCGGTGGTGTCCAACGGCACCCGCGAGGAGATGGAACGACACGCCGAGATCCTGCACGGCTATGGTCTGTGGGCCACGGTGAGCCACGACCGGTGAGCGGCGCCCGGCAGCGGGAGCCCGGCCGGACGAGCCGGATGAGGAGGAGGCCACGGGAGCTTTCCGGCGGTCACGGGGCAAGGTATCCGCGCGTTTCAGCGCCTCACAGGCGGTGATACTTCGCAACCTGGTCAGCCAAGTGGCCGAGCTGATGGGCGGCGCCGCGGCGCATCCCGATGTGGCCGAGGCCGGCGCGGCCGATTCCGGCACGGCAGGTCCTGGGGCCGGCCATGGCCCGGCGGGACGCGGCGAGCCGGACCTGTCTCCAGCGGATCTGGCGGCAATGCTCGGTGCCACCGGGCCGACCTCCCCGCCGCAGGACCCGGTGCTCGCCCGGCTGCTGCCCGACGCCTACCGCGACGATCCGGAGGCGGCGGGCGAGTTCCGCCGGTACACCGAGCAGGACCTGCGATCGGGCAAGGTGGCCGCGGCCCAGACGGTGCTCGCCACGCTGCCCGCCGAGGGCGGCCAGGTCCGGCTCGGGCCCGAAGACGCGCAGGCGTGGCTGCGCGCGCTCAACGACGTCCGGCTCGCCATCGGGACCGTGCTCGGCATCACCGAGGACTACGAGGATGAACTGGAGGCGGCCAGCTCGGCGCACCCGCGCTCGGCCTACCTCGAGGTCTACCACTGGCTGGGCTACCTACAGGACTCCCTGGTGCGCGCGCTGGGGTGATGGATCCTCACGCTACGCTCACATCCATGCTGACGATTGCCCCCGAACTGCGTGCGAAGATCGTCGCCCACGCCCGCGCGGACCACCCGGACGAGGCGTGCGGGGTCATCGCCGGCCCGGCCGGAAGCGACCGCCCCGAGCGGTTCATCCCGATGCTCAACGCCGAGCGGTCACCGACCTTCTACCGGTTCGACTCGATGGAACAGTTCCGGGTCTGGCGGGAGATGGACGAGCGCGACGAGGAGCCCGTCGTCATCTACCATTCGCACACCGCCACCGAGGCCTATCCCTCCCGCACGGACATCTCCTACGCGAGTGAGCCCGGCGCGCACTACGTGCTTGTTTCGACCCGCGACCCGGACGAGGTGGAGTTCCGCTCGTTCCGCATTGTGGACGGCGCGGTAACCGAGGAGGAGGTCCGGATCGCCGCGGCGGCGGCGGGCTCGGGACCGGAATGATCCCCCAGGGCGGCCGGTTGGAGCTATGGGAGCCGCAGCCGCCCGCACTTGCCGACAAAGCCCACACCCAGGAGCGACGTTCATGGCCATCGAGGTCCGTATCCCGACCATCCTGCGCACCTACACCGGTGGTGCCAAGTCGGTCGAGGGTTCCGGTGCCACCCTCGCCGAACTCCTCGGCGACCTTGACTCCCGGCACAGCGGGCTGCGCGAGCGCCTGGTGGACGGATCCGGGCTGCGGCGCTTCGTCAACGTCTACCTCAACGACGAAGACGTGCGTTTCCTCGGCGGGCTGGAAACGCCGGTGAAGGACGGCGACACGGTGACGGTGCTGCCGGCGGTGGCTGGCGGGCGGCGCTGAGGCCGCCATACCGGCGGCCGCTGCCGCGCCCCGAGGAGGGCGAGCCTGATGCGGTACGACTCACTGCTTGACTCGGTCGGCGGGACGCCGCTGGTCGGGCTGCCCCGGCTGTCGCCCGCCCCGGACGTGCGGCTGTGGGCGAAGCTGGAGGACCGCAACCCGACCGGGTCAGTCAAGGACCGGGCCGCGTTCTTCATGATCGAGCAGGCGGAGAAGGACGGGCTGCTGGCACCCGGCGCCACCATCCTGGAGCCCACATCGGGCAATACCGGCATCTCGCTGGCGATGGTCGCCCGCCTGCGCGGCTACCGGATGATCTGCGTGATGCCGGAGAACACCTCGGCCGAGCGCAGGCAGCTCCTGGGGATGTACGGGGCGCAGGTGATCTCCTCTCCGGCCGCGGGCGGATCCAACGAGGCGGTCCGGGTGGCCCGGCGGCTCGCGGACGAGCACCCCGACTGGGTGATGCTCTACCAGTACGGCAACGAGGCGAACACCCGCGCCCACTACCAGACCACCGGGCCGGAGCTGCTCGCCGACCTGCCCTCGATCACGCATTTCGTGGCCGGCCTGGGCACCACCGGGACGCTCATGGGCGTGGGCCGTTACCTGCGCGAGCACGTGCCCGGGGTGGCGATCGTGGCGGCCGAGCCGCGTTACGGCGAGCTGGTGTACGGGCTGCGCAACGTGGACGAGGGCTTCGTCCCGGAACTGTATGACCCCTCGGTCCTGACCACGCGGTTCTCGGTCTCCTCGGCCGACGCGCTGCGCCGGACCAGGGAACTGCTCGACAGCGAGGGGATCTTCGCCGGGATCTCCACCGGGGCCGCCCTGCACGCCGCGCTGGCGATGGCGGCCAAGGCGCAGGCCGCGGGCGGCCGCGCCGACATCGCGTTCATCGTCGCCGACGGCGGCTGGAAGTACCTGTCCACCGGGGCCTACTCGGGCACGCTGGAGGAGGCCGAGGCCCGGCTGGAGGGCCAGCTGTGGGCGTAGCGGGCCGGCGGATCGCCCGGCCCCGCCGCGGCGCGTAACCTGGTCGACCGTGCGATTGACGATCATCGGGTGCTCGGGGTCGTTCCCTGGCCCGGACAGCCCCGCCTCCAGTTACCTGCTGGAGGCGGAAGGGTTCCGGCTCCTGCTCGACCTGGGCAGCGGGTCGCTTGGCGTGCTGCAGCGGCACGTAGGCCTGTACGACATCGACGCGGTCTGCCTGAGCCACCTGCACGCCGACCATTGCCTCGACCTGTGTGCCTACTACGTGGCCCGCACCTTCCACCCCGACGGCCCGCGGCCGCGGATCCCGGTGTACGCACCGGGCGGGGCCGCGTCCCGGATGGCGCAGGCCTACGGCCTGGACGAGTCGCCGGGCATGACGGAGGCCTTCGAGTTCTGCACGCTGACGCCGGGCAGCCAGCGGATCGGCCCGTTCCAGGTTGCCACCGCGCACGTCAACCATCCGGTCGAAACGTTCGGCTTCCGGCTGGAGCACGCGGGGCGGAGCATCGCCTACTCCGCCGACACCGGCGAGTCGGCGGCCCTGGTCGAGCTGGCCAGCGGGGCAGACCTGCTGCTGTGCGAGGCCTCCTTCCTCGAAGCCCCCGGCCTGCCGAGCGACCTGCACCTGACCGCGCGGCAGGCGGCGCAGCACGCTGCCCGCGCCGGGGTGGGACGGCTGATGCTGACCCACCTGGTGCCGTGGAACGACCAGGCCCGCACCCTGGAGGAGGCCCGCGGGTCCTCGTTCACCGGGCCGATCTCCCTGGCGGCCTCCGGCTATTCGCTGGAGCTCGGCTGAGTGCTGGCCGTCGGCGCGGGCCTCAGGTTCTGGACAATGCCGGGGGCGCTGGCTGCCTGGCGCAGCGGCGGCGCGCCGATGACCTCGTCGATCAGCCGGGTCAGTGAGTAGTGATCGGCCGGCTGGGACATGACGGCACCGGACACTCCCGGAGCGATCAGCACGAACGGCACCCGATTGACCGGGTCTCCCTCGTCGAACGTGACGACGATGGCCAGCCGCCCGTGCCGCCAGTCGGGCCCCGACATCAGCACAGGCATCCAGAGCCGCAGCCAGACATCCGCCTGCGCCAGCGTCCCGTCGTGGGCGTCGTTGACGAGGTTGGGCGTGATCAGGCCGACCGTGGGCAGGGTCCCGCCCCGCACGTCCGAGACCAGGGCCCCGCCGGACGGCGTGCCGGCCGGCAGGTCGCCGGCCCGGCACGCGGCGGCCTCGCCCGGGATGTACGCCCACGGGTTGTGCCTTACCGCGTAGTCCCCGCTGTTCGCCAGGTCGCACGGCCGGGGCATGGACTCCTCGTAGGAGCGTGCGGTCTTGCCGAGGGCCAGGGCCTGGCCGAAGACCGACGGTCCCGGATAGGTGCATCCGGGGCCCGGGCTGCAGTCCTGCGGGTCGTTGAACGTGGACCCGCTGAAGATGGCGAGGTAGTTCGGCAGGCTGGGGTGGGTGATGGCGTCCCAGCGCGTGGCATGCCCGTACCGGCGGGCGAGCTGCCACAGGTACGGCATGCCATCGGGGAAGACCTGGTCCGTGCTGTGGTTCTCCTCCATGATCACCAGGATCTTGCTCACGCCTCCGCGGCCCGCCGCGGAGGTGCGCGATGATGGCGGGCCGGCCGCCGCGGAACCCGCCGCCGTCGCGGAGGCGGACGCCGGGGCCGTGCTGGTGCCGTGCCCGGATGGGGTGCCCCCGGTGCCGCAGCCCGCGGCGAGGCAGCCCACCAGCCCGGCGCCGATCAGCCGGGCGAGCCGGCGTGCCCCGTGGGCCGCGAGCCGCGGCTGTCTCCCTGGCGGACGCGGCTCCGGGGACGCTGGGCTGGTGGGCACCCGAGCGGGATTGCGCACCCTTCCGACCATAGCCCGGCTCACCGGGCCAGCGCGCTCGTGGCGGCCGCCGGGCGAAGCGGTGGGCGGAGTGACAGGCACATTGAGCTGGCCGGGCCGGGGCGCCGGTGCGGATTAGGATCGATGGTTATGCGGGTTCTCGTGACCGGTGGTGCTGGGTTTATTGGTTCGCATTTGGCTGATGCGCTCATCGCCAGGGGCGATCAGGTGGTAGTGGTCGATGATTTGTCGGCGGGCCGGGTGGGGCGGCTTGACCCGGGGGTGACCCTGCACAAGGTGAGCATCACCGACGCGGGAGCGCTGGCGGCGGTGGCGGAGGGATCGGGCGCTGAGCTGGTGTGTCACCTGGCGGCGCAGATCGATGTGCGGGCGTCGGTGGACTTTCCCGCCGACGACGCGCGGGCGAACGTGGTGGGGACGGTGAACGTGCTGGAGGCGGCGCGGCGGATGGGGGCGCGGGTGCTGTTCGCCTCGTCGGGTGGCGCGCTGTACGGGCGGGACGCACCGATCCCGTCGCGGGAGGATGTGCTGCCGCTGCCGGAGTCGCCTTATGGGATCGCGAAGTATTGCGCCGAGTGTTACATCGGGCTGTATAACCGGCTGCACGGGACGTCTCATTCGGTACTGCGGCTGGCGAATGTATATGGGCCGCGGCAGGATCCGGCAGGCGGGGCGGGGGTCATTACCATTTTCTGCGCCAGTGCGGTTGCTTCGGCGCGGCCGACGATTTACGGCGATGGCTCGCAGACCCGTGATTACGTCTATGTCGGCGACGTGGTGGCGGCGTTCTTGGCCGCGGCCGACCGGGGCCGCCCCGGTACCTGGAATATCGGGACCGGCCTGGAGGTCAGCGTGCTGGACCTGGTGCAGATCATTGCCGGGATCGCGGGCCGACCGCTATCGCCGGTCTTTGGCCCGGCGCGCCCGGGTGAGCTGGCGCGCAGCGTGCTGGCGGTGGACCGGCCCGCCGGCGACCTGGGCTGGCGGGCGGAGATCCCGCTGGCCGAGGGAGTCCGCCGGGTCTACCGGTGGATCGAATCAGGAGCACCGGACCGCGCCGGCTGCCACTAGGCTTTCGGCATGTCACGAGCCGACGGGCGCAGCCCCGACCAGTTGCGCGAGATACGGATGACCCGCGGGTGGCTGGAGCACGCCGAGGGGTCGGTCCTGGTCGAGTTCGGTGCCACCCGCGTGCTGTGCGCCGCCAGCGCCACTGAGGAGGTGCCGAGATGGCGGCGCGGCAGCGGGCTGGGCTGGGTCACCGCCGAGTACGCGATGCTGCCGCGCGCAACCAATACCCGCGGTGACCGCGAGTCCGTCAGGGGGCGGCTGGGTGGCCGCACGCAGGAGATCTCCCGGCTGGTCGGCCGGTCGCTGCGCGCCTGCGTGGACGCCAAGGTGCTGGGCGAGAACACGATCATCATCGACTGTGACGTCCTGCAGGCCGACGGCGGCACGCGCACCGCCGCGATCACCGGCGGGTACGTCGCGCTCGCCGACGCCGTCGGCTGGCTGCAGGGCCGCAAGAGGACCAAGGGCGACCCGCTGGTCACCTCGGTGGCCGCGGTCAGCGTCGGGATCGTGGACGGCGAGCCCCTGCTCGACCTGTGCTACTCCGAGGATGTCGCCGCCGAGACGGACATGAACGTGGTATGCACCGGCGACGGCCGCTTTGTGGAGATACAGGGAACGGCCGAGCGGGAGCCGTTTGGCCGCGAACTGCTCGGCCGGCTGCTGGACTTGGGCGTGGCGGGCTGTGCGGAGCTCACGCGGTTGCAGGCTGGCGCGCTCGGCCGATGAGGTCGCCCGGCGGCGCGGCCAGGCTCATTCTCGCGACCCGGAATCCCGGCAAGCTCGCCGAGTTGCGGCGGATCCTGGCCGCCTGCGGGGTAAGCGCGGCGGTAACCGACCTCGGCGACGTTCCCGGCATGCCCGAGGTGGCCGAGACCGGCCGTACCTTCGCGGAGAACGCACTGCTCAAGGCCCGGGCGGTGACCTCGTTCGCCGGGCTCCCGGCGGTTGCCGACGACTCCGGGCTGTGCGTGGACGCGCTGAACGGGATGCCCGGTGTGCTGTCGGCCCGCTGGTCCGGGCGGCACGGGGATGACGAGGCGAACCTGCGGCTGCTGCTCGCACAGATCGCGGACGTGCCAGCCACTGAGCGGGGGGCGCGGTTCGTGTGCGCGGCGGCGCTGGTGCTGCCGTCGGGGACGGAGCACGTGACCGAGGGCGTGGTACACGGCCGGCTGACCGACTCCCCGCGCGGCACCAATGGCTTCGGGTACGACCCCATCTTCGTCCCGGACGGCTACGAGCTGACCACCGCACAGATGAGCCCGGAGGAGAAGGACAAGATCAGCCACCGCGGGCGGGCGCTGCGCGCGCTGGCGCCCGTCATCGCCACATCGCTGGCCGGGTAGCGGCTGCCGGCCGGCCACCGCCGCCCGCCCGCAGCGCCGGGATGGCGGCGAGGCATCGCCCGGCCGATGGCCCAGCGCCCGCCGGTGCCATCGGCGGCGCCTGAGGCCGGTGGCCGGTACGGTGGGGTGCGTCCGCAGCCGTCGGCGGCACGGGGCCACCGGCGAGCGGGCACCCGAGAGGAGCGCGCGTGAGTGAGCGCAGGCTGGCGCCGGGGGACACGGCGCCGGACTTCACATTGCCCGACGCCGACGGCAAGCCACTGAGCCTGTCGTCCCTGCGCGGCAAGCAGGTGATCGTCTATTTCTATCCTGCGGCGATGACGCCCGGCTGCACCACCGAAGCGTGCGACTTCCGTGACAGCCTGAGTTCCCTCGCCGCCGCCGGGGTCACGGTGGTCGGCATCTCGCCCGACGGGCCGGCCAAGCTGGCCAAGTTCCGCGACCGCGACCACCTGACCTTCCCGTTGCTGTCCGACCCGGATCACCAGGTGGAGAAGGCGTACGGCGCGTACGGGGAGAAGAAGCTCTACGGCAAGACGACGACGGGTGTGCTCAGGTCCACGTTCGTGATCGACCCCAGCGGCGTTGTGACCAGGGCCTACTACAACGTGAAGGCCACCGGCCACGTCGCCAGGCTGCGGCAGGAACTCGGTATCTGACCGGGATCGGCACTGCGAAACAAGAAGGGGCCGTAGCCCAACGGCAGGAGGCGAACGATTTAGGGTCGTTACAGTGTGGGTTCAAATCCCACCGGCCCCACCATCCCACCATCCGCCCGGCCCGCGAATGCGGTCCGATGGGGGCTGCCCGCCCGGGTGAGGCGCTGCTGGGATACTCGCTGGGTGCCGCCTGTGCTGCCCGCCGACAACCATGTTCACTCGCAGTGGTCCTACGACACGTTCGGGCGCGTGTCGATGGTGGATGAGTGCCAGCGGGCGCTGGACCTGGGTGTCCCGGCTGTGGCCTTTACCGAGCACCTGGACTTCACGAACTATGGGCCTGGCGACGCGATCGCCGCGAGCGGGATCAAGCCCGGCTGGTGGGACGCGACGCGGCCGCTGGACGTCACCGGCTACCTGGCCAGCATCGAGGAGTGCCGTCACCGGTTCCCCTCGTTGCGCATCCTGTCCGGGGTGGAGGCCGGGGAACCGCACCTGTTCGCGGGCAGCCTGGGCGCGGTGCTGGCGGCGGGCCCGTTCGACCGCGTGCTCGGGTCCCTGCACGCGCTGGCCTGGGAGGGGCGGCAGGTCAACTCCTCGTCCCTGTTCCGCATCCTGGCGCCCGCGGATGTGATGCGCCGGTACCTGGCGGAGGTGGCCGCGCTGGTGAAAGGGAGCGACGCGTTCGAGATCCTGGCCCACCTGGACTATCCCAGGCGGCACTGGCCGGCCGGTGCCGGGCCGTACGCGGAATCCGATTTCGAAGAGGAGTACCGGGCGGTGCTGCGCGCGCTGGCGTCCTCGGGGCGGGTGCTGGAGCTCAACACCTACAGCCCCCTGGCCTCGGTCACGCTGCTGCGCTGGTGGCGGGACGAGGGCGGCGCGGCAGTGTCGTTCGGCAGCGACGCGCACGTGGCATCGCGGGTCGCCGACAAGTTCCGCCAGGCGGTGGAAATCGCCGAGGCGGCGGGTTTCGGGCGTGGCGGGGACCCGGCCGGATTCTGGCGGCGCTGAGGATACCGGGAATGGTGCGCCACGTCGGCGGCGGCCGGCGGCTCTTCCATTAGGGCGCGTCCGAGCCCTGCTCAGGGCCAAGCGGCGGTCCTCCCGGTCAGAGCCGGAAGCGGCTGCCGACGGTGTTGGGGACGAAGGCTTCGGTGAAGCGGCGCGACATCGCGTGCTGGGCACGCCAGCCGGTGCAGTGGGCGGGCACGAGCACCTGCGGGCCCATCGCCTCCAGGTCGTCGAGCACGCGGGGGAGGAGCGGCTCGAACAGCGGGCCGTTGAGGTGGAACCCGCCCATCGCGGCGTAGAGGGGCTGGTTCCCGGTGAGCCCAAGCGCATAGCGGCAGATGTTGACGATCCCGGCGTGGCCGCAGCCGGTCATCACGATCAGGCCCTTGTCCCGCACGTTGATGACGATGGCCTGATCGTCCAGGACCAGGGGATCCGGCTCCCAGCGGCCACCCAGCCACGCTTGCTGCGGGGGGAAGCCAGGCTCGTAGCCGGTGACCCGAGGGACCTCGCCGGTGACCAGTACGGAGCCGTCGAGCAGGAAACTGGGCTGAGCCGCCTCCAGCACGTCGAACCCGGCGTCCTCCAGCGCCCTCCGGCTGACGCTCGGGATCTCCCGCGGTTCCACACCGGGCAGGAGCACCCGGCGCCGCCGCCAGAAGTGCGGGTGGATAAGCACCGGCAGGTTCGCCATGCCCACCGCCGCGATCAGGCCGTCGATGCCGGTGGTGTGGTCGAAGTGGCCGTGGCTGCAGACGATGGCTTCGATCGAGCCCGGATCGACGTCCAGCCGGCGCATGTTCTCGACGACACCGCCGGGGCTGGTGCCGGCGTCGAACAGCAGCCGGTGACTGCTCCCGCCCTTGTGCACCGTGACGAGCATGGAGAATCCGTGCTCGGCGATGAGCACGTCGGGCGCCAGGCCGCCCACCATGATCGCGCTTGACCGGGTCGGGCGGACCGCCAGGCCGGGGCGGCGCGCCGGTCCCTGATCGGGCATGAAGATGTCGGTGACGTTGTCCATCAGGGTGATGATCTCGACCGAGTCCACCGGCTCCAGATCGATCTGCGGCACCGGCCCGGCATCATGCCGGACGGCCGGTCTGTCGGCAGCAGGACTGTGATCGACGCACATGGCGGCTCCCGGCTAACGTGGCGGGCTTCTCCCGGCCGGATTTAGCGGATGTCACCGGCCTGGTCAAGTCACTACGGGCGGGGCCGTGCGTGGCGGATCACCCTCGCCGGGGTGTTGACTGGGGGGCATGCCAGACGAAGGAGAGTACGAGCCGAGCACGCGAGCCTGGGTCCGTGACCAGGTCGAGCTGTATGAGCGCTCGGGAGGGACACAGGGCACGACGCTGCGGGACACCGGCCTGCCGGTAGTGATCATCACCAACCGCGGGGCGCGCACCGGCAAGCTCCGCAAGACGCCGGTGATGCGGGTCGAGCACGACGGCCGTTATGCCGCGGTCGCGTCGCAGGGCGGGGCTCCCACCCACCCGCGCTGGTACTACAACCTGCGCTCGGACCCGGCCGTGGAACTGCAGGACGGCCCCCGCAGGTGGGACATGACCGCCCGGGAGCTCGCCGGGGACGAGCGGGCACAGTGGTGGGAGCGCGCGGTCGCCGCCTACCCGCCCTACGCCGAATACCAGCAAAAGACCGACCGCCAGATCCCGGTGTTCATCCTCGAACCCGCGGACGGGAGCTGATCCGCGGCGGCGGGTCAGACACTGGACCCATGCGTTATCTGGACATCGGCACCACCAGGAAGATTTCCAAGATCGGGCTGGGCGCCTGGCAGTTCGGGTCCCGGGACTGGGGATACGGCGACCAGTACGCCGAGCAGGTCGCGCACGCGATCGTCCGCCGCGCGCTCGAGCTGGGGGTCACGCTGTTCGACACCGCCGAGATCTACGGTTTCGGGCGCAGCGAGCGGATCCTGGGCAAGGCGCTTGGCGAGGACCGGGAGTCGGTGTTCCTGGCGACGAAGATTTTCCCGCTGGTGCCGGTCGCCCCGGTGGTTGAGCAGCGGGCTGTGGCCAGCGCCAACCGGCTTGGGGCCCACCGGCTCGATCTCTACCAGGTGCACCAGGCGAATCCGCTGATCCGCGACGGGACGATCATGCGCGGCATGGACGCGCTGCAGCGGGTGGGGCTGGTCGACCAGGTGGGTGTCAGCAACTACTCTCTGCGGCGCTGGCGCGCGGCCGAGCACGCGCTGGGCAGCCGGGTGGTGAGCAATCAGGTCAGTTACAGCCTCGTCGACCGCTCGGCCGAGCGCGACCTCCTGCCGTTCGCCGAGTCGCACGACCGCATGGTGATCGCCTACAGCCCGCTGGCGCAGGGGCTGCTGTCGGGCAGGTATCACCGGGGCAACCGGCCCGCGAACCGGGTCAGGGTAGGCAACCCGCTCTTTCTCCCGGACAACCTGGACCGGGCCGGAGACCTGATCGCAACACTGCGCGAGGTCGCGGACGCGCACTCCGCCACCCCGGCGCAGATCGCGCTCGCCTGGGTCATCCACCGGCCCGCCGTGGTGGCGATCCCCGGCGCGGCCAGTGTCGAGCAACTGGAAAGCAACGTTGCCGCGGCCGAGATCAAGCTCGGCGACGACGAGTACCAGACCCTGCAGGCAGCCTCGGACCGCTTCAGCCCCATCACCGGGCCGGCCGCGCTCTCGCGCCTGGCCCGGGCCCGGCTCGGCCGCTGAACGGCCCGGCAGTGGGGCGCTGAGTCGTGGCCGGGACGCCGTCGGCCCGGCCGGCCGCATGGCGAGTGACGGGCCCGCCGGGATCGCCTCGTGCACAGGCCGGGAGATTTAGGTTGCCGGCGGTTTCAGAGGCGGTCGGCGCGATTCAGAGACGGCGTGCCGGATTCAGAGGCGGCGGGCAGGGTTCAAGGCGGCCAGCGGCTTCAGGGGCGGCGGGCGGGTTCCCAGGCGGCCGGTAGGTTTCAGCGGCGGCGGGCGGGGTTCAAAGGCGGCGGGCGGAATTCAGAGGCCGGCGAGCAGGTCGGTCTCGGTGATGCCGGGGCCCTGGCCGTCACGGATGAACCATTCGGTGCCGAACCCGAACCGGAACGCCTCGTCCGGCATGGCCAGGAAGAAGGACGCCTCGCTGATCTGGCTGGCGTGTGCCCGCATGGCGCGGCGCTTGTACTCCAGGTAGGGGATGACGTCGACCGCGGCGGTGATCTCGGACTCCGGTTTGCCCCAGTCCTCGGTGTCGTCGTCGGAGTCCGGCAGCTCCAGCCCGGCCTCCGCGGCCTGCTCGGCGAAGGCGGCCCGGCCGCGTTCCAGCTGGTCGCGGTTCATGGTGTTCTGGTAGACGCGGCGGGTCCCGGCCAGCTCGGCGGCGCGCAGGCCTACCCGGTGAACCTGGATATGGTCGGGGTGACCGTAGCCGCCGATGTCGTCGTAGCACGTCAGGACGTCTGCGTGCTCCTCTTCCAGCAGCGCGGACAGCTTCTTGGCCGCCTCGTCGACCGGGGCGCTCCAGAACGAGCCCGGCGCGTTGTTGGACGGCGTGCCCATCATCCCGGAGTCGGTGTACCCGAGGAACTCCACCCGCTGTGCGCCGAGGATCTCCGCCGCCGCATGGGTCTCCGCCACCCGGCGCTGCCACAGCTCCTCGCCATCGGAGAGAAAACCATCCGGCACCTCGCCGAGCTCGCCGCGAGTGGCGACCACCAGCACGACCCGGTGACCTTCCTCGGCTGCCTTGCGGATGACCCCGCCGCAGGCGATGCACTCGTCGTCAGGATGGGCGTGGAACGAAACCATCGTGGCCATGACGCCGACGCTACCCGACACGCCGGACTGTCAGCCGGTCACGCGGGCCCGACCGCGCATGCGGGTGGCACCAGCGGGTAGGGCCTTTCCGGCGCGGCCGGGTCTGGGCGCGTGGCAGCTGCTGCGAGATCATGGAGCGTCGTGCCTGGCCGAAGGAGGGGTAAATGATCTTCATCACCGCGAAATTCCGGATCCTGCCGGAAGATGCCGACCGCTGGCCCGAGATCGCCGGGGAGTTCACCCGGGCAACCCGCGCCGAGCCGGGCTGCCTGTGGTTCGACTGGTCCCGGAGCCTGGACGACCCCACGGAGTATGTCCTGGTGGAGGCATTCCGCGACGGTGACGCGGGGGCGGCGCACGTCCAGTCCGAGCATTTCAAGACCGCTCAGCAGTCGCTGCCACCCCATCTCGCGCAGACCCCCCGGATCGTCAACATGACCATCCCTCAGGACGACTGGTCCGAGCTCGGCGAGATGGCCGTCCACCGATGAGGCCGAGCCCGCCGGGCCGGTGCGCGGGACGCCCCGCCGGCCGGCTCACCACGTTGGCGCGAGAGGCCCCGCCCGTCCAGGTGGGGCGGGCGTCACTACCATCGGACGGTGGCAGGACGAGAGACGCCGGCGACCGTGCTGCTGACCGAGCTCGGTGTCGCGTACCGCGTGCACGCCTATGACCATGATTCGCGGCATGGCGGCAACGGCGTGGAGGCCAGCGACGCGCTCGGTATCGCACCAGAACGCGTCTTCAAAACGCTCGTCGCGGAAGTCGACGGCGCGTTGACGGTCGGCGTGGCACCGGTTTCGGGGCACCTCGACCTCAAGGCGCTCGCCGCCGCGGCCTGCGGGAAGAAGGCGGTCATGGCCGACATGGCCAAGGCCGAGCGGGCGACCGGCTACGTGGCGGGTGGCATCTCCCCGCTGGGCCAGCGCAGGCCGCTGCCGGTGGTCATCGACTCCTCCGCGCTGGGGTTCGCGACCATCTTCTGCAGCGGCGGCCGCCGTGGCCTGGAGATCGAGCTGGCGCCCGCCGACCTGGTGCGCGCCGCCGGCGCGCGGGTGGCGGCCATCGCCCAGCCGGGCGCCTGACCCGCTCGCCGGGAAGGCGGCCCCGGGCAACGTGCGCGGACGGCCCGCCGCAGGTTCCGTCCCCGCCGCCGTGGTTCCTGTCGCGCCGGCCGCTACCACGCGTCGAGGTGGCGGGCCAGCTGGGACAGGCGGGTGATGACGGCGTCGGGGGCCGCGCCGTCGAACGCGGGCACATCACTGTTGGGGATGAGCACGGCGCGCATGCCCGCGCCCTTGGCGCCGTGGACGTCGTCATACGGCCGGTCGCCGACGAACACGCATCCGGCCGGGTCGTCCATGCCGACGGCGGCCATCGCGGCGCGGAACGCCTCCGGATGCGGTTTGGCCCAGGCGATCTCGCTGCTGTAGACGGCGCCGTCGATCAACTCGAGGACCTGGTCGCGCAGGAATACCCGCTCGTGCGCGCTGCGCGGCCACATGGTGTTGGAGAGCACGCCGACCTTGATGCCCCGTTCCCTCAGGCTCCGCATGAGCGGCGCCGCCTCTGGGTCGGTGAAGGTATGCGGCTCCCACGTATCGAAGTAGCTGGCCAGGAAGTCCTCGGTGACCGTGACCCCGGCGCGTTCGAAGACCTCGGCGAGCGTCGCGCTCCGGTGCGAGCGCCCGGTCGCCTGCCACAGGTCCCGCTCGGCGGCCAGGATCGCCGCCGCCACCTCCACTACCCGCTCGGCCGGGAAATGCGGCGCGCAGGCGGACCGCCAGAGCGAATCATGGTCAACCAGATGCCACGGGGTGAGCGTCCCGCCCCAGTCAAAGATGACCGCCCTGACCGCCATGGCCGCATGTTATGCGTTCGCCTCCCGCGCTACGGCTGCGCGCCGGAAGCCGGTAACCCAGGCTGCGCGGTGGGTGGCGGGCTTGGGTCCGCATCGGGTGGCGGGCCGGGGTCCGCGGTGGGTGGCGGGCCGGGCTGCGCGCCGGATGCCGGTGGCCCTGGCTGCGCGGTAGGCGGTGGCTCTGGCTGCGCGGTGGGTGGCGGGGCGGGGTCCGCACGGAGCGGTGGGTCCGGGTCGGCGGCGGCCGGCGCGCCCGGCGACCAGGCGGGCGGCTGGTCAGGCTGGGTACCGGGCGGCTGGCCGGACTGCGCACCTTGCGGCGGGCCGGGCTGGGCTCCGGGCGCCGCGCCCGGCGGCGACCAGGCCGGCCTCGCCGAGCGCGCGCGGGAGGTCTTCACGATGCGGATGATGAAGATCACCACAAGCGCCACGATCCCGGCCAGTATGAGCAGCACGCTGGGCAGTGCGGTGCCCGCGACGCCGCCCACGATGCTGTCGCCGAAAGCGAGGCCGCTGCCGACGGGCACGTTGCCCCCGCCGGGCGTCGCGACCCTGAACCGGCCGGGATGGCCGACCCGCATGCTCAGCACCGCCCGGCCCTGATGCGACCCGAAGGCGTAGGTGACCGACGAGTTGTAAGGCCCCAGGCTCTGCACGGCCGCCCCCGCCGAGGCCGGTGTCACCCGGACCCGGAAGGCGGGAATCTGCCCGGACTGTGCGCCCGGGCCCTCGTAATAGATCACGTAGTCGCCCGAGTGGTCCAGGGTGATCTGCCCGCCCGCGGGGATCGCCACCCGCGGGAAGGAGTCAACGCGCGAGCTGATGGAGAGCAGCCCCACCACCAGCCAGGCGACCCCGGCGAGCAAGACCAGCAGGGCCACCAGGTACCAGATCCGGCCCGGCCGGATCTTGGCCTTGGGCGCGGCGGCCGGAGCAGCATCCGGGCCGCCGCCACCCGGCGCCGGAGTCATTGGAGTGTCCATTCTTCCCTCGCTCCTCAAAATGCACCGGCGGGATTCCAGCTGCCACCAGCACGGTCATTCCGGGCATCTCGCCGCTCACCTTAGAACGAATGAACCGCGGACGCGCCCAAAAGGCACCTGACACGCCCGCCGTAACGCCACCAGACCCGGGCACGTTCAGCGTAATGTTGGCCGCGGCTTTTCCCGCGTGTCGCCGCGGGTTTGGGCGGTGGTCCTAGCGTCACCGGCAGGATCGCCCTGGGTGCCGCCCCACCGGGCGGCGGGAGAGGGAGGGTTTCATGGCACAGCACCAGCATGCACGGCGCGCGGCCGGATTGCTCGCGGCTGGCCGCGGGCGCATCTCGCTCCTGACCGGCATCGCCGTGGCGGCGCTTGCCGTGCCGGGGCTGGCCGTGGGTGGGCTCGGGGCCGCGCCGGCCGCCGCGGCGGCCCACACGGCCGGGGGCTGCCAGCTCGGCAATGGCGTTAGGCATGTCGTCGAAATCACCTTCGACAACGTGCACTTCTTCCGCGATAACCCCAACGTCCCGTCCGACCTGCAACTGATGCCTTACCTGATGCAGTTCCTCGAGGACAACGGCACGATGTTGTCCAACAACCACACCCCGCTCATCGCGCATACCGGGAACAACATCCTGACCACGTACACGGGACTGTACGGCGACCGGGCGGGAATGCCGATCAGCAACTCCTACCGGACGTTCAACCCCGACGGCACCACCGACCCGGCTGGCTCGTTCGCGTACTGGACCGACCCGGTGTTCGACACCGCGGCCACCCCCAGCCCGGGCCACGACACCAACCCGTCGATGGTCTATTCGCCGGTCCCGCCGGCCACGGCGCAGCACCCGCCCGCGCCGAACACGATCACCCCGGCCCCGTGGGTGCCGTTCACCCGGGCCGGCTGCGACGTCGGCGGGACGGCCACCGCTAACACGATCCTCGAGAACACCGCGGTAGACATCCCCAAGGTGTTCGGCCCGAACTCGCCGGAGGCGCAGCAGCTCGCCGCCGACTCGGACTCCTTCAAGGACGCCGAGGTGGCCGACTACGTAGGCATCGGAGTGCACTGCGCCCAGGGCAGCGCGTTCTGCGCTGACGCCCAGGGGGTCAAGTTCGGCCAGAGCACCCCCAGCCCGACCGCGGTCAGCGACCTGCTGCCCGATGAGCCGGGCGGGTACCAGGACTACCAGGCGCTGTTCGGCCACCGCTACGTCGCGCCCCAGCTCGGCGCCGGGACCCCGAATGTGAGCCGCAATGGGTACCAGGTCACGAACGCCGCCGGGAACCTGGTCGACGAGAACGGCAACCAGATCAACGGCGCGTTCCTGACCAACCAGGCCGGTTTCCCGGGCTTCAGCACCATCAACGCGTCCCAGACGCTGGCGTACATGGCCGACATGCAGGAGTCCGGCGTGCCCGTGACCTATGGGTACATCTCCGACATCCATGGGAACGAGCACATCTCCGGCGTGACCGCCTGCCAGGGAGCGCCCGCAGCGCTGGGCAGCGGGAGCGCGTGCTACGTGGCCCAGGCCCAGTACTACGACCAGGCATTCGAAACGTTCTTCCAGCGCCTGGCCGCCGACGGGATCACGCCGAAGAACACGCTGTTCGTCATCAGCTCCGACGAGGGCGACCACGAGGCCGGGGCCAACGTGGGCCGGGCGATCCAGCCGACGCCGGCGAACTGTGACGGCGCGACGGTCAGCGGCACGACGGTCACCCCGGATGTGCTGTGCACCTACCCGGCAGGATCGTTCGGCGAACTCGCGGGGAACCTGACCGGGTTGCTGGCCAGCCAGGCCAACAACACCACGCCGTTCACGGTCGAGGCGGACACCGCCCCCGAGTTCTACGTCACGGGAAACCCGCCCGCGGACACGCCGGCGGTGCGCACGCTGGAGCGCGACGTGGGCTCGCTCACCGCGGCCAACCCGTACACAGGAACCACCCAGAAGATTGCCAACTACCTGGCAGATCCCACCGAGGAAGGGATCTTGCACATGGTGAACGCGGACCCGGCGAGGACGCCCACGTTCGCGATGTTCGCCCGGCCGGATTACTTCCTGTCCACCGGCCCGGCCACGTGCACCGGGTCGTGCGTCACGCAGAACACGGGCTTCGCCTGGGATCACGGTGACTACGCCGCGGAGATCAACACCGACTGGCTCGGCGTCGTGGGTCCCGGAGTCGCCCACCTCGGCCTGGACGGCACCGCCGCCGACGCCGGCCCGAACTCGGCCGGGCCGGACAGCGGGCAGATCACCGTCCCCGGCAGCGGCACCACCGGCACCTGGGTCGATGAGACCGACATCCGGCCCACGCTGCTGTATCTGGCCGGGCTGAAGGACGACTACGAACACGACGGGCGGGTCATCAGCGAGATCGTGACCCACCCGGACGCCGCGCTCAGCGCACACGGCGTGACCGCGCTCGGCGCCTGCTACAAACAGCTCAACTCCAGCGTCGGCGAGTTCGGCACGGCGACCATGCAGGCAGCTACCGCGGCGATCGAGAGCAACAGCCCCGGCGATGCCAGCTACCTCCACACCCGCAAGGTTCTGGCGGCCCTGGGCCGGGCCAGGGACCGGCTGGCCGGGCAGATCAAGGGCGAACTGGACGCGGCCGCGTTCGCGAACGCCCCGGTCCACGGCGCCGCCGGCCTGACGGTCGCTTGCCGGGCCCTCATCGGCGCGGCGGAGCATCTGGCCTCGGGCGGCTAGCCCGCCACGGGGCGCCCGGGCGGCCATGGGCAATGCCTCATGATCACGGATGATTGCTGGCAAATAGCGCTGGCAATCGTCCGTGATCATGGAAGTGGTGCCTGGTCCCGGGCGTCGGCGTGCGGATCAATGCCGGGCCTGGGAGACTAGCGGCAAGAAACTCCAGGGATGAAGGAATGCTTGCCATGGCCGAGGCGGACGGCGAGGTCGCGGTGCGCGACCCCAATCAGGTGATCAGCGAGATCGAGAGCACGCGCGAGAACCTAGCCCGTACCATCGACGCGCTCACCGAGCGGGTCAGCCCCGGCAACGTCGCGCGCCGTTCCCTGGATCGAGTCCGCGAGCAGGTCGCCCGCCCCGAGGTCCAGCTGATCGGCGGGGCGGTGGCCCTGGTCACCGCGGCGGTCGTCGCCTATTCGCTGTGGCGGCGCCGCAGGTAGGCTG
>Ga0114129_10001705_pt1 | contig 29988 bp, 29 predicted proteins | sample RhiMetdeltSRZDD1_FD_80071 | JGI IMG/M metagenome (GOLD analysis project Ga0114129, IMG submission 80071) | Populus rhizosphere microbial communities from Tennessee, USA - Rhizosphere MetaG P. deltoides SRZDD1 (version 2) (version 2) | ecosystem: Host-associated > Plants > Roots > Rhizosphere >... | reverse complement strand
TGGTCTCTTGCCGGGGCGGCACCGGGGCCGCCGCGCGCAATGCCGGGGTCGCCGCGAGCGCCGGGCGGGTACTGTGCTTCGTGGACGCGGACACGCTCGTTCCGGAGAACACCGTCGAGCGCATCCTCGAGCTCCACGAGCGCGAGGGCCGATGCCTGGTGCTGTACCGGCTCGCCTCGCGAGAGCCCGGGCTCAGGGCCTGGCTCTGGTGGACCTTCTGGGGGCTGGCGCGACGCCTGCCGCTCGCGAGGGCCAAGTCGATGCCGGCGTTCATGAGCTGCGATCGGCGGCACTTCGAGAGCTACGGCCCCTTCGAGGAGTCCTGGCGGATCGCCGAAGAATGGCCGCTGACCGTGCCGGCCTACCGGTACCACCGTGAGCGCTTCCTCTATGACCGCCGCCTCACCGGGCGCACCTCCAGCCGGCGAATGGAGCTCCAGCCGTTCGGTTACCTTCGAACATTCCTCAAGTGGGTCACGGTCGTTCTCGTCGCCTGGGCGCGCACCAACGCCTACGATCGGATTCGACACGAGACGGGAAATCAATGATGTCCGGAAAGACGATGGGCCTGATTCTCTGTGCGGTGGCGCTTTCGGCCGCGGGCCAGCTCTTGCTGAAGTCCGGCGCCCAGCACCTGGCCGGTCTCGGCCGCCTGGAGTTCCTGCTGGCCGCGGGCCGGGACCTGCGTGTCCTGTCGGGGCTCGCCGCCTGGGCCGCGTCGACGCTTTGCTGGATGTACGTTCTGCGCGTCGCGCCCCTGTCGAGGGCGTACGCGCTCAACAGCCTCACCTACGTGCTCGTGGCCCTCGTCGGTGTCTACGTCTTCGGCGAACACCTGGGGCGCCCGCAGGTCATCGGCATCGTTCTGATCACCGCCGGTATCGCCTGCCTGCTCGCCGGTGATTGAGGAGTCGTGGGGGAGCTGGCGACGCGCGCCTACTTCGGACTGTGCCTGGTATTGGGCGGGCTGCTTCGGTCCACGAGGTACTCGACGGCGCGGATCATCGACGAAGCCGGCGAGCGTCGGGTGCGAAAGTGTCGCCGCTTCTACGCCCCCCTCCTGGTGTGGATGGGCAATCTCCTGTTCAGGCTCCTCGATACCGGCGTGCGGGTGCTACCGCAGCGGGACTGGGAGGAGCGCGAGCGCCAGATCTACCGGAGCCTCCACGGGACGGAGGTCCAGGTCGATGCCGGCGGCGTGCTCGTGCTGCCGCTCCTTCGCGGACGCACGCTGGCGGCGCTGCTGGAGGATCCGAAGGTAGGGGAATCGATCCGAAAGAACGCGATCGAATTGGCGGCCGTCGCCCTCGCCGAGTTTCATCGCCAGGGATTCACCCACGGCGACGCCATGGCCGACAACGTGCTCGTCGATCTCGACGCCGGCGTCGCCCACTGGTTCGACTTCGAGACCATCCATGATTCGACTCGCTCGATGGCGTGGCGAAGAGCCGACGACGTGCGAGCGCTGCTCGTCACGTGCCTGATCCGAACCGTCCCGGAGAAACAGGCCGAGACCTTCGAGTGGATCCTGCAGCCCTGGGCGGACGAAGACGTCACCCGCGCCCTGGCCACGACCTTCATGTCGGTGTGGCACCGCTCCCTCGCCTTCCACCTGGCCCAGGCGAGGTTGTCCCTTCCGTGTTTCCGCGAGATCGCCCGGTGGCAGCAAGAAGTGTCTCGATGTGCGACTCCCGCCCTCCGAAAGTGAGATTGCGTGTTGCGATCTGAGATCGCCGGTAGGCCTGATCACCAACTATTTGTGAGTCGCATAAAAACTGTTGACGGCGGCATAACATAGAGAATATATAAAAGAGCAGTCACAAGCCTCTCAATATACGCTGAACGGACGAGCTCCGGGTCAGGAATCGCGGTTCAACACGAGTCAGGAGCATCCGATGCCGAGAGTGAGTTTCTGGGGACGTGTGCTGGCGTCTTCGTGCGCCTTGTGGATCCTGAGTGCCTCCGGCGTGTTTGCGGCATCGCTGCCGCCGGGCTTCATGGAGCAGACGTTCAGCGGCATCTCGGCCCCCGTGAACCTGGCTGTCGCTCCGGACGGCCGCGTGTTCGTCTCCCAGAAGTGCGGCGCCATCCGGGTGATCAAGAACAACGTGCTGCTCACCACGCCCTTCGCGACATTGTCCGTGAACTGCACCAACGAGCGCGGGGCCCACGGCATCGCCTTCGACGCCAACTTCGCCACCAACGGCTACGTGTACGTCCGTTACACCCGTGCCTCGCCGCAGAACAACGTGATCGGCCGGCTGCGCGCCTCCGCACCCGGATCCGACGTGTCGGACGGCACCGTCACCGTGATCTTCACGATCCCCTACAACGGGAACATCTACCATCACGGCGGCGGGATCCAGGTCGGCGGCGACGGCAAACTGTACTCGTCGATCGGCGACCATCAGAGCGGCAGCGGGCAGAGCGTCAACAACCTGTGGGGCAAGGTCATCCGCATCAATACCCCCGACGGCTCGATCCCCACCGACAACCCGTTCTACACGACGACCTCCGGCGACAACCGCGCGATCTGGGCCTACGGCTTGCGCAACCCGTTCACGATGGACATCCAGCCGGGCACCGGCCGCATGTTCGTCAACGACGTGGGTGACCGCGCCGACAGCTGTTGCGAGGAGGTCAACATCCTGACGCGCGGCATGAACTTCGGCTGGTCTCCGGCCAGCAACGGCGCAGGAAGCTGGTTCCGCTACACGGCCTCCAACCTGGGCGGCAACGCGATCACGGGCGGCGACTTCTACAACCCGCAGACGGTGATGTTCCCGGCAAGCTACGTAGGCCGCTATTTCTTCGGGGATTACGGCGGCGACTGGATTCGGTCGATCGCGGGCAGCGGCACCGGCCCCGGCACCCTCACCAGCTTCGCCAGCAACGTCAGCGGCCCGACCGACGTCGAGGTCCATCCCGACGGCAGCCTGTACTACGCGGCTCATGACGGGAACGTCGTTCGCCGTGTCACCTACGGCACGCCGACCCCGACCCCCACGCCCACGTCGATGCTGCCGACGCCCACGCCCACGGCGACCGCGCCGCCGAACGCGCGGCCGGTGCCGACGATCAGCGCCCCTCCCAGCGGGACTCTGTACAGGGGCGGCGACGTCATCAGTTTCGCCGGCGAGTGCACCGATCCCGAAGACGGCATCGTCCCCGCGAGCGGCTTCTTCTGGGACATCGTCTTCCATCACAACACGCACACGCACCCGGGCGTGCAGTTCCCGGGCGTGAAAGGCGGGAGCTTCACACTACCCGTGGACGGCGAGTGGGACCCGGACCAGTGGTGGCGGATCAACCTGCGGTGCACCGACTCCAGTGGCCAGCCGGTGACTGTCTTCCGCGACATCCTTCCGCAGAAGCGGACGTTGACGGTGAGCTCGAGCCCCAGCGGCCTCCAGGTGGCGGCGGACGGCGTCACCGGTCCAGCGCCGCAGTCGATGGATGCCGTGGCCGGGATGAAACGCATCCTCGACACGAACGCGCCGCAGACGCTCGCGGGCACGACGTATTTCTTCGAGAAGTGGTCGGACGGCGCCGCCAAGCGCCACGACGTCTTCATGCCGGATGCCCCCGCCTCCTTCACGGCCACGTTCCGTCCCGCCTCCGCCTACGGGGAGCAGACGCCGGGAGCGGCGGCGGTGACGACGAGCACCAGCGACGCCAACGTGGGCGCCAACGCCGTGGACAACAACCTCGGGACGCGATGGTCGGGCAACGGCGACGGCGCCTGGCTGAAGCTCGACCTCGGGTCGACGAAGACGGTCGGGCACGTCGGCGTGGCCGTGTACCAGGGGAACCTGCGGCGCAACCGGTTCGACATCCAGGTGTCGACAGACAACACGGCCTGGGTGACGGTGTTCTCCGGCGAGTCTTCGGGGACCACCACCAACGAGGAGCTCTACGACTTCGGCGACGTGGCGGCGCGGTGGGTACGGTACCTGGGTCACGGCAACATCGGGAGCGCCAACCCCTCGATGAACAGCGTGACCGAATTCAGCGTCTACGGCGCCGGTCTGCCGCCCAACAGCGTCGTGATCGGCCCGATGAGTTATACGCCGCAGACGATCGCCGTGGCCGCGGGTACGACGGTGACCTGGTTCAACACGGACTCGATCGCGCACACCGTGACCAGCGACGCGGACACCGGCGTCATCTTCGACTCCGGTCCGATCGAGCCCGGCGCGAGCTGGTCGTTCACGTTCGACGGGCCGGCTGGAAGCTACCCGTATCACTGCACCTTCCATCCGGGGATGACGGGCGTGGTTCAGGTCACGGGGAGCGACCCGACGCCGACGCCGACACCTTCACCCACGCCGTCCACGCCGACGCCCACCCCCACGGCGTGCCGCTGCGGGCCGCTCGAGATCACGCCGGCCGGCGGCAACGTCACCGCAAGCACGAGCGACACCAACGTCCCCGCCAACACGGTCGACAAGAGCCTGGCCACGCGCTGGTCCGGCAACGGCGACGGCGCCTGGATCCAGTACGACCTCGGTGCCCCCCAGATCGTCAGCTTCGTCAAGGTCGCCGTGTACAACGGCAATGCGCGCCGCAATCTGTTCGATCTCCAGTACCTGAACAGCAGTGGCGTGTGGACCAACCTCCTGGTCGGGGCGCAGAACACCGGGACCACGACGAACCTCGAGATGTTCGAGTTCACCGACGTGAGCGCCCGGTATGTCCGCTACCTCGGCCACATGTCGAACGTCGGCACGTTCAACAGCGTCACCGAGGTCGAGATCTGGCAAGCGGGCGGCGTGACACCGACGGAAACGCCGACGCCGACGGCGACACCGACACCGACACCGACACCGACACCGACGGCTACGCCGACGCCGATCACGCCGACCCCCACGCCTCCGCCGTCATCCTGCGGCGCCGAGATCACTCCGCCCTCCGTGTGCCCGGGGGTCTGCATCACCGCCAGCATCGACGATGGCAACGTGCCCGCCAACGCCATCGACAACAACCTGAACACCCGATGGTCCGCCAACGGCGACGGGCAATGGCTGCGGCTCGACCTCGGCGTGTCCATGTCCGTCTGCGCCGTGAGCGTCGCCGCGTACAACGGCAACATGCGCCAGAACATCTTCGACATCCAGTTGTCGAGCGACGGCGTCACGTGGTCGAACGTGCTGACGGGCGCCCGCACCAGCGGCACGACGAGCCAGGAGGAGATGTTCGACGTGGCGGACGGCACTGCCCGCTACATCCGGTATCTCGGCCACATGAATACGGTGAACACGTTCAACAGCGTGAGCGAGATCAGCATCTTCGGCGGCAGCGGGGTGCCCGCGAACATGGTCGTGATGTCAGGGATGACGTTCACGCCGCCGACGCTCAGCGTGCCCGCCGGCACCAGGGTCACGTGGGTGAACCAGAGCTCGATGAGCCACACGGCGACGAGCGACGCCGCCGGTTGGGACTCCGGCATGCTCAATCCCTGGGCCCGCTTCTCCCGGGTGTTCGATACGGTCGGATCGGATCCGTATCATTGCAGCCTCCATGCGGGCATGACAGGCACGGTCGTCGTGTCCCCTTGACCCGCGGAGCATCTCGAGCTCTTCCGTTGCTCCCGCTCGCCGACTACTGGTCGCGTTCTTTCTTGGGGGAGGTCTTGATGACTCGGAGCAGCTCGGCGATGAGGTGATCCGGCAGGCACGGCTTGCTGAGGAACCCGTCGGCGCCGGCTTCGAGGGCCGACTCTCGAGTGCCTTGTCCCGTCACGGCCAGGATCGGCATCGTCTGTATCGCGCGGTCCTTTCGCACGGCCCGGATCACCTCCCACCCCGTGAGGCGGGGCATGGCGAGATCGATCACGATGGCGTCGAGCCGATGCTTCTCGAGCACGGCGAGGGCGGACATCCCGTCGGCGGCGGTGATGACACGCACGCCGCGAAACTCGAGGAATCGCTTGTACATTTCCCGAGCGTCTTCGAGGTCGTCGATGACCAGGACGGTCAGCGCCAGGGGGACAGCGGCCGCGGTCGGCGTCCAGTGGGGCAGGACACCGGGGCGCCCTTTCCGCGGACGCCTTCGGGGAGCGGTATCGACTGCTCGCAACACCGTAACTTCATGCTATCACCGCTCCGCTCCGTGTCCACGGGGCGGGCGGGTGCGGGTTCGAGGCCAGTGGTATCGAAATGAGACTGACGCGGATCACCTCCCGCCCGGGGGGAGGGGCCCAGGACGCGGCCCCCGCGGCGGTTGCGAGGGAGAGGACGACCGCGGCACGGACGTTGCTCTAGGGGGGGGCGTGACCAGGAGGGTCCATGACTGAAAACACCAAGCCGGCGGAGACGGAGCTGACGGACCTCGAGCCCAAGGAAGACCCCAAGGGCGGCATCATCGCGATCTTGATCGGTCTGCGGCAGCCGGCTCCGACGAGCACGGAGCTGCCCGCGGTCCAGAACCCGGGCATCATCCCCGGGCCGCACGTCTAGTCATCCTGCCCGCGCGCGATCGGGGCCTGCAAGCGCGTTCTCGGCCCGTCGCGTGATAGCCTTCAAGGCGTCGTGACCACGATCGTCATCTGTGCGAGCACCGATCTCGAGGCTGAGCTCAGCCACACGCTCTTCTGGCGTGACGACCTCGAGCGCTACGTGGCCGAGCGCACCGACGAGGCGCGCATGCTCGTGCTTTCCACCGAGCCGCACGTCGTCGTCATCGACCGCGACATGCCGGGTGCCGCGCAGCTCGTCGCCTCCCTGCGCAGCCAGTCGCTGCCGCACCCGATCTCCATCGTGGCCCTCAGCCATGTCCCCATCGGCGCCGGTGACGAGGAGGCGGCCGCCGGCCGCGTCGATGCCGTGCTCACCCTGCCCGCCAGCGCGGACTGGGACACGCGGCTGGACCAGGTGCTCCAGGTGCCGACGCGGAAGCAGGAGCGCTTCGACGTGCGCTTCGAGATCGAGACGCTGCTGCGCCACGAGCCGGTGGGGAGGGCGGGCCTCGCCCTGAACATGAGCGCGGGCGGCGTGCTCGTCGAGTGCGGCGGCCTCGGGCTCTCGCCGGGTGACGACGTGGAGCTGCGCCTGCCGATCCCCGGTCTGAGCGCGGCGGTGAAGGGCCGCGCCCGCGTCGTGCGGAATCCGATGGCGGAGCACCTCGGGCTGCGGTTCGAGGCGTTCGCCGGCGACGGCGATGCGCGTGTCCGCGAGTTTCTCGCCGGCCTGGCGTCCCGCCAGGGCTGACCCGATCCGACGATCTCAGGCAGCGGCCAGGATCTCGGCCAGCACCGCCGCCGCCCGCGGGCGCGGCGGCCCGTCCGGGTCACCCACCGCCTCGATCAAGGCCGGCGCCGCCAGCAGGCCGATCCGCCCGAGGGCGGAGGCCGCCGCCTCGCAGACCGCGTCGTCGGCGTGTGTCAACGCGGCGATCAAGGCCGGGATGGCCACCTTCGCACGTGGCCCGATCCGCCCCAGCGCCTCCGCCGCCGAGACACGCACGAGATCGTCGGGGCCGTCGTTCAAGGCCAGGACCAACGACGGGACGGCGGCCGCCGCGCCGATCCTCCCCAGGGCTCGGGCGGCCTCTCGCCGGACCGCTTCATCCTTGTCCTCGAGCACCTCGACGAGATGCGGGATCGCGTCCAGGCCGATGGCGCGCGTCTCGCCAATGGCCATCACGGCTTTCCGGCGGAGGGCGGCGTCTTCGTGGTGCAGCACCTGGAGCAGGTCCATCGCCGCCACGGCCTCCATGGGTCCAAGGGTCGGCACTGGAGTGGCGGGGCCCAACGCCGGCGTGCGCGTCCCCGCTATCCGCTTGAGGGCGGAAGCGGCGGCGTCGGCCACATGCGGGTGGGAGTCGCTCAGCGCCTTGACGAGCGCCGGAACCGTCTCCTTGGCCGAGGGGCCCATCCGACCCAGCGTCAGGGCCGCCGCGCACCGGATGGGCACGTCACCCTCCGCCAGCTCGAGCGTGAGAGTGTGCAGGACTTCGGCCCGCCGCACGCCGTCGTCGGCCTCCACGAGGTCGATCCAGTCCTCGCGAATCGGCGGCACCTCCACCGGAGCCGGCGGAGCCGTGACCTGGCTGAGGAGCCTCAGGGCCTTGGCCATGCCGCGCGCCGTGGCATAACGCTCGAGGGGGTCCTTGGCCAGCGCCTTGCGCAGTACCGGCAAGATCTGGGTTGGGATGAGCTGCGCTCGCGCACCCTCGAGCGGCGGAGGGTCGACGAGTTGCATCCGCATCGTGGCGAGGAGGCTGCTGCCGCGGAACGGGGTTTCTCCCGTGAGCAGCTCGAAGAGGATGATTCCGAGCGCATAGATGTCGCTCTGGAAATCGAGTGGCGCGTCGCCCTGGACCTGCTCGGGGCTCATGTACTCGGGAGTGCCGCCGAGGACGCCGCTCATGGTGGCCAGATCATCGGCGCTCCGCACCTTGGCCAGACCGAAGTCCATGAGACGGATGACGCCCTGGGTGTCCCTCATGATGTTGGCCGACTTGAGATCGCAGTGAATGATTCCGAGGTCATGGACCGCCTGCAGGCCCTTCAATACCTGGAGAGCGACTTCGCAGGCCTCCTGCGACGGCAGAGCCCCCCGCTGCTGGACCCACTCGCGCAGGTTGACCCCGTCGACGAACTCCATGGCGATATATCGATGCGGGCCATCCTCGCCGTACTCGTGGATGGCGCAGACGTTGGGGTGCCGAACCTTGCGCGCCAGCTTGATCTCGGAGTGGAACCGAGCGACCAGATGTGACGTCGGCGCCAGCTGAGGCCGCACGATCTTGAGGGCCACCGGTTCGTCGAGTGTCCGGTCCTGGGCCTTGTAGACGACACCCATGCCACCGTGTCCGAGCACGCTCAATACCTCGTAGCGCCCCGCCACGACCGTGCCGCGGATCAGCATCCATAGCGGCTTGCCGCAGCTGAAACAGACAGTGGCCGCGGGGTGGTTGTCGTCCTGACAGGAGGGGCATTTCATGGTGGCTTCGCCACGCTAGCACTCCCTTCGGGGCGAATATGTTCCGCAGCGCTCACATGGCTCATCGGCCGGCACACGGAGGCCATGCTACGATTGTCACCAGTGTCCAGGTTCGTCGGGAGCGTCGCCGCCGTTTGCTGTCTGGCCGCTCATACCTTCGCCGATGACCTGACCGTCGCCGAGCGAACCGCCGCCTGGGTCACCGGGAACCAACGCAGCATCGTTCGGCAGTTCGGTCGCGCGGGCGTGTATGCCTCGATCGGTACCCTGGGTGAGGGAGCCGGGAGCGGGCCGGGCCTGGCGTATTTCCAGCCGAACGTCGCCGGCACGCCGCTCGATGTCTATGCCGGCCGCGCCTGGTCGCTCGGCGGCGATTCGCTCTACGACTTTCGCGTGGGGAGGATTCCGCACGTGCCCGGGCACGCGCCGTCCCGTCATCGCACGCTCGCACTGCTGACGCCGTCGCTGGTCGAGGGGGCCGACGCGTCGCGCTTCTTCGCCTACGCGGAGATGCGCCGGCGTTCGCTCGCCAATGGACGGCTGCACGGATCCGAATCGGGTCCCACACCGTTCTCGTACGAGGATCACTCGTATGAGCTGGTGCTGGGCCACACCTTGGCGCCGGGGCTCGTGGCCTCCATTCGCACCGGCTTGCTCGAGACCCGGGCCCGCCTGGAGCCGGAGCGATCGAGCGCATCCTTGCCCGCCGACGTGCGACGCCCGGCAGGGGACCGCTCCTTTCTGGCCACGACCGTGTCGCTGGCCTACGATCACCGGGACCGTCCCCGCGACCCGCGAAACGGGACGTTCGTCGAGACGTCCCTGGCGCGATACCACGGCACGGGCCTGAGCTCGCCGAGCTTCGATCGATTCGCCCTGGACGCCCGGCAGTACCTCCGCCTCGACAGCGATCGTCATGTTTTCGCGCTGCGGGGCCTCGTCGATGTCGCGGGCGGCTCCGGCGGCGGCGCCGTTCCCTTCTTCTTGCAGCCCGCGCTCGGTGGCTCCCGGAGCCTTCGCGGCTTTCCCCAGTACCGCTTCCGCGGGCCACGGGTCGCTACTGTTTCCGCCGAGTATCGCTGGGAGGTGCAGCGGCCCTTCGCCCTCGCCGCGTTCTACGACGCGGGGCGCGTGTGGGGCGGGCCGGCGGAGCGGGGGACGGGCGGCATCGCCACCAGCTATGGCCTCGGCCTCGTGATCAAGTCGAAGGAGGGCGTTCTGGTCCGCTTCGACGCCGCGAAGGGATCCGAGGGCACGCGACTCAACGTCTCGTTCGGCCACTCCTTCTAAGCCCACGTCATCGAATGCGGCGCCGCGTCGTGCCCGAGGTTCGATCTCCGCCGCCGGGAAATGACGTATGGTTGCCGAAGCGGCGCCGCAGGAGCGACACATGAAGCGAGAGATCGTCAAGCGATACACGAATGGGGAAGTCACTGTCGTCTGGCAACCGAAACTGTGTGAGCATTCCGGCATCTGCTTCCGTGGCTTGCCTCAGGTCTTCGATCCCCGAAAGCGGCCGTGGGTGACGATCGGCGGCGCTTCGACCCAGCCGATCGTGGACCAGGTGGCGCAGTGCCCGTCCGGCGCCCTTTCGACGGTGATGAACGCCGAAAAGCCGGACATCCCGGAAGAATGAGGCGTCATGACCGAGACCCCCAGGACCGTGGTGGTGAGCGGAAATGCGAACGGTCTCGCGCAGGAGGTCGTCGCGGGCCCGCACCGCGTTGTGGCCGATGAGCCCCGGCAAGCGGGCGGAACCGACACCGGGCCCAACCCGTACGACTTCCTTCTGGCCGCGCTCGGGTCGTGCACCTCGATGACTCTCGCGATGTACGCCCGCCGGAAGCAGTGGCCGCTCCAGTCGGTGACGGTGACGCTCCACCACTCGAAGATCTACGCGGCCGACTGTGAGTCGTGCGAGACGAAGGAGGGGCGCCTCGACCGCATCGAGCGGCAGATCGAGCTCGTCGGGCCGCTCGACGACCCTCAGCGCGCGCGGCTCCTGGAGATCGCGAATCGGTGCCCGGTGCATCGCACGCTGACCTCCGAGATCGACATCCGGACTCGGCTGGCCTGAGCGGGAGGAGCCTCGATGAAAGGATCTGTCGTCGCTGCGCTCGCGTGGGTCGCGGCCGCCGCGTCCGTCTCGGCCGCCCAGGTCGATCCCCACGCCGAAGGCCGCGCGCTCTATAGAAAGTCCTGCGCCAACTGCCACGGCGCGTCCCTCGAAGGCGGGATGGCCAGCAGCCTGTCCGATGGGGACTGGGCGTTCGGCGACGAGCGCGACGGCATCTTCCGAAACATCCACGACGGCATCGCGGACCGCGGCATGCCCGCCTTCGGCCGAGGGCTGACGGCGGCGCAGATCCACGCGATGATCGACTTCATCCTCGCGGAGGCGCCGGCCGCGCAGAAGGATGCGGAGATTCCGGACTCCTTCAGCACGCTCGACTATGCCGTGAAGGTCGAGCGCTTCATCGAGGGCCTCGAAGTCCCGTGGGCGATCGCCTTCACGGATGCGAAGACGGCCCTCGTCACCGAACGTCCCGGACGGCTGCGGGTGGTGGAGAACGGACGGCTGCGGCCGGAGCCCGTTCAGGACGTGCCCGCCGTCATTCACGAAGGGCAGGGCGGCCTGCTCGACGTGTCCCTCGATCCCGAGTACGCGAAGAACGGCTGGGTCTATCTCGGCTACAGCCACGAGCTGAAGGACGCGCCCGCGGACGCGAACGGCCGTCGCCCCGCGATGACGCGCATCGTGCGCGGCAAGATCGCCGGCAACCGCTGGGTCGAGCCCCAGGTCGTGTTCGAGGCGCCGCACGAGACGTACAACAACACACGCCACCACTTCGGCACCCGCATCGTGTTCGACGGCGAAGGGCGCCTGTATTTTTCGATCGGCGACCGCGGCAAGGACACGCAGGCCCAGGAGCTGTCACGCCCCAACGGCAAGATCCATCGCGTGAACGGCGACGGCACCGTGCCGAAGGACAACCCGTTCGTGGGCCGCGAGGGCGCGCTCCCGTCGATCTTCAGTTATGGGAATCGCAACCCGCAGGGTCTCGCCATCCATCCCGTGACCGGGCGGCTGTGGTCGGTCGAGCACGGCCCGCGCGGCGGCGACGAGCTCAACCTCATCCGCGGCGGCGCCAACTACGGGTGGCCGGTCATCACCTATGGCATCCACTACGACGGCCGCATCATCACCGACGAGAAGGCACGGCCCGGTCTCGAGTCGCCGATCTACTACTGGCGCCCGTCGCTCGGCATCGGCGGCCTCGACTTCTACCGCGGCGATCTGTTCCCGAAGTGGAAGGGCAAGGCCATGGTCACCGCCCTCAACTTCCGCGAGATCCAGCTCCTCGACATCATCGGCGAGCGCGTCCTGCACGCGGAGGTGATCGCGAAGGGCATCGGCCGGATCCGCGAGGCGGTGACGGGCCCGGACGGCGCGATCTACGTGGTCCTCAACCGGCCGGATGCCGTCGTGCGGTTGACGCCGCTGGCCGGCCCCTGACGCTCAGACGCCCGCGAGCTGGATGGCGTGCTCCGGGCAAGCGGTCACGCACAGGCCGCAGGCATGGCAGGCGTCGCCGCGCACCACGAACGCTTGTTTGTAGCCGTGCCCGAACGCCTTCAGCTTGCCGATGAACGAGAGGCGGCGGCGCTGCTCGCCGTCGAGCGTGCCCATTTCGAAGACGTCGTAGGGGCACACCCGCACGCACTCGGCCTTGCCCTCGCAGCGATTGCGGTCGATGACCGGCGCCACGCGGCCCGGCTCCTTGCATTCGGGTTGGCTCATCGGCGGATGCGATCCATGGATCAGGCCAGCACGCGCCGAATCTCCTGCATGACGGCTTCCGCGCCACACGGCTTGAAGAGATAACCGGCGCAGCCCGCAAATCGCGCCTCATGGACGTGGGCTTCGCCGGTGAGGGCAATGACGGGGATGTGCGCCGTCGAGGCATCGGCTTTCAGGCGCCGCGTGGCCTCGATGCCATCCACGCCCGGCATGTGCAGATCCATCAGGATGACGTCCGGGCGAGACAGCCGGACTCGCTCCAGCGCCTCCGTCGCGCTCGCCGCCGTGATGATGCGCAGGCCGTTCGAGAGGGTCGGAAACACGATCTGGTACATGTCGCGGATGCCTTCTTCGTCATCGACGACCAAGACCACCAAACCGTCGAGCGTGTCGCGGCCCTTGGTACCCATTCGTTGCCTCCCTGCGCCTCTGCATCTTATCTCCTTGACGTTGAGTCTTACACTGAGTAAGACTAATCGGCGAAGAGGTGCTCGATGGCGCGACCCGGGAAGCTGCCCATGCTCGGCCGTACTGAGACGCTGATCCTCGAGTTGCTGCGGTCGGAAGAGATGTACGGCCTTCAGCTCGTGGCGGCGTCGAAGGGGAAGCTCAAGCGGGGCAGCGTGTACGTGGTCCTCGGGCGGATGGAGGAAAAGGGCTACGTCCTGTCGCACGCGGAGGAAAAGCCCGAGCACGCGGGTCTTCCGCGCCGTCTCTATCGCGCCACGGGGTTCGGGCTGCGCGTGCTCGACGCGTGGTCGCTGGCGGCCGCTCACCTGGCGCTCGGAGGCCGTCATGCGTAGACCGGGACGTGTCTTGCTACGCGTGGTTGAAGCGCTGGGCATGAGGCGCTTCCGCGAGACGGTGGTGCTGCCGACGGTGGCGGACATGCAGCACGAATGGTGCGAGGCGGGGGAGAGCCGCCGAGACCGCGCCCAGGCCCTCGTCCGCGGCTATGCCGGGGTGCTGGCCGGCGCCGCCCTCTACGCATTGCTGATGCCCGCGCGCCACGTGCGCGAGATCTGGTGGGGCCGTACCGCGCCTGCGGTGGCACTGCTGCGGGCCTCGGTGAGCGCCACCCTCGCCTACACCCTCCTCTTGCTGGTGCCTCACTTCCTGGCGGCCACGGTGCGCTCGGGCTGGCTTTTCCTGCCGAACGCCGTGGGTCCCGGCGTCTTCATCTGGTTTCCGGCGGCGTTCGCGATCGGCGTCGGGCGCTCGATCGCGAGCGTGCGTGACGAAACGCAGAAGCGCCGGTGGACGCGGGCGGTGCCGGGGATCGGCGTGTTGGGCGCGGTCTTGTGCTTCATGTGGGCGCTGCAGGGGGTGGGGCCGTATCGCCGGTTGCTCCAGGAGCTCTACACGCACGGGCACGTGGCCCCTCTCGTTGCAGAGGCGCCGGGCCGTCCGTCTGTCGCGCCTTTGGCGATCGGCCCAGGCCTACGCCTGCCCGTCGACACACGCAACGCTCCACCGCCGTGGCACCGGTGGCTGATGCGCCCCGCCGCGTGCGTCTCCCTTGTCCTGCTGGCAGCCGCCCTCGCCTGGTCGACGTACCCGCAACTGCTGCCCCCGGTTGTCCTCGTCGCCTTCTTGTTCTCACACATACTTTGGCCGCGGCCGCTTCCAAGCTGGCACTTCCACGCCGCGCCCCTGATGTTGGCCGCGATCGTTAGAATGAGCTCCATGACGAAGCGGCGCGTCAGCCGCTGAGTGGAGGGGAGCATGACGCCAGAACAGTCGGTCGTGGCGACCGCCGTCCAATCCTGGACCATCAACGTGGAACGCGCCGACAAGCTGTTCGCGGGCCTCAGCGAGAGCCAGATCCTCCAGGAGGTCGCGCCGGGACGCAATCGGCTGGTCTACCTGTGGGGCCATCTGCTCGCGGTGCACGACGCGATGGCTCCGTTGATGGGGCTCGGGGAGCGGCTGCATCCGGAGCTCGACGCCATCTTCCTGACCGAGGCCGACAAGAAGGTCGCCGTGCTTCCGTCCGCGGCGGAGCTCAAGAAGCACTGGGACGAGGTGCACGGCCGGCTGCTCGAAGGGTTCAGACGCTTCGCGGCCTCAGACTGGGCACAGAAGCACACCGCGATGTCCGACGATGATTTCAAGGCGAACCCGCTGCGTAACCGCCTGGCCGTTCTGTTGAACCGCACCAATCATCTGTCCTACCACCTGGGACAAGCCGCCCTGGTGCCCAAGGGGTAGAGCTCGGAGGAGGCGCAGTGGCGACGCAGTACTTCACCGCAACCAGCCTCGACGGTTATATCGCCGACGAGAAGAACTCCCTCGAGTGGCTGTTCGAGGCCGACCGCGACGGCACCGGCGACACGTCGTTCGCCGACTTCTTCGCCCAGGTCGGCGCGATCGCGATGGGGGCCACGACGTACCTGTGGGTGCTCGAGCACGAGCGCCTCGTCGAGGAGCCGGCCAAGTGGCAGACCTATTACGGCGAGACACCCAGCTGGGTGTTCACACACCGGGAGCTGCCGCGGGTTCCGGGGGCCCACGTCACGTTCGTGCAGGGGGATGTGGCACCCGTACATATGAAGATGATGCAGGCGGCCGGCGGCAAGAACATCTGGCTGGCGGGCGGCGGCGAGCTCGTGGGGCAGTTCGTCGACCACGGCCTCCTGGACGACATCTTCCTCACGGTGGCGCCGGCCACGCTGGGCCGCGGGGCGCCGCTGCTACCGCGCCGGCTGAGCGCCTCGGACCTCGAGCTCGTCGAGGTCGCGCGCGACCGCCAGTTCGCGAAGCTCCGTTACCGCGTGCGCCGGCGTTAACGCTCGACTGTTCGCGCCACTCGAAATCCGACGTTGTCACGGCGCTGCATCGGCAGGTAGTTGGATGCGCCGCGATGCGCGGAGCGCATCACCGCCGCACCATAGGCAAACGATCCGCCGCGCCGGATGCGAGGCTGATCGTCGTCAACGGTCAACACGGCATCTTCGGCGTCGTCTCGTGGAGCGCCGTCGGCGGGGTAGTCCACGCGCCGATCCTGGAGCCATTCCCACACGTTCCCGTACATGTCGAACAGGCCGAAGCCGTTCGGCTTCAGTTGTCCGACGGGCCATGTCCGCTGGGGGTCGTTGGGGTCCACGGGATCGGTCTTCGCCAACGGGGGATGCGCGGCGTACCACGCGTATTCCTTCAGCGCGGCCGCGTCGCCGTCGAAGAAGCGCGCGCTCGTCGTTCCGCCACGGGCGGCATACTCCCACTCGGCTTCCGTGGGCAGGCGGTATCCACGCCGATGCAGGTGGCTCTCGGGCATGCGCATGCCGCTCTTGAAGTCCTCGAGACGCGCGGGATAGACCCAGTCCGACTCCGGCAGGCCATGTGTCTGGCTCAGCCAGTTGCAGTACGAGGCAGCTTCGTACCAGGTCACGGCGATGACGGGCCCGTCGTCATCGGGACTGAGCCGGGTGTGCACGGCCGCCATCCGGCCGGGGTCATTGGGGTAGGCGTGCAGGCCGTCGATCCCCGGATGCGCCTCGAGAAAGCGGCGGAACTGACTCACCGTCACTTCCTTCGTCGCGATCGCGAACGATCTCGGAATTCGCCGACGATGTTGCACTTCGTCGGGCGACCTCCCCGGCTCGTCGGCCGGGGAGCCCATCGCGAACTCGACGGGCCCCTCCAGGACGACCATCGTGTGGCCTTCACCGTCGACAAACCAGTGGCGTGGGTCTCGTGGGCGTCCGGCCAGCTCACCGTCGATTCGAGCCAGCCTGTGAGCCTGCCCCCAGTCGAGCCTGCGGGCGACCCCGCCCTGCGACCGGTGACGCAACAGCCAGTCGATCGCGGCGTGCACACCGGGATCGGGGTCATCTCTGTACCACCGGAGGAGCAGGGGAGCCAGCTCGTCCCGGATCGAGGCGTGGAGCTCGTCGCCTGTGAAGTCGCCGAGCCGCAGGATCAGCGCGTGCCGGTCGCGGACGTCTTCGACAGCCCGCAGGCGCCGCACGACCGCGGCCGCTTCGTGCCTTCGGCCGGCGCGGCCATCAGCCTTTGGCGCTATTGGCCCACAGGCCGCGGCGAGGACGAATCCGACGGCGACCGAGCTTGTGCGGGCGCAACGCCTCATGCCGTATAGGACGCCGGCCCGGTGCCGTTGGTTAGCTCGGCATGAGAGGAGCGCCCCTAGCGTCCGTCACCGCAAGCGATCCGCTCGACACGCTCGCCCTGGGCGGCAACGCCGTCGCGGTCGTTGTCCGGGAACTGGTTGCCGGGCCGCCGCAGCAGCATCAGCTCGATGACCAGCCGCTCACGGGCGGTCAGCGTTTTCGACGCCGCCACGACCGGGTACATCAGGTCGGCCGGATCGTTCGAATGCTCCAGCCCGAAAGTGTGTGCGAGCTCGTGGGTGACGACGGTGGACATTCGGGCGACGTCGAGCGAGAGGAAGGCGATCTTGCCGCCGGTGATGCTGTTGCCGGCGGTCGTGCGATACGCCAGCGCCGAGCGCCCCGCCATCGCGGGATCGTTGGGGTCCACTATCGTGCGAACGACCATCCCGCTGCCGGCGCCTTCTCGCACCTCGAAGAGGACGGCCTGGCGCGTGGCGTCGCCCAGCGCCTGCGCCGCCGCACGGTGCGCGGCCAGGGCCCCGGCGTCCTCCCACACGAGCGCATCCGGCACGATCGTCACCCGCGTGCCCTGCGGCCGGCGCAGTCGCACCGCGGATCCCGTGGCCGCGTCGGTGTAGACCACCGCGCGAGTCAGCGTCTCGTCCAGGCCGGTGGCGCTGCTCCTCGGCCACAACGAAACCCGGAGATCGGCGGCGCTCCGAATGATGGTTTCCCGCAGCAGGTAGTCTGGCGACGCGGCCTCCAGGGATACCGGCAGGGTGACCGCGCTGGCGAGCCGAACGACGCCCGTGCCACTCGTAGTGTAAGAAGCTCCACCGATCCGCACGTTCACGTTGAGGACCGCGCCGCCGGTTTCCGCCGACACGAAGCTGACGGTGGTCCCGCCGTGCAAGGTCTCGACTGCCGATGGCCCCGATGAATCCACGGAAGTCGATGCGGTGGTGATGGATTCGTGCTGGCAGCCGGTGGCGGCCAGCGCGACGGCGATCATGCAGACGAAGCGCCTGGGATGTGTCCACAGCTCCACGAAGAGCCTCCTCGCCCGGCGAGATTTCGGGTCGGGAGGGCGTATTGCAAGTGGTATGCCAAGATAGCGGCGCGCTTCTCACTTCGCGGGCTGAGGCCGGGCACCGCTGCACGCGTCGGCGAAACCTCCGTCGCACGCCTTCTGATAGAGAGCCGTGGCCTTGGCCTGGTCCTTGGCCACTCCCAGGCCGTTCTCATACAGCGTCGCCAGTTTGTAGCAGCCCCTCAGCGCCCGGCCCTCGCAGCCCCTCTCGTAGAACTGCGCGGCTTTCGCCTCGCTCTTGGCCACGCCTTGCCCGGCTTCGTACAGCGACCCGATCTTGCTGCAGGCTCCGGCATCGCCGCGCTCGCAGGACTCCTGGTAGATGGGCGCCGCCTTGGCGACGTCCTTCGCCACGCCCAGTCCCTCTTCGTACAGGAACGCGTGCTTGTAGCAGCCGGGAGCGTAGTGGCTGTCGCAGGACTTCTTGTACGCCTCCAAGGCCTTGGTCTCGTCCTTCGGCACCCCGCTACCCATCCGAAGCGCCTGGCCGAACCCGTAGCAGCCCGCCGCGTCGCCGCCTTCGCAGGACTTCTGGTACGCCTGCGCCGCCTTGGCCTGGTCCTTCGGGACGCCCCAGCCGTTGCCGTGCATGATGCCGAGGTCGTAACAGGCGGCGGCGGCTCCGCCGTCGCACTCCTTTTGATGCAGCGCGAGCGCCGCCGCTTCGTCGACGGCCACGCCATCTTTGAAGGCCTTCCAGGCCGGGTTCCAATCGATCCACCCGGTCACCTCCCCACTCCAGTGCATCTTGGCGAGGTCGAAGCAGGCTTTCTGTTGCTTGGCTTCGCATGCCTTCGCCAACAGGGCCGCCGCTGTCGCGTTGTCCTTGCGTTCGCCCGCGCTCAGCAGGGCCGGCGCGATGAACCAGAGTGTGAGAGAGGCACGGAACGCAGGCTTCATGTCGCCTCCTGGGCTCGAGGATCGGGGCGATTCTCGGTGAGGGCTCCTGACAGGTCAATGGTCAACTATTCCTACGTCCGCCTCATCCGATTGTCGTAGGCCAGGCTCCGGCGCTCGTTCGATCCGTGGCGGCGCCAGCGCTCCTACGATCAGCATCGAATTGGAGGCTGATCATGTCCTCGTTCCGAAGCTCTATCGTTCCCTCGCTCCTGCTGGCCGCCGCGACGATTGGCTGCAGCCCGGAGCCGAACCCTGGCCCCGCCGCCACGAGCGCACGGCCGGAATCCTCCGGTGATACGTTCGTCGCCCGGCCCGCCGAGGGGCTCGAGATACTGCTCCGGCCGGACGACGGGCACGACACCCTGGTGCGGATCGAGACTGCGCCCGCAGGCGCCTTCCGGACGACGCCGCCCGCGGACTCCGAGCAGGTGATCCGCGTGTTCGTGACCGATCCCGTCGTCATCAACGGCGCGCGTTTCAGTCCCGCCAATCCGGACGACGAGCTGAAGGTCGAGGTCGAGTGGGGCGACGGCCAGCGCTCGGTCAATGGGTGCGGCCCGTGCCGCGTGGATCACGTCTATCGAGCGGGGCGGTACGACCTGACGGCCACCATCCACGATCGGCGCGCGGTCGACCGTGGCTCGGTGACGGAGACATTCACGGTGATCGTGCAGGGTCCTGCGGAACCCGGGCCGACCGGACCCACTCCGCTCCCGCCGAGCTGCCACACGATTACCAAGGCGAACGGCGCGTGCCCGACAGGTGCGACGACGTTCTGCGTTTCCGATCCGGCCGTGGTCCCCACGAGCTCGACGCACGCCTTGATCGCTTGCAACGCCTGTTACGGACCGGGCACGTGCTCGAACTTCAACGTCACGTGCTTCGGCTCGCCGACCACCAGCTTCGCGGCGTCGGTGAACCTGGCCAACTTGAACACGGGCTTCGTCTACGCTCGCACGAGCGCGAGCGGTCCGCTGCCGGGGGACACCTCGGATTTCCTGCTCCCGAGTTGCCCGGCCGGTGGAAGCTGGGCCCGGTGAGGCGGCGACAGAACCTGGGCCGGTCGAAGCGGGCCGTGTTTGGCCCTGCTGGGAGCTTGGGTCTACCCTGGAAACAGGAGGGCTCTCATGAACAGATCGACAATCATGATGCTTTTCGGCGCGTGGCTGGGAGCGACGGCCGCACACGCGCAGACACAGACGGCCCCCGCGACCGCTCCGGAGAGTGCCGCCACCACCACCCCATCGACCCAATCGACGGCGCCCGCGGCGCCCGCGGGCCCTCAAGTCCAGGCTGAGGTCGTCGCGGTCGATGCTGCGGGCAAGACGATCACGGTCCGGGAAAGCACGGACGGCGACGCCACGGACGCGGCGGGGAAGACGCCGGCTTCGGCCACCCTGCCGGTCGAAGGCAACGCGGTCACACGTCTGGGATTCGTGAAAGCCGGCAGTCGGGTGACCCTGATCTGTGCCGCGCCCGCCGCGCCTGATGCATCCGCGGCGAAGACGAAGGCCGCCACCACCGAGAGCACGAGCACCGCGACGACGAGTACCGACACGACGACCGCTCCGTCATCGTCCGCACCGGCGGCCGCGTCCGGGAGCACGTCGGAGACCGTCAGCTCCGACACCTCGAGCACGAGTCCGCTGAACGCCGCCTGTAGCTCCGTCATCGAGATCGCGAAGGCGCGGGCGACGCAGACGGCTCCGTCGAAGTAGGCCCTACCTCTCGGGCAGGCGCGGCAGGACCGGCGTATCGCTCACGCGTCGAACCACGTACACCGCGGCGCGGAACTGGAGCAGGTGCCGGCCCGCGCGCGAACAGCGCGGACATGTGAACTCGGCGAACGCCGGCTCGCCCTCACAGGGCTCGTACTCGACGACGAGGCGGTCTCCACAACTGCAGGAGATCCGCTCCTCACGAACGACGGGCATACCTCTAGTCTCGCACGTGGACCCCCTCGCGTAGGACCGGGACACGGAGTGGTGAAGTCGATCGAGCCTGGCTCGGCGATCGCTTGATTCTAGAGACGTTGCAGATCACAGTATCGCTAGATGCCGCTCCTCACGCGCCCGAGTTGGATGTGGGCCTGTCGCGTGATCACCACCCTCGGCATGCTCGGTCTCACCTCGCCGGTGTGGGCGCTGGACGCGACGCGCAAGCCCACGCAGTACACCCTGCAGAAATGGGACGCCGGCACCGGCCTTCCGCACGAGTCCATCCAGGCCCTGGTCCAGACACCCGACGGCTACCTCTGGATGGGCACCATGGGCGGCCTGGTCCGCTTCGACGGCGTGCGCTTCACCCACTACACGCCGCACAACAGCGCGCTTCCGCACAGCAACGTGTGGTCCCTCGCGGTGGATGCCTCCGGCCGGCTCTGGCTCGGGACGGACGGCGCCGGCGTCGCGATCTGGAAAGGCGATGGCACGGTCGAGCGCTTCGGAAAGGCGCAGGGGCTCACCAGCGACAAGATCCGCCCGATCTTCATGGCTCGCGACGGCAGCGTCTGGGTCGCGACCAACGGCGGAGGAGTGAATCGGTACCACGACGGCCGATGGACCTCGCTCACCATGAAGGAGGGGCTCGCCAACGACTACGTCTGGTCGCTGGCCGAGGACGCGGGCGGCCGCATTTGGATCGGGACCAACGGAAAAGGCATCGACGTCTGGGAGAGCGGCAAGATCGTCGCGCACCACGACGTCAAGGACGGGCTGCCGCAGGGAGCCATCGCTGCCCTCACGTTCGCGCGGAACGGCGATCTCTGGGCAGGCACGTTCGACGGCCTCGCCCGGTTGCGCGACGGGCAGTGGACGCGCTGGAGCCGGAAGGAGGGGCTGCCCGCCCAGGTCGTGCGCACCATACGCGAGGACTCGGACGGCAACATCTGGGTGGGCACCGCGGAGGGCGTGGCCCGCATCCAGGGCGACACGATCGAGCCGCTGCCGGCCGAGGAGGGCGTGTACGTGCGCGCCATGATCGAGGATCGAGAGCGCAACCTCTGGGTGGGTTTCTTCGGCGCCGGCCTGCGCCGCCTCAGCGACGAGACCTTCTTCGCCGTCGGGCGTCCCGAGGGCGCACCCTTTCTCTCGACGCATACCGTCCTCGAGGCGAAGGACGGCGCGATGTGGGTCGGCACGTACCGCGGGGCCTGGCGTTTCAAGGACGGGCAGTTCACGTCCGTAACGGCACGGGACGGCCTGCCCTCGGATTCCGTGGGGCCTCTGGCCGAGGACGGCGAGGGAGGCATCTGGATCGGCACCACCGCCCGCGGGCTCGCGTACTGGCGCGCGGGCAAGGTTCAGAAGTTCACGCAAGCCGACGGCCTGCCCTCCGACGACATCCGCACGATCCTGGTGGACGGCTCCGGGACGGTGTGGGTGGGGACGATGCAGGGCATCGGCGAGCGGCGCGACGGACGCTGGCGGCTGCACCGGGACAAGCTGCCCAACGAGGTCGTGCGCGTCCTCGCCTCCGGCCGCGACAGCCTGTGGGCGGGCACGCCGCAGGGTCTGGCCCGGTACAAGGACGGAGAGTGGACGAGGGTGCCCATCACGGCGTCCAAGGGGACGGCGGTTCTCGCGCTGCACGAGGACGCGGAGGGGACCTTGTGGGTGGGGACGGCCGACCACGGGCTGTGTCGCCTGGCCGGCGGAACCTCGACCTGCTTCCGTGTCGAGGGGGAGCTCTTCGATACGTCGGTCTTCCGCATCCTCGAGGACGAGCTCGGCTACCTGTGGGTCAGCTCGGCCAACGGCGTCGTCCGCGTGGCGAAGAAGGACCTGGTGGGCGCCGCGGTCGGGGCTCGGATTCCGTTCGAAGCCTTCGGGCGTGACGACGGGATGCGCACCAGCCAGGTGAACGGCGGCTTCACGCCCTCCGGCATGCGGGCCCGCGACGGCCGGCTCTGGTTCCCGACCATGGCCGGACTGGCGGCCGTCGATCCGCGCCGCATCGAAAAGAACACCCTGGCTCCCGTGGTGAGGATCGAGGAGCTTCACGCCGACGGCTCGCCGGTGGCGCTCGGGCAGCCGGTGTTGGCACCGGGAGTCCGCCGCCTCGAGCTGCGATACACGGGCTTGAGCCTCTCGTCCCTCGACAAGGTGTCGTTCCGCTATCGCCTCGACCCCTTCGACACGGAGTGGGTCGACGCCGGCACACGCCGCGTGGCGTACTACACGAGCCTGCCCGCCGGTCAATACGTCTTTCGCGTCACCGCGTGCAACAACGATGGCGCTTGTGATGAGAAGGGCGCTTCCACGTCCTTCACGCTTCGGCCTCACATCTATCAGAGGCGCGGCTTCTGGCTGGCCGTGTCGCTGCTGCTCGTGGCTCTCGGCGTCGGCCTCTATCGCTTCCGCATCGGCCAGCTGCGCGCGCGGGAGCAGGAGCTGGAGCGGCGCGTCGACGAGGCCACCGCGCACATCCAGGTGCTCGACGGCATGCTCCCGATCTGCGCGGGCTGCAAGAAGATCCGCGACGACACCGGCTACTGGAACCAGATCGAGACGTACATCAGCCAGAAATCGCGAGCGTCGTTCAGCCACGGGATGTGCCCGGACTGCGTGAAGAGGCTCTATCCGGACTACGCGGCGGCCACCGAAGGCGCGCCGCCGCCGGGCCAGGAGCCCTAGGGCGCCCCGTCGTCGGTGGGAGCGGGGGTCGCGTCCGCCTTTTCAGACGGCGTCTGCAGCGTTTCGAGGCTCGAAGGCTTGCCGTAGTAGAACGCGCGCACGCGGAACTGAGCCTTCCTGTCCGGCGGCTTGAGCGCGTAGCCGAACTTGTTGACGTCTTTCTCGGTGACTGCCACCACCCGGAAATCGCGGGCGCCTTCGAGCCGCTGCTCGATGAAGAAGCCCTCCTCGTCGCTCGAATGGTCCGTCCAGGTCAACAGGAACCCGCTGACCGTGATCGGCATGAGCTTGCTCTCGAGGTCGGTGGGCGCGGCCTCCACCTGGACGGCGGGGTTCTCGTCGCGAATCCGGCCGCGTGTCACGTTGCCCTCGGGACGGGTCTCGGGGTGCGCCCAGTTGAAGTCCTCGTCCTCCTCCATGCGCTTCGCGTACTGCGCGTCGGACAACGTGGTCGGCAGGACGACGTCGACGGGGTTGCTCGCCGGACCGTAGAACGCCCGTACGCGATACACGAACGTCGAGCCCGGCTGGATGTCGGGGTGGTGGTGCGTCGTCGTGGAGGGCAGCGCGTATTCGAGGACCACGTAGGGGCCCGTGGGCTCGCTCGCGAACTCGACGATGTGTCCGGCGGCCTTGTCGGCGGCGGGGTCGATCCAGCTCACCCAGATGTCGGTGGGAGAGGTGAGCTTCGTCGTGAGGCGAATGCTCGTGTCGGGCGTGGCGCGGGGGCCGGGGGCGGCGGCATTGGGGTCGGGGCCCGGCTGGCACGCGGCGGTCGCCACCCAGCACGCGACCAGGACCTTCATCCGCCATCCCATGGAAGCCTCCGCCGTGATTCTATTTGTGAGCTCTACGAAGCGCGCGGCCATGGGAAAGGGGAACGTCCCGGTGCGTGACGGACGCACCGGGACGAGAGGACTACGACTTCCGCCAGAAACGGATGCTGCTCCAGTTCACGGTGACGGGCCCGCGTCCGCTGGCCGTCCTGTAGGCGCCCACCTTGTTGTACCAGGGGCCGCTGTTCTGCACGGTGTTCTTCAGCGAGCCGTTCAGATACCACTGAGCCTGGGAGGGGCCGCTGTTCCGGATGATCGAGTTGACGCGGATCGTCGATCCGATCGACAGCGAGCCGAGCGTGGCGCCGCCCTGGACCTGATACAGCGTGCCCGGCTTCTTGTACGCGAGGATGCTGTGCGGACCGCTGCCGAAGCACTGCGCGACGCTGATGCGGTCGCCGCCCATGCTCGACACCCGGAGGTAACCTTCGAACTGCCGCTGGCCGGAGGACAGGGTCTGATACCGGCGCTCCGCCCGCTGCTCTCCGCTGGTGTTCGAGCACGTGAGCGAGAACGTCCCGCCGCTGATCTGGCCGCAGCCGGCCTGCTGAGTCGTATAAGAGACGGAGGTCGACGTCCAACCGGATCCGACCTGTGCGTGGGCGGCAACGGACATGAGCGCAAATGCGGCGGCGCCCGAAAGCGTTACGCAGACCTGTCGCTTCACCTTCATATACACCCTCCTTGCGAGCGGCGACGCCCGCTCCTCAGTTCCCGGTACAGATGGTTCGGTTTTGACTTGAGAGGAGCATAGGCGCGCGCGATGACGCCGACAAGGGTCCAGGCGGCCAATTCGCTTTGAATCGTTCGGGCCAGATTCATAGACAACTGAAGACAGGGCGACTTTTGGCTACTGTCCTTGCTGGCCCGAGGTACTGAGCGCCTCCTGAAGGTTCGCCCGAAACACGGGTTCCTCGGGGCGAAGCTCCACCGCGCGACGCATATATAAAATGGCCTCGTCGCGGCGGCCGCCTTTCCACAATTGAACGCCGAGATCGTTCGAGGTCGCCGCATCCTCGGGGCGCGACTTCAAGGCGGCGCGGAAGTGCTCGATCGCGCGATCGGTCTGCCCCTGGTCGGACAGGAAGCCGGCGAACGCCTGATGGACCATGGCGTCCTCCGGCTCGAGGGCGAGCGCGTTCTCGAAGCTCTGGGAGGCTTCCACGGTCCGCCCGGCCTGCGCCGACAGGATCGCCCGTCCCATGACGTAGGTGTGCACCTTCGGCGGACGGAGGCGGATGACGGTGTCCAGCTCGGCGATCGCCTCGTCCATCTGCCCCGCCTGTGACAGCGCGGTACTGAGCTGGGTGTGGGCCTGATAGCTCTCCGGATACACGCGCGTGTTGTGCCGGAACAGCGTGACGTAGTCGTGGTACGTGCCCGCCTGCCGCCAGGTGAGCGTGCCGAGGATCAGCAGGGGCAGCGCCGCCGCCGCACGAGCGAGGAGACGGCGTGCGGACAGAAGGCCGAGCCGGGCCGCGCCCGCGGCCACGAGCACGATGAGGCTGATCGTTGCGAGATATTGAAAGCGATCGGCCACCCAGGCGAACACCATGAATGTGTGTTTGAGGACGTTCAGAGCCGGTGCGATGGTGACGGCGTAGAACGCCACCGCCGCGAGCCCACCGCGCACGTCGGTGCGGGCGCGGAAGCGCCACAGGACCGCGAAGAGGACGAGGGCGGCGACGTGGGGAAGCCAGGTCCAGGGCGAGGCCGCGTCCAGCGTCCATCGCGGATAAAGCGCCACCAGCGGGTGCGGCCAGAACAGCTTCGCCGGGTAGAACCAGAGGGCGCGGCCGGCGATCTGAAGCCGTTCGAGGACGGTGATCTCGAGCTCGGCCGCCGTGGAACGGCCGTAAAAAAGCCACAGGTCGAAGAGCGTGAGGAGAACACCGCCGAGGACGAACGGCACGAGCGGCCCGAGGTCTCGCTTCGGCGCGAGCTGTCCGCGCTTCCACCAGAGGAGGATCGCCAGCGCGACCGGGAGGCTGACCACGATCGACTTGCTCACGAGGGCCAGGAGGTAGAGGCCGAGCGCCAGTCCGTACCAGAGGCGTCGGCGTGACGTGTCGAACTCGACGTAGGCCCACATGGCACCCAGGTACAGCGCGCCGGAGAGGACGTCCTTGCGCTCGCAGATCCAGGCCACGGACTCCACGTGCACGGGATGCACCGCGAACAGCGCCGCCGCGAGCCACGCCCCGGGGATCTCGAGCCGCCGCAGCACGCGCCAGAGCAGCAGCGTGCAGACGGCGTGCAGGAGGATGTTGTCGAGGTGATAGCCGAACGGATCTTTGCCCCACAGCCGGTACTCCAGCCAGAAGGTCGTGTACACGAGGGGCCAGTAGTGGGTTTCGCGCGTGTTCTCGGAGGGCGACAGCCAGAACCGCACGAGGCCGTCGGGCGCCTCTATGAGCGGGTTGGCGGTGAGGACGCCGTCATCCCAGACGTAGCCGGCACCCAGGGCGGGGATGTAGACGACGAATGCCAGCAGGGCCAGCACGACCGCCGCGCGCGGTTCTCTCATGGCACAAGGGTGGAACGCAAGGGAGCTTGCGCCCGAGTCTACCTCTTCAGCCCCGCTCGCGGTCGCGGGCCGCGCGCAGGGCCAGGCCCTGGGCGACCGACGTGAACTCGTCGCCGGCACGGATGCGCTCCGTCCCGAAGCGAGACTCGAAGATCCGGCGCACGGCCGGAACGAACGACGTCCCGCCGGTCAGGAACACGCGATCGACGTCGCCGGCGGCCACGCTCGACGCGCGAAGCAGGCCGTCCACGCAGCCTTCGATCCGCGCCAGCTCGTCGGCGATCCAGGCCTCGAAGTCGGCCCGTGCCACCGTGCTGTCGAGGACCACGCGGCCGCAGGAGAACTGGAAGCGGGCGCTGGCGCCGCCGGAGAGCTCGGACTTCACGCTCTGCACGGCGCGATGGAGCGGATAGCCGAGCTCCTCCTCGATCAGGTCGAGGAAGTTGTCGATCTTCTCCGGCTCCTTGGCGTGGGCACGGACGTTCGCCAGCATGGTGAGGACGTCGGGGCGCTTCAGCAGCGAGAGATGGTGCCAGCGCTCGAGGCTCCTGTAGGGCCACGTGGGCACGGTGAGCGTCTTGTCCATCGAGCGGATCTCGGTGCCGTCGCCCAGCGCGGGGGAGACGAGGTGGCGGATGAGCTTGGCGTCGAAGTCGTCCCCGGCGATCCCCACGCCGGCGTTGCCGAGCAGGTCCTCGGGCCGGCGGCCTCGCGCGCGCACCTCCGGCCCCACCCGCACGAGGGAGAAGTCGCTGGTGCCGCCCCCGAAGTCGCCGATCAGGATCAGCTCGTCATGGTCGAGGGTCGACTCGTAGTAGAACGCGGCGGCGACGGGCTCCATCTCGAAGGAAACGTCCTCGTAGCCGGCGAGCCGGAAGGATTCGCGGAGGCGCGTTTCGGCGATCTCATCCTCGGCGGCGGTGTCGGCGCCCACGAAGTGCACCGGCCGGCCGACGACCGCCGATCGCACCGGCACCCCGAGCTGCGCCTCGGCTTTGATCCGCAGGTCGCGCAACATCTCGGCGATCAGGCTCTCGAGAGTGCGGCGGCGGCCGAAGACGTCGGTACTCTTCAGGCTCTGGCTGCTCAGATACGACTTGAGCGACTGCACGAGCCGGCCCTTGTGATCGGCGGCGAGATACCGCTCGATGCCGTCAGGCCCGGTCCAACACAGGATCTTGAGCCGGCCCTCGTCGTCCCGGGACTGCTCCATGTAAAGGAGGGAGCGATAGGACGCGGTGGGACCGGCGAGGGAAGGGAAGCGGACGAGCTCGACCTCGCCGCCGGGCCGCACGCAGGCGATCGAGCTGTTGGTCGTGCCGAAGTCGATGCCGACGGCGGGGGGGCGGGGGATCATCGAAGCGTATCGAGCCCCCTAGCTTACGTCAATGATCGCGGCGGAGCCGGCCCTTCGTCGCCGTCCGTCGCACGAGGCTCAACAGGGCGGACGGAATGATCGGCTTGTCGACGAACGCCGACGCACCCGCGTCGAGGGCGTCGTCCGCGGTGGTCGCTCGTCCGTAGGCGGTGACGACGACGACCGGGATCTGCTTCACACACGCGTCCGATTGGGCCTCTCTCAAGAAGTCCCAGCCGTTCATGCCGGGCATGGCAAGATCCATCACGATCACGTCGGGTGGGTACGCCCGCGCGACTTCGAGCGCCTCGCGCCCATCCTTTGCCGTAGTGACGCCCACACCCGCGAACGCGAGGTATCGCGCATACATCTCGCGGAATTCCTGTTGATCATCGACGAGGAGCACGGACAGGCGTCGGTCGTCTGCCGATTTCCCCTGCCGGCTTCGGCGTTCAGGCGCCTGGGAGGCGGATTGCTTCTGGCTCACGTGGCCTCGCAGTGACCGCGTCACCTACCTGAGACCAGAATAGCGCTCATTCCTTCCGAAGCGCAGGCCATCGCGCCGGGACACGGCTCGATTCCGACGCCGCCCGCGATAGTGCTCCATACTGGCCTTGGAGCTTCCAGGCGGCGCGGGAGGGGATGCGATGCAGCTCGGGATGATCGGCCTCGGACGCATGGGCGCCAACATGGTGCGGCGCCTCCTGCGCCGTGGTCACGCGTGCGTCGTCTATGACCGTGTGCCGTCGGCGGTGGACGCTGTCGCCAGGGACGGTGCGACGGGGTCGTCGTCGCTGGCCGACTTCGCGGCGAAGCTCGAGGTGCCGCGCGCGATCTGCCTCATGGTGCCCGCGGCGGTCGTCGACGCGTCGGTCGGCGAGCTCGTACCGTTGCTGGCGAAGGGCGACGTCCTCATCGACGGTGGGAACTCGCACTATCACGACGACATCGTCCGTGCCCAGCGGCTCGGCGCCAAGGGACTTCACTACATCGACATGGGCACGAGCGGCGGGGTGTGGGGCCTGGAGCGCGGCTACTGCTTGATGATCGGCGGCGAGACGGACGTGGTGAAGCGCCTCGACCCGATCTTCGCCGCGCTGGCACCGGGCCGGGGCGATATCCCGCGCACGCCCGGACGCGAGCCGCGGGGCGGCACCGCTGAGCACGGCTATCTCCACTGCGGGCCGAGCGGCGCCGGCCACTTCGTGAAGATGGTCCACAACGGCATCGAATACGGCTTGATGGCGGCGTATGCCGAGGGGCTCAACATCCTGAAGAAGGCGAACATCGGCAAGGCGGATCACGCGGCGGATGCCGAAACAACGCCCCTGCGGAACCCCGAGCACTACCAATACGACCTCGACCTCGCGGACATCACGGAGGTGTGGCGGCGGGGGAGCGTGATCTCGTCGTGGCTGCTCGACCTCACCGCGCAGGCCCTGGCCGGGAGTCCGAGCCTGGACGACTTCGCCGGCCGGGTGTCCGACTCCGGCGAAGGGCGCTGGACGCTGGCCGCCGCGAACGACGAGGCGGTGCCGGCGCACGTTCTCGCCGCCGCGCTATTCGAGCGCTTCGCGTCCCGCGGCGAGGACGATTTCCAGAATCGCGTCCTCTCCGCCATGCGCTTCGGTTTCGGCGGCCACGTGGAGAAGAAGTGAGCGCGCCCCTGCCGCCTTCCGACGCGCTGGTCCTCTTCGGTGCCTCGGGCGACCTCGCCTACAAAAAGATATTCCCGGCGCTGCAGGCGATGGCGCGCCGCGGCGGTCTGGCGCTCCCGGTCGTCGGGGTGGCCAAGTCGGAGTGGACGCGCGAGCAGCTCGTCGA
>Ga0114129_10001703_pt1 | contig 30012 bp, 25 predicted proteins | sample RhiMetdeltSRZDD1_FD_80071 | JGI IMG/M metagenome (GOLD analysis project Ga0114129, IMG submission 80071) | Populus rhizosphere microbial communities from Tennessee, USA - Rhizosphere MetaG P. deltoides SRZDD1 (version 2) (version 2) | ecosystem: Host-associated > Plants > Roots > Rhizosphere >... | reverse complement strand
GCGGGTGGCTGAAGCCGCCGATGCATGGCGAGTGCTGCTCCTCGCCAAAGGGTTCACGGAAGTCGAGGGATGATTACTCCGAAAACGACGTTCATCGTCGGTGCAGGCGCTCCAGAGCCGTATGGATTACCGATCGCATCGTCGATCTGTCGTGATGCCAGAGGTCTGCAGCCGCTGTCCGTTATCTACCAACTGGTGTCTGCTGCGCTCGACGGACACACTCGGTTGCTCGATGAGATGCTTGAGGATTTTCGGGAGCATCCCACGTCGTCAATCGACGCCTACCTCGAATATCGACAGCAGGAACCTGACACGATGCGAGTCGGCAAGCTGCTCATCGCTGCACTGATGGGTCAGGCGCTGGCCGTTCGCAACAACTTAACAACGCAGGCTTATGAAGGTGACTGGATTCGGCACGTCATCAGTCACATGAGCCGAGGCGCAGCCCGAGCAGCCGGTTTCGCAAAAGCGGCACAGAAGGTCGAGTTCGTCACATTCAATTTCGACTCACTCATCGAGGAACGGTCGGCACAGCTTCTTCGTTCCATTTACAAACGTCACGATGGAATCGAGGAGGCGATACGCTCGATTCACGTCACGCATGTGCATGGGCAAATTCCTGATCCACCGCCTCCGCCAATGCAGATCCCCATACGCAGCGGTGGTGCCACCGTAAACCAAGCCACTGATCCGAAGTGGGTGGAATGGCTGAAGAAGGCTGCGCCAGAGATTCGGGTTGTGATGGACGACATAGACGATGCCCTCCTGCGGAAAGTTAAGGACACCATCGATGCCTCGAAAATCGTCTGTTTCCTCGGGTTCAGTTACGACAAGGGAAACCTCGCCAAACTTGGCTTTCCAAAGCAACAGAAAAGATCCATCGAAGTCTTCGGATCAGCATTTGACCTCACGAAGGAACAAAGAAGCCACGCACAGGCAAGAATCGGCCCTCTCACCCCACTGTCACTCGCGGACTCCGACGAGAAGTGCCTCAACGTTCTCCAGAACAGGCATATCCTCCGCGACTGATTCCCGTTCATCGGCCTCGATGTGTGACGGCTTCCACGTCCTGCCCTCTGCGATGTTGCTGATGGTGCGGCGGTCCACGCCGTAGCGTCTGGCGATACGTGAGAGGTAACCGACGTGTCGGCCTGCTCGATCGCAGAGTCGATCGACTGGGGAGATGTAGCTAACGCGGTCGCCGGCGAATCCGAGCTGGTGAAGGACGCGAAGGGCGTCGGCTAGATCGCGGGCGACCCTACTGCTGTCATCGACGAGCAGGACGTCGAATGGAGGCGGACTCGACGCGGCAGCCGTGGGGGTGCCTGCATCCGTGCGCGCCCGTTGGATGCTCGTCCCACGATGCAGTCGACGGCGCAGCGCGATTTAGTGAACGGGACCTCGACGACGTTTCTTCGGAGGTCGCATTCGCGCACGTAATTTGCGGAGTTGCCGCTCGCATTTCGCGCACCGTCGGACTGCGGCTTCGTATAGCTCTCTCCAGGCGATTGCGGACGCGCGGAGATCCTCAAGCTCGTCTCGCAGCTTGGCGATTTCATGTACGAGTTCGGCGTAAGAACGAGGCGACATTATCAGACGGCATTCCCCGCGCCTCAGGATTCGGACGTTGACGGATCGCGGCAACGTTGAGGAGGGGGAAGGGTTGCCGTCATCTACAGCACGCGGCGTTCCTTGCGTCGTGTCGTGTATTCGGGTGCCTTCGCAGGCAAATGTGACGACACAACAGGGTCAGGGACGGACCGACAATCCCTTACAGAAGCGACTATTTGAAAAAAGAAGGAAACGCCGCTCGGACTTCTTCGGCTTAGTACGGCTTTGCTCCCGGCTCGCTTCCGGACTAGCGGTGGCCGTAAATCGGACACCACATCGTGAGTGTGCTTGGTGTTTGGTACTCGATGAACACGACAGGTTGATTGCACGCCTCGCAGATCAAGCCAGTGTGTTTTGGCTGCGATGGATCGCTCATCTTGCGTTTACCGACAGTGCGCGCTCCTCGCATCGTGGCTGGGTGCGCCAAATCGTAGATCGAAATTGGCACCAGCAGTGTCGACGGTCCACTACAGCAGCGGTACGCGGACGCGACCATCGTGCGAGCCGCGTCCGTAGTTGCGCGGGAACAGACGGGTATTCAGGCTGACGGGTGGTAGTCTGCGCTTGCCTCCGCGGTGCTGACGATATCTTCGCTCGCCGCTTCGAAAGCAATTGAACGGCGCCGGCCTCATGACAGACCCGTCGCTACCAGCGAGATTGCACGGCTCCGCTCCCTAGAGTCGGCCCGTCAATAACAGAACAAGCAGGATAATGAGGATGAGTCCTCCCAGTCCGCCACCTACGTATGGACCGCCAGCGTAGTAGCCTCCACCGCCCAACAGCAATAGCAGGATAATCAGCACGATCAATAGCATCTAATCACCCTCCTCTCGGCAGGCCCGGCGCGTCTCGCACACTGCGTTCACACCCGCTCGAGCATTAGCGTGCAATCCGCGGACCGAACGTGCGCCAACGTCCCGTCGTTCGCTGTTCTGAGATCTTTAACTCGTCTGATCGGCGATACTCATGCTCCCGCGCTCCAGATGGCGGCGGATTCGCCTCCATCGTCACGGTGCTGAACGACGGCATGGTCGAGGTGGTGGCGACTGTAGTCACCGGTAAGGCAAACAGCCATCAAGAGGAGTAATCCGGGACTCTACGGCGTGTCGTCAAGTGGTACGCGTGTCCGAGGAGGTCTAGTGGCACCCACTCGAATCGTTCGATATGCCCTAGTTGGTTTGGGACACATCGTACAGGTCGCGGTGATCCCAGCGTTCGCGCATGCGCGTCGAAACTCGAGGCTCGTTGCTGTCGTGAGTAGTGATCGCGCGAAACAACGAGAGATTACGAAACGATATCGGGTCAAGCACGCATTCAGCTATGACGAGTACGACGAGTGTCTAAGCCTCGTCGATGCCGTCTACATTGCGTTGCCGAACTCGATGCATGCTGAGTACGCGATTCGTGCGGCGCGCGCCGGCGTGCACGTGCTGTGTGAAAAGCCGATGGCCGTAACCGGAATGCCGGCAAATGATCGCCGCCGCGCGCAAGGCGCAAGTCAAGTTGATGGTCGCATATCGGCTACATTTTGAAATGTTAAACCTGGTCGCAATCGACGTTGCGCGTCGTGGCGAACTCGGCGACCTCAATACGCACAGGGCCTGAGCTTCACACTGACGGTTGACGGCAAGCGCACGCGGAGGAAAATCGGCAAGCGCGACCAGTTCGCCCCTGAGCTGCTCTACTTTTCTGACCGCATCATCAAGGATCGATCACCCGAGCCTTCAGGTGAAGAGGGCCTGCAGGATGTCAGGATCGTGCAGGCGCTCTATGAGTCGTCGAAAATCGGCAGACCGGTCAAGATTCCAGCGTTCAAGAAGGAGCGACGCCCAACCGGTCGCCAGCGGATCACGCGTCCAGGCGTTCGAAAACCCTCCCTGGTGAAGGTCCAGAGTGCGAGCCAGAATTGAGGTCACATGCCGAGGAGGGTGTAGGCAGAAAGTGGCCCGATGCTGGAATGATGGCTGTCGATGGACAGTTCGCTTTCATGCATGTCGTCCGGATGATCGTCCTCGCGTGACCACGAGTGGTATCGACATTCACCGAGCTGTCGCCAGCGGGACGTTCTCGATGCCGAGAAGCAAGGCCGACGAGGAGATACTCCGTGGTCTGATCGCGCCGAGTGCACCTGGCGGCAGCCCGGTGTTCTGTGTCAGTCGCCCAGACGTTACGAGATGTGGGCGCTCGCCAGTGCTTCTGGCCGGCGATCTGCCCACCCATCGCCGTAACTGTTCCGACGCCCTGACCCCGGGAGTCGCCAATGACCGCGCCTGTCAAGCACACGCTCTTCATCTGCTACAGCCACACGGATCAGAAGTATCGCGAGCAGTTCTCCAAGTTTCTGGGTGGCAACCCTGTGCCCGACATGGAGATCTTCTCCGACGCCGAAATTAAGCCGGGCGAAAAATGGGAGGACAGAATCCTCGACCGACTGAAAGCCGCTACCGCTGCGCTGCTCCTGGTCAGCCAGGATTTCCTGGTCTCCCCCTTCATCCAACGAGTCGAGCTGCGCGAGATTCTCGAAAGCCACATTCGCCGCGGCGCCTGTTCCTCGTAGCCGTGCGCCCGACCAACTATGAGGGCACCTACCTGGAGCCGTTCCAGTGGGCGAGGCCACCGGACAGGCCACTGTCCGCGCTGGGCGCAAGCGACCAGGAACAGGCCATGGTCGACGTGTGCCGGAGAATCGCCGACGAGCTCACGAACAGGCGGGACGCGCCTTCGCCCGAACACACCATCGCGTGTCTGAAGAGCATCCCGAAACTGGACCTTCCGTCGATGTACGAGCTTCAGGAGCCCGTCGGCGAGGGGCAGTTCGCCCGCTGCTTCCGGGCACACGATCAGCTGCTCGACAGAAAAGTGATTATCAAGGTCCTGAACACCGAGCTGGCGCGCGACTCGCCGGCCTACGACAAGTACGTCCGCAGCGCTGCGAGGCTAAATCACCGCAACATCTTGGGAGTCCTCTTCTCTCAAGCGAACAAACTGCCGCACTTCATCGTGACGCCGGCACTGGACGGTGCGCCGCTCGATAAGCGGCTGGCGCCCGACGCTCCGCCGTTGTCGTTCCAGGAGGCGATCGCGTGCATCACCCGGCTGGCCGATGCGCTCGCGTATGCACACCGGCAGAAATGCGTGCACGGAAGGTTGCGCCCGTCCGAGATACGGTTCGATCACGAGGAGCACCCAGTGTTGTCGGGGTTCCGGACGGTCGAGGGCTGCGCCGCCACGCAGCCCGGTGCGCCAGCCGTGTTCAGCCTCGAGGACTTCCAGTACTCGAGCCCCGAGCGCCGGGGGTGCGGCGTGATCGATGCGAAGGGCGATCAGTACCTTCTCGGGCTTGTCGCGTATGAAATGATCGCCGGCTCGCCGCCGGTCCGCATTCCAAACTGGGCGTCGCTGTTCGACCCGGCAATCGTAGCGAAGCTTCTCCACCCTCCGCCTTTGAAAGACGTCGCGCGCGAGTGCGATGAAACCGTGTCCGACGTCATCATGCGGATGCTGAGCATTGAGCCCGAAACGCGCTGGGATTCGCTGGACACAGTTCGGGCGAAGCTCGAGGGCGAATTCGCGAACACCTCCTGCGTCGAGGAGGCGAAGGCCAGCTATCGACGCTGTGCGCGCCAGAAGACGTTTTATGAGGATCTGTATGGCGAACTGTTCACGGCGATGCCGGAGATCCGCGGTATGTTCACGCGGCGCACGATGGACGAGCAGTATCAGGTGCTCGCTGACGCGCTCTGGCTGCTGCTGACGTTTCCCGCTACGCAGGAACAAGGCGAGCCGACAATCCTCAGCGGCATCGCGCGCTCCCACGCGCATTTCGAGCCACAGCAGTTCGACCAGTTCGTGGAAGCGGTGCTCAACGCGGTCGGCCGCCACGATCCGAAAGGTCCTACCGCGGTGGAGGCGTGGCGCGACGCCATGACTCCGGGACTCGAGTATCTGAAGGCCAGAGCCGGGCAAGCCGCGCACGCAGGTGGATCCCGCGTGGCGTGATCACCTCTCGTCGCCGGCGGCGTCGCTGATCGGGGAAAAGCCCTGTCGCTACTTCTCCTACGGGTGGCCGTTGAACGCTGACAGCGTAAGCTGAGATTGCGTCGCGACCAAATGGGATCGGGTACCCGGCGACCGTCGGCGTGAAAAAGGCGAGGGGTTGATATGGCAGACGGCGTTGCGCAGGTCCACCGAGAGATTCTGGCTGGGACCACCGCGCTGCGTGGCTGCTGCTGGTCCCATCATACCCATCGCCATGATGGCGCCCCGCCGATGATTGCTTGGAAGGATTGGGTTCTCGCCTGTAAAGGTGATGAAGCCTCCGGTATCTCGAGCGTTCAGCTGCACGACGGCCAACAGTTTCGCGAAGGCTTCGTTGATATCGAATCCGGCGCTCGGCGGGGCGGCCTTCGGTTGTTCTATTTCTTTGACGGTTGCGGTTGTCGCCATATCAGATACCTCACCACGCGAGATTGAGACGGACCAGAAAGAGATCCGCGTGATCCTGCTTGACTGCGACTGCGGCAGTCAGAGGATTCCAGACGTGCTGATAGCCTGGGATCACCCTGATCGCCGGAGTGATCGCGAAGTCGTAGAAGATCTCTATGCCCTTCTCGTTCTCGACGGTGGTCCCGCCAGTAAGCTGTTTGATGTCGTCTGTGAATTCACCGCTGATCACGTTGTAGTAAAAGCCCGCGCCGAAACTGTCGTATTGCCTGCTGTCCCACAAACCGCGCGCAAACAGAGCGACGCTGGCATGTCGGTCGAGCGTATTGGTCGTCTTGGGCGCGTATCCGAGACGTCCGACCAGCCCGATTCCGCGCAGTGGCTCGCCACTCTTCAGCTTGTCCGGAACCTTTGAAACGTCTGTCTCTTTGAGAGAGAGATATTGCGAGACGTTCGATATTGTGAATGAGCTGTTGTTTTCGAAATTGAATCTATCGATCGTGGCCTTGGGATGCACCATACGATGGCCGACGGGACGTGGGACCACTTCTTCAACGCCTACGCACACGTCACTGCGGGGCATGGGAGGCTCAGCCCACGCAACGCCGCCACCGAGATCGACAGGCTGATCCTCACTGCCTGGCGCGAGAAGCTCTCGGTCTACATGGAGCTGCCGTCCGACATTGCCTATCTCGAGATCGAGGTTCCGACAAGTCCGCTCGCGCTCGCACACTCCCCGAGCGAGCCGGAACGGCTGCGTTCATGCGTCGCCGCGATCGCGGAGCGACTGTCCGCCGCCACGTCGCCGGCGATCCTGGCGGATACGGAGGCGGATCGGTTCGGCGTCGCACGCGACCTCATGATACTCGCCGAGAAGATACAGGCTCCGATAGCGGTGATCGATGCAGCCAAAGCTGTGATCGACGAGACATTCGCTTATTACCTTGGTATCTACAACGGCAAGGCAAGCGAGCCGCAAGTACGTCAGGCGATTGAGACCAGCGACTGCCTGCTTGCCATCGGCTACCGACCGATCGAAGTGACCACCGCCGACTTCACAGCCTCATTGCCCGCCAACACGATCCATGCTCGTGGCCACTCCGTGGATGTCGGCGACGACAACTACCAGGCGGTAACGTTGAAAGACGTGCTCAAGGGCGTTATCGATGCGGTCTCGCGCGTCACGAACCGCGGTCCACGCCAAGTTGCGGCAGCGGTGACGGCGGCGCGCAATCATGGCGACGGTGCCGCGAAGCTGACCCAGGTCGCCTACTGGCAGGCCATGCGGGGGTACCTTCGGGAGGGCGACGTCCTGTTCGTCGACAACGGCACGTCATACGCTCTCTTCGGCCTGAAGTTTCCGCCCAAGTGCACGTTCGTCGGATCCGTCAACTGGGGGTCCATCGGCTACTCGGTCGGAGCGCTGCTCGGCACCCTAACCGCAGCGCCGGAACGCCATCACATTCTCTTCGTGGGCGACGGCTCGTTCCAGGTCACAGCGCAGGAGCTGTCGACCATTCTGCGACACGATCACAAGCCGGTCATCTTTCTGATCAACAACGGCGGATACACGATCGAACGCGGCTATCTGGGCAAGAACGAAACCTACAACGACATTGCCAACTGGGCCTATGCCGACCTGCCGAAGGTGTTCCGTCCCGACACCTCGGCGCGATCGTTCGTCGTCGAGACCGTCCAGGACCTACAAAACGCTCTGAGCGCGCCCAACGACACGATGATTTTCGTCGAATCCATCATGGACACGAACGACGTACTCGCCCCGGTCATCAACAGCAGCAACAAGGGAGCAGATCTCGACTACGGACCTCGCGGTCCGCAACGTCGCGACAACATGCAGCTCCGGCCGCCCACATAGGAAATGGCGCCCGGCCGGCGGTCAGAACCTGAACATCGGCAGCGGGTTGAGCGGATGTTTCCGGAGGTGGCTCCACTCAAGTTGAAGGAGCCGTCTATGGAAGCCGGCGTCGGGCCATTTCGCATAGAGCTCCACGACCGCGGCGGCACGATCGCCCAGAATCGCATCGAGCGTTGAGATCGCCGTCATCACGGGAGTCGTGCCGCCACCACGGGCCATGCCGCGATGCGCTCGTCGATTCACGCCGCGATCACTGAAACCCAAGCGAGATCGGGCTCATGTGAACCGCTTGACGAACTCGAGCGCTTTCTCGGCAACCTCCCGCCAGCCGGCGTCGATTGTCAGCGCGTGCCCGCGGCCCGGCATTTTGACGATCTCGGTCACGCCTTTGTTGCGCTTCTGCTTCTTATAGGACGCGTTCGCGATCGCCCAGGGGACCGTATGGTCCGAGTCGGCCGAAACGATCAGCATCGGACCCCGGTCCGGGTTCGTCGAGTTGACCTTCGCCTCTGACCACGGATTGAAGTTAGCGGACGCCGCCTGGAAGAGTGGCTCGCCGGCGCCGGGAACGGAGTAGCCGAGGTACAGCTCCTTCGCCTCGTCCTCGCCGACTGCATTCGCGAAGCTGTAGCGGAACTGGTCGTAGCTGAGCGGGACCGCGCGGTTCCAATTCGCGGGGTTGCGCAGGGCGACGCTGGCCGTCCGCAGCGCCGAGATCGGCAGCGGGAGCACGCCGCGGAACGGAGCAGGGCTGATCGCGACTGATGCGGCGGCGAGCCCGCGCCCCGCGAGAATCATGGTCAGCAGGCCCCCGAAGGAGTGGCCGATAATTACAGGCTTCCGATCCAAGCGGCGGATGATCGCCTCCTCGTAGTCGGCGAGGCGCATTTGCGTTCGCATCCGGCCATCCTAGGCGTCGGCGTTCAACGGCCAGCCGTGCGAGAACGTGACAAAGGGTCCGGTCCCCAGTCTTTGTAGTAGATCGTCGTGCCGTCCTTCACTGTATCCGTGCCCATGTGCGTGTCTCCCGATGATCTGCCCGGCGAAGGCTGGGTTGTTGCTGGCAGCCAGCACGGTCGCCACGCAGCATTCGCTCCGGTCAACAGACGAGTCGCGTCGACAGCATTTGTTCCGTTCCAAGACGATCTCACTGATCGCCCACAACCATGAAAACTCCAGCCCTCGAAGTCTCGAGGCCCGCCCTCCGAAGACGCGTGGCTCTTGATTCTTTCTGCTGGCGTCGATGTTGCTGTGTCCCGATGAAGAGCTCCGATGAATTCTGAAAGCGTTAGTGCCGAAGAGGAGGCGGATGCGCCTGCGAAGGCGTCCATCAATCACGACACGGCTCGAACACGACTGATTGCAGGCGTCAGCGTGCCAGACAATCCGCTTATCACGGAGGTGATCGAATATGCGCAACGGCTCTCCGAGCCGTATCTGTTCAACCACGCGATGCGTTCGTGGTTGTTTGCAGAACTGATTGGCCGCGCGAAGCGCATTGACTACGACCGCGAAGTCGTCGCGATCGGCACGATACTCCACGACATCGGCCTCACTCCTGGTGTGTCAGGTCCCAACCGCTTCGAAGTCAACGGTGCCGACGCGGTTCTTTCGTTCATCAGAGGCCGGGGTCTCTCGGATCGCCGTGCGCAGCTGATCTGGGACTTGGTGGCCCTCAACTCGACGCCATCGCTCGCGCTTCACAAGGAGCGGGAGGTGGCTGTCGGCACAATGGGCATCGGACTCGACTACGGCGGCTTTGGGCTCGACGCGCTCCAGCCAGACGATATCGGTCGCGTCCTCAGTGCATATCCCCGCTTGAAGATGAAGAACAGATTCAGCGAGACGTGCTGTCGCCTCGTCATGGAAAGGCCTGAGACGAGTCACGACAACTTCCTGCGCGACTTCGGCGAGCGGTTTGTGCCTGGCTACAAAGCCGTGTCAACCGTCGATTTGTTGATGAACGCTCCGTTCGAGGAATAGCGCACGCGGTGGGAGGAACGAGGATGAAGATCACACCAGCGTTGGCGTTGGTACTTTCGCTGTCGCTTGTAGGCGCCACACTCGTGGCTCAGGAGCCGGTCCGATCGCTCTTCTCCAAGGATCTCGTAGGGGTGCCGAGCAAAGAGCTCACGATGATCACAGTCGAGTATCAGCCAGGAGAATCGACCCCGGCGCATACACATCATGCGCAGGCAGTGCTCTACGTGCTCGAAGGCTCGGTCGTGATGCAGGTCAAAGGTCAGCCACCCGTTACATTGGGACCCGGCCAGACCTGGTATGAGGGACCGGACGACATGCATGTCGTCAGCCGAAACGCGAGCAACTCGGCGCCGGCCAAGTATCTGGTGTTCCTGGTGAAGGACAAAGGTGCACCGCTTCTGACGCCTGTGAAATGAATCAGGACACGGAAAGGGACATCGATCATGAAACTCGTCATCATCGGCGGCACTGGGCTCATTGGATCAAAGCTCGTAACCAGATTGCGGAAACACGGCCATGAGGCCGTGCCCGCATCGCCAGACACCGGCGTCAACACCCTGACCGGCGCGGGGCTGGCCGACGTCCTTCAGGGCGCGTCTGTCGTTGTCGACGTATCGAACTCTCCGTCCTTCGAGGAGAAGGCTGTGATGGAGTTCTTTACTACGTCCACACAGAATCTGCTCAAGGCCGCCGACGCTGCCGGCGTGAAGCACTACGTGGCGCTTTCTGTCGTAGGAACCGAGCGGCTACCCGGCAGTCCCTACTTGCGAGCGAAGAACGCTCAGGAAACGTTGATTAAGGCTGCCGGGATTCCGTACTCGATCGTGCACGCGACGCAGTTCTTCGAATTCGTGAAGCGCATCGCCGATGACGCGACCGTAGGAACAACGGTGCGGCTGCCCTCCGTACTCATTCAGCCGATGGCGGCTGATGACGTCGCCACGGCCGTCGCCAGGGTTGCCGTGGGCGCGCCACTGAATGGCACGGTTGAAGTCGCTGGTCCCCAACAGTTCCGTTTCGACGAGCTGATCCGTGAGGGCCTCCGTGCGCGCAACGACCCCCGCGAGGTTGTCGTCGATCCGCACGCGCGGTACTTCGGGGCCGAACTCGGCGAGCGCTCGCTGATTCCCGCTTCCGACGCGCGACTCGGCGAGATCCGCTTCCAGGAGTGGCTGAATCAGCCCGTCCTCCAGCGCTAAGGGCCGTCAAGGACAGTGGTCAAGAAGACGGAATCGCGGTTCCACAGAAATGCGAACCCACGCTTCGAGCGTACAAGCGAACGGCCGGCATCGGCCGGCCATTCGCCACGAAGAATCGGCGTGGTCGCCTGACACCGTTCCGCTTCGGCGAACCTACGGCAGGGAAACGGTAAAAACCTGCTTCGCTGATCCTTCCCGCTCTAGCCTCTGGCCCGCGCAAGCTCATTCAGCGGCCAGTGGTGCTGACCCGCGTTCCCGACCTTATCGGGAACTGTTTCACGATGCCATCCGACATCACACCGACTCGCAACATCCTCGCCACCGGGATAAACCCTGCTCGAGGGGTGATTTCCGCCGGCTCATCGGTGTCCGGCCGGATGCCAACTGCCACTAGATGTCGTGACCGCCGTAGCGGCCCACACCGGGCGGGAACCTACTCTAGGTCGCGCGCCCGTCCGACCCCAGGCGCATACGACCCACGGGCTGAACCCCTTCGGGCATAGCGCCTCGCGTGTGTCGGATACCTGGCCACCACGCGGACCACAGAAACCCGAACCGCTACTCGAGCACATTCGCGACGTGTGGGTCTTACATAGCATCGAACGGAAGTGCGTGGCGGCTTGTATCGAACGACGTTTGGTATCGAGTCGCGACTCCGTCTTGGTGACGAATTGATCGAATCGCGATTGTCTCGCTACGGTGAAGCACGCTGCTCCTCATCGCGGAGCAAGCAAAACAGAATCTGCTGAAGGATGGTTGGACCGAACTGCCACTGAACGCGACACGTCCATCGCGCGAGACGCATTGATCCGCTGCGCAGCGGGATAACACCGAAGGTCGCCACTGCGTTTCTCGCGACCTAACGGTCCCGACGCGCCGCCGCGCGCCAGCCGCAGGTCCGCGCCGACGGCCCCCCATCGAGGTTAGGCAACCCTCCGCCGACGTGGCGACAACCAGCGTGTGTAACGAGCAAAATGACCGTGTCTTTCGCTCGCGCATGGGGTCGAAAATCGTGTGTCATGTACTCACACTTGCGGCGAAATCGCGCAGACGGCGATTAAACGTCGTGGCCTCATCCCAGAACAGCGCGTGTCCCGTGTTCGGCATAATGTCGATCTGAGCATGAGAAATTCGCGCCTTGTGCCGATCGACGACGGTCGGTTTGACAATCGCGCCATCAGCGCCATGCGTCAGGAGCACGGGCTTACGGATCTGCACCAACACGTCGTCGTTGTCGACTGAGCGGGAGAACAACGCCTGCCGGACGTAGGGCGGAACCGAGACGTTGTAGCCCAGCATCAGGTACAGATCCTCCGATGAAAGTTCTTGTGAAAAGCACATGCGTAACAGCGACGCAAGGCTGCGTACGCTCTCATCGACGTTCGTGGCAAAGAAACCTGGCACGAGGCCGAGAAACTCCGGGGTGAGGACCGACATCGCATCCTCAGTGCCCATCTTCGATATGGCACCGACAAGCTGGAGACCCCCAATCGCGTTGTCTCCATAGTGCCGGATGTAGTCGAGCGCTACGAAACCATATGACCAGCCACAGAGGATCGGCTGCTCGAGCTGCAGAGTGTGAATGACGGCATCGATGTCGTCTGCCCACAATCTCGAATTGTCATAGCCGCTCGTAGGCTTGTCCGACAGACCGTGCCCGCGTAAATCCACGGCAACGAGTCGATGGTCGTCAGACAACTCCGATGTGAGCTGCCGGCTCCAGGCCAGCCAGCACTGCGAGAAGCCGTGAATAAACAGGATGGGCCGACCCCGAACGTCGCCGGCCTCAACGCAATGGAGCTGCACGCCGCCTCCGCCGGTGATTCTTTGACTTTTCATCGGACTTTCCCGCGTGAGGGCGCTGTACCGCGCGACGCATCTCACATTCGTGATGCACTCCCGGGATAACGCGCGTATCGCTTTGTTACAGGCTCTTTTGGAAGATGCCTACGGCAGACCGGCAACTATCTTTCTGTATTCTCCTTCGTTGAAGGCTCGAAGCGTTTCACTCCGTACGAAGCCCTGCGCGGCCCCGGCCAAGCCAACACGTGCAGCCGTTTCATCATCTGGGAATTCAGCGATCGTCACGAGGTCGTACTGGCCCATCGTGAGGTAGAAACCGAGCAACTTTCCGCCAGCCGCCGCAAGGACTTGCTTGGCAGCATCGAGCCGTGCAGGGCCGTCCTTGATGCTTTCTATACCTTTCTGGGTATACCTGAAGAGCCCAATGTAAGTTGGCATCGAAACACCTCCAGGCGACCAATGCTATCGGAAATGCCAGACTCTGCGCTGAGGGGCCTGACGTCGGCAGCGGGATCGTAGGGCTGGACAAATGAGGGCTGATCGCAAGAGGCGCGCGTCCTTCCGAGCGCGCGCCGTTATCGGCGCACTCTGTTTAAGAAGTCTCGCGATAAGGGAGATAAAACGTAGAGACCCGTCGGCGTCAATTGTGTCAGCGGGAACTCGGACCAGCATTTCGAGACCGACTTGTAAGATCGTGGGACTCAGCTGTGCCGACGGGGAGGACTGGGCCGCATAAGCGCGGATCAAGGTTGTTCGATGCGAAGGAAGTGCACGCGCCCAGACTGCTCGCCGGCCACGACAATGCCGCCTGACGTTACCGCGAGCGATCGAATCTCGCTCTCGCCAGTGTAGATCGCAAGCATAGCTCCGGAAGTGAGATCCCAGAGCCTCACTGTGCGATCGTACGAACTAGAAACAGCGCGCACATTTTCAATGATCGCAACAGCAGTCACATACGCGGTATGGCCCCGAAGTATTCGGAGGAGCGCTCCCGTTGACAGATCCCACACTCTCAGCGTGCCGTCGCCGGAACCTGATGCGGAAATGGCGAACCGACTGTCCGATGAAACCGCAACGTCCGTGACGACTGCCGAATGGCCGCTCAGCGTGAAGAGTTCATCGCCGGTCGCGACACGCCACACCCTGAGCGTGTTGTCGAGACCGCCCGAGCCTACCCGAGACCCGTCGGGCGTGAACGCGATTGCGAAGCTGCCGCTGGTATGGCCATGAAACGTTCGTAACTCTCTCCCGGCCTCGAGATCCCACGCCTTCAACGTCCCGTCGTTGGAGGTGGAAACGGCGATCCGGTCATCGGGAGAGAGTGCAACTCGATTCACCGAGTCGGCATGACCGGTTAAGGTGTAGCGACGTGTGGAGCAATCGAGATCCCACACGATGAGCGTCCCGTCGCTCGATGCAGAAACGGCCGTGACTCCGTTTCGTGCGATCTCCACGTCCCACACGACCTCGGTATGTCCCCGCAACCTCGCGACCTCAATGCCGGCCTCGAGATCCCATACCTTTAGATCGCCATCACCGCCACCGGACACCGCCCGTCGTCCGTCGCGCGATACGGCGACGCTCCAAGCGTAGTCATCGTGGCGGCCGAGCGTGGCCAGCTCGACGGCGGTTTCAACGCCCCACATTTTTACGGTGTTGTCGCGCTCTCGAATGCCACTCTGTGCACCGGCAGCCGTTACGGCCAATCGTCCATCCGCAGTGACCGCGACGGCGTTCACACTGCTGATGTGGCCGTCCCCTTGGTGCGGGTCAGAGACCACGTCGAGGTCCCAGACTCGCAGCGTTCCGTCGTTGCTCGCTGAAATCGCGCGATGGCTATCGGGTGTCAGCACCAGCGCCCGTATCTGCTCCGTGTGTGCGCGCAAGGTGCCCAGTTCTGTACCGGTGTCGATGTCCCAGACCTTGATGGTGCTGTCCGACGAGGCAGAGAGGACGCGACGACCACCGTGAATCTCGGCAACAAAGAAGACGTCGAACGCATGCCCCGCCATCGTAGCGAGCGACGCGCCTGTTTCCAGATCCCATACTCTCACGGTCTTGTCGAAGGATCCCGAAATCGCGCGCCGTCCATCGGAGGTAACAACGACGACGGCTGCCTGGTTCGAATGACCGCGAAGCGTGTGCAGTTCGGCGCCGCTTTCGAGATCCCACACTCGCAGGGTCCGGTCACGAGAAGCCGAGACGGCGCGGCGTCCGTCGGGCGTCAGCGCAACGGAGTAAATCGCGTCGACATGACCAGCGAACGTCTGCAGCGTCCTTCGCTGGTCAACGTCCCAGAGCTCGAGAACTCCGTCGGCTGGTGCGTACATCGCTACGCGACCATCGGGCAGGGTCAGTGTCTGACCGGTGTGCCAGTCTTGAGTGCCAAGCGTGTGACGCTCGATACCCACTTCCAGGTCCCACACTCTCAGCGTGCAATCCTTCGAAGCCGACACTGCACAACGACCATCGCCGGTCACCTTGACATCTGTAACTCCGCTGCTGTGTCCGACAAGCGTGCAGCACTGCACTCCACTCACCAAGTCCCAAACCTTCAGAGTGCCATCGTCAGAAGCAGATACCGCACGCTTGCTGTCCGGGGTTATTGCTAGTGCCTCGATGGGGCCCGTGTGTCCTCGAAACACAAGTACTTCTCTTCCGTCCTCCAGCTCCCACACTCTCACTGTGGCATCCAGCGAACCAGAGACCACACGTCGGCCGTCGGGCGTCACGACGACTGACCTCACATAATTGCTATGTCCCAGGAGAACTCGTTCGACTTCACCACTCGCGAGCGCCCACACGATGAGCGAGTTATCCGCTGATCCGGATACAACGCGGCGTCCGTCAGGCGTCACCGAGGCGTCCAGGACGATCGATGTGTGACCTCTCAAGGTGCGTATCAATGGTCCGCCTGCCCTCGTCAGGCTGGCACTCAGAGGCCTCAGCCACATCCCCCCGCGCCCGCTGACGGCACTTGCCAACAGTCCTTTAATGCCCGACGTGTCCTTGTGCAGCAATCTTCCGTGCAGCTGAACGGCGAGCTGACCAGGGTCCTCCGCAATGACGTCACCCGACAACTGCAGCGCTTTCTGCACCAGACGCAGCTCAGCGTCATCGGGCAACGTGTCGTAGTCGGCGACAAGCGACCCAAGGCCAAGTGCGGCAACCTTTGCCTGCAGCCAGTTGAAATCGAGCAGCATCGTGCGCAACTGGTTGGGGTCGGCTTCTAATAAGTGATAGGCAACCCAACGCCACGCGTACTTGTCCGGCAGCCGACGAAGGTCGCCCCACGCCGTAATCAGCCTCGCATGCACGTCGGCGGGCTTCGCCAGCCTGGCAGCGAGCACCAGACGAATGACATCGTGCAGCCGAACTTCTCCAGTGTGGCGATCCCACTGCACGATTGCGAGGTTGTCGAGGGGGCGCAGGACCTCTTCTCCCACATCGTCCGGATCGATCTTCCAAAGCGTCGCCAAAGTGCTGACTGGTACAGCGGTGTCCTCTGGAAAGATCGCGATCTCGGCTGCCTTCTGTGCCACTCCTACATGCGATTCCTCCGCGAACTCCAAACCTGCCCCCACTGATGACGCCACCGCAGCGTTCCGCGCCTTCGAATTTCGACGATCGAGAACGAGTGCCCCCCGCCGGCGAAAGTGTTCTGTCAACCATTCGGCACATTCGACGAGATCACCACGGCCGCGCTTCATCTCCTCGATCAGCCGCGCATTGGCGAGTTCGAGGAGAAGCGGCCATCGACCAAGTTGATCCGCGAGGCGCTCAACAACCGCAGGAACTGACCCTGAAACCGCTGATCCGCGGGTCAGAAGGGCGCCTGCTTGCTCCGAGGTCATCTCATCGACCGACAGCTCGGGCCACGCCACCTCGCCGGCTTGCTCGACGAGATTTCGAGCACGAGTGCACACGAGCAGTCGCGCGCCATCAAGCCGCGCGAAGTCGACGATGTCGTCGCCGCGCCATGCGTCGTCGATGACGACGAGATAATCGCGACCGCCAAGAGCCTTGGCGAGGGCCTGGCGGAGCGCGTCCGTCCCTATAACAATCGGCTGCTCGCCCGTGGCCGATGTGTAGAGATCTGCCAGTGCCCTCGCGACGTCCGGCTTCGTGCCCAGCGACGTCCACAGGATTCCATTGGGAAAGGCATTGATGACCTCTGGACGATGACAGGCGTCGAGCGCGAGGCTGGTCTTGCCGAATCCCGGCGGGCCGTGGAGGATCGTGTTCGCGCTGGGACCACCTGAACCTGTCAGAGAGTCGATGAGGGCCTTGGTCAAGTCGGGACGGCCGACGAACTTGGGAGGTGGCCGGGGAACATTGTACGGTCTCCCACTGACCCCAGTCCGCATGATCGCCGCCAGCACCTCCGTCGCCAGGTCGTCGGGCTTGCGGAAGAAAGCCGCCATCTTCTCGGTACCGAGTTCCTGGCGCAGACGCTTGATCCTCTGCCCCTGGTCGCCAGCCCCGCTGAGTTCATCCTTGAATTTATCGGGCCAGCCCGCCTTGACATCTGAGTGCGTAAAGAACAGCAGCTTGCGCAACGGCAGGGTTTCGGCGTGCCGATATTCGAGCTCGGTAATAGATTTGCCGTCCGCGTTGCCGTGCACGTTCGGAGGGACGTACCCGTAGCGCCACGCAAAGAGGCCAACATAGATATCCGACTGCGCAACATCGCGTAGACAGAGCTCCAACGGCCGCTCATCGGCGGCGGTGTAACCCTCCATTCGCGCCACAGCCAAACCGGCTTTTTCGAGCGCACTGAATACTGCGCCCCGATACTCCTTCAGATCCTCGAACGTCGACGAGAGATAGATCCGTAGTTGTTTCATCCCAACGTACACACGTTACGCGGAACTGCTTCCGGGTCAGCAGTGGTCAGATTGCAAATGGCGTCTGGGCGAGAAAGGTCGCCGACGGACCGAGCGTGAACAGATTCGGGACCTGCGTCCGCGGCATCCGCGCCTTGATGGCGGCGTGGAGTTGCGCGTAGTTGCCCTTGAACTTGCCGTGATCCCACACCTGCAGCAGCTGCTCCGTGAAGGCGCCGTTGTGGTCGCCATCCATCGACGTCTGATTGTCCTGACAGCCTGAAATCAGAATCACCGACGATTTGCAATCGTTGGCAATCGACGTCAACCGCGGGCTGACGACGATGCGTGCAAGCGCACTGTCGGGGTCGGGGACGTCCGCCTTGCCGGAAGCCGCGGCGACATCGCGTTGCAGTTTGTCGTAGAAGTCCTTGTGCTCGCGATAGGTGCGCATCGCCACCGCTGGCGGCATCATCTTCGATCGGCCACCGGGCGTGCCGCCTTCCGGCAACCGTGCACGTGTGACCGTTCCGCTGTGACAACTGTCCGAGAAAACCAGGATGCGCACGCCTTCTGCAAACCGGCTCAATTCGAGAAACACTTCATCGTCGATCAGTTCGCCGTCGTAGAAACACCACGTCTCGTCGAGTTTGTCCTTCTCTTCACCGGTCACATCCGGAATCTGCCCGCCATGTCCTGAATAGGTGAGGAAAAGAAAATCCCCTGCGCGCATCGACTTCGATGCGGCGCGGAGGGCACCGAGGATCTTGGCACGGGTAGCCGTCTTGGTCAGGAACATGGTCGACTTGATGCCGGCCGCGGCAGCGATCGCGGCCATATCTTTCGCATCGAACTCACAGGCGACGAGATCGCCGCTCCAGCCTTCGTAATGGCGCGGATCTACCGCATTCAACCCAATGTGAATCGATCTGGCCTGCGCTTTCGCGGTTTCTGTGGACTTCTTCGCCATGCGGACTCCTTCGTCGTGCGCTGTTGTGACGCTATCGTCGTGCCTTCCGGCGCTGCCGCCGCGCTGTGCTGGTCGGCGCCGTTTTGCGTGTGACCCTTTTATGCTTCACAGGTGTGCGCGAAGCCGCTGATTCCGCTGATCGCGGGCGATCCGCCGCCGTCGCCGGGGACTGGTCGGCTGGTGCCGGCCGTCCCGCGAGAATACCGAGCGAGTCGAGCAGACGCGTCGCCGCAAGAGCGTCCTCGGCGCTCGCCAGTCGTTGAAACCGTGACAGGACGAACGTGGCGTTGTCGAGGACGGATCCCCACATCCACGGCGAGGCGACACGCTCGTGATGCTTTCGGAACTCGGCGAGAAGGTTGTCAACTTCCTTCGTCAAGGTGCCTGCCGCAATCGCGACATACATGTCGAGCTCGGTATGACCGATAACCGACCAGAAATCGGGTGGCACCGAGCTGAGCGACTTGCGGATGATCTCGATCGTTTCCTCGTCCATCGCGTCGGACCGTCTGGCCCCGTCAGCCAGCGCCAGCTGCGCCGCAATCCGGTTCATCGCCGGATAGAACAGCGGCCGCGGCGGGCCACCCGGCGTCGAGGCGCCTTTTCTCGCGAGCTCTTCAGCGGCCGCGTAGTGCTTCCACATCTCTTCGATCGCTTGTTGCTCTTTGTCACGGTGTCCGGCAGCTGCTTCGAGCAGGGCCAGACGCTTGTACGCGGATCCGTAGATGCTCTCACGCTCGAGCGTCGGCGCGATCGCCAGCAGCGTGTCGAGCAGCCGTATCGCATCTTCGATCTCAGTGCGCGCTGCGTCGAGTGCCGATCCTTTCCGCTTGTCGTCACGTGAGACGCGGTTCCACGCGGCCCGAACCTTCGCATTCGCGAGCTGCTCGACCGCGGCGAGCGACGCGGTGCCGTCCTCTGCGATCCGCGCGCGTTCGTACCAGTCGACCGCCTCTTCGAACCGTCCCAGCTTCGCCCACGCGTTGCCGAACGCCTGCGCGACGTCGCCTCGGTTCGCATATCGTTCGAATGCAGTCCCCAGGTACGTCACACGCTCTGCCTGACGTTCTTTTTTTCGGCCCTGGAACTCTGTCTCGACCGCAATCGTGTCGAGCGCCACGATGAGCGTCGACGGCGACGCTATGCTCGCGAACTCATCTCGAACAGCGCGCGGCCGTTGCGCGTCGGCGCCACGTTCGTTGAACTGCCAATCGGGATCGCCGTAGCACTGGTACGCCGCCCAGGTGTTGCCGCCGCATTCGTACGCCTTTGCACGTGCGCACGCAACGGCGTCGATGAACCGGTCGCCCGCGCGCAGCCGTTCGTAGAAGGCGCTGGCAAATGTGCTCGCTGCCTCATCGTCCACAGCCCAGCCAGCGGCGATCACGCAGCGTACGCCGCCTTTGATCAACGCCTGCGCGACACCGGCGGCAAACCGCGCGCGGTCGTAATTGGTCGGCGAGAGCAGATCGCCTGGCCGAGACGAAGCGAGATGGCAGCAGTTGACGAAGACCAGTTGCGGAATCACGCGCAGTCCGGTGATTTCGCGCGATCCGAGGAACGAATCGCCCGAGAGCACGACGCCGCGGGGGTTGATCCCGGAACGGACCGGCACCGGTGGTTCGCCGTGCGCCGCGATATGAATGATCCGCCACGGCTGGCGCATGACGGCGTTGGTCACCTCGATCGCATCGGGCTTGTCGCTGGCTACTGCGTCATCGCTGATGACGGTCACAACGCGCAGTGCTTCGACATCCCCGTCGTCCTGCCGTCGAGTCAGGCACGCCGCGACCTCGGTCGCTTCACGGCGGGCACCCACAAGCGGCGGATACTTCGATCGATCGCACGCGGGATCGCCGATGACGAGGATGCTGTCGTCGGTGGTGGCATCGTTGACGGCAAATGATGGCGAGGCCGTGCGCAGCTTACGCAGCAGCTTGGTACGAATCGACCAGGGCCGCTTGTCGCCGCCGTTCGATGCGGGCGGCGCCAGTACTTCCCACGGAATCCCTGACGTTCCATCATCGACCTCGAGCACTGTCTCGACGCTGCTGCCCATGAACGGCTCGAGATCGACTGGCACGAGGAGATTGAACAATGTTCGACCGATCTGAGCGTCGCCGTTGGCTGCGTTGGACGCGGTCACAACCAGATTGCGGATCAACGGGACCTGCACCGGCTGCGGCCGCACATCGCTGCGCGCCCGCTTGGTATCGACCGTGTAGACAATCTCTTCGTTGTCGGCATCGCTGCCGCCAATGAGCGCGCTGATGAAGTCGTAGGAAGTGCCGCGGTAACCCAGGTCGGTTGTTCGCCGCAGCGCGCCGATCCCCGGTTCGATCGCCGGCGCAATCGCATACCGGGACACGGCCGACACCGCGAGCGCCTGGAGCGCGTTCCAAGCCTCCGCGGCGCGATCCAAATAGAGTTCGACCAGCTGGAGCTGCTCGACGCGTGGCCATGGCGGCTGCGCGCCGGCGTCGTCGGCCAGCTGCTCGTTCGCTTCGCGAACTCCCTGTGCGATCAGTTGTGCCGCCTGTCCTGCGGTGATGCCACTGCCGCCGCTGCCGAGCAGCGTCGCCGCGAGTGAGAACGACGACGGAATTGGCGTGCGTTCGGTCAGCCGCTGTGCGAATCCGATCACCGCCTGCCGCACGGTGCTCGCGAGATCAGCGCCGCGCAGTTCTCCTTCGGCACCGAGACCAGCGACGATCACGGCCTCGGGTCTTGGCACCTGCCAGGGATTGTCACGGTTCGTGGTCACGTTGACGAAGATCTGTGACGCGCCCACCGCCTGCGGGTAATAGCCGCGCCGCAGCGACGCACTCATCGCGCCGCCAATCGCCGCGTCCATGACCGCTTCAGCGCCGGTCAGCCGCGACGATCGGTAATGACCGATCAGCAGCGGATCAGCGATGTACGTGAGGTCCGCATTGACGACGCTGATTCGAAGCGCCGCGGCCGGCGGCGGCGTCACCACCGCTGCTGCCCCCGTAGCAGCGAGGACCTCTGTCTGGCGCTGGGGGGGTGCTGCCGCGACCGCCACTCGTGACGGACGCGTCCGCACGATCGCCGGCGCAGCCGCGCCACGCAGCGCGCTCGAAGAGACTGATGTCAACCGCTTCGTCGCGCCGGTCGTCAGCAAGTCCCGGTACGCTTCGAATGCCTCTCTGCGGCGCGGCAACGATCCGTGATCGGCGTCCAGCGTCCACGTTGCAACACCCGGCAGACGCGCGCTCTCGAGCAGCACACGCCCATCGCCGCCATTCGCCGCGTTCAGGTACACGACACCGGCGTCGGTCAATTCGTATCCCGCTGGCGTCAATGGCGCCTGCCCGACGACGAGCAGCAGCTTGTGGGCGAAGGCTGAAAGGTCCTTCTCCTGCTGCCGCCGCAGCGCGAGCCACAACGCTTTAGCCTCATTCAGAATCGCCTGTACTGGTGTTCCCCAGTTGAGCTGCTCGATCTGAAGCGGCAGACGATGCCAGATGCACTGCGCGCGCAGCGCCTGGAGATCCGCGTCGGCGAGTTTGCGCCATTGCTGTTCGTCGCCGAGTTCGTCGAGCACGTTCGCCTGCAGCTGCATCAGGCCGGGAAAGGCCGCGATGAGCTGCCGCGTGGCATCGCCGCGAAAGGGCGCCCCGACGGTCGTCAGCAGGTTCCCGAACGTGTCATCACCCGAAAGCACTTGCATCGGCGCCCACGAGCCGTTGTTCGGCGTTCCCAGCAGCAGCACTCGGGCGCCGTCGACGCTGATCATCGCGTCCCACGTGTCGCGCGCGACAATCTGCATGGTCCGCACGACGAGGCCGCCCATGGAATGAGCGATGATGCGGACCGGTTGCTTCGACTTCTTTCGCTGCGCCATCGCCTCGGCCACTTCGCCAGCGAGACGTTTGGCCTCAGCAGTGATCGGCCGGCGCCAATCGAAGGCGAACGGCTTCACGTCGTGATCGCTCCCGAAGAATGCCGCGAGGTCGTCGTAGTAGAGACCGATTGGTCCATCCGGCGTTACCGCCGTGCTCTTCGGGTCGTACGCGAGCCGTGAAAATCCGTTGACCAGCCGCCACGTCAGCCACACCCGCTCCTGACTGACGGCGAGGTTGCTGCCGAGAATGCCAGGCAACAGAAACAACGCTGGCAATTCGGACGCATTTGCCGTCGAACGGGGCGCGATCGCCGCTCGGACGCCGGCCGCCGATTCGCCGCTCCACGACAAGGGACCGATGACGCGAAAGCCGTCAGGGGACTCTTTCATCAAGGCGTCGACGATCGCCGAGGCGGTTTGCCCGTTGCTGAAGTAGGTAAAGTGCGAAACCTTGCCCCCTTGATCGAGCACGAACGTCGACTGCGAGTCTCGTGGTGTGCCGCCGTACATGGATCGCGTCTGGACGACGAGATCGTTGTCAGTCCAGAAGAACGCATCCGACAGGAGCGTCTTCACCCACGCGACGACTGAATCGCCCTGGATGTCGCCGGCGACGACACGCAGGTCGCCGCGGATCGACACACCGTCGGCATGAAGCCACTGCACGAGGGGTGAGTCGGGAATCTGCGCCGCGAGGCCGGGCAGCGCATCCGGATCCGCACGCCGGCGCGCGACCTCGCCGAGAAACTCGACCAGCTGCGGCGCGATGGGAATTTGCGCGAGCTCGAGCGCCCATTTCAACACAGACACATACGCGTCGAGCCGTTTGGAGGCGAGCAGTGTGCCGCGTGCTGGACAGGCCACGCGAACCATCCGATCCACCTGGATCTTCTTGCGCGCCACGATCGTGGCGAGCTGCCGCAACTGCTTCGCACTTGCGGGATCCGCCTTGAAAAAATTGCCGAGCGGTGCGTCTGGCTTATCGCAGGCGCGGGCGAGCACTTCCGCCGCGAGCCCGCCGCGCGAGTGTGTGAGCAGATGCAAGCGCGCCCCATCGGGAGCCGCTTCGGCGAGGGTTATCGCATTCTCGACAGGAGTCTGCCCGAGCGTCGGGTGATCGAGCGCGTAGACGCGCCCGCCGTACACCTTGAACAGCTGCTGCACCAACTCGGGATGCTCGGCCCAGAGTTTTCCGAACGTTCCGGCCGTCTGACTGAACGTGCCATGGATCAGGACGAGCGACCCGTCTGTGCTGCTTGCGATCCGCGACTGCGTCTTCCCCTTCAGCGAGTCGAGACGACGTGCGTCGAGCGCGTACACGCCGGCGTCCACCTGACCGTCGAACGCCTGAACAACCTTTGAGGCGACGAACTCCGCAGCCTTGTCCTCGGCGAATCCGGTGAGCACCTCGATGCCACGAACGAACACATCGCCGAGAAATCCGCGCGTCGCGCCGCGGGTGGGTGCCGCTTCTTCCAGCTGCCACTGCAGTCGCGTCGGCACTGCGACCTCGCCGGCGACTATCGTCGCGCTGCCGCGCTGACCGCGCGGGTCCCGCTGCGACGCGAACAGATCGCGCGCGGTTTCGGGATGGAGCCAGAGTTCGGGACCGCCTGCGACATGGAGTACGACGACGTCTTCGCCGGGCACCGCCGTCGTCCGCACTTCGCCTTCACCCGCCGTGCGCTGCGCGGTCACGGTGACGGAATCCTTGACGCGCCCGATTCCCGACGGTGCGACGCCGCCGGCGCCTCGCGTCGCGCCGGTGCTGCGGACACCGGGAACGACGAATGTGATCGGAGCGACCATTGCAGTCCTTACGAGGTGCGTGAGTTGATGGAGTCGAAGGACTTTAGCTACTTCACAGTGCCCGCGCAATGAGATTCGCAGACATTTGTCGAGACCGATTTGTTCTCACGCTCTGAGAGCCAGCGTGAGAGCGCGTCGCTCAGCTCTGTTGACCCGCGTGCGGATGGCCGCCTTCCGGTGCCGTCGTGGTCTCGACCATCGTGCCGGTGCCCGGAGCGGCGCCGGCCGATTCGGCAGCCGGTGCGCCTGCCGCTCCGGCCATTCCGCCGGTCTCGGCGGCACTCGCGCCAATGAACGGCGGCGGACCCGCGGTCGACGAAAGGGCCGCGACGCTCGGTGCCGGACCGGCATTGATGGCGCCCAGTGCGGCCGCCGCCTCAAGGACTTCCGGCGGCGCGACAATCGGCGAGGCGGCCGGCGACTCGCCTGTTCCCCTGGTGCCACCGGTGGCGTGTGCCCCGCTGCCCGGCGCGTCGGGGCGGCTCTCCGAGATGACGATCTTGATCTCCATGGCGTCTCCTCAGGACAGAATGGCGAATCGGCCTTCGAAGGTGATGTTGACGTTGGTGAGGTTGGTGACCGTGATCCAATACGTGACCGCCGTGGCACTCGCGCGCTCGACGCCGACGGTCCACTGCAGCTCGGGCGCGCCCGATCGCGGCGTGACCGGCATCATGTACCAGACCACGTGCAGGGCGGGATTCCAGTTGAACGTGAACCACCGCTGGGTTTGATTCGGGGTGAGGTTTCCGGTGAATTGCAGACCGGTCGTCATGGGTTGGCGTCTCCCTTCTTCGGCAGGAGCCCGGCCGAATCACGATAGGCTATGGCTTTTGCCGGCGAAGCCGGCCCGTTAGGAGTGTGTTCCGATTCCTGGGACACGCTAGTACCGGCTGAGAATGCAGTACCGTCCCTCGAACGACACGGCGACATTCGTGAGGTTCTGGACGGTGATCCAATAGGTGACGAACTCGGGCGACGCGCGCTCCACGGCAACGTTCCAGGTGATCTCCGGGGCGCCCGACCTGATCGTGGTCGGCATCACGGTCCAGATCATGTGCCAGGTGGCTGGCCAGTTGAACGTGAACCAGCGCTTCGTCTCGTTCGGATTGAGGGTCCCGTTCCACTGGACTCCACAAATGGGCGTGACCATCCAGCCATCGACCGGGATCTCCCAGACGCCGCGATTCCGCGTGCCGACGCGGAGCACGCGTGCGTGCGGATGAAACACGAGATCGCCGTTGATTGCGTTGGGCAGCGAGGCCGAGAAATCCGCCCAGCTCGCGCCGGCGTTGAAGCTCTGGTAGACGCCGAGATCGAGCGCGACCCAGACGCGGTTGCCGTTCCCGGCATCGACCTCGATCCCGTTGGCCGGAAGATTCGGCAGGCCCGCGGAGCAGTCGGTCCAAGTCGTGCCGCCGTTGTCCGATCGGAACACGCGGCCGCCGGGCGGACGCGTCGAGTAGGTCGCCCAGATCCGATTCGCATTCCCCGCGTCCACCAGCAGGTCGCTGACGAACGCGCCCGCCCGCGGCGTGGCGAGGGCCGCCGGCGCCGTCCACGCGGCGCCGTTCCAGGTTGTCCGCAGGATGCGCCCGTCGGTCGTGCCGACATACACCGTCGTCGGATTGGGGATGTACATGGCACTGGCGCGGGCGCCGGCCGGAAGGGCGACGCGCGTCCAGCTGGTCATGTTGTTCCGCGAGACGTAGAGGGCATCGCCGCCGAGGGCGACTGTGTCCCCGCCGTTGGCGCTCGCCTCGAGCGGCGGGTAGAACAGGCTGCCTTCCCCGGCGGGAATCGCCGGCGGAAGGAACGTCCACGATCCGAAATCTCCGCCGGTGACGGAGCGGTCCGGGCTCATGTTGAAGTAGGTGTGGAAGACGGTCGTGGGCGTGGTGCGGTTGACGGCGCAATCGCCGCCATCGCCGTCCGCTACGTGCGTCCAGGCGGGATCGCCCGTCCAGCGCTCGGTCCCGTTGTCCTGCGTGCCGCCGATGATCCAGCGCGAGAGGCCGAAGTTCTGCGCGAGGTACTCGAATTCGGAAATCACCAGGCCGTTGTTGCAGTGCGCCCACGTGATGCCGCGATCCGGACTGCGGAACAAGCCGCCGTCACAGCCGACGTAGATCGTGTTCGCATTCCCCGGCTCGAAGGCGATGGTGTGCTGGTCCGGATGAATCGACTGACCGGTGGCGCCCTTGTTGCTCAAATTGCGCCAGGTCCACATGCCGCCCGCCAGGTCGCCGCGATAGCTTTCGATCCCGCCGGTGTACACCTGGTCGTCGCGATCAGGCGCGGCCGCGCAATACCAGTCGTACCAGGCCTGCGACGTCGTCGCGCCGGGGGGCAGCGGCTGTGCCGCCCACGCGCCGGCGGCGCGCCGATAAAAGAAAACCGTGGCGCCGCGGGCGCCCCACACGTAGCCGACCTGCGCGTTCGACCGGGCAATGGAGACGGCCACGCGATCGAACCCGGGCGGTCCACCCGGAAGCGCGACCGCCGTCCAAGTCGTCCCGCCGTCGATGGATCGGAACACGCCGTCCGAGCTGCCCGCGAGGATTTCCGCGGTCGGCCCGCCGGCGGCGGCCATGGAGATCGACCAGGTCAGCGAATTTCGACGCCGGGTCCAGTTCACACCGCCGTCGGTGGAAACGTACAGCCCGCCTGTCGTGGCGGCAAGCAGATGATTGCCGCTGGCGGGATCGACGACGATCTCGTAGAAGCCTTGCCCGACGAACGGCGCCGTGCAGAGCACCGTCCAGGTCGTGCCGCCGTCGAGCGAGCGGAGGATGCCTGCGCCAAACGTCCAGTAGAAGTTGCCTTCGCCCGTGCCGCAGTAGACCGTCCGGGGCGTCCGGGGATTGAAGGCGAGCGCGCCGACGGTGAGCGTGGCGGCGAAGTCGGTGCGGGGCGCCCAGCTGCCGCGATCGAAGCTCTCCCAGACGCCGCCGCCGGCGGCGCCGCAGAGCACGTGCGCGGGATTCGATGGATCGACCGCAATCGCGCCGACGCGGCCCGAGACGTTCACGCGGCTCGAGCCGTAGGTCTGGCCGTTCGGGATGGTGAACGGGCCGAGCGAGCGCCACTGGGGACCGGTCGCGGTGGGCGGGCCGGTCGGTGGACCCGTCTCGCCGAAGGCGCGTGCGCTCGACTGATCGCCCTGCCCGCGCATCTGGGCCGCGGCCATGTATTCCGCGGCAATGTCGGGCGCCGACGCCGACTTCACATCCGATCCGACATCCGAGGGCGCGGCATCCGATGCGGCCGTGTCGGACGGCGCGGCTTCATGGGTCGGCGCACGGCGCCGTTTCCTGCCGGTGTCGGCAGTGGCGCCCCCGCTCTCGTAGTCCGCTTCGCGCGGCAAGGCGGTGACGGCGGACCGCTCGGTCGCGAACTGGTCGCGAATCTCGTCCGGGATCGCGATCTTCACGGTGGCCTGCGCGGCCTCGCGGAAACCCCGGGATTCGAGCAGGGCCAGCGCCCGCTGTAACGCTTTTCCGCCGGCGGGTTTTCGGGGGCGCTCGGCGCGTTCCGCCGTCGCCGGCACGGCGGCGGCCGTGAGAGGTGGATTCCCTTGATTCTCGGAGATCGGATCGTCGAAAGGACCTTCCATCATGCCTCCTGTTGCTTCGGTCGTTCACATGACCGTCCCGGGGGCAGTTGGCTCGAGACACACGAAAAGCCGCGTCGCAGCGGTGGCTGTCGGTGTTGCTGATTTCTGGCGCTTAGGGCGACTCGGGCTTCGAATCGTCGGCCGGGGGAATCGCGTCCTCCGGCTCGGCGTCCGCCGGACGAGGAGGCGCTGGACCGCGCTGCTGCTGGAACTGCTTCAGCCGCTCGTGGGCATGATCGGGACCCTCGTCCTCCTGCTGCTTCTTGATCTCGTCGTCATGGGGTCCGCGCATAGGATCTCGACTCCGACCGCTGAAAGCGCGAGAAAAATCTCAATTTGATACGTGCCGTCCGGCTCCAGCCGGACTCCACGTCGGAGAAATCCGGGTGAAGCCGGATCCCATGTACCACCCTTGTCCAGCGGCCCTGAAGGGCTGCGCTACGTCCAGACCGGATGGCTCGCCGGATTCCCGCTGGATTGTGTGTCAACGACCCACCAAAAGCAAGGTCGAGCGCGGTAGCGAACCGGAGCAGCCGATTCTCCGCTAGAAGGTCGGCGAGGGCGTCACGCTCGCGGCGTTCCAGCCCGCCGAGCAAATGCTAAATGGTCAAGGTGCGCCTTCACAAATCCAAATCCGTTTCCTCAGCATCGCCGCTTTTTCGCTATTTTTGCCGGCAATTAATGTCGAGATGCGTCCTCAGAACAGTCGATGTCGATAATCTGGGGCGAAAACCCACCGAGTAGCGACAGCCGCGTGTAGGAACCGATCTGCCGGCCGACCAACGAGCCGCCGCCCATCTCGTTCACCATCTGCGCCGCAATACCCCGATCGATGCCCCGCGCAAGGTCTCGGCCGAGGACCGCAGCGCCTCGTCTCAGCGCCGCTGCGCAGATCTCCTCGACCCGGCGCCAGCGCGCCGGCGTCGATCACGGCCCTTCTTCCCGACTTGGATGGAACGGCGAATTCCAGTTGATGACGACTTGAATCGACGCGGCTATCGCCTTCATTCCTGAAGGACGTCGTAGCCCCGAACATCAATGGACAGGAGCTGTGGCAGCGGCCCGTTTCGAATCTCCTCCGGTGTCCCGAAGGCGCCGGGGGCCGAACGTAAGGGCCAACCTTCAGGTCGGCCCAATTTCAGTGCGACAAGCCGCTCAGCCACGCCTCGCCGTTCGGACAGCCGAGGCCCGTCACATCGTCGTAGCCGGGCCCGACGTGGATGGTCAGGTTGCCGTCCTCGGCGAACCAGCGCCGCGCTACAGCGGTAGCCATCCGACGCGTCGACGCCGTGTAGCCGATCGAGAACCCCTGGTCTTTCAGCCACGCCGTTACCGCGGAAAGATCCTGGGACGTCGGCGAGAACTGATCGCGGAACTGCGTGGGCGAGAGGAACTGTCCTGCGTTCGCGCTTCCAGGCGTCGAGACCGAGAGCGCGAACGCCGCCGCGCCGCCGCCGCCGCGCCACGGCAGTTACACACGGAAGACGACCGTATCACTTCCATTCGCGGCGCTCGTGCGATTGGCCGCCTTCGCCCACGACGGCACGCTTCCCGACAACGCGGTGCGCAAGGGCGCTGCAGCCAACAGGGGGATGAACGCGATGCCGATGATCGTCACAACAGCCCATGCGAAGAACGATCTTCCGATGACCGCCTTCATCGTTCCCGCTTTTTTCCGCACGAGCCTCTGCTCGTTCCGAGACGATTCTCGGAATGCCAGTACCGCAGCGAAGAAATCGTGGCGGGTGCCCGTGGCGATAGTCAAAAGCCGAGGAAGCCGTCGGTCTCTTATTGAAACGTGATCATATCCGTGCGGGTCAGCGTTACGGCGTTTGGTTTCAAGGGTTGGTTCGGCAGGTTCGCAGTGCCCGAATTCAAGACATTGTAGAAACCGATGGTCGTCTCGTAGTCGCTGCCGGCTGAAGTCGTATCCATCGGAATAACGACGGTGTAATCGTGCGCCATCGCTCCGACCGATGTGTAGGTCACCGAACCGCTGATCTTCCAG
>Ga0114129_10001702_pt1 | contig 30025 bp, 28 predicted proteins | sample RhiMetdeltSRZDD1_FD_80071 | JGI IMG/M metagenome (GOLD analysis project Ga0114129, IMG submission 80071) | Populus rhizosphere microbial communities from Tennessee, USA - Rhizosphere MetaG P. deltoides SRZDD1 (version 2) (version 2) | ecosystem: Host-associated > Plants > Roots > Rhizosphere >... | reverse complement strand
TAACGGACAGCGGCTGCAGACCTCTGGCATCACGACAGATCGACGATGCGATCGGCAATCCATACGGCTCTGAAGCGCCTGCACCGACGATGAACGTCGTTTTCGGAGTAATCATCCCTCGACTTCCGTGAACCCTTTGGCGAGGAGCAGCACTCGCCATGCATCGGCGGCTTCAGCCACCCGCTCCTCACGATCAATACCCCTGAACAACTCAGACCGCATCACGTCACCGTTGTCGGCATACGTCAGCCTGACCTCAAGCCCGGTCTCGACCTCGTAGGCCGCACATACCAAGGGCCGCTTCGTGACACCGAGAACGGTAAAGAAGGTGGCACGGCGGAGATTCTTCAGTGCGGGGATGAGGCGGCGTATCGGGGACAGCGGAAGACTTCGGCCATCGCCGCAACAGTGTAAGGGCAGATCGGCAAGGCGTTGGTGCGGTCAATAGATGTTCATGTTCGGCCAAGCCATGATGTGACTCTCGCCCCTTCCGAATGAATCATGAAATCTTCGCCATACACATCGGGAAGCAGAGTGGCGATTTCTTTATTGAGGGGTTCAATGTCGGCAAGCGCCTGTGCGTTGAGTTCCTGTTCACGCTGCAGGAGCCAATCGGCAAATGCTTTCACCGCAGCCCAATACGCATCAATCAGACGGCGGATGTTAATGTGCCCATGCAATTTGTCCAGGTATTCGCGGGCCTTGGGATTCTTTTTCCATCTGTCTTCACGCTCCGCCTTGATGCCATCAGTGCTCAACACGATTGAGCACAAGGAGTCATACGGATCCGAAAAATCGGTGAGAGTCCGATTCACCATCGGGCTGATGGATTCCTTGTGGAGCAGGTAGCCTCGAAGCTCCTTGACGAACATGCAGAGGGGCGAGTCCTCGATGTGAGCCTTCCACTGAGTCTCGAACTCGGCAAGAAATGGATGCTTGCGGTATCGCCGCGTGACCGTGGTTTCACAGTGAGCGAGAAACGACTCACCCGAGGCGACAGCATTCTGAAACAACCGCACAACCTCATAGGAGTATTCCCACAGTTCGCGGCGTTTCTCCGGCTGGAGCAACGGATTCACGATCAGGTTCTCGAAGCCCTTGACGCAGGCGATCAGATCGGCGGTATTGGCGTCGAAGGTCCGAGCGCTCAGGGCTAACGCTGCCAACTCGCTTTGAAGCTGGCTGCCGGGACTTTCATCTAGTTGCTTGAGAAGCTGGGCGAGCCGTGTGCGCTCTGCCTTCTGGTCGGGGTCCACACTCATCGACAGCAGGCTACCCCGTATCAGGCACATCTGTTGCTGTGGGATGAGCCGATAACTTCGCAAATCCCAGATCGGCGGCTCCACAAACTTGAGCGTTTTGCTCAGCGAATTTAGCGATTGGTTGGTGAGCCGCCACGGAATCGAACCGTGAACCCGCAGATTAAGAGTTCAGGGCGCCGCGTCCGCCGACATCCAGCGGTGTCGTTTGTCTCGATAATTCCACCGATTCGCGTCCGGTGGTGTCCACCATTTTTGCCGACGTTCACGCATTAGGGTTTCACTTTGGGTTTCAGGTTTTGCAGACCTGCCGATCGGCGTGAATCAGGCCGAAATCTACGGATTCGTTGATGAATTCTGCCGCCCCACTCCGCCCAGATCCGCCCGAATCCGCCTTCGATGGTTAGCGCGGTGGTTAGCGCCGGCTTCGCGGCCGTTATGTCCGACAACTCCAACGAACTCCTTTGGACTACGCGGCACGGTAGTAGTAGTTCAACATGCCACCTATCCGTTGGCGGCGCCGAACAGGTCCTTGGTCATGCGATCGCCCGAGCGGCTGAATTAACTCGTTAGACAGGCCGTGATGGTTGCGCTCGCGATGACAGTGGACGACGAACTCGGCGATCGTGCGGCGAAGATGTCCCTGTCGGATCCACGCCACACCGGAACGAGATCTTCATGCGTCAAGTCAGTCGCACGTTGACGGCGGCGGACCTCGGGCTGTTGCGCCATCACACGGTCCTGATCTGTGATCGCGATCGGAAATGGAACGAGGAGATGCGGCGCGTGCTCGGTGACGCGGGGATTCGCGTCGTGCTAACGCCCCGGTAGGCACCGAATGCGAATGCGTACGCGGAACGATTCGTGCGCTCGATCAAAGAGGAATGTCTCGACCGGCTGATTCCGCTTGGCGAGCGGCTGTGCCTCGCCAATATCGCGGGCGGGCAAAAGTTATTAACGTTGGCGTCGCCGCTCGGCACTCTACGGGTGACGCGAGACGTCTTCCGGACGGGCGCTGCGATCCAATCAGCCTCGTCGACGCGGAGGGATCTCTGCTCGAGAGTCTTGCCCTGCGCCACCAGTTGAGCGTCCTCGCTGCGCGGGACCGGCATTGTGAACCGGGAACCCGCGCATTGAGGCTTACCTTCGTCACGCGGAGGCGCAGACGGCTGTTGTCTGAAGCGTCAGCTGTACTGACGTTCGGGCGGTGTCACGGCTTTCCGCATGCGGTTCATCGCGGAATCGGCCGCGTTCGAGTTCATCTTTCTCTTCCTCAAGCACTAACGCATTCGCTTGCGCCCATCGGTCCGACCGGATTCCCGTGACTTGCCAAGATATTTCCATTCTGGCAGTTCCGCCAGCTATCGTGAACCGATTATTAGAGAGCTTTCGTTCGACATAAACCGGGGCGAAGTCACCAATGCACGTCAACTGATACCGGAACTCGATATTGAGTGCCTCGAACCATGCGGGTAGTTCGACGGCTGCCCTTCCCTCATCGTTCAAGACCACGATGCCGTCATAAACGTTTTTCCTGTCCGAGGATTCGACAAAAGAATGGTTCAGATACTTCTCTGTGGGTGCTAGCGGGTGATCAATTCTGAAGCCACCACCATTCTTCGTGAGGTTGCCCTTAACGTCCACGTTTCCCTGAAACTTGCCCGCAAAGGACGCCCCGCCGCCAGATACGCCGAAAACACCGATTGCGTCAGACGTCGTCCCACCAGTCCCCCCGGCAACGCCAACGCCAGTAATGCTCAAACCGTCGAGCCCGTGTCCGGTCGTGGCAATGGCCTGTCCACCTACGTTTACTCCTATCGCGAGAAGGCCTCGGCCGCCGGCCTTCAGTGCATTCTCCTCACTTTTTAAGGCAGCAGTCGTCACGGGGTCCGTTCCACCCAAGCCTCCGCTTCGAGCCAACACACCAGTTTGCCCAAGACTCGGTCCACCGGCCTGACCTTCGACGCCCGCCTTTATTCCCGCGCCGAGAACACCCACGCCGGAGCCGGTACTCAACCCGAAGATTCCATGATCCGATCCAAATCCCTCAACACCGGCGAGTGCGCCGTGACCATGAACGCCTACGGTTCCTCCCGGACCGATGCTGGTTCCTCTCACACCATATCCGCCGCCTTGATTGTCACCCCAGGTGCCTGCTCCGATGTGGAGGTCCATCGGCCCGCCCGGCGCATCTCGCGGGGTGAGTGTGGTCTTGCAGATGCCAAACACACCGACGCCCTTGTCAGACTGGTTCGATCCAAACACTCCAGCCCCGCCGGGGCTGTGCGTGAGCCCGAAAACTCCGGCACCTCCCGCGCCACCGCCTGTCGGGGAACTGGACGAATCGTTGCTACCGAATACTCCAAAGTTTCCACTGCTCTGAGTAACGCCCCGAAGACCTGTGCCCTTCGGACTGAAACCGCTAACCGCTGCGTCAGGTCCAATGCCTTGCACTCCGACGCCAGCGCTCGTATTGTTGGAACCGAACACACCCGCTGCGCCCGGACTGTTCGTCAGACCGAACACACCAGCGCCGCCTGCACCTCCACCCGTCGGTGCGGCTGACGAATCGTTACTGCCGAACACGCCAAAGTTTGCGCTGCTTTGAGTGACACCCCGCAGACCTGTTCCGACCGGAGTGAAGCCAAAGACGCCACTTTTGGCTGCGGCATTCGTTGTTCCGACGACACCATCGTCGTCAGGACTGTCACCTCTGAGTGCTGGTGCCATATGTTCTCTCCTTGTTGAAGCGGACTCGGTTCGAACCGTGCTGGTTCCGAGGCGTGTTTGTGCCAGAACGGTCTCTTCCGGCTGTGGTGGTAGCGTCAAGTCTCAGCCGAATCGAGCTTGACCAGGGGACAGCCCATTGCGGGCACTCTGACGATCAAGGCGAAGCTGTCACGAGGATAGGAAACATTAGGGCCGTGTCGCGGATGGCATGTTGCTTCATCTCGGTCCCTGGTCAGCCCTTCCACAACGCGGATAAAACCGCTGTTCGCGGTCGATTGTGCGGCAGGTCCGCGGGAGTGACAAGGGAAACGAGCGCCCGGGAAAGAGAGCGGCGGCGCCACGCCGCCACGCCCCTCGTACTATGCGGTGCACGCCCTCGCCCGGCGTGGTCAGAAACTCGGAGTTCGCGCGACGATCAGCGGCGGGGTCAAAGTCAGCATCGATGTGGCCCCTCGCCCCGTAATCGGAAGGCAGACGAAGTGGTCGTATTCTTGCGAAACTTACGCGATCGGGTCGCTGTGTACCTTCCCGGAATACAGGCACCGGTCAAACCGCGTAAATCGCTGGATTTTTACCAAACCGCTCCGGATTGGAGCGACGGTAATATGCCGCGTTCACTTCGGAGGCTGTGCTGGGGGGAGGGCGGAGCCGCCAGACGTGACGATTGTCTGCGGCTCCTGGGCGTTTCCGTTCCGGAAACGCGGCACGGCGTGCATCTACGCCGCTTGGTGAAAGAAACAGCTGACCTGTCTGATTTGGAACGCGTCGTTGTTGACCGCCTCGAGCTGCAGCTCGTTAGTCCCGTTGTTCAACTGATTGCCGCCCAGGTAGACCATCTGGGTGTACCAGTGATTCTGAGTCGCGTTCGGTGTGAGAGAGCCGACATTGACGTTGTTCACCAGGACGGGCACGGTTGTGTTGAGGCCCTTGACACTGAAGATCAGCAGGGCATCTTCACCAGCCTCACGCCCGCCAGTGCCGAAGTTCATCTCGACGGCCGCGTTGCCGATGTCTTTCGTCGCATCTCCCACAAATTCTCGTGAAATCACAGACTACTGGCATACGTTCCTCCTGCCATTGATTGCCGTGCGGGCGTGGCGCACAACGGCCGCTGCCGCCCTGTGTCTCTGCGAGAGGCCCGGCATAGGCACGCCCGTCGGCAGTTCCTGATCGTGGAAACGGCGGCGACGAACAACCGAACATCGCGTCGCGTTCAGGCCGTTCCGGTGCCGTCGATCAACGGTGTTCCGACTAGCTGCTCTACCGCGAAACGGGGCGAAAGGTTCGAACACCAAAGCGCGAAGAAGACTGGTAGCAGGCTTGTGCCGATCGTTACCCCGCGTGTTGTCGGCGGCTCGCCTTCTTCGCGTCTTCGTGTTTCTCGACTGCCGACTCTACGGCAACGGCGTTCGATCGAACGGTTTCGTCCGAACGTCGATCGAGAGAAGGAACCGCACGAGTCGCGCGCGATCCGCCGCGCTCGAAAGCACATCCACGCCGCCCGTACCCGCCGTTCGATGGATCACGTTCTCCAGAACTTCGTCGAGCGACGTGGCGCTCCCGTTGTGAAAGAAAGTCTGCGGAAACGCGAATATCGAGAGGAGTGAGGCTGGGACGAAGCCATCTCCACCGACGAGCGAGGGGACGCCGTTGGTGTTCACTTCGTTGATAGCAGTGGGGTCGAATGTACCGACGTTTCTCAATTGATCCAGGATCTGACCCGTTTTGATCTTCGAAACATCGGGTGGCGGCGTGAAGTCGAGCCGACTGCTCGTCCACTGCGGACCCCCATGACAGGCCTGGCAGTTCGCGATCCTGAACAGCCGCCGGCCATCCTTGACGTCGTCGTTCTTCTCCACCGGCGAAATAGGCGGCCGGATACCGAACTGCACGAACGCCTTGATCCCGTCCCACGCATTGCGGCCGCGCACCTTCAACTGATTGCGATTCGCGCTGGCGAGCGGCGTGAGATTGAACACCGCGGGATCCTGCGTGACGCCGTCCGACAGCACGATCAGCCCCGCGCCCCCCGACACGGCGCGGATGTTGAGTTCGAAATCTTCTTCCTCGTCGCGTTCCGCATTCCAGTTCAGGATCTTCTGCGTGGATCGGGCGGGATCGGTCTGGTCGAAGTCGGTGTGCTGCGGAATCGTCCGCTTCGGCCCGGATGGAAAGATCCAGACAACGTTGTCGGACAAGCCGTTCGGATGACACGCCGCACAGGCACCCCACCCGGCATTCGACATTCGGCCGACGATGGGTGTCGAGGTACCCGGAGCGGGATCAAAGACTCCTACCGACGTGTTGTAAAGCTCCTTTCCGACGTGGATCAGATCGGCCAGCGTGCCGGCGGGAGGCAAAGATGCCGACGGCAGCGTGGCGACGACCCTTTCGGGTTGCGTCGTCAGCGAGATCACGCTGACGTCGCGCGAGACGTAGTTCATCACGTAGGCCAGCGTATCGGTGGAGTTGACCACGATGCCGCGGGGATTCTTTCCGACCGGGATTTCGAGGACCTTCGTCGGGTCGCTCGGATCCATCTGGACCTGCGCCGTTCCCGTCGTGGTGTCAACCGCAAGCTTGAACACGATGTTGCTCGCCGCGCTGACCACATACCCGTCATCGGTGCCGTGCCTGAAGGCGAGAGCCCACGGCACCGTGAGGAAACGCCTCTGCGGATTGGTCTGGTTCGCGACCGCAAGATGCATGTTGAGCGGCGGACCGGCCTCGGTGTTGGACGTCGTGTCTACGACCGACAGGAGGCTTTGCGTATTCACGTTGAACCGGAACGGACCATTCGGCGAAGCGCCGGTATTCGGAACGAAGGCGAAGTTGCCTTTGAGGCCGATGTTGTTCAACTGATTGGGATAGGCGCCGGTCGTGAAGGTGAAAACCGGCGGGTTCGCCGGAGGAATCCTCGCTATCGCATCACCAGCAGCCTTGAATCCGGTGTCCGCGAGCGGATTCAACGTGACTTCGCCGATCACGCTGTCGGTGGCGGTCGAGATCACCGTGACCTTGCCAGCCTTGGCGTCGTCCTGACCGTCGACCTTGCCCGGGATGGGCAGCGACAGAAACTGCGTGACGTACACTTTCTCGTCGGTGTCGTTGTCGTCGTCGTTGTTGGTGATGGCCACGCCGCGAGGCTCGAAACCGACGTCGGTGATCGTGGCCACGACCTTGTCGGACGCGGTGTCGATGACCGATACGGTATTGGAGCGCGCGTTCGTCACGTACAGCTTGCTTCCGTTCGGTGTCAGGGCCAGTCCGTACGGCTCGGTGTCGACTCTGATCTTTCTGGTTTCGTTGAAGCGGCCACGGCCTGGATTGATCCGGATGACCGAGACCGTTCCGCTGACTGTGTTGGACACGTAAGCCTTCGAACCGTTCGGCAGGATAGCGACGCCGTTTGGTTCTTCGCCGACCTGTACTTCGGCCAGCTTGTTGGTCTGACCACCGGCCACGCCGAAGAACGTGACGCTGTTGTTGTCAGGATTGACGACCGCCAGCAGCGAGTCGTTCGCGCCGAGAGCCAGCGGCTGCGAAGACGTGGGGCCCACGAACCGGCTCTGATCGCTCTGGGCAAAAGGCGTCGCGACGCGCCACCCGATGGCCACAAAACAAGCGATCACAAAGAATGCGCACCAGCGACTTCTCCGCATCATATGGGAGCTCCTTTCATCGCGCCGTCTCGAGCGCCTTCGAAGTGTGGTGGGAGTCTAAGACTTCAGCGTCAAAATGAAGCGACGCTTTCACAGCGAATTCGAAGGCTCCATGCCGAACCTCAACCATGCGACGGTCATTGACCGTATCTCGGACGCGACTCGTCGTTTGATAGTCCCAGAACCCGGTGTGAGCCGACCGTGTTATGTCGCGTTCGACGGCTCGGTCCATCCCTTCTCGATCAGATTCGTTTTGAGTTGATCAGCGATCAGGGTCAAGGGGGCTTCGCCATATCGTGACAACCGCGATTCGATCAGTTCGCCTCGATGCTCGACGCGCAACTCGAGGCCAAAGTCGTTGCGCCAAACCGCGGCGGTGACGTCCGATGTGATGCCGCGCAACGTCCACACGTCCCGGACGTGCTCGAGCGTGGGCGGGCGCTTCCGTGGTCCAGGCGGCGGCCACGTATGAGACACTCGCGAGATGGTAGCGCGGACGCGATGGCGAGAACGAGAGGGGTCAGTCGGCGCCCTTTTGTCGAACGGGACCCAACCCCCCGGTCGGCGCGGACAAGCTGCGTCGCTGTCGCAGCCTAGTGTAAAATGCGCGACTTCCATCCGACTGTCGTCGTCAAGCGATCAAAGCTGAAAGGATTGCGATGACACCTGGTAGTCGTTTGTTTTGTGCTTTGTGCCTGATGTCTGGGCTTTGCTCGACCCCCATCAGCGCGCAGGATCAGGTGGGCAAGCCGGCAGGAGATCCAGCCCCGGACCCGCCGAAGGGCGCGCGGGGCTCGATCAGCGACGCGGTCCGGAACCTGCAGGATTATGTCAAGCGCCAGAACGAGGCTGTGGATGCAGGAGCACACATCGAGTTCAATGCGAAAGGCGTGGACTTCGGACCATGGGCTCGGGGATTCAGCGCGCAGGTGCAGCGGAACTGGGTAGTGACATCTGGCGCCGTGCAGGGAGCAGATAACGCGGTTGTGGCCATGAAGATTCAGCGGGACGGCACGATCACCGACGTTCAGATGAAGCGGCCGGCGACTCTGGCTGCGCTGAACGTCGCCTCTCTCAACGCTGTGACGCGCTCGAGTCCGGTGCTTCCGCTTCCATCTCAGTATCCGGATCCTTTCTTGTTACTGACAATCAACTTCGAATACCGTCCTCCAGCTCGTGAGTTCGTGTTCACCGGTCCTGCGGAGTTTTATCCGCTGGCAGACGCCACCACGTATGAGTGGCTGACCCAAGAGCAGATTACAAAGGAAGGACTCCGGTTTTTTGCGGTCGGCGCGGAGACGATCAAGGGACGGCAGCTCACGAAGGTTCGTGTGCGGCCGCGAGTTGGTACCGAGCGAGTCGGTTGGATCAACAAGGTGCCGACGGAAGCAGATTTTGCTCGAGCGTCGCAGCCCCTGTCCGCCCCATCAGGAATCATCGGCGCAGTGGTCGGCGGATTGCCGCAGGCCCCTCCGCCTCCAACGCCTGTCGGTGCGACGGTGCGTGTGGGCGGAACTATTAAACCGCCGGAGAAGACGAAGCACGTCGATCCCGAGTATCCGGCGATTGCGCAGAGTGCGCGCGTTCAAGGCGTGGTTATCGTTGAAGTGCTCATCCGTCCGGACGGAAAGGTGAACAGCGCGCGGATCGTTCGGTCCATCCCACTGCTCGACCAGGCGGCGTTGGATGCTGTTCGCCAATGGGAGTTCGCGCCGACGCTCCTGAACGGTGCACCGGTTTCGGTCATTTCGACGGTGACCGTTCAGTTCGCGTTGAACTGAAGGCTCATTGGCAGTTCATTTGAATCCCTGAGTCGTGGTGTCGGCAGTTCACAACTGCTGCTCCGCCGCGTTCCCTGAATCGCATTGTCACAACTCCTCGGTTGTATTCGTGGCCCAAAGCGGTAATCGCAATGCCTCAATAGCCGCTTGAATCATCGCGATTTCGTGGGCGGCTTCGGCGGCCGAAACCGTGCCTAGATCGGCGCAGCGCCGCCAACCTGTCATCCACTTCTCGCGCCGGCGGATTTTGCGAACCGCAAACGCCCGAGTGCGCTGACATGCCGGTGAGCACGTTAACCGTGGTCGCGTTCGCGACGGCGCAAGTCCATCCCCACACGTCCAGCAACGTGGTCGATCAACATTGCGACTCGGTTCATCAACTCCCGATTGCTGGTTGCTCGCGTTCACGAAGGACTACTCATTCAGACACTTGCGAGTTGATGCACCGTGACCGCCATTTTCCGATCTTCATTTTTCGCGAAAATCTGCGTGAAGCCGCGCGGCGGTCTGGGCAATTAGGGCGTGAAGGAATTGGCCCGCCCCCCTTTTCTCGTCTGCGTGCCGCGGCCCGTTTTTCGCGTTGAATTGCGCGTGTTAACATTCGATTCTCCTTTGTCCCATCCATGCCCGACACACCGATTGCGTTGCAGGTTCCGCGTCGCTGCGAGCACTGTGGCAGCATCGGACGGGTGCGTCTCCAGCACGTGATTCAAGGGGAGCGCGTACTGCTCGAGTGGCACTGCGCCGCCTGCGAGAAAGAATGGCCAGTACGCCGCAAGGAAGAGATTTCGATCGCGAGCTAGCCATCGATCCCGCTCGACCCGAAACCGGCGACTTTGTTCTAGCTCAGTAGTGCGACGACCGAGGCGTGTGCCAATATTCCGCCCCGCATGCGTGTGCGGATTACTGCAGTCATGAAAGGCCGCATCGACGGGATCAACCTTGAGCACTTCGAGGTTGGCCATGTGTACGACGTGGGAACATCCCTGGCCAATTACCTGCTCGCATCGCGCTACGCGGTTCCAGTCAACGACGAACGGCCCGCTCCGCCGGACGAACGCCCGCCCGCCGCAAAAGACCACGCAAGCGACAAACCGCGGCGTCCACGAAAGCGCCGGTAAAGGCCCGATCGGAAAGCTCCCAGACTCGTACAAAATCAGACCGCGGTCCTGAAGGCGAAGGGTCATGGAGATTTATCCCCCTCTCCCTTCACAATCCTGCACGGCTCTTGCGTGCACCGCAGGCACGGCACAACGACTGCCAGTTGCCCTCCTCGTCCCAGAGCAAGCGTTCGTCGCGCCGGTGTGGAACGACGTGATCGACTTGATACGCGAGCGTCAGCAGGCCGCGCTCGTGACAGCGAGACATCACAGGCGCTGCCCCATTCGGTCGCATCCCACAGAGCGAATAGCGTTGCTTAAAGAGCGCGGCTCGTTGCTGCCAACGCCTGGTGTAGCCGCGTTCATGCGCGCTGCCCCGACGCGCGTCGCTGTCACGCCGCTGCTCCGGTTTTGGGCGCCCCGGTTTGGCCAGATACGGCATCAGTCCCTCGATCGTGTGGCTTGAGAGCGCCGAGGGTCCGACAATGCTGGGCGCCCCGGCTTAAGTGGCAACACGAACTGCGATGGAGAAACCACCAATACGCACGCACCAGCCTTCCGGCGTCGCTTTCGTGCCAACAAATGCGCCGGCTTCGGCGCTGGTCCTCGTCCACCCATCAAACCCTCCCCCATAGCGTTACGAACCAAAAGTCCCAGACTTACGCAGAGGAAAATCCACCCGCGCGGCGGTCTTCAATCCGTAGGTCCCGAGGAATTCACCCCCCATTCATGCGATCTCCGGAGCCTGGTAGTCCAGCAGCGCCAAAACGTGGCGTTTCCACATCTTGAGGCTCTGCTTGTCGTCGGCAGTCAGCTTCGAGAACGGCTGAATGAGGATGTCTTCACCATCGCGGGACAGCCTGAACCCACGAGTCTCGAGGTTGAGAACTAGCAGCACCGGGGCAACTGGCAGGCTGAGCCCTCCGCGCAGCGTGACGTATTCACACACGGTTGGCATCGCTTCCCCACGTTTCTGGTTGCTGGTCAGACCTATAGGTCTGAGTTGCGACCGAATCTTTTACCGGTAAGAAATACCGGTAAGCGTCGCCTCTCTTCCCGGATCCGATGCGACGCGCCTTGCCGCTGTCGTAGAGCCTTGCCATGGCAGTCTTCGCAGAGGTCTTCGCGATCACGGGCTCCGCTACCCTCAATGCTTCCAAGTCCGCTGCGTCGGTCTGATTGGTAGGCAAGCGGTCGATAAGGGCTTGCTCGGCCTCGAGCGTGGCGACTGACGCGGTATCGCCGAGCACGACGTAGCCATCCGACGTCAGGTCAATGACGAGATCAGAAGGTGTCTCCGAAAAACGGGACAGCGCTTGCAGGACGCGAACCGTGGGCTTTGTCTTGCCCTCCCCGCGTCTGATGCTCACCACGACATCCACGGCACCCGAGAACGCAGAACCGCCGCGGCCAGATTCGCCAACCTCGCCGCCGCCCTTGCGCTCATGGCGAGCGACACCAATGGCGAGCCCTTTGGCGGCTGCATCCTGGAGAGGCGCCGCTGCTTCCATTTGGGAACCGTTGTTGTTTTCGGCATCACCGCGGAGCCCCGCCCACTGCGAGATCGTGTCCACGATGACGACCTTCGCCTCGATCGCCATCGCATAGTCAGCCACACGCGACATCAGGATGGGCCATCTAAGGTGTTTCACTGAATGCCAGTGCAGGACATGAATGTCCGTCCTGGTGTCAATTCCCGCACGGCGCAGGGTCTCGCCGAACGTTTGGGCGCGTTCTTCAGTGAGCCAGACGACGCGCGCTTGCTTCGTTTGCCGGTTGAGAAAACAGCCCCCGGTGACAATGGCCTTCGTCATCGCGCCGATAAACGTGGTCTTGCCGCTCGACTTCAGCTTCCCGTCAATCTCGGTAATGACGCCAGGCGCGACGAACCCGGGAATGATCCAATCCACCTTCTCCGGTGCAGCCTGCGCAACCGCTGCGGCCGTCATAAACGGCAATTCGGATTCGGTCGCAACTGCAACCCCTAGGGGTTGACCAGAAACAGAATCCGTTGACGGCTGTCCTCCAAATTCACCAGTGAATTCCGTGGCCCCCTCGCCCCAGTTGATGTCGCGGTCTGTGACCGTCACATCGACACCTGTGATTCAGGTTGGCGACCCGTGGAAATTTCGTATCCCGCTGGCAGGTTGTTACTGGTTACAACCTCGTTGATCGGCAGGGTATTCCTAGGAATACCCTCGTAGTAGTCGGCGGATTTATCACCAGTGATATTCGCCGGACGCAAGGTATGCGTCCGCATAACCTCCGCACCAAACCGTCGGTATTCGTCCTGAAGATTTTGATGAGCGCGCCGTAGACGGGCGTTCTCGATATGGAGATCGTGGGCGTGATGGATGCCGGCAACCGCTACGGCGCGATAGCTGTCACGCTCAGAGCGTGCGACGGCGAGATCGCGAAGCAGCGCCACGACAACCTCAGATAGTTCGCGGGTGGTCATGCGGCGCTCTTGCCAGCTTCGGAATCATCGCCAGGGTCCTCACGAACGTCCGGCTTTAGGCGACGGTAACCTGATGCTGTCGCCCGTTCATGCGGTCTTCAATCCATGCTTTCAGCGCGTCCACAGGAACTCGAACGGACGCGCCGATGCGTATCGATGGCACTTCGCCGCGCTGAATGAGTTCGTAGCCACGCGAGCGGGACACCCCAATTGCTTCCGCGAATTCCGCTGGCTTCAAGAGCAGTCGTTCCATCAGTCCTCCACCGTGTCGATTTGTCCGACCGGGACACAATAGGACTTGCGGGACTGACGTTCAACATGATATTTAATATTGCGTTGTAACAATCCCGTTAATGAATGAAGAGAAGGGTCGCGGCATGAGCACGAAGAAACCAGCAGAGGCTCTCGGTGTGGATGTGTTTTCTCGCGTGGAAGCGGCGCATCCCGCGCAAGTCAAGTTCCACAACGTTCCCTCGGAGCACGTCTTGAAAGGAAATGAGCCACGGGTGGCGCTCGTCCGCGCGGACGATTTGTGGGTGGAGGAACACTTGGCTGAAGCTCCGAACTGGGTGCTCGCTTCGCGGGTGATCGGAGATGACCGGGGCGTTCCGGTAATCTCCGAAATCCGAATATTTCCGGCGCCCAGCGAGGACGACCAATATCGAGCGCCGGGAGAATGGGCGGCCCAGATCATCGGTAGCCGTGCCCGTCCAATTCCGCGCGGCGGCATATCGGCGTCGACGCTGCGAAAAGCTGCGGCGGTGGCGATCAAACGTCACGCCAAGACTGCAGCTGTGTTGCGTTGGACCAGAACCCTAGGAAAGCTTCCTCATCGCGACGGCGCATTTGGGATTATCGCCAAGACAATTGCGTCCGCCGGAATATCCGCCAAGAATCCGTTTGACTCAGTTCGACAGCAAAAGAAGGGCTCCAGCGATGGCCCGCTTCGTCGGGGACGCCCGGTGAAATGGAGTCCGGCGGATTACGCGCGCATCGCCCTGACGTATGACGACGCCGTACGGGCGGGCGCTTCACCAATTCAGGCGGTGATGAAAGTTCACCGTCTAGGACATGCCCAAGCGCGGAACTTAATCGCGCGCGCGCGTAGTAGCGGCCACAAGTTCATTCGTGAAGCACCGAAGCAGGGCCAGGCCGCGGAACCGCTCAGCGACACGGAACGCGAGTGGCTCCGCAAAGTGGTAGCGGACGCCAGCAAGGCAACGAAAGGATGAATGTGATGACTCACTCTCAGAAACGCCGCGGACGCGGGGAAGGCTGTATCGTCAAACGGCCCGATGGCCGTTGGGTGGCGCGGGTTGATCTCGGCTGGGAAAACGGGAAGCGGCGTCGGAAAGCGTTTTACGGGAAGACGCGTAGAGAGGCGGCCGGCAAGCTGACGAAGGCCCTTGGGAAAGTCCAGCAAGGCGGCACATTCGCCGACGAGCGTCAGACCGTTGCGCAGTTCCTCGAGCGTTGGCTCGAGCACAAACGTACCCGGCTGCGTCCGCGTGCATGGGCCACGTACGAGCAGGCAATTCGACTGCACTTGGTGCCCGGGCTCGGCAAGATCGCGCTCGCGAAGCTGACGCCGCCTCACGTTGATCAGTGGTTCCGACAACACCAGGAGAAGGGCGCGAGCGCGCGCAACATCCGATACGCCAGGACCGTGTTCCGAGCAGCACTGAATCAGGCTCGGAAGTGGCGGCTCGTTTCGGATAACGTCGCCGCGCTCGTCGACGTTCCACGGCACCGCGCGAAAGAGATCCAACCGTTGACGCCAGAACAGGCGCGTACGTTACTGCAGTCGGTGAAAGGCCATCGGCTCGGAGCGCTCGTATCGGTGGCCACGGCGCTCGGTTTGCGCCTCGGCGAGGCGTTGGGCCTCCGATGGGAGGACGTCGATACTGACACCGGCTTGCTGCGCGTTCGCCAGGCGCTCGAACGGAGCGGCGGAGACAGCGCAATTCGTCGATCGCTGATCCTCAAAACGACACGAGAACCGAAAGCGATTGGCGGAGGCACCGAAGCGCAGCGCGGAACGTCGGGAGGTTCGCCGAGAGCTCGAGGCGCTGCGCAAGCAATGGCGCACGGTGCGAACGACGCTGACACTCACGGAACCGAAGTCCGTTCGCAGCCGCCGAACCATCCGGATGCCGCAGGTTGTCGTCAGCGCGCTGAAGGCGCATCGCAAGGCGCAACTCAAGGAACGGCTCGCGGCCGGCGGCGAGTGGAAGGATTCCGGTCTCGCGTTCACCACACCAATCGGGACCGCGCTCGATCCGCGGAACGTGACGAGGGAATTTCAGTCGATGCTATCGGAAGCTGAGGTTCCGCGCGTACGGTTCCACGATCTACGTCACACCGCCGCGACGCTGTTGCTCGCTCAGGGCGTCGACCCGCGGACCATCATGGAGACGCTCGGGCACTCTCAAATTTCTCTGACGCTCAACACGTACTCGCACGTCCTGCCGGCGCTCCAGGCATCAGCGGCGGCGAAGATGAATGCAATTCTGATCGGTGGGTAGGAAGCCATTTCGCCTTGTGCTCACGTGCTGCCGGATATGCAGCAAAATGCGGCCCGCGAAGCTCGTCGCGTTGCTCCACGGGTTAGAGCTGAAACGTACCAGAGGTGGTTGTGTAACTACGGGGGACGCAGCACTGACGAGTGTTACGCTACAGCCTCGCGGCTAAGACGCTCGACTGTTTCTGCCTCTTCCCGCTTGGCGGACTGGTCGGATGGTTGCGATGTGACCTTCTGCAGCCGCTTCAGGCTGTCCTGCTGAAGCTGCTCCGCCTTGGCCGGGATTGACGCTTGTTGCTGGCGCTGGCTCTGGCTCAACTGCGTTCTCATCATTGGGATCCCCCGTCTGTTGTCCAGGCAAGCCCTGTTCCTGGGGCGCGGGTTGCTCGCTAGACAAGTATGCCATGTATGACCGCTCTCCGGGCCCGGCGGCTTCAAGGGCCGGGGAACCAAGCACATCGGCCAGTGCCTGTTCTGGTGCATGAGGCGCTCGCACCCGTCTGAAGAGCGTTTGAATCTGCGCTCGATCAATCACAAAGTCATGTGACGCATAACCAGTTGTGAGGTCCTGGAGGGAATTCGTCGTGAGATTTCCCGCTGTGGCCTGAAGAAGTCCGCCGTACTGTTGCGCGATCTGCATCGCACGGCCCGCCTCACCAACATGCATAGGATCAACGTGCTGGTACACCGGCTTGAACAGTTCGCCGGTTAACTGAACGGCGATTTGCGTCGCCGTCCGCGTGCTGATCGCGTTGTCGCTCTTCGTGACCAGTGTCAAAAAGAAATGCTCAAACGCCTCGAATGCCTGCTGATGCAAGGTCGACAACGCGGCCGTCGCCGTCAAGCCTGATTGACGCTGGAGGAGCTCATCCGGCTTCGACATCTGAACGTCAAGCGGCCCGAGCTCGCCGCTGTCGGCCACAATCAACTCCGACGCTCCAATGGCGATCAACGTGCCCGCGCTCTTGCACGAACCACTCAGGAATAGAACGAACTTCTCGTACGAATTCTGCAAACATCGCGCGATGCGATATGCGGCGTCAGCATTGCCTCCCTGGGTCAGGAGAATCAGGACGACTTCTTACGACGCCGCCTCTTTCGACACAGTTCCAACACCTTCGCATCCAGTGGGCGGTAAATCGGCGCGTTAATAAACAGAACGTCCGCGTTGTGGGCGTCTGCCACGGCATCCGCTGCGTCTAGGAACGGAGGCTTTTTCTCCGAGGTCATGTCGTTCCTTTGGAAGGGTGCATCACTCTATCAAATTGGGACTGGCACGTCCTGCGTATCGGATGTCGTGAATTTGGGCCTCACCTGTTGCTATACGACGGTCCCGGACAGAGGGAGCGATGTCGGCCGGTTCGATGGCCTTCGGCGGCTGACGCTTGCCCTCTCGACACCGAATCTGAATCCAGTTAGGGTTTCAGTTAGGGTTTCAGGTGAGCGAATGGCCTGGCGTAATGCGAGAAATTGTTTGTGAAATTGGTGAGCCGCCACGGAATCGAACCGTGAACCCGCAGATTAAGAGTCTGCTGCTCTGCCAGTTGAGCTAGCGGCCCATCTCGTTGTTGGTGGGACCGCTCATTTTACCGGTCGTGCTGCGGGCCCCGCAACCGTCCCGCACGTGCTTCGGACTCTTGGGAGACGCCGCGCAGTTCATCCGCAATCTCTAACGCACGATCGATCTCGTGCCGCACGGCGTCGTTGGCCCGTTTCGCGCGCTCGGATAGGTCGCTCGCGCGCTCGAGCCGCAACGTCAGCTCGTGTTCGATGCCGTGCGTGGCGTCTTCCCAGGTCCCCATCGCTGTTTGCCGTAAATATCAAGATGGCTGCCACCAGAGCCGAGCTGTCGCAGATTGCGAGATTGCTCCGAAAAACGCCGATCCTCCCACTCGAGCCGCCGAGCGCTGTCCTGTGCGGGGAGTAATCAGTGACACACGCGCTGGACGTATACTCCAACACAAACTGACGCGCTCGGTTGTACCCGTGTGCAGAGAGGCGCGTCATCGGGAGGTTTGATGATGCGGCGGCTGGTGCTCCTCACGTTCACCGCAGCTGTCCTCCACGTCCCGGCCGCGATGGCCGCGACCTGCGACAGCCTGGCTGTCCTTCCTCTTCAGAACGCGCACGTAACCTCGGCACAGCTCGTCGCGGCTGGTGCGTTCACACCACCAGCGGCGCCCGCGCCTCCCGGACGTGAAGGCGCGGCGGGACGCGGCGGTGCTCGCGCCGGCGGCGCACGTGGTGGCGGTCGCGGAGCCAACCAGCCCAATCCGTACTCCGCGCTTCCTGCATTCTGCAGGGTCGCCGCGACGTTGACGCCTTCGAGCGACTCCGACATCAGGATCGAAGTCTGGCTGCCCGACAGCGCGACATGGAACGGTAAGTTCCAGGCGGTCGGCAACGGCGGGTGGGCCGGTACGATCGCCTATCCGGCCATGGCTGCGGCGCTTGCCGCTGGCTATGCGACCACGAGCACTGATACCGGTCACGTTGGCAACACCGCCGCGTTTGCGCTGGGACACCCGGAGAAGGTGATTGATGTCGGCTATCGCGCCGTGCACGAGATGACGGTGCAAGCCAAGGCGATCATCAACGGCTACTACAACAGCGCACCCAAGTACTCGTATTTCAACGGGTGCTCGCTCGGCGGCCGTCAGGGCATCACCGAGGCGCAGCGCTATCCCGCCGATTATGACGCTATCGTCGCTGGCGCCGTCGCATGGGGCGGCATGAATCGCTACGTCGGCGTCATCATGAACGAATCAGCGATGCTGAAGACGTCCGGCGGATACATCCCACCCGAGAAATACCCCGCGATTCACGAAGCGGTACTTCAGGCGTGTGACGGCCTCGATGGCGTGAAGGACGGGATTCTCGAAAATCCCCTTGCCTGCCGTTTCGATCCGAAAGTGCTGCAGTGCAAGGCAGGCGAGGACACGGTGTCGTGCCTCACGGCCGCGCAGGTGCAGACGGCCAAGATGATCTATGCGCCGGCCAAGGACGCAAAAACCGGAAAGGTGCTCACCGGCGGATTGATGCCTGGCACCGAGCTGCAGTGGGGAACGTTGTACAGCCCGAACGGGTACGGCAACGCGATCGAAGCGATGAAGTACATCGCGATGAAGGATCCCAACTGGGAGCTGGCGCAGTTCAATGCGTCAGCCGACGTGGACAAGGCGCAGAAAGCCGACCCCGACGGCATTCTCAAGTCGGACAACCCGAACATCAGGGCGTTCTTCGATCGCGGAGGGAAGCTGCTGATGTATCAGGGATTCGCGGACCCGCAGGTCACATCCGACAACGCCATCCGTTATCACGAGATGGTGCTCGAGAAGGTTGGCAAGCTGGCAGAAGGGAAGTCCGTCAAGCTGTTCATGATCCCCGGCATGTATCACTGTCAGGGCGGCCCGGGAACTGACACCTGGGACAAGGCCGCCGTGCTCGATGCCTGGGCAACCACGGGCAAGTCGCCCGATCGCATTGTGGCGTCACACCTCACCGACGGGAAGGTCGATCGCACGCGGCCGCTCTGCCCGTTCCCGAAGGTCGCAAAGTGGAACGGTTCGGGCAGCACGGACGACGCGACGAATTTCTCGTGCGTCGCGGATACCGCGGTTAAATCGACGAAGTAAATCCCAGATCCCAAATCCAAATCGCAAGTCCCAAACACGGGCCACAGAGACTCGGAGACACAGAGGATCAAATTTCCTCTGAGTCTCTCTGCCTCTGTGGCTCGTACCTTTTATTGGGATTTGAGTTTTGGGCTTTGGGATTTCTCCCTTAAAAATCCACTTTGACCTGAATCTGCATCAGCCGCGGACTCGTCGTCGTGTCGACGATCCGCCCGAACGTCGTGCTGTTGATGTCGTCGTCGGCGACCCAGAAGTTTGCCGTGTTGAACAGATTGAAGATGTCGGCACGCAGCCGCAGGCCCGCCTGCTTCCACACGCGCACGCGCTTGGTGATCGACAGGTCAGTCACAAACTGTGACGGACCATCGAACGCAAGGACTCCGAGGTTGCCGACTTCACCGGCCATTGGGTTGAAGAACACCTGCCCCGGGAAGCCCGGCGAATTGGTGAGCGTATCGGGACCAACGGCGCGGCCCGTATTCGGATCGATCACCTTCGGATCGATCCAGTAGACGATGCCGTTGACGTCACGCACGCCGAGCAGCTTCTTCAGTTCATCGGCGCCGAGGGTGGTGCGCGCCGTCTGGTGGTACGAGCGCACCCGGCGGTTGAACGTCCCGCGCTGAGCGAGTATCGAGATCGGCGATCCGCTCTGCCAATGCACCACGGCGCTGGTTTGCCAACCGCCGACGATCTCATCCAGGATGCCGCCGCGATTCAGCCATCGGCGACCGCGACCAAACGGAAGATCGACCGCGGCGTTGGCGTTCATCACGTGCGAGATGTGGAACTCCGAGCGCCCTTCATCGAGCTGCGGGCGCGCGTTGTCGAGGAACGGTTCGAAACGCTCCTGCGTGGTCCCCAGCGAATTGGTTCGCGTCTTGGAGAACGTGTAGTTGAGTTGCCCCAGCGCGCCGGCCGGCAATTGACGCCGCAGCTCGAGCTGCAGGGCATTGTAGTTGCTGAAGCCGCCGTTTTCGATCAGGTCGGCGACGTAGATGCCGGGATTGGGGAGGAACATCCGGCGCGCCTGCGCGCCGACATCCGGACCGGCGCTGGTGATGTACAAGTCAGCGAGCGAGGCGACCTGGCCGGTCTGGATCAGGTTTCTGACGGTAGCGTTCGTGAGAAACCCTCCGCCGAGAGTGGGGATCACCGTCAGCGGCTGACTGCCGGCAAGCGCCGGGTTGTAGGCCGGATTGAAGATTCCGGTCGCCTGCAGCGCGAGGAAGCCGTTCGTGCGGGCGCGGAGAAAGTCGTCCTGAAATGCGCCGCGCGGATTCATCTGATTCAGATCGATCCCGCGCCACAAGCCGCGGCCGAAGGTTCCGATGTAGCGCGCCTCGGCGGCGAACCGCCACGGCAGCTCGCGTGACACGCTGACGCCGACCTGATGGACTTGCGGCTGCTTGATGCGCGGATCAATCGCGAACGCGGCCGGTCCCGGCGTCACGTCGAACTGGTCGGCGTAGCTCCGCACGCTCTTGAAGATGGGCGTCGGCACAACCGGTATGCCCGCGGCGACGGTCGTGTAGAGATTGGGGAGTTCCACATCTGACGACAGTCCCACGTTGCTGCTCGAGACGTTGTCGGCCACCGTAATCGTCTCTTCGTTGACGAAGGTCAGCGAGTAGCCGCCGCGTACTGATGTGCGTCCGTCCTTGAACGGATCCCAGGCGAAGCCGACATTCGGGCCAAAGTTATTGAGGTCGCTCTTGTAATAGCCGCCGTCGACAAATGTCACGCTGCCGTTCGGATCGAGGAGCGCATCACGCACGGAACGGCCGTTCAGCACCGGCAGCAGTCCGAGGTTGTCGCGCTCGCTGAGCGGCGTGTAGTACTCCCACTTCAGCCCCGCGCGCAGCGTCACGTTCGGTTTCCAGCGCCAGTTGTCCTGCAGAAACGCGGTGGCGTTGTTCAGCCGGTAATTGCGGATGTTCGGGGTACCGGCGAGGAACCCCGACGTCCGGTCGCGCACCTCGAATGTCTGGGTGACGTCCGTTATCGTTCCCGACAGAAAGGACAGGAGCGCGTTGGCGGACGCGAGATCGGCTGCGCTGACGCCTCCAGGTAACTGGGATGCGGACAGCTGCAGTGACGCCGGAGCCGCGGGGCTGAACCCGAAGTCCACAACCGGGAAGCGCGCCCCAAAGCCATAGGTGTTCACACGGACCTGCTGGAGGCCGCCGCCGATCTGCAGCTCGTGACGGCCGCGCTGCCACGATGCGGTGTCGCTGTACTGGAACGTCCGCGTCTTACGTCCCTGCGGCTGGAACGATTCAACAGGATTGGTGACGAACGGCACGCTGAACAGCGCGTTGCCGAATGTCTCCTTCGTTTCGAATCGCAATGGGGCCAGATTGCCTCCACCGCGTACTTCGTTGGTGAATGCACCAGTCGACCATCGCCACGCGCCGACGTAACGATGAACGTTCGAATCGGTGAACACGAGCGGGCGATCGTGGACGCCGTCGATATCGCTTCTGTCGTCGATCTCGTGGAACCAGGCGTAAACGGTCTCGAAGTGGTGTCGCGGACTTGCCTCGAAGTCCAGGCGTGTCCCCCACGCGTTGCGGCGGGTCAGCGAGTCCTGAAGGAAGGCGTAGCCGGCTGTATTCAGCGGACGATCGGGCGTCGAGCTGCCGACATCGAAGTTGTTGGCGCGCGACGACGGGGGGACCCGCGCGAGAATGTCCCGGGCGATAACGGGATCGAGCCTCGATCCAGTGGCCTGCAGCACGTTGACCGCGTGAATCTGCCGATCGGTGGTGCCGACGTAGCGAAACACGCCCTGGAGGAAGTCATCGTGCAAGGGCACCGTGCTGTTCTGCGTGACCTGCGCGCGCTGCCGCGAACCTTCGTAGTAGCCGAAGAAGAACAACCGGTTGCGCGCGATCGGTCCGCCCAGCGAGCCGCCGAACTGCTTGTTGCTCTCGTCGGGTTTTGGCAGCCCTTCGCGCTTGTTGAAGAACGAGTTCGCCGCCCGGCGGCTGCTGACGAGGTTCCCGAACAGGTCGCCGCGGAGCTGGTTCGTGCCCGCCGGTGTGATCATCTGGACAGTTGTCGCGCCGCCTGCGGCATTGGCGCCTGGAACGGCCGTCGTGATCGTGAATTCGCCGACCGTGTCGGAGGTCGGACGATTGGGGCTGAAGTTGAGCGCGTTCGTGCGGATGAAGTTGTCCTGGATGTTGATCCCGTCCTGCGTCACCTGCGTCCACGTGGGACGGCCACCGTTGATGGCGGTTTCGCTGCGCGAGGCGATGCCGGGAACGCCGGCCTGCAGCTGAATCAGCGCGAGCGGATCGCGGTTCAGGAGCGGAAGTTCCAGAATCTGACGCTGCACGACCGTCTGCGTCACCTCCGGCGTCGTCGTCTGCACCAGCGGGCTTCCACCGCTGACCGACACAGTTTCCTGCAGCTCTCCAACTTCCAGACGCGCCGTCAGCGACCGCTCGACACCGACGTCGATCGCGACATTCTCGAATCGCGCCGTGCGGAAGCCGGCCAGCGTCATCGTGACGGTGTAGAGTCCCGGTTGCACCTGTGCGAACAGGAACGTGCCACTGTCACCGGTCACTGTGGTCTGCACCTGGCCGGTCTGCTCGCTGGTCAACGTGACGGCGACGCCGGGCAGCACGCCGCCGCCTGCGTCGAATACGGTTCCGGCCAGCCGGCCGAATGTGCTTTGTGCCCAGGCCGCCGTGCCGAACAGCACGATCGCGATGGCCGCACACAGCAGCTGTGCAAACGAGGCACGCATTGCTGCCGGCAACGTCGCACTGCGAGTCTTCCGCAGCCGCTCGAGCGCGATTTTGAACCAGACCGTGTACGCGGAGGGCCTCACGTCCATATCGGTGCAGACTTCATCGAGCGGCTTCCACGCCCAGCTATTGACTTCAGCGCCATCGGGACGCGGCTCTCCGTCGAAGTGGCCGACGAAGACGTGATCGAATTCGTGTTCAACGAGCCCGTTGCCGACGTCGACTTTGTAGATGAATGCGTAACCGCCGGTAAGAGGACAATCAAATCCCATTTCTTCTTCCAGACGTCGATGTGCTGCGTCGATGGGACGTTCGCCGGGTCGCGGGTGGCTGCAGCACGTGTTCGACCAGAGGCCTCCTGAATGGTATTTATCGAGCGCGCGGCGCTGGAGCAGCAGCCGGCCGGAACGGTCGAAGACAAACACCGAGAAGGCGCGGTGGAGGACGCCTTCGCGATGGGCGCTCATTTTCTCGACCACGCCGATTTCCTGATCGGCTTCGTCGACGCGCACGAGCATCGAAGCGGTGGCCACCGGCCTCTTATACACCCGTTGCGTGGGTCCGGCACGTGACGGATAGGACGTTGATCCTGCTCAAGCAGTACACTACGCGACGCTGTTCCGCTGGATTGTGTAATGGCCGACGACAACGACCACGACGATCCGGATCCGCTGCTGCCGCTGGCGAAATCGATCGCGGACGGTACCGTCGTTGATTGGAACGCTGCAGCCGTCTCGACGCCCGATCAGCGGGAGCTCATTGACCAGTTGCACCTCTTGTGGGAGCTCGCTCACGCGCATCGGGAAGCCGACGCGGCCGTCCCCTACGCGGCTCCCGCGACGGTTGCGCCGCCCTCGCAGCCCATCGGCACGTGGGCCCAGCTCGCGCTCCTCGAGCAACTTGGGGCCGGCAACTTCGGCGTCGTGTACCGTGCGTGGGATCCTCATCTGGCGCGTGAAGTTGCGCTGAAGGTCGTCGGGGGCGGGTCGGTTGCCGCGCTCGACACCTCGCGCATCGCTCGCGAAGGCCGCCTGCTCGCCCGCCTCCGCCATCCGAACATCGTCACGGTCTACGGGGCCGCCATCGAACAGGGACGCGTGGGTCTGTGGATGGAGTTGATTCGCGGCATCACGCTCGAACAGGCGGTCAGCAAACAAGGCCGGTTCAGCGCGCGTGAAGCATCGCTTGTCGGCCTCGACGTCTGCCGGGCGCTCGCGGCCGTTCACCGGGCCGGACTGCTGCACCGCGACGTCAAGGCACAGAACGTGATGCGGGAAGACGGCGGCAGGATCGTCCTCATGGACTTCGGCACCGGGCGAGAAATCGACGCCAAGGGGCCGAAAGGGAAAGCGGAGATCGTCGGCACCCCGCTCTATCTCGCGCCCGAGATCTTTCGAGGCGAACCGGCCAGCGTCCGCACCGACGTGTACAGCACCGGGGTTCTGCTGTATCACCTCGTCACCGAGTCGTTTCCACATCCAGTGAAGACGGTTGATGAACTCCGTAAGCGAATCGATACGGTCCCGCCCATCAACTTGCGCGATGCCCGTCCTGATCTGCCGGCGACGTTTGTCCGTGTGGTCAGCGAGGCGATTGCCGACGATCCGGAAGCTCGTTACGAAAGCGCCGGGACGCTCGAACAGGATTTGATCGAAGCGCTCGACGACATGCAGGGTGGGCAGCGACCGATTGCCATTGGAGGGTCGCGGTTATCCGGAACACGTCTCGGACGAATCCCGTCGATTGCCGTTTTGCCGTTTGTGGACCTGAGTCGCCACAAGGATCTCGATTACTTTGCCGAGGGTATCTCCGAAGAAATCACCAACGCGCTGACGCGGATCCCAGGGCTCCGCGTGGCCGCAAGGACGTCCGCGTTCCAGTTCCGAGGCAGAACGGAAGACATTCGACGCGTTGGCGACGCGCTGAACGTCGAAACGGTGCTGGAGGGGAACGTGCGCGCGACCGAGGGACGCCTTCGCGTCATTGCGCAGCTGAGTAATACGACAACGGGCTTTCAACTCTGGTCCGAACGTTTCGAGCAACCGTTCGAACACGTGTTCGCGGTTCAGGACGAAATCGCGGAAGCGGTGGTCCGGACGCTGCGCGTCCAACTCGGCGCCGACGATGAGGTGCGATCCACGCCGTCGAACAATCTGGAGGCATACACCTCCTACTTGAAAGGCCGGCATCTCTGGAACAAACGCACCGAGCCCGACTTGCTCAAGAGCTTGTCGTTCTTCCGAACGGCGTTACGTTACGACCCGGAATACGCGCTCGCGCATGCGGGGCTGGCTGACGCGTATTTGACCCTTGGCATTTACGGCGCGCTTCCGCCGGCGGACGTCGCGCCGAAAGCGCGAGAAGCGGCGCAGTCAGCCCTCTCGTTATCTGACCATATGCCGGAGGCATTGACGGCGCTGGGCTGCCTTGCTGCCGTCTATGACTGGAACTGGGCCGAAGCGGAGCGTCTGTTCCGGCAGGCCATCGCGGTGAATCAGAACTATCCGACCGCGCACCACTGGCTCGCCCTCAATGTCCTGGTTCCGCTCAAGCGATTTCAGGAAGCCGAAGACGAACTGCGGCATGCACTCGAACGTGATCCGTTGTCGCGCGCTGTCACCACTAGCATGGGAATGGCCGCCTACTACAGCGACCGCTATACGGATGCCGTCGATGGCTTTACCAGGACGCTGGAGCTCGACGACGCCTTTCCATTGGCGCACGCGTTTCTCGCGCAGGCCTATACGGAGCTTGGACGGCACGACGAAGCCATTTCCTCGGCGGAAGCGGCGATGCACCTGTCAGGTGCCAACCCCGAAATTCACGCGGCCGCCGCGTACGTGTATGGACGCGCCGGTCATACACAGAAGGCGCAGGCACTGTTCGATGGCCTCATGGCGCTGGCGCAAAATAGATACGTTTCGGCGTCGCTGCTCGCGCAGGCAGGCATCGCCGTTTGCGACGTGGCGACGACGCTCGACCGGCTGGAGCAAGCCTGTCAGCAGCGCGCAGCCGATTTGGCCTGGATTGCCGTGCGTCCGGCGTTCAAGCTGCTTCGATCGGAAGCACGGTTCTCCGCGTTGTGTGAACGAATGGGTTTGGTGGCGGGCGGATAACTACTTGACCTTTGCCTGCGCCTTCCTTCGTTCCGCCCAATACCGCTTCATGCGCGCCGAGACCACTTTCCTCGCTTCTTCGGACATGGTGCGTGTGCGGGTCCGAACTTCCTTCAGCGATTTGCGGAGCGCACGTCGGCCGGCGGTCAGTCGCAGTTCAGGAAACGCACGTTCGATCGCGATAATCTCCGCGCGCAGTTGCTTGAGGGTGACTTCGGCACCGGTGCGTGCGAGTTCACGGAGACGGTCGGCTGTGATATTTGGGATTCTGGCCATAGCGGCTCGCTCGAGAAATATCGTAGCCTAGCCCGCTAGGGTTCGAGCCGAATGACCAGCGACTGGGTGCGCCCCTCGTAGGTCGCGGTCAACGTCACCTCGGCCGGTCCCGAGACACCGCTGCTCGTGACAGTTAGAGGGAACGAAGCGCTCGTGCTGCCTCTGCCGATGGTAACCGTCGAAGGGACTATCAGCACGTTTCGCTCGGTACCAAGAGTCTGCAGCGTGATGACCGCACCGCTGCCTGGCGCGGCGGCGCTGAGGGTCACGGTGCCAGTGGCAGTTTGATTGCGGCGTAGGATCACCCCGCCAGCTCCCGACGGTCCTACGACAGTCAGTGACTGCAGCACGGCTCCCGACGGCGTCGTCGGTGTCCCGCCGCATGCTGCGCCCCAGCCACACGTGACAATCGTTACAGCGCGGAGAACGTGAGAGGTTCGTCGTAGCATCCGCAATTGGCGGAAGCAGCCTGCGTGGCCGAAGCCTCGCGTCAGCGAGCGAATAATTGTATCCGTTACTTACCGGTGCTGCCACGCGAAGCTGCCACGCGGTGGATTGTGAATGCCCGGTTGACTGCATCAGCCAATCTCGGGTCCACGACCACCTGCGTGTAGACGAGTGTCGTGCGAATGTCTCTGTGACCTCGCGCCTTCTGCGAGTGCCACGTCGCCTCCGCCGCGGAGCAACAATTGAGTGCAATAGGAGTGCACAGGTCGTAGCACCGTGTTGGTTTGAATCCGCCGCGAATCATCGCGGCCTTCCGTCCCGGTTAGCGTTCGGGAACGTCCGGCTTCTTCTTGGGCGGCCCAGCCGATCTTTGACTTCGGGACGTCTTTCGAGTCCCCCGTGCTCAAGAAACATTCGCCACGCTCTGGGCTGCAGCGCGCGAGGCGAGAAGGAAAGCGACTTGGTCGACCGCAGGTCCATCCACCGATTGAACGGCTACAGCGCTCTCAGGACTGCCAGCACAGATTGCGGCCGAGCGACTCGGTGTGTCCCGGTCGACGATCAGGCGATGGCGTCGGCAGGTCAACAATGCTCCGGGCGTTGTGTTTGAAACAGGCGACTCTGAACGGCGCGATAGGCGCTAGCGCATCGTGTCGAGCAACTGCGCCCGCGTCGGGCCGGGCATCGGCGGCGGTGGTCCCTTCATCGCCGCACGCGCCTCGCGTATACCGGCAGCGACCTCCGGGCGCTCGAGGATGTCCTGCACGGGGGTGATCGTCGCGACGTATTCCATCGCCGCGCGGAAGAGGTCGGGGCTGCCCGTCATCGCGACGAACAGCGACAGGATGTTCCGCGCGAGACCGTCGGGGGGTGGCGACGGCGCCTGACCCTCTCGCAGCGCCTCAATTTCAGCGAAGCGCATGCGGTCGAAGGCGATCTGCGCGTGGTACCACGGCGCGATCTCCGTCTCGGTGCGGCGATCGAACTCGCGGACCATCGCGGCTGGATCGCCTGCCCTGTCGCGCAGCACGTCGCGCAGCAGACGGGCATGCTTGAACCCGACCGTGAGGCCGCGTCCCGCTGACGGATTCGTACACGCCCACGCGTCGGCGATCGCAACAAACCCGGTCGCGATCGGACCCTCGTTTGACATGAAGCGCCGATATCGATCCACGACACCGCTCATCGCGAGGACACCGGTGATGGGCTCGCCGTCCAGCCAGTGGGCGTGGAGCGGACACGCGCGGACGACTGCGGTCCACTTGTCGTCGTGGCGAAGATTCTTGAGCGGCTGATCGCCCGTCGAGGTGAAGATCGTGACCGACCAGGTACCGTTGTCGCCCGGCAGCGTCAACAGCGAGACCGTCCCAAGCGCTGCCAGCGTGGGCGCACGCCGCTCGGGCTGCGGCCCGCTGAAGTAGCGCGTGTAATAGGCGAAGCCGCAGTCGGCCTGCTCTTCGTACGGCGCGGACGCGCCGAGCGCCATGAGCCACGCCGGACTCCGTGACTGACGGCCAGTGGCATCCACCACGAGATCGGCCCGGATCTCCTCGCCCGCCTCCGTGCGAACACCAGCCACGTGTGGTGTTCCCGCGATGGCTGAAGTGCCCGCCAGCAGACCCCCTACCTGCACACCACGCCGGATGGTGACGCGTGCCTCGCGCGCGGCTGCGTCGGCAAAGACCCACTCGCCGGCCGGGCGACGCGCCGTCAGTGTCCAAAGTTTGGCGTCGATCGGGCGCGGGGATCGATCCGTGAAGAACGGCGGCAGCGGATTGAGCAAATCGAAGCGGCTGGCGCCGGCGCGCGACAGCGCGTCTTGGAGATCGGGCAGCTCCGCGTCGAGCAGCAGGCGCAGCCCGGGCATGAAGTTGTGCGGCTGGCGGAACTGCGCGACGCCCTTGCGGGTCCATGCGTCCCACGCGCGGTCGGGCGAGTCAGGCGGCGGATCGGGATCTCGTTCGAGGACCGTCACCTCGTGACCGTCGCGCGCGAGCAGAAGCGCCGCGCCGAGACCGCAGATACCGCCGCCAACGATGAGAATCGACACCGCCGTCGATTATCGCTGGTCGACAGGTTATCGGCTATCGGGCCTTTGGCCCGCTCACGTCGCCGCCAAGGGGCTCGGCGTATCGCGGTCGAGGTCAAGCGCTGGCGTCGACAGCTCCGACTGTGACTCGCCTCTCGGGTCGGGGATCCCGAACGCCCCAGATGCCAGCGACCAGAATCGGCACGGTCATGAACGTAAAATCCAGCAGACAGAGAGCAAGACCACGCCACGGAGGCTCGCCAATTCGGCTAGCCTCCACCTCAATCACCCGCCGAGCATCCGACAGCAGCACGAACGATACGAAGAACGCGCTCACCATCGCTGCTTTGTAACGGCGATGAAGCCTGCCGACGAGCCACCCCGCGCTAGCATTCAGCACGCCTCCGATCAAGAGATGAGGGAATGGCGCCGAGCCGCCCCTCCAGAACGTGCGGATATCCGCGAGTCCCGCCGCGAACAACCAGTCGTCGATGTGCGCGAGACGCATTGCCAGAAGAGCCCAGAGCAGCAGGAGGGCGACCCATCCTGACGTGAGAGCTCGAACGGTCAGGAGCGGATGGTGCCTGATATCGTGGACGACCTCCCGAATGGAGGCGGACATCGTCGGTGAGCCTACCACCGGGACGTGGCGACGAGGATCAATAATGCCTGTTGGAATTGGTCTCACTTTCGCCACGGATTGACGGGAGTTGCCTGCGCTGGATCAGAAATCAATTTCTTGAACGAGCGGCGACCGGCCGCTGCTCGAGTGGGAGCGACTCCACGCGTGCATCGTGCCGTGCGTGAAGTCCCGGATCTCCTGAATCAAGCGGAGAAGGCAAAAAACAGCTAACGGAGGGCGGAGCCGCCGACGTGACGATTGTCTGCGGCTCCTGGGCGTTTCCGTTCCGGAAACGCGGCTCGGCGTGCACCTACGCCGCTTGGTGGAAGAAACAGCTGACCTGTCTGATTTGGAACGCGTCGTTATTGACCGCCTCGAGCTGCAGCTCGTTGTTCCCGTTGTTCAACTGATTGCCGCCCAGGTAGACCATCTGGGTGTACCAGTGATTCTGAGTCGCGTTCGGTGTGAGAGAGCCGACATTGACGTTGTTCACCAGGACGGGGACGCTTGTGTTGAGGCCCTTGACACTGAAGATCAGCAGGGCATCTTCACCAGCCTCACGCCCGCCGGTGCCGAAGTTCATCTCGACGGCCGCGTTGCCGATGTCTTTCGTCGCATCTCCCACAAT
>Ga0114129_10001701_pt1 | contig 30027 bp, 25 predicted proteins | sample RhiMetdeltSRZDD1_FD_80071 | JGI IMG/M metagenome (GOLD analysis project Ga0114129, IMG submission 80071) | Populus rhizosphere microbial communities from Tennessee, USA - Rhizosphere MetaG P. deltoides SRZDD1 (version 2) (version 2) | ecosystem: Host-associated > Plants > Roots > Rhizosphere >... | reverse complement strand
CTGACAGTGGAAAACTGCAGCGCGGTCTGTTCGATCTGCGCTTCGAGGCGCGGTGCATCACACACACCTCCCAGCATGATCGTTCCCGTCAGATGAATGATGGCATTTCCCTGTTCAATTCTCACAGATGCTACCTCGAGATCCGATTGATAGAGCGCGTTGTAATAACCTGACTCGCCATAGAATTGCTGCTTGGCGGAAAGTAATTTTTCCAGGGCGGCGCGCAGCACTCCCTGCGTGCGCGGGATAGTCACGTTGATCGGGATCGCGCTATCGCCACAGCCCACCAGGGGTCCCGATTGACCGTTATCTTCCAGCTCGATCAAAACGATTTTGACTGTTTGTTCTGCCGTGGCTGTGGAGCTCGATGCTGCGGTCGTGGGTGGAGCCTGCGTAGCTGTGGGAATGGAAAGGGTAGGCGAAGGGATCACAACGGTCACAGTCGGGCTGGCCTGTGTAGTTGGTGACGCGACGGCGGTCAACGTGTTCGTCGGGATCGAGATGGTATTCGTCGGTATCGGTGTCTGCAATGTGTTGACGCTCACGCTAAACTGCCCGCAGGCCGTCAAAGAAAACATCAAAAAAAGTAAAGCTAATCTATTCGCACTCATAAGCTCTCCATTCTGAGACTTGGTCTCTTTCTATTCTATAAGAAACCTGTCACGGGAATGTTTCAGGAAGGTCACGGATCTGTAACACTGTCACAGTTGGTCCTTATCCGCGGAAATACCAAAGATCAGTTTTGCTTATCTCGCGTTAACAAATCGTCAAAGTCCGAGTACAATACACTTTATCTTATTCCCCCGCCGCAGTTCGGCAGGTACCTAGACTCCAAGGAGATTCCCATGTTTCACACCATAATCATTGTAGGCAACGTTGGAAAAGACCCTGAAATGCGCTACACACCTTCCGGCCAGGCTGTGACATCGTTTTCGGTCGCAACGAACCGCCAGTATACAACTGGCAGTGGCGAACAGGTCAAGGAAACCATCTGGTTCCGTGTCACCACGTGGGGCAAGCAGGCTGAGATTTGCAACCAGTATCTCAAGAAAGGCTCGAAAGTTCTCATCGAAGGACGGCTAACTCCGGATAAGAATACGGGCGGACCGCGTATCTGGAACAAGCAGGACGGTTCGATGGGCGCATCCTTCGAAGTGACGGCGGGTACTGTGCGCTTCCTGTCTTCGCGTGGCGAAATGAGCGGAGAGGGTCCCATGATGGGTGGCATGGAAGGGGCAGAGATCCCAGCCGAAGACGATATCCCGTTTTAGTCCAGTTGCCTCACCAGCCTGGCGACTCCCGGATCCAGGCTCGCAAGATCACAGGACTGTTTTATGACCGCACCTTCCCAACCTGTTGGACCGAAGATCATCATTCCGCAAGGAATGGAGCCTGCCTATGCCAACCTGGCGCGCATCTCGCATTCTCCCGCAGACATCGTGATCGACTTTGCTCACTTGCTGCCAGGGGAAACCAGCGCAAACGTCCGCTCGCGTGTAGTGATGACTCCCCTGAGCGCAAAACTGCTCTTACGTGCGCTCACAGAGAACATTGCGCGCTACGAGGCAGCCTTTGGTGAGATCCCGATGCCAAGCAATAACTCGCTGGCGGAGAGTCTATTCCGACCACCTCATCCTCCTGAGCCCCCAAAGGAATAGTTGAACTTCGTTCCACCTAGAAGCAGATAAGAGTGAACCATGTACAAGCTTGAAACGATCGCTGAACGCATCCGCCAGAACTTCGATGTGCGGACCTCCAAACGAGATGAGGCGCTGAAGAAGGCCCGGCAGCTGACACGAGCCTGCTCTCTGGCGATTCGCGCCGTGCACAGGGATGACCAGGAGGCCATGGAGGCGAATCTTGCAGAAGCGCAAACCCTCGCAGATGTCCTGCGTGGTGAACTTAAAGCACATCCCGAACTGTTTTTCGCAGGATACACGCAGGATTCACTCAAGGAATTTGTAGAAGCTAAGGTGACCTGCGCATTGATCCAGAATCAGGCGCTTCAAACACCCGAAGAACTGGGTGTGGAGGATGCCACCTATCTCAATGGGCTGGCGGAAGTGGTCGGGGAACTGCGCCGGCGCACCCTGGACATTCTCCGATCGGGATATTCGCAGGAGGCGGAACGCCTGCTGGGGTACATGGACGAAATCTATTCCGTGCTCGTGACGATCGACTATCCAGACGCAATCACGAATGGCCTGCGCCGGCAGACCGACCTGGCACGCGGCATCATCGAAAAGACACGCGGGGATGTGACAGCCAGCCTGCGCGGCCAGCAATTAACAGAGGCCATCCGGGGGTTGAGCAGCCAATTAAGCGGCGGGCAGGTTGAATTGGAGGATGGGGATGGGTTATCCATGCCCATGAATGAGGACGATTAAGGATGGCGCGTGCGGGGCATAAATACCCGTTGATCGTGTATCGGCATCTGGTGAGCCGCTGGTGGACTCCGATGATTGCGATTGGCCTGGGTATGTTTGCGCTGGCTTACAGTGAATATATTGATCCTGTGGGACGACTCCTGCCATGGCGCTGGCAGCTTTTCGCCGCCATTGGCGGTCTGTCCATCTTCATCGGTCTTTTCTTCTGGATCATCCGATACTTTGCATACGTGCAGCCTAATCCGAATTATTTAAAACTGGTCACGCCCTTCCTCCGGATCAATATTTCCTACAAGCGTATCAAGAAAACAACTTCGAGCGAGATGCGGTATCTCTTCTCATTGAAAAGTATGTCTGGCTGGGTACAGGAGATTTTCTCCCCGCTCGCAAACAACACGGCAGTCGTCCTTGAGCTAACCGGGTACCCTATCTCACCCGCGCTATTAAGGTTATTCCTTTCCAGATTTTTCTTCAAAGATAAAACCCCACACTTTGTGATCCTCGTCAAGGACTGGATGCGCTTTAGCGCCGAGCTGGAAAGCATGCGCTCCGGGATCGATCCCAATCCGCCTCAGCAGAAAAAACGCTCGCGGGATTCGCTGCTCTCGCGGCTGCCGGAAAAGTAGTGCGAAGGGGAGACATTTTCCAATTTTGTGCAAATCTGGGGGACCGCCGCAGAACCATCCAGGCAACAAATCCATCAATCCATATAAACTTTGTTTGTGAAATAAGTCACTAACTATCGGTTACATTCTGCGATGGCTAAAAATTGATAGCTGGGATATTATGACGATGGAGACGGAACAAAGACACCTCCAAATGCTCCTCACTGTCTCCTCCTTTGGCGAAAGCCTCCGCCGGCGATGTCGGCGGAGGCATTTTTTAAGGTGGTTTTATGGATGTTTCGTGTGGGAGATATTGCTCACAATCTCCTCATGGTTTTTGCAGGTTCTGCATTTACCGGCAGAACGATAAAAAACGAGCTGCCCTTCCCCACTGTCGATTCGACCCAGATGCGCCCCTGATGATTTTCCACAATGTTCTTGACGATAGCAAGTCCCAGCCCGGAACCTTCCACCTCGGAACTGATATTTGCCGCTCGATAAAATTTGTCGAAAATACGGGGCTGGTCGCTGGCCGGGATGCCTGGTCCATGATCTGTCACCTGAAAAATTACCTGGTTTTCCTCCGCATGAATGGAAATCTGGATTTCACTGTCGAGCGGGGAATATTTGATTGCATTCCCCACAACGTTATCAAAGACTTGTCGCAGGCGAATCGGGTTGGCGCGTAATGCCGGTAATCCCGGCGCGATCTCCGTCTGTACTTTAAGCTGTTTGGATTTGATCTGTCCGTCCAGCATGTTGATCGTATAGCGCAGGATTCCTTCCACCTGGACGAACTCACGATGCGTATCCCTGCCTGCCTCAATACTGCCCAGGTCAAGTAGGTCATTGATCAGTGAAGTAATATGCTGGATGCTGTCCTGAATCCGGCCAATGAACTCCCGCTGCGTTTCGTTTAGCGGTCCGACACGTTCCACAAGCTCACTATAGCCAATGACAGATGTCAGAGGGGAGCGCAGGTCATGTGAAACTGTATGTACGAACTCGCTCCGGATGCGATCCACTTCTTTAAGATACGTAATATCCTGCATGGTCAGCGCGTGCCCCACTCCCTGAATGTCTGTAAACTGCGCATTACCCACCCTTCCATCCGGGAAGCTGACCTCATGGTACTGAAAAGGGTCATTCGTATCTGTACGCGTGAGTAATGCAATCACATCCGGGTGTGTCACAATCTCAAGCACGGGTTTGCCAACTACTGTTTGTGCGTTGAGACCGAACGCACGGCACATGGCCGGGTTCACAAGCAGGATAACATTGTCCTGATTCAGGATCATGACGCTGTCATGAATGTTATTAAATACTGTTTCCAGGCGTGAACGCTCGGCTTCCGAGATCTGGGCGCGTTTCTGGAGCGAGGCAGTTGTACGCTTGACTTCCTTGCGAAGCCAGTCACCCACCCGATGCGCATTCCTGAGACAGTTCTCCACTGCTTCGACGATATCATCGGTCTTGAGAGGCGGAGCCAGATACCCACTCAGACCCAATTGGAGAAGTCCCCGGATCAAATCAGGCTTGAGCTTCTCGGTATAGAGAAGGAAAGGCAGTGTCGGAAATCGTCCCTGTAGTTCCCTGGCAATCCGCAATCCTTCATGACCATCGAATTTTTCCCCGATCAATAACAGCGAAGGTGTGGCTTCCTTCAAGATTTTTCCCAGTGCCTCTACATCCCGGGCAATGGCGGTCTCGTACTGAACAGCCCGCAAAGCACGATCCATCAAATACAAAATGGAAGATTCTTCCAGCGCCAGCAGGATCAAATCAGGTTTCGGCATAGTGTGCGTCGGAGGAATTTTACTTCTTTTTTAAGGTGATGGGAACGGGAGGTGTGGTCTTCTCCACTGCACGCGCCAGGCGCTGCAAGGCAACGCGAGCCGTACGCAAAGCTTGTTGCTGAGGTTCGGTAAGCCTACCAATCTTCTCTGCCAGCAGGAAATCAATGGGCTGGACCGCAGACTGCAATTCCTCGGCGATCGAATTGCGTACAGATTCAAGCAGGGCATTCTGCCGTTTCTCGCCCTCCTTGGAGGAATGCACCGAGTTATTCAAAGCCTGGAAGAGGCGGGCGTTTAACAGGGAAATGGAAACATAATCGGAAACGGCCTCCAGCAGGGTTTGCTCCAACTTTTCGAATGGACGCGCATCCTTCCGGACCACAACAGCCATGCCAATGACTTCACGCTGGATTTTGATCGGCACCACACATACCGATCTTCCCAAATTGGCCACGCGGAATCGTAGTAAGGGTTCGCCCGATATAGCTAATGTTTCCCCGGAAAGAGCTACCAACCCGCTGATCCCATCATCCAGTGGCATATTGATTCTCTTGGCCCAGACATCCGGCAGGCCGCGCTGTGCCGCGAGTAAAAACTGTTTGCTCTCCTCATCGCGGATCAGCAGCCAGGCCATATCCGCTTGGGAAATCTGGAGGAGGCCGTCTACGATCTTGCGGAATAAGAAGCGATGGTCTGTACTCGAAACCACCACTTTGCCTATGCCGAGCAGGATACTGAGTTCACGGCTCCGTTGCTGAAGCGCCTCGTTCGCCTGGCCAAGCTTTAAATCAAGCCGCTGCCGATCGCGCACCTCGTGAACGCGGCCAAGCAAACGTTCCACAGCAGAAAGCACTTCCGCCTCGCGAGCGGGCCAGAACAGATAATCTGCCGCGCCAAGACGGAACGCCTGGATGATATCCTGCTCCTGCCCCTGACTGGCCACCACCAGCACAGGTGTAGTAATCCCTTGCGCGGCAAAAGCCACCAGCATGTCCTTGGCGCTCAAGCCTGGAAGATTAAGGTCTGCAATAATCAGGTCGGGGGGGGTTAGAAGTGCCTGCTTGATCGCAGCGCCGGCATCAGATACAACATCCACATAATAACCCACAGGGACAAGCGTCTGATGTGCGATCAAATCACTGATTTTAGGGTCGTTTTCAATGAGTAGAATGCGATCCCCAGTGGAAGCCATAAATTCACTCTTTACACAACGGTTCTTTTCCAGATTTCATTGTAACACTCTTATGTTACTTCTGATTTGTAGGTGATAGCATAAATACCGGGCGTGCCCGACCTGTAATGATACCGCGATGATTTTGGATCGGTTTTTCCGGTCCGAATGGAGCCAGAGCCTGTTGCTGTTCCGAGGAAAGCGCCTCAAGCCGGCGCAGGACTTCGAGTGCCACCGCCGGGCGGACGCGGGTGTTATGAGTCAGATCGAGCGCTGTCCGGGAAGGATCTCCATCTGACACTTTGATCGCGATGCCCACACCGGGCGCCTCGGGACTCAGCACACCCGGGAGCAGACCGATGATCTGATACCCCTCCGCGCCGCGCTTGCAGACGATCTTCCCATTACCTGTTCTCATCAATTGTTCATCGAACTCACCAAAGGCACTGACCATTTCGGGATAGGCGGTCATGGCAGATGTGATTTTTCGACAGGCAGAGGCCCGCTCTGCCGAAAGCTCATGCGGGTCGCACAGGCGCGCCATGGCAAGCGCCGCGTTATACAAAGGGACAGCAAAGTTGGGCGCCGAACAACCATCCGTGCCAAGCTGCACTTCGCTAACCGGGAGCTGACTCATTGCGGCGAACGTAGTCAGGATCGCCTGTTGAATCGGATGATTGAGGTCGAGGTAGTTCTCCAGCGGCAGGTCACGCATCTTTGCATACGCCAGCATCGCTGTGTGTTTGCCGGAACAGTTATTTCGATTGGGCGTGGGCTGTTTGTTATGCACGACCAGTGCTTTGAACGCATCCACATCCCCAGGCATGTGCACGCCACACTGCAGAGACGATTCGTCCACCCCGATCTTCTCTTGAATCCCCTCGATGGTTTTCACATGCAGGTCACTGCCCTCATGGGATGCGCAGGCGATGGAGAGTTCGCGAGGTGTAAAACCATAGTATTCCACACCACCGCCCTCGACAAACGGAAGCACCTGAAAAGGCTTGGCGCTCGAGCGCAAAAAAGCGACCGCCTGCGGGTCGCCATACGATGCGATTAGCTTGCCGTGCGAAGCCACGATGGCAATGGAACCATAGTGAAGCGACTCTACAATCTCCCCTCGGGTGACTTCAAAGAGAGGCTGAGCTGTCATTGCTCGTCCAGGACATACCGGGATGGTGTATGAAAGTGACGGGCAAAATAATGGTTCAACCCATAACGCAGGCGATGCGAGTATTGTTTCTGCCGCGCCACAGGAACCTTGAAATCCTTGAGGATCTGATCTGCGAGTTTATCGATGGCGAGCGTTGGCGACTTCTTGCTGCCAAGTTTCTCTACTTTATCGTTGATGCGCTTGAGGATCTCGGCCTGGGTCCGCACGACCTGCGGAGTCACAATACCGCCGCGACCGCTGACGATGGTGAAGCCTTTGTAATCAGGCTCCTGTAATATTCTTAACGTCTCAATCCATTCGGGCAAGTTGGCATGCGCCAGGAATGGCGGCTGCGCTTTGGTCACAGCGTCGCCCACAAAGACAACTTTTTCCCCTGGCAGGCTCACCCAGATCGCACCGGAAGCGGGACCGGGATGACTCTCGAGCAGGATTGGTGAATCGCCCCAGTGCAATGTCATTTTGTCGACAAAGGAGATTTCCGGCGGCGCCCAGCGCACGCTTCCCAGCCCCGGGATGGCTTCCCAGTTAGCGCCGGTCTCATCTCCCTGCGCTTTGAACGTATTGGGACGATTCCGGAACGCAAGGGCAGTCTTCTCATGCGCAATGACCGTGCAATCCATGGCACGGACGCCCAGAGTGCGGTCGGGATGTGCATCCAGGTTGATGAGCACACGCTCGGGGCCATTGCCCATCCCCATCATCGAGGCGCGCCACGTACGCCCATCCTCAGGCGATGGCGGTGCGTCGATTTGGATCAAACCGCGCGGCTGTGTAATTACCCCGAGAGTCACACCTACATACTTGTCTTCAATGTAAACATTATCTGCAATTGCTTCCATCAATCCCAAGCTCCTGTTCGCTTTTATCCTTTGTCTACTGTCCTGGCAGCTAACTGTTCTTCGGTTGCAACCGGGAAGGTGAAGTGGAACACAGAACCTTTTCCCGGTTCACTCTCCACCCAGATCTTCCCGCCATGCCCGAGCACGGCAAGGCGGCAGAATGCCAGCCCGATCCCCAGCCCACTGGATTTGTTGGTCCCGCGCAGGCGTGTAAATTTATCGAAAATGCGATCCTGTTCTGCGGCGGGAATTCCTGGACCGTTATCCCTCACCCAGAGGTGCACCCATTGATCGTCATGGTCCGCGCCCATTTCGATGTGGCCTCCGGTCGGCGTGAATTTGACCGAGTTCTCCATCAAGTTAATCAACACACGTCGCGCCATGTCTGGATCCACCCAGATCGCTGGGAGTTCCTCTGGCAATTGTGCAGAGATCGTTTGCCGTCGCCCTCGTGCAACGGGCTCCACGTCGAGCACAGCCCGTTCAATTAACGGAATGGTATCGACCACCTTTTGGTCCACCACGGCCTGCCCGGACTCGAGCCGGTTTACGTCGAGCAGAGAGCTGACCAGACGCTGGATGCGGTCCGTGGAGTTCTCTGCAATGCGCAGAATGGCTTGCACGTTTTCCTGGTCATCCTCAGGCACCATGCTGAAGAGCACATCCAGGCTGGAGACAATATTGGCCAGCGGAGAGCGCAGATCGTGATAGATCATCGCCGTCAGGTCTTCACGCAGATTGTCAAGCTCCTTGCGCTCAGTAATGTCGCGCAGGATCCACTGGATCGCGTCGTTTTCATCGAACTCCACACGGCGCGCGTGAACTTCAACAGGCGTATGAGCTTCATCATCTCGGTGCAGGGACGACTCATAGGAGCAGGTCCGATTGTCGCGCAGGGTTTCGAACTCCCTCCCGGTTCGGCGCCAGTTCACTTCATGGAGCTGGTCGATTGTGAGTGTGTGCAGTTTCTCGCTGGTATAGCCGCTGAGCAGGATTGCCTGGCGATTGGACTCCAGAATATGGCCCTCCCAATCGGTGATCAACATGGGGTCGATGCTATCTTCGAACAATTCGCGATAGCGCTGGTGAGCCGCCTGTAAACGCTCGAACAACTGCGCGTTCTGGATGGTGGAACCTGCCAGACCGCCGATACCGGTCATGACCAGAAGCGCATCCGGGTCGAAAGATTTGGCAATCGGATTGATTGCTTCGATAATACCGATCACGCGTCCCTGCGATTGGATTGGCGCCACGGCGACCGCCCGCATCTCGACGCCCCCGAACTGATCGGCTTCGCCATAATGTTTATCCTGACTAACATCGGGTACCACGACCCCGTGGCCATCCAGCGCCGCCGCGCCCGCGATACCCTGGCCAAGCGGGATCTTTCGACCCAGGATATTCCCTGCATTTTGACCTGCTGCGGCACGATAAATGATTTGATCACCATCCAGCATACCAATGGCGACGGTCTCGATCTGCAGTGCCTGCATCATCTGGATCAGAATGCGCTGGTACACATCCTCCATGCGCAGGGAAGAGTTCATCGCCGCCGCGCCCTCTGCCAGGGCAGTCATCACGCGCGCCTGACGCTGGCTCTCGGTGTACAGCCGCGCATTTAATACGGCAATCCCAGCCTGGTCCGCGATGGCTTGCATAAGGTCCAATTGTTCTGCAGAAAAGGCATTCGGCGCCGGGTGGACCAGCGTGAGCACCCCAACCAGTTTCTCGCGCGCCAGCAAAGGCACGCAAATCGCGGATTTGATCCCGGACTTATCCATGGCATCGTCCGGGCGCATCAGCCAGCGTTCATCCTTACTCGTATCGAGCACCAGCGCCGGCTTACGGTTGCGTATGACCCAGCCTGCCAGCCCGCGTTCGACTGTGTCGCGCAGCTGCAGGGTAGTGTGTTCGAGAACCTGCTTGCCGTACACAATGGTTGCATCCACGGCCTGGCCGTCATCATCCAGCACAACAATACTGCAGCGTTCCCCGCCGACATTCTGCATGACCTCATACAGGACGCGTTGAAGAACGGTACGCAGATCGAGCGCGGTCGCGACCTCGCGGCTAACATTATAGAGAAGTTCAAGTAAGGCTTTTGTTCGGTCTTGTTCTGGCGAGAGTGACATAAATCCAACTTGGCTCATTTTTCGCAAATGACGCCTGAATGTCATTAATACCACAGCTAACAGGCAAAGTATAGCACAATCAACTACGGTACAATTACGCGCATGAGTCTGGATCTTTCGCGCACAAAAGCCCTGTGTTTCGATGTAGATGGCACCCTGAGCGACACAGATGATTATTATGCGCAAAAAATCGTGCGATTTTTCCCCCCATTTTTGTTCCGTGACCCGGCGCACACCGCCCGGCGAGTGATCATGTGGGTGGAATCGCCGGGCAATGCCCTCCTGGGGTTTGCCGACAGGATTGGGATAGACGACGAAATGATGGCAGTCATCGACTGGCTGAACCGCCACCGCACGAGTCCTCCGAAGAAATACCTGATCGTCCCTGGCGTGGAGGAGATGCTTAAGGAAATGCAGGGACGCTTTCCGATGTCAGTTGTCAGCGCGCGCGACGAAAACAGCACAATGCGTTTCCTCACCCAGTTCGATCTATGTGAATATTTCGATGCGATCGTTACCGGCCTCTCCGCCCCGCACACTAAGCCTTACCCCGACCCCATCTTCCTGGCAGCCGAGAAAATGGGCGTCCAACCCGAAGAATGTCTCATGATCGGCGATACAACCGTCGACATGCGCGCCGGAAAGGCGGCGGGAGCACAGACCGTGGGCGTCCTATGCGGCTTTGGAGAGGAACCAGAGCTGAGGCAGCTGGGCGCGGATCTCATCCTGAAAAGCACCGCAGACATCACTGCACTATTCAACCAACAAATTCCGCTGACTTGAGCGCAGCGGAGTTTCTGCTTAATCCAAAAAATGCCCAACTCATTATTCAGTCGATAGATCTCAAATGCAACCCAATCACCACGCTCCACGTCAGGATCGCCAGCAGGAACACATAAAACGCCACGCCTTTCAACCAGAATGTGGGAATGACAAAGGCAAGAGTACCCCAGGTATAGAGCGCTAAACCTTTCCAACGATCATTTTTTTGAAAGACACGTCCGAGCAGTAACATGCCGGGCATCATCGTGAAACCGAGCAGAGCAAAGAATCCGTCATGTAATAAACCATGCCAGGTGCGCGGCGCCGCGCTCAGTGTTCGATCGGTGGCAGTGATCAGTCCCATCATTGCCAAACCTGCAATCAGCAGCAACGTCGTCGCAAACTTTTCATGGAGTGCCAGTTGCAGCCCATAGGCAAAGAATGCCATCATCGCCCCGGTGACAAAGAATGTGATCGTCATCAACCAGCCATGGGGGCCAAGTGCCAGCCCGCTCGGCCAATCGATCACCGGTCCCAGCGGATCCCATCCGAGCGTGCGCATAAAATCGGCCTGCAGGATCGTCAGGGTGGTCACAACGACCGCGAACAATAGGGGACCAACTATACCCGCCAGCGCAGCAAGTTTGATGAGATACGATTTACTCATACCCTCTACATGCTGGAAAGATAAAGCAGGATTAAGCCGAGCAAGGCAGGTAGCGCCTGCATATACAGAATGGAACGCTTTGCCGTAATCCCACCGTAGATCCCTGCGATGAGCACACAGACCAGGAAGAACAATTTCACAGAAAACTCACCCGAGACAAGCCCCCAGATCAAGCCCGCCGCGAGAAAGCCGTTATAAAGTCCCTGGTTCGCTGCCAGTGTGGCGGAAGATTCAGAAACTTCCTTCGTCATCTTGAACGTTTTTCTACCAATAGGATGATTCCACAGGAACATCTCCAAAACCAGAAAACCGAGGTGCAGAATTGCCACGGTCGCAATAACGATATTCGCCAGGATTGTCATTTTGAGCTCCCAGGGGAATTTCGTGCAATAGTAGCACAATTTCTGTTCTCGTGTAGAATACCAAAGTGCCATGAGCGTACTCTCCCCGACGACACTTGCGCCCCCCGGCACCGTACGCCAGGACAGGTGTGGTGTCAGTCAGGTGAACAATCTCCTCATTCTAATAAAGCTTGCTTCGCCCGCTTCGATTGTGGAGCACGCCGCGCGCATGGCTCGCAATGACAAAGGAGGCTTATGCCCTACGAACTGATCCTGACCGAAATACGCAGACGAGTGGGACTGATCACACTCAATCGCCCACAGGCAATGAACGCCCTCAACAACCAGTTGATGCGCGAATTAATGGACGCTCTTGACACCTTCGACAAGAACGACGCTGTTGGCGCGATGGTCATCACAGGGAATGAAAAAGCTTTCGCGGCGGGCGCGGACATCAAAGAGATGGCGGATAAATCAATCGAGCAGATGATGGACCGCGATCATGTAGCGGTCTTCGGCAGGATCCGCACCATCCGGAAGCCCATCATTGCGGCGGTATCGGGCTGGGCATTAGGCGGCGGATGCGAAGTTGCGCTCTCGTGCGATATGATCGTTGCCTCGGAATCGGCGAAATTTGGGCAGCCGGAGATCAACATCGGTGTGATTCCCGGCGCGGGCGGCACGCAGCGTCTGACGCGCGCGGTGGGAAAGGTCATTGCCATGGAAATGATCCTCAACGACCGCCGGCTGACCGCCCAGGAAGCGTACCAGTTTGGGATGGTGAATCGCGTCGTCCCGGTGGAGGGATATCTGGAGCAAGCGCTGAAGCTGGCGGAGGAGATCGCGGCGCGCGCCCCGGTCGCGATCCGTGCTGCGAAGAAGATGATCAACCAGACCTTCGAGCGGACTCTCTCGGATGGGCTCGCGGTTGAAAAGCAGGAATTTTATAATCTGTTTGCCACCGAAGACCAGAAGGAAGGCATGCAGGCATTCATGGAAAAGCGCAAGCCGGAATGGAAGGGGAAATAGGTTGCCTGATTACGCTGAACTGTTTCTGGCATTCCAGGAACTGGGCCTTCAGGAAACTCCGGTCATCGCGCATGCCTCTCTAAAGCCCTTCGGCTACATTCAGGGCGGCGCCGAGGCGGTTCTAGACGCTATGCTGGCTTCCTTTGCCAGCATCATCATGCCCACGCATACCTACAAAACCAAGATCATCCCGGATGTCGGTCCGCCCAATAACGGCATGACCTATAGCAGCGGGGGCGACAAAAACAGGTTGGCGGAACCATTTCACCTCGGCATGCGCACCGACTCAATGATGGGAGTTCTGCCTGAGACTCTGCGCAACCACCCCTCGGCGGTGCGCACAGCACATCCCATCCTCTCGTTTGCCGGGGTCAATGCAGATCTTGCGTTGTTTACGCAGACTTTCTATGCGCCGCTGGCTCCCATCGGGGTCCTGGCAGAGCAGAATGGCTGGGTCGTGCTGATCAATGTAGACCACACGGTCAATACCAGCATCCATTATGCGGAAAAACTTGCGGGCAGAAGGCAATTCGTCCGCTGGGCGCTGATGGAGGATCGTGTGGTGGAGTGCCCGAACTACCCCGGGGATTCGATGGGCTTTCAAGCCATCGAAGAACATATCAAAGTTGACGCACGCCGCGTAGAAATCGGGGAAGCCTTCATTCAGGCTGTCCCATTAAAGAGATTATTCGATGTAGTACAGAATCTGATAAAAAAAGATCCGCTCGCACTGCTCTGCGAACGGACCGATTGCGAACGATGTATGGCGGTGCGGTCTACTGGAAGGTGATCTCTTCGACGCGCCAACTCTCCTCGCCCATCAGCTTCTTTAGCCGGTCGAGCACCTCGGTGCAGATCCGCGTCGTATCATTGGGGAAGTCGATCAGGTGCCCCTTGCCGTTCTCATAGATCTGAAAACTAAAACGATCGCGGCCGTGGAACGAGATTAGCGTCCCATAGATCGTCTTGATGCGGCGTTTGTCACGTTCCTTGTCGCCAGTGGAGCGCAGCACCACCGTGATTTGCTGCAGCGGATGGTCCTTATCCTTGTCTTCCTGGGCGAGCGGGATGTACAGCGATGGTAGAAAGTCCAGCGGCGGGATCTGGACAGGCTCCACTGGCTGGACGGCAACCGGCTCACGCGCAACCGGGGGGATCTTCGATCCATTTGGCTTGATCTCCACCTGGATGTGTTCCGTGCGAACGGGCGGCTCACTCAAGGCTGGCTTTGAATCGGCTTTGGTGTCTGAGCGCGCAGCGATCGTCGCTTCCTCGAACGAGGGCTGCCATTCGCTGTCCCAATCCTCCGGGAAGTTATCCGGCGGAGGCGGCATCTCACCCCAATCCTCTTCCCCACCACCTATGGGAGAAGCTGGCTTGGGATCCACATACGCAGCGGGCTTTTCGTTAACCTGTCGCATCGGCGGCGGGACGCTGGGTTTGACGGGGACCTTCTTTTGGACTGAAGCATTCTGCCGGGGGTGCTGCTCCAGCGGGAGGACCGGACCCGGCTCACCGGGCGGTTCGTCATCGAAGCTTGGCATAACCGGGGCAGACTTCGGCAAAGCACTCAAGGGCTCCAAGATCTTGATCTCCGTCCGGATTTCATCCACCAGGATTTTTGGCGGCGTACTTCCGGTATCGGCTTTGCCTTCCACGATGATGATCTGGCCCACTTTGAGGATCTCATGCGTTTTCTGCCATGTCTTCGGGAAGAGCACCAGCTCAATGTTCCCCTGCACGTCTTCCATCGTGACAAAGCCCATCGGCTTGTTGGTCTTGGTCATGTAGGGCCGTACAGCAGTAACAAGTCCCGCCACGCGCACCTTTTCCTCATGCTGCGCCTGAGGGAGTTGACCTGAGAAATAGCTGACGATCTGCGCGAAGGTCTGCTGGTAAGGCGTGAGAGGATGATCGGAGATGTACAAGCCGATCAGCTCACGCTCCCAGTTCAGCATCTCGCGCTTGTCCACATTGCTCACGTCAGGCAGCTGGATGTCCTCGATCACGCCGGTGCTCTCGCCGAAGAGGGACATCTGCCCCGCCTCCGCCGCACGGAAGTGATTACTGCTGATGGAAACAATCCTGTCCAGCGAAGCAAGCAGCGCTGACCGATTCCCGAATGTGTCCATCGCACCCACCTTGATAAGACATTCCAGGGCGCGCTTGCCGACGGCGCGCAGGTCCACGCGGCGGGCAAACTCGTTCAAGTTTCTGAACGCGCCATTTTGGTCACGTTCCTTGATGATGAGCTCGACCGCAGCCTGCCCGACATTCTTGATCGCTCCCAAACCAAAGCGGATATTCGGCTTAGCCGGCCCTGAGCCTGACGAAGGCTCTATGTCCTCGATCGCAAAATCCCAAAGGGAAGAATTGATCTCCGGGGCAAGCACGGGTACGCCCATGCTGCGGGCTTCCGCTACATACAAAGCGACCTGTTCGGTCTTGCCCGCGTTCGCCGAGAGCAGTGCCGCCATATATTCGGCGGTATAGTGCGTCTTCAAATAGGCAGTTTCAACTGCAATCACGCCATAATCGGCCGCATGAGACTTATTGAAACCGTAACGCGCGAATTCTTCCCAGTCGCTGTAAATGGCTTCGGCAATGTCCTGCGCCATTCCTTTTCTGACGGCGCCTTCAATAAACTTATTGCGGTGCTTCTCGATCTCTTCCTTATTCTTCTTCGAAATGGCTTTGCGCAGCTCATCTGACTCGGAAGGTGTATAACCTGCCAGTTCCACCGCGGCACTCATGAGCTGTTCCTGATACACGGGAATGCCGTAGGTATCCCGGAAGATGGGCTCCAGCGCGGGATGACGGTATTCCACCTCCGCTTCGCCGTGCATGCGTGCGATGTAATCCGGGATGAACGCCATCGGTCCCGGACGATAGAGCGCGACCATGGCGATGATGTTATCCAGCGTCTTCGGCTTCATCTGCACCAGGTAACGCGTCATCCCCGTGCCTTCTACCTGGAAGATGCCTGCCGTGTGACCGCTGCCCATCAACTCGAATGACTTGGGGTCATCCAGCGGGATATTATCCAGATCAAATTTGATCCCATGGCGCTTCTCGATCATGTCACAGGCTTTTGCCATAACGCTCAATGTGATCAGACCGAGGAAGTCCACCTTGAGCATTCCCAACTTATCCAGAATACCCATTTCGAACTGCGTGACCGTCTTGATTGGGGTCTCTTCCGAATTGGACGTGGGCCGGTGCAGGGGCAAATACTCGATGATCGGCTTATCCGAAATCACCACACCCGCGGCATGCGTCCCGGCGTTACGGACGGTGCCTTCCATCTTTGACGCGGTGTCGATCAGCTCCCGTAAATGCGGCTGGGAGTTATAGATCTCCTTGAACTCAGGCACAGCCAGGGCATCCTGCATCGTGACCTGTCTGCCCGAAATGAACGGCACAAGCTTCGCCACGCGATCTACTTCCGGCAGGGGGATGTCGTTCACACGCGCCACATCCCGCAAGGCAGCTTTTGTTCCCATCGTGCCGAAGGTGATAATTTGGGCGACCTTGTCACTTCCGTATTTTCGAACGCAGTAATCAAGCATTTCTGAACGACGGTCATCGCGGAAGTCCAGGTCAATATCTGGCATGGAAATACGCCCGGGATTCAGGAAGCGCTCGAACAAAAGATTATGCTCGAGCGGATCGACCAAAGCAATCTCCAGCACGTACGCGATAATCGACCCCGCCGCCGACCCACGGGCGTTATACCAGATATTGTTTTCACGCGCATAACGGCACAGATCCCACACAATCAGGAAGTAGGCGGCGAAGCCCATTTTGTTGATGACGCCAAGCTCGTAATCGATCCGCTCCTGCACCTGTGGGCTGGTCGCGCGGCTCGCATAACGCTTTCTTGCCCCTTGTTCGCATAAGTAATGGAGATAGGTTTCCGCCGTGAAGCCCTCTGGGACGGGGAATTCAGGCAGATGGTAACCCTTGCGGTCCAAATTCACGTTACAGCGCTCGGCGATCAGCAGGGTATTGCTCAATGCCTCCGGTACTTCGGCAAAGAGCTGGCTCATCTCCTGAGGAGTGCGCAGGTAATATGAGTCATCCGTCATCCGCATGCGGTCCGGGTCGCTGAGCAGCGTGTTCGTCTGAATGGCAAGCAGAATGTCCTGCAGACGCGAGTCACCCTGATTGATGTAGTGGACATCGTTGGTGGCAACATACTTTGCAGAGTAACGTGCTCCCATCTCCACCAGCTTGCGGTTCAGATCGGTGATCTCCTTGATGTTATGCTGCTGCAATTCGACAAAAAAACGGTCGGGACCGAAAACATCGTAATACCAGTTCATGCGCCTGACCGCTTCTTCGGGATTATCGTTCAGCAGGGCGCGCGGGATTTCTGCAGACATGCATCCGGAGGTACAAATGATGCCCTCGGAGTGAGCCGCTAAAAAGTCATGGTCGATGCGGGGGTAGTAGTAGAAACCGTCGAGCTGCGCCGCCGACGAGATCTTGAGCAGGTTTTTGTAGCCCGTCTCGTTTTCGGCGAGGAGCAGAAGATGATAAGAGGAACGGTCGAGCTTGGAATCGCGGTCCGCCATGCCGCGTGCCGCCATATAGGCTTCCACACCGATGATCGGCTTGATTCCCTCTTTCGTCGCTGCATTATAAAAATCAATCACCCCAAACATGGTGCCGTGGTCGGTGATCGCCACGGCCTTCATATCCAATTCCTTTACACGCTTGACCAGCTTCTTAATGTTCGAGAAGCCATCGAGCATGGAGTATTCCGTGTGGACGTGGAGGTGAGCAAAAGACATATTGGTTGCGTGGTTGGGGAGTTGGATAGTCCGGTAGTTCGCTGAACCGTGAAACTACCAAACTATATAACGGTTGAACCAGCCGCGATTATAGCACGCATGTTCAAACGCAAAGCTGGCGTTTGGCTTAAAATATCTCGAGATGGATTTATTTTAAGGAAAGCCTGCTGCCATCCCGGCCTTTTGCAGGGGCAAGCTCAAATAGAGTGTTTCAATCTCCATCTCACCCGGATGCGCGTTCCGCCGCCCAACCTGGAATCGATCTCGATCTCCGCGCCGATCAGGTTCGCCCGTTCAAGCATACCGACCAGCCCAAAATGCTTGTGGGCAAGCATTTCGTTCAGCTTGCGATTTGTTTCCATCTGGAAACCTATCCCATCGTCTTCCACCCGTATATCCAGGCTCTCCTGCAAAAGCTCGGCATTAACCATTATGGTTTTTGCATGAGCATACCGCAGGGCATTCTCACACGCTTCTTGCACGATACGATAGGAATGATGCTCCACCAGGTCAGGGTAGCGGCAGTCGCCCTCTGCACGAAGATGCGGCTCTATCCGGACCGAGTTTTGATTTCTTTCTGACAGGTTTTCTGCCAACTCGTCGAGGGCATACTTGAGACCAAAATTAAGGGTGGGCGGCCGCAGACCACTGACGATTTCCCGCAGTCGTTCGGTGAGCGCTTCGAACGCCTTTTGGAATTGCGGCGAGGAGACAGGTGAATCGCTGCGCATTAATAAGGCTGCCATCTCGTTCAGGATGCTGTCGTGCAGGTCGCGCGAGAGTCGAAGTCTCTCCTGCTCGTAACGGCCGATGTTGGCTTCGTACATCGCTTTAAGTCGCTCCGTCTGCAGGATATTGCTCAGTGCAATCGACGTCAGATTGGCGAGGGAACTGAGGACCGGGATCTCCTGCTGGGAATAGAGATCATCTGGGTCGCGGCGTCCGAGCAGCCAAAAACCGATTAGCTCGTTGCCCAGCTTGAGGGGCAGCACGAGGCGTATCCAGGAATAAGGCTGATCGGTGGCTGTAGCGACGGGAGAACTATATAATCCGGAATGAGCGATGAGATCGGGGATATACCCCTCTTCGGGTAATTGCTCCGGGTCCAATCCCATGCTCGAAAGTACCGTCAGGGAGCCCTGGTCATACTCCAGAAAGGCAAACTGACGGACCAGGAGGGTGGGAAACACTTCTTCGTTCAGAACACGGGTCAAGCCTGGTAGGGAAACACTGGTCGTGATCTGGGTGGAAAAATGTTCCAGCAGGCGTTTTGATGTCAGGGGAATGCCAAGAATATGACGATCCATAAAATTCTCAAAGGCAGGGTATCCCCAAAGGCATGCAATACTTGTCACAACAAAGACAGCGGAACCGATCAAAACCGCTTTATTCGGTAAGGTAACCGTATATTCTGCCAGGGCGATCAAAGGTAAACCAAGGATACCAAGCAGGATGACGAAAATGATAATGGTAAAGAAGCGGTTGACACGCAGTTCTATATTGCCCAATCGTCGTCGAAAAGCGGCATAAAGGTACGCAAGAGGGAGAAGGGGAAGGCTCATGACTCCCAAACTACCCAAAGTTGACGGAATGCCAAAAATACTATCAACAGCTATCCATATCATCCCGGGAGCAATTGCCAATCCTAGGGCAATCAGGAGCAGCCGAAAATCCCTGCGTATAGAGGGATGTCGCCAAAGGTGGATAACAAGCAATAGTAGGCTTCCCGCAAGCGCTATGATGAACCCCAGGAGATAAAGTTCATTTGGCAGCAGCTGGAACGCCTGTGCAACGGCGAGCAGAATTCCAACCCCATAAATACTTACGACCAGCCAGCCTGGTAGTCTCCCCAAGGGGCGCGGGAAAACCCAGTGCAAATGCAGGTAGACAGGCAGACATAACCAGACTCCCACACGCAGCACGATGCCACTGTACCAGATGTGATAGGCAGACAAGCCGCTTCCCGCGATCAACCAGATCGCTGTCAGGAAATTGAAAAAGGACATCAGGACCCAGCCATCGTCCTTTGGACGCACAAGCAGAATTGTTAGGAACCCTGCCACCCAGAAAAAATAGGCGAGCCACCATTCACTGTCCAGTTGATCGCGGAATTCCTCTTCATTCGAGTGAGGATATTTCCATGAGATATCGATTTGCTGTCCGCCCCGCTCAACTTGAATAGGAACCGTATCGCCAGGTTTGTATCCCTCAAAGAAGGAATGACTCAGGTTGGCATCAAAATCTGCCCACCGCACAGCGCCGATCTGGACAACCAGATCATTTACTTTAAGGGTTGGTTCTGGCTGTTTGTCAAACACAAATACAATGAGACCTGTGGAGGGCTCCACACGAAAGCCATACGAATGTCTGAAAAACTTGGCATATGTATACGTCAACAAGATCGCCAGTACAAGCCAGGGTAGAACGTGTTCAAAGATCCACCAGAGGGAATTGTTTCGTGTCTTCATTACTTACCTGTCACACAGTGATTTTTCAATGTACCTTATTTAGCTGTTCTCGCTGTCAGACAATTCGCGGCCGCGTTCCGACAATTCCGAATGTCTTACGAAAAGGCGGTGCGTAAGAAGAAAACCCGTCAAATCTGTGCAAGTTACACAACAATAAGTTTTAATCAAGATAAGGAGACAACCAATGAACACTATGAAAGGCTTTTATGCTCCCTCTCTTCTGCGTCCCGACCGCGCGGTTCCTACCTGGAAGCACTCTCTGAAATCACCAGGCTGAGTTACCAGCAGCCCAAGGAGCTCCGCAGCGACTTGACCTGGCAAGATTGGAGTCAGCAAAATCCAGACACAACAACGCACAGTGCATAGTCGCAGTATAGCATGGACGGGCCGGAAGTTTTCTGCCCGTCCATGGCAAAAGTGACGATGCTTAATCTAAGGAATTTGAGCGTTTTTGTGTTATTATTTTTTATCTATTTACGATCTTCCTAAGCTGTCGGTCATGACCACCGATCAAGTCCGACTTCTACCTCCAGGGAGGTGAACAATAAGAGATGACAATCCAGAATATTCGAACCAAATCAATTGTCAAAGCTTTAAGGAGTAAATCAGATGAATTCCATGCAAAGTTTCTATGCGTCCCTTTCTTCAGCTAACCTTCTGGACACTTATCTGAAGATTCTGGCTGATCTCACCAAACTCAACCACGAGCAAATAAGGGTGCTGGAGAGTGACATGAGTTGGCAAAGCTGGGGTGAGGAGGAAAAATCGGTTCAAGCATAAAACGACTGGTCGGGAGAATTCCCGACCAGTCTGTTTTGGAGATAACAGTATGGATATTCACAAATCAACTGTTGACTATCTGATAACCTTCCCTATCTTTGATTCCTGGCCGGAGATGAGAAGCATCCTCCAGCAGCTCGCATCTAAGCGCCCCCGCGATTGGCAGTTGCCCGTCACCGCCTGTGAGGCCGTAGGGGAACCTGCTGAAAAGGCGCTGCCTGCCTCCGCCGCGCTGGCCTGCGCGCAGATCAGCATCATCCTGGTGGACGACATGCTGGACGACGACCCGCGCGGGGAATATCGCCGTATCAGGAGCGGTAGGGCCTCGAACTTTGCCCTCGCGTTCCAGGCCGCGGGCATGGATGCGCTCCTCGGCAGCCGAGCCAGCTCTCCGGTCCGGCTAGAGGCGGTGAACAGCCTCAACCGCATGCTGCTGACGACCGCGCACGGGCAGGAACTGGACGTCCGGAACCCGGCCGATGAAGCATCCTACTGGCGAGTCGTAGAAAACAAAAGCGCGCCCTTTTACGGGTGCGCGCTCCATCTCGGGGCAATCCTGGCGGAAGCTGGAGAGGATATCACGAAAAACCTGGAACGGCTCGGGCGGCTCTATGGAGAGATGATCCAGATCCACGACGACTTGAACGACACGATGGCGGTACCAGCAAACCCGGACTGGCTGCAAAAGCGCAAGCCGTTACCGATCCTTTTTGCCCTGACGGTGGAACACCCGGACCATGCAAGATTCCTGGACCTTTATCAGAATATGTCAGATGAAAACACCTTACAGGAGGCGCAGGAGATTTTGATTCGCTGTGGCGCAGTGAGCTACTGCGTGGATCAACTGCTGCACAGGCATCAAAAGGCACAGGAGATTTTGAACAAAACCCCGCTGTCTGACAAGAGGCCAGTCAACACTTTAATCGAAGGGGTTATCGCGCCCGTGCGGAAACTCTTCGAAACCCTGGGCGTATCGCCCGACCTCCTCCCTACAGTTGTGGAACCGTCGAATCAGGAGTGATAACCCCCATTTCACGTGCTTTAGCAATCGCCGCGGCGCGGGTTTGTACGCCCAACTTCAGGTAGACTGTGGAAAGCAAATTTCGGAGGGTTGAATTGGCGATATTCATCTTTCGTGCAAGTTCCGCAGTCTTGCTATTGGGGTACGCTGCACTCAGGGAGAGCGCCTCTAACTGGCGGGACGTAAACGGTTCGTCCTTTTTACCAATGTAAGTCTTCCACGCCTTTTCGCTGAAACAGACATCACCATTCGCAACCGATAGAATTGTTTTACCCAGCTCCTGAATAACCTGGCTATCATTTTTCAGGATGTAACCGGATGCACCTGCCTCCACCACCGCACGGATCAGGCTGCGGTCCCCAAACATGCTAATCACCAGGATCTCCAGCTCAGGATATAGCTCGAGCAAGCGAGGAATAGTGTGCAGAATGGGATAGGGATTGGGATTGTTTGGGGAAACCGGAACGTGTACATCCAGAATCAGAACATCTACAGGTTGTTTCTTCAGAGCCGGTTCAAGCTCCTCCCCATATGCCAGAGTCGCAAGGACTTCAATCTCAGGGACCTGACCCAACCTATAAAGGTAACCATCCACAATACCTTGATGGTCATCCATGATTGTCACGCGAATTTTGTTTTTCATTACATTTCCAATCTCTGATAGTTCTAGCCTAACAAAAAATGGCTTATGTTTCAAGACGTTTATCATCTTTGTAAACAGTACAACTGTCTAGAGGGGTAGGCAGTCGTCTGGTTGAGGGAAAGTGACCAGATGCTTACAATGATGCCAAGTTTTCAACATATGGGAAGGGGATGTAAGGGGGAAGCCATTGTGTAGAGTGAATGTCGAAGCGAGGTTGGCATTCACTCTTGCTTTTAAGAACCAGTCACAGAATGATTCCCGGCATTTCAGGATATGTAAACCCCTCCCAATAAAAAAGAGTCCCAGTGGATGTTCCGCTGTGAGCCCGCAGAGTTTCGAATACCATCTCTCCCCTGAGGAGGCTCGGAACGAAATTAAAAACACCCTCGAGAGGTGTTGTGTGAGCGCGCAGAGATTCGAACTCTGAACCAATGGCTTAAAAGGCCACTGCTCTGCCGTTGAGCTACGCGCCCATCAAAAGCGGACTGCATTCTAACATGGGAAATATTCATCGTCAACGTAAGACGCTTACAAGTAATGACATCTATCCCAATGGAGGTTCGAATGGCTGAAATGTTACATGTTACCGAAGATACGTTTAAAACAGAAGTCCTGGACTCATCCGAGCCTGTGCTGGTGGATTTCAGCGCTGTATGGTGTCAACCGTGCAAGATGCTCGACCCGATTGTCAAGCAACTGGCTGGCGAATGGGATGGAAAAGTGAAGGTGGTCAAGATCGATGCAGACGAGAACCCCAATCTTGTGATGCAGTTCGGTGTAATGGGAATCCCGACGCTGCTTTTCTTTAAGAGCGGAGAGATCAAGGAGCGCATCACGGGCTTTATGCCCAAGGAAAAACTGGTCGCAAGGTTCACTCCCCACTTCAACGGAACGTCTTAAACAAGAAGGCACCAAGGTCGATACTTGGTGCCTTCTTGTTTAAGATCGCATTAACCGGTCAAGCGCAGCAAAATCGACGCGCGAGGTCAGGTCCAGGCTAAGAGGAGAGACGGATACCATGCGCTTTTTGCGCAGGACATAGACATCGGTGTCCTCCGGCTCACCGTCAAGCTCACCGGCTTCGCGATATCCCATCATGCCGCGCTCGCTCCACGAACCACGAATGGGTGCCTCAGGCTCGTAATATCTCTGCCTCGATACGCGAGTCAGCTGCCAGGGGGTATCGACCGTGGCATTCGAAGGCACATCTACTTTTAGAAGATCTACGTCGGGCGGGAATTTCTTCTCCAAAAGCAGGCGAGCAATCCGCGCTGCAAACTCCGCCGCCACCAGAAAACTGACTTCTTCCGAATAGGTCAGATGATACTCTGCTGCAGCTTCCAGCGAAACAGCCATGGCAGGGATTCCCAGAGATGCAGCTTCCATCGCTGCGCCGACCGTCCCTGAAATCGTGACGCCTGTGGCAACATTTTCACCATAGTTAATCCCCGAAACCACCAGATCGGGTTTTCCTTTCATGACTTCCAAAACGCCGTGGAGTACCGTTTGGGCAGGGGTCCCGCCGACCGAGAATACGGTCCACTCCTGATCGTTCACCTGAACCCGCTGCTCTTCAATAATCCCATCTGACGTACTGGGCAGACTGCGGCCTGCGCCCGAGGATTGTTCGCGGGGCGCAGTCACGGTCACAAACCCGATCTTCGAGAGTGAGGCGGCTGCGGCCCATAATCCGGGAGAGAGAATCCCATCATCATTTGTCAATAGAATTTGTGGTCTTAATCTGGACATATTTTTTCAAAGTCTGAACCAAACAAAAAGGAGCGGTAATCCGCTCCTAAAAAAACAGGCGCCCTCGGCGCGACTCGAACACGCGACCTATTGCTCCGCAAGCAAGCGCTCTAATCCACTGAGCTACGAGGGCAATTGCAGGCAGGGATTTTAATTCATAATCAAAGGCAGGTCAAGAGAGGCGGGATAACGATGGCGGAGCGGTCTAAAAACTGGCGGTATTGATCAAATCCAGAAATTCGGGGACGACCCTTGGATCGAAATGGCTTCCCGACTGCGCCTCAATATACTCGATCGCGTCCCACTTGGACCAGGCCGACCGGTAGGGCCGATTGGATGTCAGAGCATCGTAGACATCCGCCAGGGCAAACAAGCGTGCCGCAAACGGTATATCTTCCTGGCGAAGACCGTCCGGATAGCCCGAGCCATCCCATTTTTCATGGTGCCAGTGAGGGATCTCCAAAGCTGGCTCCAGGTAGTTCACCGGGGAAAGCAGCTCCACTGCAATGTCGGGATGTCTGCGCATGATTTCCCATTCTTCCTGGACCAGCGGACCCGGTTTGAAGAGGATTTGATCGGGAATGGCAACCTTCCCAATATCGTGCAGGATCGCTCCCCGCCGCACATGGATCAGGTCAGCCTGTTTTAGACCCAGACGGGTGGCCAGCTTTACTGTGATATCTGTCACGCGGAACGTATGTTCCTTGGTCTCCTTATCTCGCAGATCTAGCGCACGAGATAAACCTTCGATAGTGGCATCATATGCCAGGCTCAGCTCCACGTTCGACCTCTGCAACTCGCTGAACATCACGGCGCTGTCGATGGCGATGGCGGCCTGGCCGGCTACCATGACAAGGAAATTTTGCAGATCTTTATCGGGCTTGATCGGCGAGCGATGAAACATTTCGAGCACGCCAAGCACCCGACCCTTTGCCATTAAAGGGACTCCCCAATAGGTGACAAAGTTCTCCTGTACAAAAAGAGGAGAACGATCAAATTCCATTCTATCTTTTCGGAGATCCGAAATATGGATCATTTCCCGCTCCAGGGCAACGCGTCCAGCACATCCTTCCCCCAGCTTCAAACGCGTATACTGCAGGATGTTGGAATGAAACCCTTTCCCCGCCGCGAACTCAAGCAGGTTCGTTTTGGAATTCATCAGAAGCACCGTTGCCGCGTCGACGTGCATCAACGCCATGACCCGGTCGAGCAGCATGGAAAGCAGCAAATTTAGATCCAGCCCCGAAGCGATCGCCAGATCGATCGAGCGGAGGATTGAAAGCTGCTGCACCTGCCGCTCCATTTTGATCTTCGTTTCCCGGCATTCCGTGATATCGCGAGCGATCAACATGACCTTTGCGTCAGACACTGGAATTAAGCGGGCATCAAACCAATACTCGCGATTTGAAGTAGGCAGTACATATTCCAAAGGGACAATATTGCCCGTTTGCTGTACCGTGCGTAACGCCTGTTCGAGCTGCTCGGCCAGCTTTGCCGGGAAAACATCATTTATCCTTTTATTGTGGAGAGAACCAGGAAATATGTATCGAAGAAAAGAGGCATTCGACTTAAAATCCAAAATGTCCCCGTCCGGGGTTAGAACAAAACTAGTATCGGTGAACGTTTGAAGGACTGCTTCAAGCGTTTGCTCTGTGCTCGATAAATTCACCAATGATTTCTCCATAACTGCATGGGAAACGCGGACGCGGGGCACCGCGATTCCCTTCATCACTGCGCCCCCAATTCCGCCGCGTCACCCAGTGTGACATCAGTGCGACCTAATAAGAGAAATATGCCTGATGTTTGATTGCAATCTTCAAATTGTTTTAAGCGCCTGATTGACTTTCTGGGCAAAATCAGTCAGGTTCTCAGCACGAATGGTCTTAATGATCTTCTTTTCCTGGTCGGTCAGGGGAAAGGTCTGACCAAGATAACCGTTCGCCAGCGCCTCTTCCGGGGCTCGCAGCAGGGTCTTGCGAAACTGATCACTGACCACCGCCGCGGCAAACAGCCTGTGCAGGGCGCTGCGTGCCACGGGAGCCTTGGGAAAGCCGCGCGAGGAAGCAGAAAAGACGTCTAAAGTGAGCATCGACATAGATTTCTCCTTAAATTAGGGGATTATCAACGGGTTCCAGTACCACCATCGGAGGGTGACCGCCGAGTGCCAGTCCCACCATCAGACGGCGAGCGCCGAGTGCCAGTCCCACCATCGGAGGGCGAGCGGCGAGTTCCGGTACCGCCATCAGAAGGGGAGCGATCATCGATATTGTTTAGAAGGTGATTGAACCTGTTGTTCATGGGGCGGTACCTCTTTCTTTTCTGGATTGATTGGCCCCATAATACTCGCCCCCAGGCTGCAAAACAGGCTGCAAGAACTACGACTTTAAGCTGTGTCAGATAGTTAGTTCACGATAAATACTCTCGGTTTCTTGAGAAGGCATTAAGCCAAGATCTTCCTCCAGGGCCAGTTTACAGGCTTGATATTGGCGGACAATGGAAGCTCGATCGCCCAGGGCGGCATAAACACGCATTTCGACCTGGTAAATGGCTTCATTGTAACGATCCTGGGCCAGGGCAAGCTGGCAGATGGAAAGACATGACTCGAGCTGATTTGTATCTAAATAGAGACGAGCAAGTTCTTCCAGGGCTGCCAGATACATTTGCCCCAATCGCTGACGTTCTTCCACGGCCCAATACGCATCCACTTCATTCAAATAAGGACCCTGCACCAGATCCACGGCTTTTTGATAGTATTCAATACGCTTTTTTACATCCTTCGTTTTCCGGGCACGGGTCAGGTAAGACTCAAAGGCCTCCACGTCATACTCATAATCCAAGGTGCGGTTAAAGCGATAGTAGAGCTCATCAAGCAAGATCACATTTTTCCCCACGGCCCGGCGCAGCCGATAAATCTCATCCTTGAATCTTCCCTTTAATAGCTGTGGATCGTCCAGTTCGGGCCAAAGGACGGCACCGATCTGTTCCTTCGTCAACGGATCTTCCTTAGACAAGAAGTAAAAGAATAAATCCCTGACGGATTTGGTTTTCCAGTCAGACATAGCTATGCTGCGCCCGTCGACACTTACCTCTGCCCTTCCCAGAGCCCGGATCGTCAGGCTGGCTGCCGGCAGCTGTATAAACTGGGCATGACGGCGTAACGTCCTTCGAACCGAAAGTATCCTTTCGCGCAGTCGTTTTGATTTATCCAATAAACTGCCCACGCTTTTGCCGATCTGTGGGTCGGCCTGCAAAGCTTTTAGGTAGAGAGATGCCTGATGCAAAGTGATCAATATGGCATGGGTGGGCTTACTTCTCATCATCAAAAGCTCGCGAAATTCAGCCCTGGCATTTTCGATTTGTCCCGCTTGGTCATAGGCTGCTATCAACCAGACCATACACCACTGGCTTTCCGATTCTCTTCCATCCTGCACGAAACAGGCTTTTCCTTCGCGCAGCAGAGAAATCGCCTTCTTCGTCTCGTGCTTTAAGAGATAGCTTCGCCCGTGAAGTAATGTCAACAGGCCACGCTCGTAGGCCGATGAGTCTGTGTCGAGTTTTTTTCTGAATGATTTTAGTATGTGAAAGACAGCTTGCGTATCTTCTTGAAGCAGCGCTAAATTGGCTCGTGCCAACAAAAGATAATTGGAGATAAAGGTTTCCGATAACCCGGCGGCAATGGCTTCCGCCTGTTCATATGCCTGTGCAGCGGCACCGAAGTCTTCGATCTCGGAATAAAGATCCCCCAAACCAGTCAGTATTAAGGACTCGGCCCGCTGATTATGACTGTGGCGCGCGCATGCCAGGCCGTCTTCATAGGACTCCGATGCAGATTCATATTCGCCGAGTTGATGGTACAGGAATGCAAGATTGTTCAGTGTTTCTGCCTGGGAGTGCAAATTCTTCTCTGCTCGCCAAAACTTGAGCGCTTCCTGATATAAAGTTTTGGCTGATTCAACGTTACCTACGGCGGCCTGGACCATGGCTGTTTCCCCCAACAGCATGGGAATGCTGCCCATCTCTTTCAATTCTGTGTAAAGAGACAACGAGTGCTCAAGTTCTTCGACAGCACGCCGAGACTGCCCCAGGCGGTATAAATTCAGCCCTCGAAGACGTAGCGCTTCTGCGTAAAGCGGCTGAAGAGAATAGTCTGTTTCGGCTAAATGCAAAGCCTGCTCTATATCCCCGATCGAGCTATGATACTCTCCTAGAATACGAAGAGTGTGGGCTCGACGTAACAGAGCCAGAGCCAGACCTGCATTGTCGTGATTTTTTTGATAAATGGATACAGCCGTATCCAGCAGGTCTTTTGACTCTTGCAAGTTGCCTTTCATTGCCAGAATGGGACCTCGCAATGAAATTAATCCGGGACGGGTTCGGACGAGGGAGGGCGGCAGGCTATTAATCCAACCTTCCAGAGTAACAAGTGCGCTCTGCAGCATGGACGTGCCGGAACGCTCGATCACACCCGCCAGCGCCTGAGGTTCATTCAACTGCTTGCAGGTAAAGTAGGCTTTTTCCCACTCACCCGCCTTCTCGTAGGCGGTTACCATCCGTTCCAGAATCGGTCGAATTTCGTTTGGGCGTTCCTCCCGCAGGCGTGTCTGTAAAAATTCACGGAAGAGCGGGTGGTAACGAAGCCAGCGCCCATCGTCGCCGAGCGGTAGAACAAACAGGTTCTTTTCAAAGACATAGCTCATGAAGTTGAACCAGTTCTGCGGTCCCAGATAGAGCGGACCCAGGACAAACTCGCAGAATTCCGAGTTAAATTCGTCCGGGAGGGATGTCCGCATGAGGAATTCACGCACAGGCTCGGGCTGCTGGTCAAGCACCTGGCGACCAAGGTAGGCAAATGTATCCACACCAGAGACGCGGGTCATGCCCGGTGAATTGGAGAGAACCATGCCGGTGATCCATCCGCTGGTCTGCTCAATCAACTCTCTGGCAGCCTCCTCCGAGAGGTGCTGATGGTGGTTTTGGGCATACAATGCCTGTGCTTCACGGGGGTTGAATGCCAGCTCTGCATGGCTGAGCCCGGCAACCTGCTCGCGAGCGACCATGAGGGTCACATCATCCAGGTTCGGCAGGGTACGAGAGGAAAGGAGCACATGACAGTTTTCCATCACCAGCTCCAGGAAACGATTCACCAACACAGAAATAACAGGGAACTCATCCAGAAGGTGAAAATCGTCAATGATCAGTAGGAAATCTTCTTCAATCTGATCATAGATCTCATTGGTGAGTGTAATAAGCAGGGATTCTGCATCCTGTTCGATCGACTTTAGGCGATTCAACTGGGGCCGTGAAGCCTCGCCGATACGTGGAAACTGTTCCGCCAGTGACGCAATCAAGTAAGCAAGAAAACGCTGGGGGTCGCGGTCCAGCAAATCAACCGAGAACCAGCAGACGGGCATCTCACTGGCATTTGCCAGATCGATGAGCAAGGACGTTTTGCCATAGCCTGCCGGGGCAGACAGAAGCAGCAGTTTGTTGTCCAGCAATGACTTCATACTTTCCAGCAAGCGCGGGCGGGAAAGTAATTCGTTCCGGCGGTACGGCACGATAATCTTGGTTTTGCTAATGGGAATGGACTTGCTGGCCATTTTTAATCAGATGATAACACTCTAATTCTAATGCGTTGCTTAGAGATTACACCTGACTTTCTTCCTG